>OKRU01000114.1_pt1 | contig 67025 bp, 52 predicted proteins | sample 1601131 | NCBI WGS metagenome assembly OKRU01 (sample SAMEA3541558, study PRJEB24748) | human gut metagenome | biome: human gut; feature: human-associated habitat; material: faeces | place: China | collected 2012
AACAAATGAGTGGTTTCCGATGAAATCTTTGTCCGTTCATTGTCGCTTGTCGGCGTACCTACGCCTCCCACGGCATCTCTGTATACCGGCATTCCCTCAATATTCAGTTCTCCACGACCAATACCTTCGTAAGGCTCACCTGCCTTTCCGATACCTAATACCAGCTTGTCTCCTTGAATCTTATCCCGGTCAAAGCCTCCGATGGAATGTCCGCTATTGATGGACGCCAAGTTAATCAAATCGACCAGCGTATCTATCTGATAAAGTGAAAGTCCTCTCAACAAACGGCGGCATAAAGCTTCTGAAGAAGGACGGTAACGGCTGGGATCTTTCCCACATTTCTTATAAGCCTGACGAGTAGCCTGAATGGCAGGCATCTCTTTGATAGAATCAATGGTATATTTCTGACGGTAAAGTTCCGTAAACTCACCGATACGTTTCCACAGTTCTTCACTATATGGAGAATTCTTTACCGTCGCAAATACAGCGACTCCACGAAACTGCGGCCAAGCCTGCCGTAATTCCTCTGATACTTCAATTTTCAAATCCATTTCGCTATTTTCTTAAATGGTTCTACATCCGCATAATCCCCGACAAAATACGTCCGGAACGAATGCCCAGCCGACGTGCCGAGAAGAAATCCGTATAATTCTGATAGGTACAAATCCCTGCTACTTCCACATTCTCCTTCTTTACTCCTTTAGACAGCAACTGCATCCGGTTGGCTTTCCAAAGGTCGAGGTGCCACTTTTCATCTCTGCGGGCGATGCAAGCCATATCAAATCCGGCTGCTTCAAAGGCTTCATACACCTCATCTCCCACTTCAAAAGCATCCAGAGAGATACCCGGCCCGATATAAGCCTGTACATCTTCTCCTTTCGTACCATAAAGTGCCGCCATCTTGTCCAATGTTTTTTCCACGATGCGCTTCACTGTTCCCCGCCATCCGGCATGTATCGCCGCAATCACTTTCCGCCGGGTATCATAGCAAAGCACCGGGATACAATCGGCAGTAGAAATGCAAAGACAGACCTGCTTCAAGTCGCTGACCATCGCATCCACTCCTTCCAGTTGCTTCAATTGTTCCTCTGAAGAGAGCCGTAAAAAAGCCTCATCCATGACCTTCACCACCGTATCGTGCGTTTGATGAGGTACAACCAGCATCCGGGGGCGCACAGGCAACAACGAGCATAGCAGTTCCCGGTTCCGTTCTACCTTATCCGGCGCATCACCACAATAATGATTGCAGTTAAACGAAGCATAATTCCCCTCACTGCAACCTCCGTGACGTGTCGTAGAGAAACAAAAAATGTCGGTGTGCGAACTTTTCGGGCCGTACACCAACATTCTTTTATCATCAGTCAGATTATTCATTACTTTTGTGGTTCGTCCTCCCAGTCTTCCTCTTCGTACTCGTAGTCAAAGTCATCATCCTCATCCACATCCTCATATTCATAGTCAAAGTCTTCGTCTTCGCCCATATCTTCCAGCTCCTTGCGAAGTTTGGTCATATCTTTCGGACGATGTACGATGGCTTCCCGACGTACTGCTTCCAACTGGTTACTGTCTTTATTCAATTCGGCCCAAAGCAAGTCTTTCAACTGCTGGATACCCATTCCAGACACCGAAGAAATAAAGACATGAGGTATATCTTCAGGCAATGTAGGTTCCAGCATCTGCATCAGTTCCTCGTCCAGCATGTCACATTTCGTAATGGCCAACACCCGCTGCTTGTCCAGCATCTCCGGATTAAAGGTAGCCAGTTCGTTCAGCAGAATCTCATACTCCTTACGTATGTCATCCGTATCACCCGGTACCATAAACAGCAGCAATGAGTTGCGCTCAATGTGACGCAAGAACCGCAGTCCCAGCCCCTTTCCTTCACTGGCTCCCTCAATGATACCCGGAATATCCGCCATCACGAAAGACTTCCCTTCGTGATAAGACACAATTCCCAGGTTCGGTTCCAGCGTGGTAAAAGGATAATTGGCAATTTTCGGACGTGCGGCAGAAACCGAAGAAAGCAAAGTGGATTTTCCGGCATTCGGAAAACCTACCAGACCTACATCCGCCAATAATTTCAATTCCAAAATCACCGTCATCTCCTGCATCGGTTCACCCGGTTGGGCAAAACGAGGTGCCTGACGGGTCGCTGTACGGAAATGCCAGTTTCCCAATCCTCCGCGTCCGCCTTTCAGCAAGATGACTTCCTGTCCGTGCTCCGTTACGTCGCACACGTATTCCCCTGTTTCGGCATTATATACTACCGTTCCACAAGGCACTTCAATGACTTTATCTGCCCCGTCCTTTCCGAAACTTTTGTTTTTCGAGCCGTTACCTCCGTGTTCCGCAAACACATGACGGTCGTACTTCAGGTGCAGCAATGTCCAGTAATTGCGGTTTCCCCGCAAAATCACATGACCTCCTCTACCACCGTCGCCACCGTCCGGACCTCCGTTGGGCATATACTTCTCACGGCGCATGTGCACCGAGCCACGGCCTCCCTTTCCGGAGCGGCAGTAGATTTTTACATAATCAACAAAATTCGATTCAGCCATAAATTCAAGTTTAAGAACTGGCAGACCGTCACCGGCCCGCCAGTTTTTTATTATTTAAAGTTTATCAATAGCCGCGCAAATATCAGCGAAGATACCGTCCATAGTACCCAATCCCTGAATGTGGCAATACTTACCGTCGTTCTTGTACCAGTCAATCAACGGAGCAGTCTGAGAATGGTATACCACCAGACGCTTCTTGATAGTTTCTTCATTATCGTCAGCACGACCAGATTCCTGTCCACGTTTAATCAGACGAGTCATCAGTTCATCTTCAGGAACTTCCAGGTCAAGCATGATAGAAACTTCCTGTCCGCGTACCTTCAACATTTCTTTCAAAGCCTCAGCCTGAGCGATTGTACGAGGGAATCCATCGAAAATCACACCTTTGCTATCCTTGAAGCTGTCGAATACGCTAGCCAGAATATCAATCATCAACGCATCCGGAATCAACTGACCATTGTCGATATAACCTTTTGCTGTTTTACCCAGTTCCGTGCCGTTCTTGATTTCTGCACGCAATACATCTCCCGTAGAAATATGGTTCAAGCCATATTTTTCCACAATACGAGCACTCTGAGTTCCTTTACCTGAACCCGGAGCACCAAAAATTACAATATTCAACATGTTGTCTTATAATAAATAAAAAAATTATTCCACCACTGTATAGATGTCACGATAGTTCCGTCCGAAGCCATCGTAATCTAGTCCGTAGCCCACGATAAAATCATTCGGAATATTCATCGCCACATAGTTTATATCCAAATCTACCTGCAACTTATCCGGTTTCACCAGCAGCGTAGCAATACGGATTTCTTTCGGATTGCGTGCTTTCAGGGTTCCCAGCAAACGCTGCATGGTCAGCCCCGTGTCCACAATATCCTCCACGATTACCACCGTACGTCCTGAAATGTCTTCATTCAGTCCTACCAGTTCTTTCACCTTTCCCGTAGAAGCCGTTCCCGCATACGAAGCCAGCTTCACAAAAGAAATCTCACATGGAATCGTCAGATGTTTCATCAAATCGGCCGTAAACATGAACGAGCCGTTCAACACACTCAAAAACAACGGATTTTCACCCTCCAAGTCATGATTGATTTCATTGGCCACACGTGCCACCTCCTTCAGGATATCCGCCTCTGGGATAAACGTTTTGAAACGCTTGTCTTTAATCTGAATCGTATCCATGTTATAATCTAGTTTTAGAAATTGTGCAAATTTACGGATTTTCCCTAAAACCTCCACACTTCCCCCTGAGTATTTAAAGATATTTTCAATAGAATATATATCCCATTCGAGGCTTTTTTCGTACTTTTACCGACAAAATAGCTATTTTATATATACAATGAAAATTTTAAGTTGTACACAACAAAAAGAGGCAGATGCATATACCATCGCCCACGAATCTATATTGTCAATCAACCTTATGGAAAAAGCCGCCGGTCTGCTGGCACAAGCTATCAGCGAGCGATATGACAAGTCACACCGTCTTGTCGTATTTGCCGGTCCGGGCAACAATGGGGGCGACGCACTGGCTGTAGCCCGCATCCTTTTCCTGAAAAACTATCCGGTAGAAGTCTATTTGTTCAACGTAAAAGGTACCCTTTCTGAAGAATGCCTCACCAACATCCAGCGCCTGAAAGAAAGCGGATTTGCCAACTACACCGAAGTCAGCAACCAGTTCGACCCGCCTCATCTGGGCAGCCACGACGTAGTAATCGACGGTCTGTTCGGTTCCGGACTTCAAAAACCGCTGAGCGGAGGATTTGCAGCCGTAGTACAATACATCAATGCTTCTCCTGCCCAGGTGGTATCCATCGACATTCCTTCCGGACTGATGGGAGAAGACAATACCCATAATATCCGACAAAATATCATCAAGGCCGACCTGACCCTGAGCATCCAGTTACCCAAACTCTCCTTCCTCTTTGCTGAAAATGCAGATGTAGTAGGCGAATGGCAGTTGCTCGACATCGGTATCAGCCGCGAATTCATCGAATCAGCCAAGACGAACTATTACATCACCGAAGCCAGCGAAATGCGTGCGCTCATCAAGCCAAGAAAGAAATTTGCCCATAAAGGCATGTTCGGCCACGGCCTGCTGATAGCCGGTTCATACGGTATGGGAGGGGCCGCCCTGTTAGCTTCACGTGCCTGCCTGCGTTCGGGCATCGGACTACTCACCGTACACACCCCTGTATGCAACCATGACCTGCTACAGAGCAACGTGCCCGAAGCCATGGTACAGGATGACGTACACGACCGCTGCTTTGCCGAAGCTGCCGACCTCGACAACTTCCAGGCCGTAGCCATCGGGCCGGGATTAGGACAGGAAGAAATCACGGTGCAGGCTCTGTTCGACCAGGTAAGCAACTGCTATATTCCTTTGGTCTTAGATGCAGATGCGCTCAACATCTTCAGCAGCTACCGTAACTACCTGACCCGTATTCCCCGCCACAGCATTCTTACTCCACATATCAAGGAACTGGAACGCATCATCGGACGCTGCAGCAACAGCTACGAGCGTTTGTCAAAGGCGAAAGAACTGGCAGCCCATCTGCAATGCTACATCGTACTGAAAGGAGCATGGACAGCTGTCATTACCCCCGACGGAGTGACTTACTTCAACCCCACAGGTAATCCGGGTATGGCCACAGCCGGAAGTGGTGACGTTCTTACCGGTGTCATCCTGTCACTGCTCTCACAAGGCTACACACACGAGGAAGCCTGCCGCTTAGGTGTCTATGTACACGGTCTGGCTGGTGACATCGCCTGCCAGCAAAAGGGAGTAATCGGCATGACTTCCGGTGACATTGCAGACGCATTGCCGGCCGCATGGAAACAACTAATGGAAACTAAATGACAGACAATATGAAAAAAGGAATCATCGCATTGGGACTGCTGGCCTCCATGAGCGCCTACTCCCAGGAAAGCTATGTGCCACAGGCGGGCGAAGGCATCGTGTATTTCCTTCCCAAGACCAAAGTAGCCATTGACATCATTGCCACCAAGGTAGACTACCAGCCGGGCGACTTCAGCCTTTATGCCAGCCGCTACCTGCGTCTGAACAATATCAGCTCACAGCCCGAAAGCCACTGGGAAATAAAGGATATACATGTGCGCATGGCAGGAGTGCCCGACTCCACCAAGGCCTATATCATCAAGCTGAAGGATAAGAGCGTGGCTTCAAACGTCGAACTGACGGACAAAGGAATCGTGAAAGCCATCAACACCGTCTCCACCGAAAAGGAATCTTTGCCCGACTATAAGCTGGAAAAGCCACAACCTCATGAGAACGCGCGCAAGTATATGACCGAAGACATCCTCATGGCAGGTTCCAGCGCCAAGATGGCCGAACTGACCGCCCGCGAAATCTATAACATACGCGACAGCAAGAACATTATCCTGCGCGGTCAGGCGGAAACCATGCCTAAGGACGGAGCTTCTCTTCAACTGGTTATTGACCAGCTGAACAAACAAGAAAAAGCCCTGACACAAGCTTTTACCGGCACTACCGACCGTACAGATAAAGTCTTTACGATATTGGTAGAGCCCAATAACGATGCACAAGAGCAGGTCGCCGCCCGTTTCTCCACCCAATTAGGAGTACTTCCGACCGACAATCTGGCCGGTGACCCGATTTATGTTTCCATCCGCAACACTTCTACCCTTCCCATGCCGGAAGAAGACAAGAAGAAAAAGAAAAACGACGGTGCCATCTACAACGTGCCGGGCAAGGGAAATGTCACAGTAACTTATCAGGGTAAAAAACTTTTCAACGACGAAATGGCATTCACCCAGTTCGGCTACACCGAAGTGCTGGTAGACGGCTTGTTCGACAAGAAAGTAAACACCCGCGTGATTTTCAATACCACCACCGGCGGTATTCTGAAGATTGACAAAGACTGATTTTATAGTCTATAAACATACCCAAAGGCCATTTTCTACTATGCATGGGAGAAAACGGCCTTAAAAATAATCATTTCGTATTCCCTCTTCCAGTTTCGTCATCCATTCATTAAAGCGAGGGCAACGTGTACGAATATCATCTATGCACAATGCTTCAAGAATCATTTCTCCATCAGTCGTTTTTTCATAAGGGAAAATATGCATTAATCTCTTTGAAGGTGCAGTCTCCTCCCCTCCGTTTATATCTTCCGGAGTAGGATAAGAATCCATTATATGTTGCAGCAACACGTGCCACATCGTTCTTAAGATAATCAAACCCTACATTGCCACCCTTTTTATTCCGTTTTCTGTTAGTCAATATCTTTTGAGCATTCATCGGGTTGGTAAATCCTTTCAAATACAGATAAGGAATCACACACTTCTGGATAAAACTGACCTCCGTATCACCTTCCACTATAAAAACGACTCTCTTCATACCTGCTCAAATTAAAGGCTGCCCGCCAATGACATTCTTTTCCCAAATCTCTCCCAAGCTATAATCTTTCAGCCATACTTCCAGGCTTTCAGCATCCAGCCGGTCAAACACCGTAGCATTGTCCTTTCTGTCTACCACAATAATATCCTGTGGTTCAAAATTATCTACCAGATTTACCGATTGGGTAGAAATAATTATCTGCGTTTTCGCAGAAGCTTTCTTAATCAGGGATGCCAGCTTATTTACCGCCACTGGATGCAACCCCAACTCCGGCTCATCAATAATAATCGTCTGCGGAAGATTTGGCTGCAACAATAATGTGGCCAGACAAATAAAACGCAATGTACCGTCTGAAAGCTGATATGCATTAAAATAAGTATCCACAGCTCCCGCCTGCTTCCATTCCAGCTGAATCAACTGTTCATTCAAACGATTCGGCATCAGGTTAAATCCATCAAAGAAAGGAGAAACCGAAGCTACCGTCTTCTCAATACGCGCGAAATGTTTGGGAAACTTCTCCTTCAAATAATATAAGAAAGCAGCAATATTCGCCCCGTTGCTTTTCAAGCTTATATTATCTTCAATGTTGCACTTCCCCTTCATTGGAGAACGGTCACCCGTATCATGAAAATGATAAACCTCAAATTCACGCAAAAGGCTGTTCACATAAAACGCCTGTCCGGCATAATCATTCTTGAAAGAAGACTCCTGGCGGTTCGCTTCATGCAACTGTCCGTGCCAGACTCCCCCGCTGTTAAACGCTGTTTCCACACGTTCGATGAACAAAGAATCCTGCGCCTCCTTTAATTTCACAATAAAACGATTATGGGCTTCCTGATCGCGTTTGGCAAAGAACAAGTCGAAAACGATATGTTCCGTCTCTTTCTTCCCCATATACAACAAGCAATCTGCCCCTCCTTTAGTCAGAATATAGTTTTGCAGGTTCTGCTCATATAAATTACGTATAAGCGTAAAAATAGAGATGAAGTTACTTTTTCCTATTCCATTTCCTCCGATGAGAATGTTTATGGGCAGCAACTCCACCGCCTGCTCCTTTATTGATTTATAACCCTTAACAACAATTTTGTTTATCATTCCATTGCAGATTTACATACAAAGACCATTTTGCAAAGATAAGCTTTTACGCGGATTCACCGCATTTTCTCCTGCAAGAATTGTTTGTTCCGGAAGCCCCTTTATAAACTTCCGTTCCCCTGTTTCTTTTCATCCCATATACCTTCATTCTCCCAATTCTCAGGGAATCCCATAGCCCGCACATCAATCAAATGATAACGTTCCAACAAGTCTTTGAATCTCGTGACAAATGAATGGTTCGGATTGATTGTATTTAGAAAATAGACAATGTTCCGAACGATGTAATCTCCATTGTCATCCAGCTTGGAGGAAAACGGTCGGAATATTTAGACTTAAATGCCGTAACAAACTCTTCATCACTACGCTGGTACTCTTCATCAATCTTTGCCAGGATTTTAGCATGACGCATTGAATTGGAAAAAAGAGAAGTGTCTGTAAACCAATAGCCATCGTATTGTGATGACAGGATATAAGCTATTTGAGTGCGTACTGCAATCTCTATTTTCTCCAGTTCCGCAATTATCAATTTACGGAGTTCACTGTCAAACTTGTAAATCGCATAGGCGGTTTCAAATGTACTGCCGGGTTTGAATATATGGTTTTGCTTGTCCGCCAACAACGGATACCAATAGCCACTTAACCGATAGTAACTGATATTCTGCAATAAATGCAAAGCCTTTGTCTCATCTTTGAAGGACAGACCACGTTGTTTAAGTAAGGAAATTTGGTCAGCAAACGATATGAGATGCTTGGGATAAGGAACTTTCACCATAGGCATATAAAAAATAAAAGGCTTACCCTGAGCGCGCTGATCTGACGGGAAGCGGGGTAAGCATGTTGTTGCAAAAATACGATGATTATCTTGATTCACAAAATAAGTTCACATAAATATTTCATCCAAATGGCAGGTCCAGCTTTTACACGGATTCACCGTCTTTTCCGGACAATAATTGTTTGTTCCGGAAATCCCTTTATAAACTTCTGTTTCTCCGTCTCTTTTCTTCCAATCACAAAGAGAAATTCTCTGTTTCACCCTGAAAAATTCTATGTTCCAGCCGCTGGAATGTACGTTCCACGATGCTGGAATATACATTCCACGATGCTGAAACGTAGAATTTTCCCTTGCAAAGACAGGAAATCATCGGGGCGTCTGCACGAAATGTCGGGACTGTCTGGCTGAAAAATCTGCCGTTCCGCCTCTTCTGGCGTGGATGCTGCCTGAAATGAGAACAAAAAATCAGCCGCCTTTTACTGTAAACCCAGTAAAGACGGCTGTATGAAACAGAGAGTATGCAAGGGATTCAGAATCGCACAGAAAGGATAATTGTCTGGAGGAGTAATCTGAATGGGAAAGGCTGCTGTAATCCTATAACCACAAGAGGCTGTCTCAAAATTGAGACAGCCTCGTTTATATTTTCAGTATTTAAGCCTTATTTCTGTTTCACCAGCTTCATATACACAGGAAGTCCGTTTCGCAACAAACAAGACACTTCCGTATTTCCATTCTCCATTGTCTTTAAGAACACACCAGGCACATTTCCATCCATCTGCCAGACACCTTTCAGTTCAATAAAGGCAGGGGTAGGAATTTCCTTCCAGTTCTTTTTGTCCAGCATTTTAGGACGCAAGTTCGGATTGGCCATACCCAACGACAGACTACCATCCGTATTCTTTTGTTCTATCAGTAACAGTTCCGTAGCCGAAGAAACTACCTCACCAGCTGTCAATCCCTTCGCAGGAGTAAAGAATGAATAAGCCAGCACATTCTTCGGTGCATATTTAATAATGTGCAAGGAATCCTGCATTTCCACTACCGAGAATAATTCTCCTTTTGTCTGACGGTCGGCCACATCCTTCATCTTAGCTTCATCCGCTGCCGGAACTACAACAAAAGAATAGGACTTTTTCTCCGGTTTCACCCCGTGGTTCATATACGCTTTTGCCACCACTTCTTTAGCCGGTTTGCCAGCCATACCTACAGAAGAAGGCGTCTCCTGTTCGTCATAAATCACTGTAAGTTCATCGTGACCTGCCGGAACAAAGAAGCCGGTTGAAACAGGATTAATCATCGTCACAGATTCTGAAGAAGCATAATTCTGGCGATTTCCCTTCGCTACCTCCTGTCCGTTCACAGTCAACTTATTGTACTGCTTACTTACTACCGACTGGAATAAGTTCGTAGCCGTAATCATGTTGTCCGCATAATCACCTTTTGCAGAAATACCATTTCCAATACTGAACAACATACCGTCAATAGCCAACACCGACTTACAGAAAGTCAAATTGGTAGGAGTAAATCGCTGGCTTCCCCAACGGTCATCCTGATCAAAAGCAGTAGCAAAGAGTCCGTAATCCTTCATGGATACAGCCCCGGCAAAGTTACTTGTCCGTGCCTTCTGGTCAAAACGGTCCTTGTCGTTCTTGTAAGGCATCATTTCCGCCCAGTCGGTATAATGCACTGTCGTACTTCCCGGCATCATGTTCCAGTCCCATCCGGCACCCTTGTTCTCATTGTTAGAAGGATAACCTGTAGGAACCAGTCCTCCGTCGTACAGAATCTCCAGTGTACCGTGGCTCTGGTAACGTCCGAAACGATTGGTCTTGTTATAAATTTCACTTCCCCACAACATAGCTGTAGGCGACTTCATCACAGCCACCCATCCCGGCTGGCGATACACTCCTGCCGAGCTGTAGTTATACTGATAAAATCCGTTGACATCAGCAGCCGGTACCGGATACTTATCGGTCTTAAAGAAGTAATTATAATAAGCAGCCAGTTCCTTATCTAAATCCGTACCTGTGGCATCCGCTCCAATCTCAATCAACTGTTCGAACAGCTTTTGCGTAAAGGGTACTTCAATACTATAGAAAGGATGGCGTCCTGCCATACTGTTGGCATAAATCCGGTTTTTGTCACCTTCTGCACGCACAGCAGTCATGTAAATCGTTACGACAGCCTTTTTCAGTCTTTCGTACGATTTAGGGTCAATCTTGAATGAAGTCCCCTTGAAACGATAGAAGTATTCCACCCATGTTTTGTAGGAATACATGTATCCGTTATAGTGCGCATTGTGATGGAAACCTGTACCGTCCGGCTTCAGGATATCCTTATTGCCCACATTATAGCGCGTACATACCCGCAGGAAGCCGGAGAGCAACTGCAAGTCCTGCACAGCCTGCTGGTCGTTCGGGTTAGCCAGTGCCAGATTAAACACGTATGGCACAATGTTGAAAATATAGTCCGAACTAATCCAGTTCAGGATGGCCTTATCTCCCTGACGAATCACATCCACTTCCAGAAGCTTCTGTACGGCGGCAATCATTTTAGCCTTACGTACCTCATCACATACCGGAATGGCACTCATCAAATCAGTAGGAATCTTTCGTACATCACTATAGTTGCTATATACCAGCTTAGGCATACGAAGGAAAAAATTGTGTGTAAACAGATAATCCAAATATAAATCCAAATCACCTTTGGCTGATTTACCGTATTTCTGCACACCGTATGACAATGCACGTACCGTTTTTGCCACATCTCTCAGATGCTGGTTCATCACTTTCTCACCCCATAAATCTGCTCCTGTCACGGTATAGTCTCCCGTACGCTGCAGCATCAGCATCTTTAGCCCCATCTGTGCGGACTTCAGCTCACTCTCAGAAGCCTTCGGTTCCGGAAACTTATATTTCTTACGGAACTCTGCAAGTTCTTTCAGCTTCGTTTCGTCCGCATCCTGATTCACAGTCTGCTGTACTGCCGCATCTGTCGTCATGTTACCGGCTGCATGCACAACCGGAGTACACATTCCACACAAAAAAAGTAAATAAAGATTTCGTGTTAAATTCATGATATTTAAAGTTTTAAATTATTTCAAAGCCTTCAACCAAGCTGGAACACCACCCAAACGGCGTTCCAATTGTGCCTCATAAAGTGACTGAGGTTCTACCGGCACACCATTACTTTCATCCAATTTCACCTGCTCTTGTACAAACTTGACAGGATCACCATGGAATCCCACGATAACCGGGGGTAAGATTTTCCAATATTTCCACCCCGTACGCCACCAGTCAAACTCCCCATTTGCCGGCAGTGTGCCATTGCCATTCAGTTTCGTATTCGTAGAGAACATATTCCAGATAGTCAGGTCATTCAAATGATTCGGCACTTGATTGGCGTCTCCGCCCTGTCTGGACTGTACAAAACCACCTGTACAATTATCTATCAGCGTAGCGCGAGGCTGAGTAGCATGCGATTCAAAGCAAGCATCATCTCCCCACGTAACCTTCCAGATAACAGCCCCCATGCTGGGTTTTGATACACCGCAGGCATGATACTGCCCGGTATTACTCTGGAACGTAGGATATTCATCCGCCAGCGGACCGCCCGTACAATCACGCACCGCACCGATAAATACCCGGCTGGAACCTTGGGAACGGATAGCTGCATGACCGCGATTTCCGGTAATATTAATCTTATAGGCAGAAAAGTTCGCACTCGAAATAATTGAGGCTGCCTCGCTCACATTCTCAAAATTCACACGCCGCATCCATGAATTGACAACGCGCATAAAAGCAATCGGTTTGTAAGCCCCATCATCAATCCAACTACGATGATGTTGAAAATCATCTACCGCATGCCCCACAAATGTCAAATCTTCTACTCCCACATTCTCATAATAAGAATATTTACGCAGCTTCCAGTTCCATTGTGCATCCACCTCATGCATAATCGGTTCTTTAAAGGTAATTTCATCCCCGCTGATGTTCACAATCTGATGATAATCCTCCACCTGCACTCCTTCTGTCGAGATATTGGTCATCGTCGATTCCCAGGCATACGGCAGCAGTTCCTGTTTCACCAGTTCCGGACTATTATCGTACAAATACAGACACACCCATTCACCGACTTTAAAATTCGATGCCCCGGCCACTTTTACCTTAAAGGTACCTTTCCCGGCATTTCCCGTCACTTCATATTCAGCTCCCAGCCATGCATTATGCTTGATGTTAATCATCACCGGAGAAGAATACATCACCTCCGTATCGGTTGGCAAATTCGGAGTATCCATTTTAATGAACGTTTTGTCGGGCCCGTCTCCCTTTATTACAAAGTTTCCACCATAGATAATGATAGACGAGCTCGTATTATTCCCTTTTCCATCGTACGCGGGGTTTTCAACACCTTGTGTCAGTGTATTATCCTCCTCATTATGCAGCACATATTCTCCTGCCGGAAAGTAGAACACCACTCTTGCATTGGCATTTGAATACGATTTGCTTTCGTCGTCAATGCGTACCAACTTTTTTTCTTTCAGCAATTTCAAAAATGCCTCCCGTGCAGTCAAATCGGGATGAGCATCCATATATTCCTTTACATTAATCGTTTCATATCCTAATGCAAATCCATCTGGTGCTTCTTCTTCCCCATGTTTGTAACCGGCATAAGAAAAATCCAGCAACACATTATCGGCCGAACCTGCCACAAATTTGTTCCAGGCATCCGTGGTACCTTTTCCCTGCACTTGTGTATTAATTTTCTTCTCTCCACAACGCAAAGATATAGTCAATGTTCCCGCATCCTCATCTGCCGAACATCCGGCAAAAGGAGAAAAAGCTGCAGCCGGCTCCTTTTCTACATCCCATACCTGACGGGTACCTATTTGCATCCATTGAGAACCGTTATAAGAAACTTCCCAGAAGTTTTTTTCTCCCACCCGGAACTGAGGAGTAAAAGTCCCTTTCCCTGCCGAACTTAAAGCCGCCGCCAACTGTCCGTCTGCAGTGGTCAGGTTTTCGGTTTTTCCATCCAGTTCACACACCCAATAACCATCTGCATCAATACCCACTAATGGAACGGAGTTCTTCTTTACCTGTTCCTCCTCTGCATACACGGTGAGCACATGTCCGTTATCCAATTCTACCAGATAACGTCCGTTGCTTTCTTTCATACAAGTAAGTACCTTCACTTTTCCCTCAGCAATCTGCTGCATATCAGCCACATCACGGTTCATCTGAACAATTACATCACTCACTGTCGGTGTATTATCTCCTTCCGTGCTTCCGTTACCTTCATTACCTTCCTCACCTGCCGGATTTTCATCCGTACATGCACATACCATCCCTATCGCCATTATCGCCCAGAAAAGCAACAATCTGCCAGTCAAGAATCTTAAACAAGTTTTTTTCATTCAAATCCAGTTCTTATTATTTTCTTACAACTATATGGCAAAACTACCCCGTAATAGCAATGCATCTACTACGGGGCAGTATTTCCCATATTATGATTATTTCAAGGATTTCAACCAAGCCGGCACATATCCCAAGCGATTCTGAAGCTGCGCCTCATACAATGACTCTGGAGTAACCTTTACCCCTGTACTTTCTTCGTATGTCAGCTGACCTTCTTCTTGTGAGAAAGTAACGGCTTGCCCATGTGTACCTACCACTATAGGAGGATAAATTTTCCACCAGATACTTCCGGCATCCCACCATTTAAAGTCAGAAGCAAAGTTAATACCTTCCTCATCAGTTGTACCCGTCACATACAAATTCCATAAGGTAAGGTCTGCAAGATGATTGGGAGCTTCATTTTCTGCTCCACCTGCATGATAGCGGACGAGTCCTCCCCGGCAGTTGTCAAACAACGTCGCACGAGGCTGAGTGGCATGTGACTCAAAGCAGGCATCCTGTCCCCAGTTACAGTTCCAGACTACAGTTCCTATACTGGGTTTTGACACGCCACAACCGTGCCACTGCCCATGTCCGCGTGAATCCGCACTTTCGTCTTGTACCTTTCCGATAAATACCCGGCTGGAACCTTGCGCACGTACGGCAGAATGGCCTCTATTACCGGTTATCGTAATATTATAGGCAGAACAGTTGGCCGATTCTCCAAAGGTAATTGCCTCACTCACACTCTCAAAACTTACATTGCGTACCCATGAATTCACCACGCGGTTCAACTGCAAAGGTACGTATCCACTGTCATACAGCCAAGCTTTCGATTCATCCTGGCCTTCTCCATGATGGTAATAAGGAGTAATGGCCTTACCGACAAAGCTCAAATCTTCTACACCGACATTTTCAAAATATTTATAATCACGGATAATCCATCCTCCATCATAATCATTGTAGGCCGTATTTACTTCATGCATAATCGGCTCATAGAAAGTCACCACATTCCCATCAATAGATTTAATCTGATGGAATTCCATGACATTCACGCCTTTCCCATTTTCATTTTTGCCTGACAATCCCGGCTGTTGTGCAACTGACCAATCTGTTTTCATCTGACCATACATAGGGCCAACCTCTTTTGCCAAAAGTTCTTCATTTCCGCTTCGTAAACGAAGTTGTACCCATTTGCCGACCGACAGATCGTTAGCCACTCCCACTTTTACGCTAAAACTACCCTTAGCTGCATTCTCCACTACAGTTGCCAGAATCTTAGAGTTATTAATATTCGCCGGACTATTGGTATGTTTAATAGTCAGCAATGGAGCGGTAGTCGATTCGTCTGTTCCAATCGGATTGTTCATCAGCAGGCGTGTCTTACCAGCTCCGTCACCTTTTATTACAAAATTTCCTCCGTAAATTTCAGGGAATTTATCTGTAACACCTTTCGGTTGCAAATCATAATCATCCGCAGGGAAATAGATTACAATTTTTGCAGTAGCATTTGTCGCATTCTGGTTAGAAACACGCACCAGCTTATTTTCATCCAAGATTTTGATTAAAGCTTCACGTGCCGACAAATTATCTTTCTCCATACGTTCTTTCACGTTTATCACCTTGTATCCCCAGGCGAATCCATCCAATGGAGCACTTTCTCCGTGATTATATCCTGCATACGAATAATCCAGCAATATATTATCTTCACTCTTCATGAAGAACTTCTTCCATGCCTGAGCCGATGAAGAAACCGTAGCATCTATTGAAAGAACCATTTCACCTCCAGATAAAGCCAGTGACAATGTTCCATCTTCATTTTCCGTGACGGATTTAAACAAAGAATAGCTGGCCGCCGTTTTTCCTTCCAGTGAAGGAGCCGGAGTGTCCGACAGTTTTTTCCAATGCGCTCCGTTCAGAGACATCTGCCAACAGCCATCTTCCCCTAAGGCCAGTTGAGGGGTAAATGTACCCTTTCCTAAGCTCTTACGTGCCGGAACGGGATTACCGGAGAGGTCTGTCAATGTCTGTTTTTCACCTCCCAGCTGATATTCCCAATATCCATCCTCATTAATCGCAAAGGCTGGAATATCAGTATCGGTTTCTGCCTGTAAAGCCGCATTTACAATTTTCCCGTCACTTAACTCCAACGTATAGTTATGTTGTTCATCCGAGGTATAATCCACCACTTCCACTTCGCCATCCACCATCAGCTGAAGGGCAGCAATATCTGAATTATACTGCGCTAATTGTTCTGCCAGTTCAGCCGGCTGTTCCGGTATCTCTGTCGGAGCAGGAGGGTTCACGGTTTCCTCGTCCGAACATGCTGTAATTGCAAATAAACAGCAACAGAACAATGCATTCTTCCAATATTGTAAGTTCATAGTATTATCTGTTTAAATGTATCCGCCATCCGATGCTTGTATCGGATGGCGGATAACTATTTTTCAAAATTTTATTATTCTATGGTCGCACCATAGCCTGCTTTTAAGGAGACAAATTCACCCTTTTCCCAATCAACTATCTGTAATGGTGACTCTTCTTCCTGAGGAATTTTTGCATTGTAATCTCCTGAAGGCTTCATTGAATCACCATGGAAAACATTCCATGCAGTAGCATTCTCTTCCACAGCGTTATAAGCTACATTTGACTCAAAAGCATCATTTGAAGCAGGGAATGTACTCCCTTCAAGTGCACAAATTAAGTATGATGTATTATAAGTCGTAGCACTAATATTACTATAAAATATATTATACCGCACACTCCAATCTCCTGTCAGTTTTGCTTTTATCCCTTGAGAATTCTGTATATAGTTACAGAATGTATTATTCTCAAGTTTTATTGTTGTTTCTGCTGTTCCAATGACAACAAAGAATTGACCTCTGACTCTAGTATCCTCAGATTGACTATAAAAAATATTATTCGAAATATTTGCATTTCCTACTGTCTGTCCTCCAGTGGAATAAAAGAAATTACACGCAGGTATATCTCCACTTGATAATGCTCCTAAAAATTTGACTTTATTTTTGAGAAACTGAAAATCATGAATTACCGAAGGCTCACTTGCTGTTGCGTTAGAACTAGCAAAGTTATTTTTAAGTTCTATTTTACATTGTTCAAAGATAACTTTATTTACGTTTGAACCTTTATTTGCATGGAAAAGATACATACCATCACGCACAAATTTCACATTCTTGCATAACAAATTTTGAGTACCAGCACGCAAATAACTATTATTACCAGTAAAAGTAACCGTAGGCGGATTGTTCGGATCATCTCCAACTATAACCAATGCTTCATTTCCACTAATTTCTAAAATAGAGGATATGGTAATTGTTGCTCCACCCTTTATAAAATGCACACCAGATTTTGTGATGGTACCTCCATTTTCAATCAAATTCCCACTATTTGCCAATGTTGGATAAGTTTCACTATTTACCAGCTCATCGCCAATATAAAAACCTCCTTGCTCATATTCCGCCTTCCAGCTCGTTATCACTTTCTTAGAACGTACCTTAATCTGGTCAATCGCCCAATACACTCCTTTATTCACCTGCAAAGTAATGATGCCTTCCGCTCCATCTTGATTCGGAGGGGTAACAGACAAAGTAATCGGATTCGAATTATCTATTGATGCAGTTACAGTCCAACCTTCCGGTGCACTTATCAACACCGCTTCTCCTTTCAAATCGATAGGAGTAGTCGCTCCTGCATTAGTCGGTACAATCCAAAATCCATCTTCCAGAGCAGGTTCCGTAATGGCACATGCCAGACCTGAAACGATAGGAATTTCATATTTCGTACCACTACCCGTTAAAGTAATTTCGAATTTATCTCCTGTCGCATTAGGGGCAGCCGATGCAATTGGACCAGCCACAGAAGAACTTCCACTAGCAGAAGCATATACACGAGTTCCTTGCTGGTTCTTTACTTCTTCCCAAGTCAGCTCGCCGTCATAGCTTACTTCCCAGTAGTATTTGCCTTCCGACTCCATGGTCAGACGGAACTGGGGAGTAACCCCCGGTTCACCATCTACAGCCACTGCACGGTGTTCCGTTTCCACACCGCCAATCACCCAATTACCGTCAGTAGAAATACTCACTTCCTGATACACATCCGTAGCTCCTATTTTCCCCTGAGTCAGCGTGATTGTATTTCCATCACTTAGCGTCAAAGTATAGCTTCCATCCTCATTTTCTGTATAACTTTGGATGGTCTTGTTCCCATCCAAAGCCACACGTATCATGTTCATGCTTTCATTCAACCGATCGACCTTTGCTTCCATGGCAGTTACACGATCTTTCAAGGCATCAATGTCTCTTTCCAGATCATCGGTCTTACATGCTCCTAATGATAGTACCATCAGGGCCACACCTATATATTTATAGATTTTCATAATGTACATCTTGTTTTGTTAACCTATTGTTCATACTCTTAACTAACTGTCACGTTTACCGTAACCAGCTTACAGTAGCCTTCTGCCGAGAAGACTTTCAGATACAACGTATAAGAACCTGAAAGGCCAGCTGGAGCTGTCACTTTCAAATTCGTTTCAGTCACTTCCACCTGCAACGGAGTTGATTCAATTACAATCTCCTTTACATTGGTCTGCTGAATAGCGACTGAAACAGATTGCCCAGCCTGGACAGACAAATCATACCCATCCGTCAAGGTCAAACCAAAAGAATCTTCAACTCCCACAGGAACCGTTACTGATTCTCCCGTAGAAGCCACTACAAATGTCATTGACTTGCCATCCTCACTAACCGTTACAGACTGAAAAATACTAGGTAACATCATGTCCGGACTTGCTATAGGAGTAGTTCCTCCAAGACGTTCCCAAGTGGCACCTCCATCCATAGAAACCTGCCAGTAACCTTCTGCATCGACACTAATCTGAGGAGTTACCCCATTTTTCCCATCTACCGGCCACGCAGTAATTGAATTTCCGGCATCATCTGTCAGGACATAGTCCGCACCGTCCTGCGTATAATGCCACGTGCCATCATCTGCAATATACATTTGCGGCATTTCGTTATCCGGATTTCCGCTGTAAACCGTCACAGCCGTTCCATCGCTCAAAGTGAGCACATAATTTCCGGTCTTTTCATCACGACTATAGTCTTTGATGTAAACCTGCCCCAAAACCATGTCCTGATAAGCAACAATCTGCTTGTTATATGCATCTATCTGTGCATCCAATGCATCCAGACGCGAATTCAGGTCGTTAATGTCATTGCGAATTTCATCACGGTCATCGCACGATGAGAACGCGATAAAAGACAGACATGTAATAAATAGATATAGTAATTTTTTCATGATATTAAAAATTTAGCGTTGTTGTGCACCATAATTTGCATATTCTGCAGTCGGGATAAATACTCCATTCTCCAAATCAAATGTAGCTCCAGCACTTACATCAAATGGATCGGAAGAGGCTGCATTGACTTTTTCTGCAGTATAGCCACTCGGAGGAGTACCAGACCAATAATTAATTGTAATATCCTCCCCTTTATCAAATTTTAGAAGATTTTCAAAAGTAATTACTGAAGGGGTCTTCGAATGTACATTCAGTAAAGTTGTATTCCTTGCTGTTGCAGAATTACTCCACAACAGAAGATTTCGGAATGTAACTGCACCTTCTATGCGACCGCGTACCATGGATTGTGAGGCACAAAGGAAATTAATAAATGTATTATTTTCTATTGTTACAGTATTTGCAGCATTGTAAATTCCAGCGGTATCATTATTTCCCAAAAATAGAATGGTAGCATTTATTGTATAATTATTCGTTGTTGAGTAAAATACATTATTTATTATGGAAACATCCGCACTCAAATTTCTACTATACAGAACATTCTCAAATGTACCAGAAAAATTAAACAACCGAGAAGCCTGATAATCTGCTGTTTGGTTAAATGCAAAACGATTTCCTTCCAAATATATATTACCAATTGAATTATCATCACCTTTAAATGCATTCAAAAAATTCTTTCCTGAGGCTATTGTAACCTTACATCCATCCAATACCAAATTTTTCAATGTGATACCTGTTGCATCTATTTGCATAAACGGATTTTTCTCATTCTTAAATATCACATTTTGAGCAATAAATTCACCCGCTGTTCCTGTAGCATTAAACAAATTTGTATTATCAACAACAACCGGTTCACCCTTCGGATTATCTGAAATTAATACCAATTTATTAAAGTCAGTTGAAGAGATAACAGCTTCCACACCCTGAGGAATAAAATAAACGCCATCCGCAGAGATTGTTGCGTCATCAGTTGAAAGCAGTTTTCCATCCGAGTAAGTCGCCTTATTTATAGTCACATTACCCACAGTAATGTCACCTCCCTGATCATACACCTGATTGAAATAGCTGGTCACAGCTTCCCGAACCTTCACCTTTGCTACAGCCCAGTACATTCCTTTATTCACCTGTACCACCACTTCATCCGTATTATTGGCAGTAGCACGACTTTTCAAGCCAGCAGAAGCAGTTGCTGACTTTTTCACTGTCAAAGTAGCTTTACCGTTCAAAGTTTCAGAAATGCTGGCTTCCCATCCGTGAGGAGCAATCACAAACCAATGGTCACCTTTTATCTCTACTTCGGCAGAAGCTCCATCTGCACCAATTTCCCAATAACCATCCGCCATATCTTTTTCCGGTACATTGATCACGCATGAAAGGTCTGAGATGATAGGAATGCGAACTTCATTTGTAGGATCTTGCCCGTCACCATTTATATAATAAGTCAGCACAAACTCATTTTCCTCTACCTCTGCATCCTTAAAAAGGTTATCCTTGGCTAATTCACCACCAGCTTCAGTTACATACACTTTATTATCTTCTGCATCAGTTACATTCTGCCAAGGCTCAGAGTCGCCAAATCTTACTTGCCAATAATACTGCCGTGTAGAATTATCCAATGCAATGTTAAATTCAGGCTTATCTCCATCAACACTACTATCAGCACCCACTGCATTATAAGGAGTATCACTGCCATTCAGCATCCACTTGCCCGTTTCCGGATTAACCCCCAGCTGAGGAGTCGTAACCGTACCTTTTGAACCAATTGCAAGTGTCAATACATTCCCGTCATTAAACTTGGCAGTAAAAGTAGTTCCATCATTTACCAATACCTCAGAAATAGAATAAGCCGGAACTTCGGTAAAAGTACCGTCACCATTATCTATCGTCTGACAAACCAATACTTTAGAGAAGAATGCAATATTCTCATTCAGCAATTTTACCTGTTCTTCCAGCAGGGTCACTCTGTCTTTGAGGGCATTCACATCGTCCTTCAAATCCTCCTGCTTACAGCCTGTCACAGCCAATACCATGAGAGCCAAAAGAATATATGATTTTATGTATTTCATAACGCAATTCATAATTTAAAGTTAATCTGTCACATTGACAACCACAGTGTATATCTGTGAATCGTCATGCTTATAATTCGCATTTGTAATCAAGAATGTTGCTCTGTAAGTACCCACCTTTTCATATGTATAAGTATAAGAATTAATGTCTTGCGACAAGTTCTTCACACTCACTCCCTGATCTGGTTCACATGCAGTAATATTGATAGGGTCTGACACCAGCCAGGCAGTTTTCCATTCATACTCTTTCGCGGTACCATGAATAAAGAAACTTCCATTACCTACATTATTCATATTCCATAGTCCCGGAACATTAGCTGTAACCGTACCATAGGCTAAATCGGTAGGTAAATAATTTGAAACACCCGTCCAATCATTTCCTTTATACCCTGTTTCTTTATTCTCTTTTGATTGGTTATAGAGATTTTCATGATTGAAATTCAATGCCGTAAACATGAATTCACCGGCATACTGTTGCGTAACCGTATCATTTCGAAGCGCATTTTCAATAATCATGGAATCAAAATAATACTTAGGCTGATTCACTTGCTCGCCTCCTGTGTTTTTAGGATTTACCTTCTCATCTCCATTGTAAGCAATAGCGATTACCAGATTCTTACCTATATAATTTTTAACATCCAGTTCAAAAGGCGTTGCGTTTACCACATTTCCTCCAAGATTATCAAAAGCAGTTCTGGGGAACATTTCCTTCCAGGCAAAATCAACTACCAGAGTAGAATCGGCCTTAAAATCAGTCTTCGATAATCCAGGAAAGCCTTCTATTCCATTATCGGGGTCAGAGTAGGCATAATAAACGTTCATAGTATTATTATATTTTGCCCCAGTAATATAATAACTGCCTTCTTTATACATATTGAATTTCAGTTTCGAAGAAACAATGTCTGACACCAAGGTTTCCACACGCTGGCGATACATGTACTGATGACCGATTTCTCCACTGAAGAAAGTTACATAATCTGGTTCTCCAGCAATGGAAAACTCCACCGGAGTACCTTTTTTTACCGTAATTATACTTCCATTGGTAGTCACATTCTCAGATGTCACTACGCTTACGTTCACTTCATCCAGCCCTTCGGTCATTTCCTTTGAACAAGATGCAAAAGCTAACGCTGAAAGTAAGATGATATATAATTTTGAAGTTTTCATTTACCAATAATTAGATTGTCATTAATACGTTTACATTACCATCCCGGATTATTTGTCGTAATAGCCTTGTTCACTGCCATTTCCGCATCCGGTATCGGGAAATAATTATAGGTCGAAGAAATATCGAAATAAGTGTACACATTCGACGGCCCCTGATTCCATTCACCCCCTGCACGGGCATTATTTACCAAAGCCTTCATGTTCGTTTCAAATTCACCCCAGCGAATCAGGTCAAAACGACGAGTGTACTCAAAACAGAGTTCACGGGCACGTTCATCCTTCACCATCTGACGGAAACCATCTTGAGATAACCCTGCAGGTGCATCAGGAACACCAGCGCGTTTTCGTACTTCATTCAATGCATCATAAGCTGTCTTGGTTGCACCATTCAATTCATTTTCAGCTTCAGACAACATCAACAATACATCGGAATAGCGCAGAATCGGGAAATTAATAGCTGTATTGTTCTTATCTTTCTTGTCTGCCTCATATTCACGACGGAACTTGGCACAGGCACGGGCTATATTTGTAGTAAAATTACTACTATAGTCATAATCACCCTCTTTCGGTTCAGTTTCCCCTGAAGCCCATTCCTTTTTCCCATAAGAATAAGAACGCTTATTATCATGTGCTAAAACCAAATCTCTAAAACCTTTCTCATAGAATTTTCGTCCGGTAACTCCTGTGTTCTTACCGTCCTTTTCCATGTAGATAAAAGGTGCAATATTCCATAAGAAACGTTCATCCTTCACTTTATAATTGAAATATGCCTCCCCTTCCTGCTTTTCAGCCGTCGTTCCACTATTAAAATTGACGTGGATATTCATCAGATTCTCATCACTTGGTTCACCAATACAATACAGACGATACAGCTTAGGCGTAGCAAAAATAAATTCGTATGCATATCCCGGGTCGGCAGAACCAACAACCTCACTTTTTGACGACATATCCGGAGCTGCCAGACCAATAATATTTCCAATACGTCCTTCCGCCTTTACATCAGAAGTATTATTCCCAGAAAACTCAGCTTCCCAAATGCTCTCATTGGCTGTTGTGTTATATCTGTCCGAACACAAATCAATAAAATAATCCCAATAATCATCTGCTAACCCATGCCCTTGATTTGTACAAACCTTCAAGGCATAATCCTTTGCGCCCTGATAATAAGACTTTATTTTTTCTCTTCTTTCCGCATCAGGCACTTTGTTTTCACGATGGTATTCTCCCGCACGGAAAAGATACACACGTGCCAAAATACCCCAGGCTGCAGATTTTGACACACGCCCCGGCTTATAATTCAGTTTTGCGGCCGTCAGTAAGCCACCCTCATTCTCATCCGACACTTCTTGCATTTCCTTAATAATGAAATCATAGATTTCCTCTTTGTCGGTGCGGGGTATGTTCAATCCTACTACATCCTTGGTAGACTCCGTTTTAAAAGGTACATCTCCCCAGCACTGCACTAAGTTAAAATAGTAAAATGCACGCAAAAACCTTGCTTCAGCAATATACTGAGCCTTCAGTTCAGACGTGAAATCAGTAACCTTATCTACATTCTCTAAAAAAATGTTAGCACGATTAATTCCAGAATACAAAGTATACCAGAATCCTGTCACAGCTGCATCACTGGTTGTTGCATTGTTACAAATCAAACCTTTGGTAGCAGGAGCACGTCCGGAACCACCGTAATGAGCCAAATCATCACCTCCTACAAGGTACATATAGTCCGCTCCATAAAATGTGGATTGACCCAGTTCTGCATAAATTCCGGTGAGGAACGAACTGGCTTCTGCAGCCGTATTAAAGTAGTCAGACTGTGGAATCTGGTAAGGATCCTTATCCAAGAAATTGCAGGATGCTGTCACACAGCCAAACAACATAGTCAAAAACGTATATTTTAATGCTTTCATAATTAAATTCTTAAAGCTTTTATAAACCATTATTAAAAACCTAAGTTAACCCCTAAACTAAGGGAATAAGCTCTCGGATAAGATGAGAAGTCAAGTCCCGGAGTCAACGCACTGTTACGAACCGACACTTCCGGATCATAACCAGAGTAGCTGGTCCATGTCCACAAATTCTGTGCTGCAATGTAAATTCTTGCATTACTCAACTTGGCCTTTGCAATCAACGTCTTTGGGAATGTGTAACCCAATGTCACTGTTTTCAGACGTAAGAATGAACCATCTTCCACAACACGCGAAGAAATTACACGGTTAGAAGATGAGGTAGTGGCTGCCGGAATGTCGCTATACGGATTTTCAGGTGTCCAACGATTGGCATAGCTGGCATACTGATTAAGTTCACGCGCCTTATTGTTCGAACTCTCAAAGAACAAACGGTTGGCATTCAGAATGTCATTACCATACGACCACTGGAAGAACACACTCAAATCAAAGCCTTTATAAGTAAAGTTATTGGTAAAACCACCGGTATGAATCGGCAAGCCACGACCTATAATCGTACGGTCATTAGTGTCAATGATTCCATCCCCGTTCACGTCCTTATATTTAGGCATACCGGGTTGCGTATTGTTTTCAGTTGAGTAATAAGGTACGCCTTTCTTCAATGTATATGTATTACCCGATTTATTGAAATCATCATATTTATAGGTTCCCTCATATATATATCCATACATCATACCCATCGGCAAGCCAACCTGAGCAATATAACTAGACTGTGAATTATAATCTTGGTCGAACGAAACTGCTGTCAGTAAGCTGCTCTGTCCCTCAGCCAATGCTAATACCTCATTCTTGTTGAAAGCAATATTGAAATCCGTAGTCCACGTAAAGTTCTTAGTCTGTATATTCACTGTACTCAAACTCAATTCCAGACCGTCATTCCGCACCTTACCAATGTTCTTGGTAGCACTGTAGAATCCTGAAGTCAATGGCAGAGAAGCTTCCAGCAACAAATCGCGTGTGGTTTTCCGATAAATATCCGCAGTAAAACTCAAGCGTTCCTTGAAAAAGCTCAAATCCAATCCCACGTTCCATTGTTCCGTGGTTTCCCATTTCAAATTACGATTCTCAATAGATACAGGAACGGTTCCGGCACTACTATTATTTCCATCAATCGGATATACGCCGCTTGGAATACTACCATTTGAAATATAGTCTCCCACTTTTGATTTCAAAGACTGCAACAACGCATAATATTCGTATTCACCGATACGGTTGTTACCGGTCAATCCCCAGCTCGCACGAAGCTTACCGGCATCCAGCACCTTACTCAGCGGTTTCATAAAATCTTCTTCCATGAAATTCCATGCCAAAGACCCGGAAGGGAAGTAACCATAACGGTTCTTTTTACTAAATTTTGAAGAACCATCGGCACGGAACGATGCCGTAGCATAATATTTCGATTTGTAGTTATAGTTCAAACGTGCCAGATAAGACATCATTGCCCATGAGGTCTTATAAGAGTTAGAGGTGCTTGCCTGACCTTCGTACATACCCGCCATACCTAATGATTCATTAGGAATACGAATAGTTTTAAATGAATAATATTCATAATCCGAGTTCTGGAACGTGATACCTACCAGCGAATTGAAGAAATGCTTCTTCTTGATGTTGGTCTGATAGGTCAGCGTGTTTTCATTCAACCAGGTCAAACGCTCGTTACGTATAATCTGTGCGTTTACCTTATCCGTAGAAGTCAGTCCACCATAACGTGTCTTGGAGTTGTTAAACTGATCATTCTTACGGGCATCGTAAGTATAACCTCCTGAAACTTTCAATTTCAAGCCTTTAATAAATTCATATTCTACAAAACCGTTCAACTGCAAGTTGTTGATATAATTTTTGCGGTATTCGTTCTTCAATGACATAATCGGGTTAAAACGGTAGTCATTACTATTGTCTACCGCATCATCCATCACGTTGTCCATCAATGAGCTAAGTGGTCTGTTCGGGAAAGTCACCGGACGATACCCCCACACACTATAGAACAAGTTGTTCATACCACTGTAAGAATTCTCTGAAGGAGTAGAACCAGTCTGAATAGAACGGGAATAGTTGGCAGTCAAACTCATGTTCAGTTTGTCACGGCGTACCACCGTGTTCATACGACCCTGCAAACGCTCATAACCAGAATTCAGTAACACACCTTCCTGATTGTAATAAGAAAGAGAGGCATTGTATCGAACCCCTTCCGTACCACCGCTCAAACGAAGATTGTGATTGTGTTGCAACGCAGTGCGGAAAATTTCATCCTGCCAGTTATACTGGTCAATATTGCGGTAATCATCCAATTCCCATTGATGGTCATTATAATACATGAGGTACCCTCCGTTAGACGAGGTCATCTGCGCCGGATACATTTCCGCCTGCAACTTTACAAACTCGTAAGCATCCATCATCGGGATCTTACGTGTCACATTGTGCATGGTCACACTACCGTCATATGTAATCTGTGCCTTACCTACCTTACCTTTCTTTGTAGTAATGATAACAACACCATTCGCACCACGGGCACCGTAAATAGCCGTAGCTGATGCATCCTTCAAAATATCCAACGATTCAATATCCGAAGGGTTGATAGTGCTGGCAATAGCTGCATCTTCTACGGGGAAACCATCAATCACATAAAGCGGAGAGTTATCCTGTGTCAACGAGTTGTTACCACGAATCACAATGTTCATGGTTCCACCTGGGGTACCTTCACTGGAAGATACATTCACACCGGCAATACGTCCACCTAAAGTCTGGTCGAACGAACCAACCGGCGTATTCAGCAATTCATTCATATCTGCCTTAGCCACGGAACCGGTCAAGTCTTTCTTTCTTACTTCCTGGTAACCTACTACTACTACTTCATCCAATACCTTCGTATCTTCTTCCAATACGATAGACATCGGCTTAGAGGTATCCACCTGCAGTTCTTTTGTGGCATAGCCAATAAAAGAGACCACAATAACGGATTTTTTGTCGGGTACTCCCAATGAGAACTTACCATCAATATCAGTAATAGTTCCCTGAGTAGTCCCTTTCACTTGGATACTGGCACCAATAACGCTTTCACCCGTCTGGTCAACCACAGTACCCCTCACGAGTACCTGGGCCATAGCCACAGTTACAGAGAACAAGACGAACAACATCATGCTCAATCCCCTTCTCCATAGAATAGTTCGGAATTCGGTTTGCATACAAGAATTTAGATTAAATTTAGATTTTAAAGTTTTCGTCACAAATGTACAGTTTAATTATAGAAAGAGGTGACAAAATAGTTCATTTAAGGGTGCAAAAATATTCATCACCTTAATTTCTATAAAAAAGAAAAAATCATAAGATATTAATTTACAATGACATACAAAATATAATATGATAAAGAACATCTATTAAACGCCACTAATTTCACCTTTCAAAAAACGCTTCGACGTTTAGTCCAAAACGCAAGTACGTTTTAGTTAAAACGCAAGTGCGTTTGACTTCAAACACAAGGACGTTTTAATCCAAACGCACTTGCGTTTTCAAAAGATACCAAAAATCATCTTTTTTTCCTCTTTTAAAAGAGGAAATACGTATTCGGAATAGTTTTTCTGTTTCTATTATTTGCAGAGTTCTCAAATTAGCCCTATCTTCGCACGATAAAACATTCAACTTTGTTATGACCCGAATGAACAAAATAAAGAAACTAAAAAAAATCCGTCTCCATCATGAAGGAACTCCCATTCTGATTACCAGTGCAATCTTGCTGCTTCTTGTAAACGCTGCTTTATACTGGGGGATAGAGTGCCGGATTCCATTTTATATTGTGGCAGCAGTAAGTATCGTAGTGTACTTGCTGATGGTCAATTTTTTCCGCTGTCCCATCCGATTGTTCAAAGGAGATACGGAAAAAACCGTAGTCGCTCCTGCCGATGGACGTATCGTGGTAATTGAGGAGGTGGACGAACATGAATATTTCCATGACCGCCGACTGATGATTTCCATCTTTATGGACATCACCAATGTACATGCCAACTGGTATCCTGTAGACGGAGTGGTAAAACATGTAGACCATCACAACGGACGGTTCATGAAGGCGTGGCTTCCTAAAGCCAGTACGGAAAACGAACGTTCCATGGTGGTAATTGAAACTCCTGAGGGTCATACGGTAATGGCACGGCAGATTGCAGGTGCGGTAGCAAGACGCATCGTAACATACGCCGTACCGGGTGAAGACTGTTATATTGACGAACACATGGGATTCATTAAATTTGGTTCGCGAGTGGATGTGTACCTGCCGTTAGGTACGGAAGTTTGCGTCAGCATGGGACAAAAGACAACCGGTAACGAAACGGTAATTGCCCGCTTGCCTTAATCCTGAAATACGATATTTATACCTTATTATATTTATACCTTTTATATATAGGATATGGCTAATGTGATAACCCGGAATATTCCCAATACGATTACGAGCTGCAACTTGTTTTGCGGATGCATAGCCAGCTACATGGCTTTCCATAGCAAATATGAATTAGCCCTGCTTTTCATCGTGTTAGGAGCTACGTTCGACTTCTTCGACGGAATGACCGCCCGCCTGCTGCACGTATCTTCTCCCATCGGAAAGGAACTTGACTCTCTGGCAGATGATATCACGTTCGGACTGGCACCGGCTGCCATTGCCTTTTCCTTGTTCAAAGAGGTACATTACCCGGATTTTCTTCTGCCGTTGTCAGAAATCATGCCTTATACGGCTTTCCTGATAGCAGTCTTTTCTGCCCTGCGACTGGCCAAGTTTAACCTGGATGAACGGCAGACTTCTTCCTTTATCGGAATGCCTACTCCGGCTAACGCATTATTCTGGGGCTCACTGACCGTAGGTGCACACAGTTTTTTGGTGTCCGACCATTTCAACGCCTTATACTTGTTCATCTTAGTAGTAGTCATGTCACTGCTGCTGGTGGCAGAACTCCCGATGTTCTCCCTGAAGTTCAAGGACCTGTCGTGGGGACATAACAAGATAAGCTATATATTCTTGATTGTCAGTATTCCTCTGTTAATCATCTTCCAACTGAGCGGATTTGCAGCTGTCATTGTCTGGTATATCATTCTGTCATTACTGACATATAAGAAATAGCTTAGAAATCGTATGGCACATTTTTTGCATATATCACATTAAAAACAAAAGACAATGTTCCATATTTTAGGCTTTCTATTTTTTATCATACTGGTTGTTCTGGTGATTGGATTGCTCATTCTTTCCAAAGTCGTCAGTCTGGTATTCGGATTCAAGCGTCGTATGCAAGGTAAGAATTCGGGTCAAAGAACAACTTACTCTTCTCAAAACTATCAGTCGAACCCTCGTCAGGAAGAGACAACAGATTCTTACTCCACACAAGGAGATGTGCCTGTGCGTCAACGCAAAAAGATTTTCGATAAAGACGAAGGGGAATACGTGGATTTTGAGGAAATCAAATAAAGGAATCACCTCTTTTTCCGAAAAAAATCTTTCATCAAGCCGGCGCATTCGTCGGACAGTATCCCTTTTACGACCACGGTCTTCGGATGAAGTGCTTGAGGTGCATAGCGCTGGTAACCTCTTTTCTCGTCTTCCGCACCGAAAACGAGCCGACCGACCTGCGACCAGGCAATGGCACCGGCACACATCACACAGGGCTCCACCGTAACGTAGAGCGTGCAATCGGTCAAATATTTTGCTCCTAACGAATTGGCAGCGGCAGTAAGTGCCTGCATCTCGGCATGAGCTGTCACATCGTGCAGTGTTTCGGTCAGGTTATGCGCACGTGCCAGAATACGGTCACGACAGACCACCACGGCTCCCACCGGAACCTCTCCTCTTTCGGCTGCCCGTGCGGCCTCAGCCAGCGCCTGTTTCATGTAAAAAGAATCATCCGCCATAACTTATCTGCGCATATCGTGTTCCTTAAAAAGTGTAGGATAATCTTCCTCCATATTCTGATGGATAAAAGCCAATACGGTCTCGCGAAGCCAACGTGCCTTGTTGGTTATCTGGTATTTCTCCAGATAACGGTCTACAATTCGCACCTCTTCTTCGCTCATCAGACAAACCATCCGCTGGCGGCGGGGAGGATCACTGACTGGTACTTTTTTTCTTTTTTTTCCGCTATTTACCATCTTCGGTGCAAAATTAGCGTATTCTGTTAAAATGGAAGCATAAAAATGCGTATTTTTGCGAAAAAGCGGAAAAATGGCATCACATAATGAACTGGGAAAAGAAGGAGAAAATGCGGCCGTGAAGTACCTGCTGGAAAAAGGATATGAAATCAGGCACCGAAACTGGCACTCCGGACACCGTGACCTGGACATCGTGGCACAGAAAGACGGTGAGCTGGTCATTGTGGAGGTAAAGACGCGAAGCGATGCCTGTTTCGGACAGCCGGAGGATGCGGTGGACAGGCGTAAGATAAGAAGCATTGTGGCCTCTACGGATGCGTACGTCCGAAAGTTCGCCATTGACCTTCCGGTTCGCTTTGATATTATCACGGTGGTAGGAAACCGCCCTCCCTTCCACATAGCACACATTGAGGACGCCTTTTTCCCGCCCGTGTGGAACTAACTTTGAAACAGAAAAGAACAATGACATATCCTGAACCTATTGTATTGGCAGAAACGACTTCTACCAACACATATCTGGCAACACTCTGCCAGAAAGAAGCGTGTGCGGAACTGACCAGCGTGTATTCATCTTTCCAGTCGGCAGGACGCGGCCAGCGCGGCAACAGCTGGGAGTCGGAAGCCGGAAAGAACCTGCTCTTCAGTTTTGTAGTTTATCCGGAGTTTCTGGAGGCACACCGCCAGTTCTATCTTTCACAGGTGACTGCCTTGGCACTACATGATGTATTGTCCTCTTACACGGAGGGCATTTCCATCAAATGGCCTAACGATATTTACTGGAAAGACAAGAAAATCTGCGGCACACTGATAGAGAATGACCTGACAGGCATCCATATCAGCCGTTCCATTTCGGGTACGGGCGTAAACCTGAACCAGGAACGTTTCCTCAGCGATGCTCCCAATCCGGTCTCATTATGCCAGATTACGGGCAACCAATATAATCCACGGGAGATACTGGAACAGATTATGGAAAAAGTAACGGAGTATTATCAACTTCTGAAAGAGAACCGGACAGAGGTACTGGAAACACGCTACAAGGAAGCACTTTACCGAAAAGAAGGATTGCATCTGTTCCGCGATAAAGACGGGGACTTCCGGGCACGCATTGCCGACATAGAACCGAACGGACGACTGATACTGGAAGACGAGAACGGACAAACAAGGGGGTATTTATTTAAGGAAGTGGAATACATCTTATGACACGTACTGACCGACAGACTCTTCACATCGCCCTTCCTTCCATCGTTTCCAATATCACAGTTCCCCTGTTAGGCCTGATTGACGTCAGCATTGTAGGACACTTGGGAGCTGCATCTTACATCGGTGCCATTGCAGTGGGAGGCATGCTGTTCAATATGATTTACTGGTTGTTCGGTTTCCTCCGCATGGGTACCGGAGGGCTTACCGCACAGGCTTACGGAAGACACGACTTGCAGGAAGTGACGCGCATCCTGCTGCGTTCACTGAGCATCAGCCTGTGGCTGGCTCTTGCCCTGCTGATACTGCAATATCCGGTTCGAAGCCTGGCGTTTATGCTTATGGATACCAGTGAAGAAGTGCGGAAGCTGGCCACGCTGTATTTCCATATCTGCATCTGGGGAGCACCTGCCACCCTGGGGCTTTACGGGTTTACCGGCTGGTATATCGGCATGCAGAATTCCCGTTTCCCGATGTATATCGCCATCACACAGAACATTGTCAACATCGCAGCCAGTCTGTTTTTCGTGTTCGCACTGGGGATGAAAGTGGAAGGCGTGGCATTAGGCACGCTCGTGGCACAATATGCCGGACTGGCCATGGCCTGCCTGCTCTGGCTGGCTTACTACCGTCCGCTCCGGAAATACCTCCGCCAGAAAGCCTTGTTCGACCGTACGGAAATGAAACGTTTCTTCCAGGTGAACCGGGATATTTTTTTCCGCACGCTCTGCCTGATTGCAGTTACCGTCTTCTTCACTTCCACAGGTGCGGCTTACGGGGATGTGGTATTGGCCGTGAATGCCCTGCTGATGCAGCTGTTCACGCTCTTTTCTTATTTTATGGACGGATTTGCCTACGCGGGAGAGGCACTGACCGGGAAATACATCGGGGCCAAAGACGACAAGTCACTGAGACTGACCGTACGGCACCTTTTCAAGTGGGGCTTTGTGTTGTCCCTGCTGTTTACCTTACTCTATGGAGCCGGAGGAAAAGGTTTTCTCGGCCTGCTGACAGACGACGCATCCGTCATTTCCGCTTCCGGAGAATACATCGGCTGGGTGTTGGCCATTCCGCTGGCAGGATTTTCTGCATTCCTGCTCGACGGAATCTGCATCGGAGCCACAGCTACCCGCGTGATGCTCCGTTCCATGCTGATTGCTTCGGCCAGTTTCTTTCTCCTTTATTACGGCCTGCATCCCAGCTTCGGGAACCATGCCTTGTGGATGGCTTTCATTGTCTATCTGTCCCTCCGTGGAATCGTACAAGGAAGCATACTCTACCGGATGCAGCACAAGAACCGGAAGGGCACGTCACAGTTTTGACAACAGCCCTCAGGATATAAGCAAATTATTATTAACTTTGTGGAAATCTAAAAACAAATACGATTATGGCAAAATTCAAACGCATCCTGTTAAAACTCAGCGGCGAAAGCCTGATGGGAGAAAAGAAATACGGTATTGACGAAAAACGTCTGGGCGAATATGCACAGCAAATCAAGGAAATCCACGACATGGGGGTACAGATTGGTATCGTGATTGGTGGCGGTAACATCTTCCGCGGACTGTCGGGAGCTGGAAAAGGTTTCGACCGTGTGAAAGGTGACCAGATGGGTATGCTGGCTACGGTTATCAACAGCCTGGGATTAAGTTCTGCCTTGGTAGCAGCCGGTGTAAAGGCCCGCGTGCTGACAGCCATCCGCATGGAACCCATCGGTGAGTTCTACACCAAATGGAAAGCCATTGAAGCCATGGAAAACGGAGAAGTAGTGATTATGTCAGCCGGAACAGGTAATCCGTTCTTTACTACAGACACTGGTTCTTCTTTGAGAGGTATTGAAATTGAAGCCGACGTGATGCTGAAGGGTACGCGCGTGGACGGTATCTATACGGCCGACCCGGAAAAAGACCCGACAGCTACCAAGTTCGATGACATCACTTACGATGAAGTACTGGCAAGAGGACTGAAAGTAATGGACCTGACCGCTACGTGTATGTGTAAGGAAAACAACCTGCCGATTATTGTATTCGACATGGATACAGTTGGCAACCTGAAAAAGGTAATGTCTGGCGAAAACATCGGCACGCTGGTACACAACTGATTATCACTGCATCAAAAAAGATACAAGACAGCCGTCCGGATTGCCGGATGGCTGTCTTTATAACATTCTGTCAGAATACATAGTGGAATCCCAGTGAAGCTCCACCCAGCAAGTTGATGGAGAAGGATTTACTTCCAGAGTTATATCCCAGTGAACCTAACGAGGTGCTAAGATACATTTTACGAGAGAGGGAGATAAACAGTCCGGGGGTATAGCCAAAAGTAAAGGCAAAATCTTTTTCCACCACTCCAAATCCCATGCCTACGGTATTCATCATCCCAATCGTTTTGTTGAACGGCACGTAATAGCCTCCGCTCGGTCCGATGGTAAACATGCTTGCTCCGCCCGGAGCGACAGACAATCCCAATTCTCCGCCAATATACCAGTTATCTGTAAGCATGTAAGTGACACTTGGGATAAGGGAAAAAGTCACGTCAACATCCGTGCTGCTGGTAGGGGCACCCCAGAAATCCACGCTTTCAGATTCACCGATGTCCAGCATCAAGCCAACGCTTCCTCCTACGATAAGATCACCTTTTTTCAACTGGGCATTTGCTGCCGATACCATCACTAACAAGCCGATAACCAACATTATCATCCGTTTCATAAGTCGTTATTATTTAAGGGTTAAACAAATGTCATCCGGATCCACGCAATCAGTGTAGCAGTTGCATCTGCTGGTACTCGATGGTTGACCCGATGTTGGGGTTGAAGAAGTAGCTGTCCGACGAGAGGATGGTGCTTGCGTCCGAGGTGCTCCACACCTGCGTGCCGCTGCCGATGGGGATGTCCACCACCGTACCGTCGCTGCTCACGTAAGGGTTCACGCCCCGTATGGCCTCGCTGTGCAGTTGCGTCACGCGGTCCTGCATGGCACTGGTGCTCTCGTACATGGACATCTGTATATCGCTGATTTCGGCGGCATTCTGCCGGAGCTGCTCGCTGATGCGGGCGGCCTGCTGCTGATTGCGTATGATGCCCGCCCGCACATTCTGCTTGATTCGCTCGATGCCCGCCTGCTGTATGGCGGCGATGGCCTGCATGTACTGCGGGTTGACCCGAATCGACGCCTTCATGCGCGAGGCTTCACCGCCCGCCGTGTCCAGACTCTTTTCGTCGGCAGCCGTGTAGGTGGTCAGTTCAAGTACGTTCCATAGACGGCGGTCGATGGTGCGCATCGTGCCGTAAGGCATCCTCAAGTCGAGGATGAAGAAGTAGGCCGTTGCCACGTGGTACACTTTCTTGCCGCCCTCCAGCTTGATGACACAGCCGATGGCCGCCGCATCCGCCTTGGCACCGCGTATCTGGGCAAAGCTGCTGCCCATTGCTGAGTTGGCCAGACCCTGTTGGAAATTCCGCAGGAGTATTTGGCCGTATTTGTCAGCGTATTGTCTCATCGCGTCCGGCAGTTTGTCGTAAGTCTGCACCTCCTTCAGTTCGATGGAGCGTGCATGGGGAAACTGCGTCCTTACCACGTATTGCAGGTAGTCTTCGGCGGTGGTGTAGGGCCGCTTCATGCTGCGCAGCAGGGGGTGGCGTTGTCCGGTAGCCACACCGTCGTTCTCGTCGTAGTAAGAGCGGATCGCCTCGGAGTAGAAGCCCAGCTTCCTCGCCCCGTCGCTCCCCTTGATTTGGGTGTTGACCGACCCGTTCGCCTGCTGGAAGTCCTCCAAATCCACCTTGCCCACCAGTTGCCAGCCGGGCAGGCACTCGATGGTGAGCACCTGGGCGTTCTGCATATAGGGGTCCTTCAGGCTGACCGTCCTTGTCTCGTTGTACACCGTTGCGGTGGGCTTGCGCTCGTCCGTCCCTGCCGGGGTCGTCCCCTCGGCAGCGCTTTCGCTTCCTCCTGCCCCTCCGCACCCGGCGGTGAGACAGGCAGTCAACAATAGTACGGGATACATGTTCATGCTGTTGGTATTTATCGTAATTTGGGAGATCAAGAATCAGAAAGCCAGGACTGCCCTAACAAGGCTATTTTCGTTCTTAGGCAAATAGTGCACGTCGTAGTTGAGCACGTCCATGACCAGCGCGTGTCCCGACGGAAGGTCGTAGAATTCCGAAGAGGACCAGTAATTGTTGTTCGACAAACCTTTACCACCGGTTTCCTTGAAGGGAAGATTTTTATATGACTGATTAATCTTCCAAAGCTGACCGATAGAGGGCAGGAACCAACCACTGCTGTTCGCAGGGGCAGGCACTATACCTTCATACCACACCACGACATAATAGGTAGCCGGGTAACCACTCACTTCATCAGCATTCAATTTCCCTACACCACCTACCCCGGTGATGATCGTCTGAGTATAAGCATAGCCACTCCAATCAATATCAGGATTTCTCCAGTTGTCTTGGGCTTTCCCATCACCATCCTTCGGGTAACAAATTAATTTCGTACCATACGTACCCCACTTGTTGCTATAACTACTCGTCGCGTCTTGCAGGGCAACCACATAGCCATGGCACTGTTTCCGGTTGATTCCGGTAGCACTATAATCCGACTTGTCGTACACCGACTGACCAGCCGCGAACACGATGCCGATGCAGGCATCCGCCAGTTCCGCGCTCAGCTTGCTGTCGCCACGCAGCAGGGAACCATCGTTGAGGTAGAAGTCGCCCAAGCGTGCATGGTCGAGCGGCTTGTTGCCCAGTACGCCGGGCAGCGGCTCGTCGGTGATGGTGAAGGTGTACACCTCGCTCCAGTCGGACGATGCCACCGCTGTCACCGCCTTGACGCTTGCGCTGCGTCCGGTCGGAGCATCGCCTTCAGCCAGTGCCTTGACGCTCACGCTGTGCTCGCCCGGAGCGTAGTCGAAGAGGCTGAAGCTGATTCCGGGTTCGTCAACGGGCACTTCCTTCCCGTCGTCTATCTTGTAGAGATAGGAAGCGGCATTCGCGACGGGCGCCCACGTGACGGTCACGGTGCAGCTCTCCTTATTCACATCGGCATTCAGTGCTTCGGGTGCCTGCAACTTCGTACTTTCTACGGAGAAGTCCGCCTTGCCCCACTCCGAAGGGCTGAACAAATCGGGCTGGGCGTTGCTGACCGCCTGCACCGTGATGGAGTGGCTGCCTCCCTCGAATTTACTGTACGGCTGGAGTTCGAGGCGTGTCTCCCCGGTTTTGTACAGGGTTTCGTCGCCGGAAATCTTGTAATGGTAGTTGTCCGCATTCTCCACCGCCTGCCACGAGGCGGTGATGGTCTTTGCATTCCTGTCCACATCCACCGCAACCACCGGAGTGGCGAGTTGCGTCTGGCCGATGGAGGGCTGGTCATCCTTGTCGCAGGCCGTCATCAGCAGGATGGCCGCGAACATCTGCATTGCTGCGTAGTATAGTTTCGTTTTCATAAGCTTATAAGTCCTTTGAGTTATATCCATTCTTAGTCTTACTGCCCTCCAACCATCGTAGGAGTGACGATTCCTTTCCAGGCGAAGGCCACTTCATTTCCGTCGGTGAAGGTCATCGTTCCGGTGATTTCGTATTCCTGGCCCAAGTGGCCACGCTTTACTTCGACGGTACATGCCGTTACATCGTAATCGTTATAGAGATCTGTCCGTTTATTATTCTCGTAAGCCCGGAGTTGGGCATAGGTAATATTCAAGTGTCCGGAATCCTCGCTGACGTCCCAAGTGTAAGTGCCGGGGACAATCCTGTCATACGTTTGCCAATCATCATCTCTATCCAGTTTATGCACCTCTTCGGTCAGATTGCAAAGATTCAGGCGGATGACCCGACCGGTTCCCATTTCCCCAGATCCGGTGATGTACTCATTGGAGGGATTGATTCCTTTCTCAAAGAGGTACATCTCGTGTGTATAGTACTTGCTACCCGGGCTCGTCGCGTTCCAAGAGTGTGCACAGGCAGCAATGATTTCCACAGAGTTCTGAGGCGTGGGCCCGTTATCATCGTCCTTGCTGCAAGAGGCCATTGTCATCGTCAATGCTGCCAGCATCGCGAGGCAGAAGTAGAAATTCGTTTTCATAACATTCAAGTTTTTGGGTGAGTGTATAATCATGAAGCGGATGTCCGAAGAGGACGGCAGGAAGCGTCAGCCAAACGGGAGTTCTTCCTCGCCGCCATCGTCTTCTCCCCCGCCCGAGGGCAGCCCCTTTGCCTTGCGGTAGGCCGCCAGCGAGGCATAGTCGATGCCATCGGCAAGCACACCGGCATTCTCGAAGGTGAGCTGCTGGATGATGGCGTTGCGGAACGCCCTCTTCGGCACGAAGCGCAGGCGGGGTTCGTAAATCATGGTGTTGGGGTTGAACTTGTTGATGTCGGCCACGCCCTTGCTGCGGAAGGTGATGCGGAGGTCGCCCATCTCGCCCAGAGGCACCGGTTCGCCCTTGCTCAGCTTGCTGATGGCATATTCGGTCAGGTGTACCAGCCCCGCCGTCAGTTCGATGGGGGCCGTGGTCGTGTTCGCGGTGGCGGCACGGGTGGCGCTGTCGGCCTCCTCGGCTTCGCCCGTGATGGGAGTGGCGTACCACAAGGGTGCCTCTTCACGGTTGTTCGGGTTCACTTTCTGAATCAGTTTGTACTTCATAACTCGGTTCCTCCTTATTATATAAGTTAAACAAATGGCTTGCCTGGACAGCCCTGCGGGGAGACCGGTTGTCTGCCTGCGGGAAGACTGGGTGTCTGCCTGCGGGGAGGCAGGATGCCAAGCCGGGACTTCGGGGCACTACAGTTCCCGTTCGGCAAGTTAAAGATAAGGGATAAGTTTTTAATTTACAATAGGTTGAACACACCCTATACACGAACACCCCCGCCGTTTACACGAACGGGGGAACCGCATACACGAACGCGTTTTTATCCTTTTCTGCCCCGTTTGGCTTTGGATTAATTCCCGGGAAAAGCTATATTTGCAGACAGATATATTCGCCAAACATGCAGAAGATGGAACACATACGCCGCATACTTGCCTGCCTGCTCCTGCCGCTGGGGTTGCTGGCATGGCCGGCCACCGGCGCCGCCGCACAGGAGGCGGCAGCCGTTACCTCGGAATACGCCTGCCGCCACTACACCACACTTGACGGCCTGCCGCAGATGCTCACCGAGTGCATCTACCAGGACAAGAGGGGATACATCTGGATAGGCACCCTCGCCGGCTTCGTACGCTACGACGGCTTCGAGTTCGTGCCCTACCTGAAGGGGGGAAGGCCGGAGAACATCGTCGGCTTCCACGAAGACGCACGCGGAGTGACCGCCCTCGGCTTCCGCCGCAGGCACCTGGCCGGAAAAGGCGGGCAGACGGACACCCGTCCGCTGGACGACCGGGGACTGCTGCTGAACAACTTCAACTCGTCCGCACTGCCGCCCGGCTACCTGCTGCTGGAAAACGAGCAGGAAGAAGAGCGCGAAATCTGCCGCTTCACCGACGACAGGACGGAAACCGTGCTGCGCTCGCCCCTGCTTGACGAGATGGACGCCTGCCGCCGCGTGTTTGCCGACACGGCAAACGGCACCTTCTATATCCCCACCGCCGAACGCACCTACCGCCTCAAGGCCGACGGCACCGCTTTGCCCGCCCTGCTCGTGCCCCAAGGCTACTCGCTGCTCCGCACGGACAGCACGCTCTACCTCTTCGCCGCCGACGGGGTGTACCGTTGCCACGGGGCTTCGGCCCAGCGGGTGACACCGTTCCGCTTCACGGCACCCGACTACGGCGTGGAAGCCTGCGCCGACCGCAAGGGCAACATCTACCTGCACGACGCGCATAGCCTGTACCGCTTCAACCCCGGCACAAGGAAGGTGGAGCAACTGGTGGACGGCATCAACCTCATCCGACAGATGTTCATCGACCGCGAAGGCAACATCTGGCTCGCCACCTACCAGGGCGTGTACAACTTCTTCCAACTGAACTTCATGAACCACACGCTGAACGACCGCAACGACATCCTGCGCGCCATCGACACCGCCCCCGGAGGACTGCTGACAGTCGGCACGCTGAACGGCAAACTGCTGGGCGGCCCTGTGGCCCGGGAACTGCGCCCGATGCCTTATCCACGGAGCAAAGACAACTTCTTCCATCCCTACGCCGCCCGCATCGGTCGCACCGCCTACCTGCTGGGCAGCGGAGGCGTGCTGGCCTGCGAAGACAACCGCAGGCAATGGCTCGACTTGCCTATGCTCGACTACCGCTTCCTCTCCGCACACGGCGACAGCCTGCTCGTGGCCACCCGACAGGAGCTGTTCGTGACCGACCGCCGGGGACGCATCCGCTCCACGCACAAAGGGCTGCGCGGCATCTTCTGCGCCTGCCCCGACGGATACGGCAACCTGTACGTGGGCACCGCCTACGGCCCCGTGCGGATTCACGGGAACGAACAGACGACCATCCACCAGCCCGACGAGGGCATTCCATGCACCGCCATGACCGCCACCCCGCAAGGCGAGATACTCCTGGCCTCGGGCGAAAAGCTCTATACCGTGCGCAACGACTCCGCCATCCTGCTCCAGCACTACGGAAGCCCCATCCGCTCCATTTGCCAGACGAGCGACGACTACCTCATCGTGGCTGTGGTCAACGGACTGTACATCACCGAAAACCGGCTGTTGCAGACGATGTTCTTCAACCGCTACAACGGCTTCACCGGCATCGAACCGCTCATTGCCCACATCGCCGAGTCCGACGACGGCACCGTGTGGGTACCGTGCGTGGGCCAGACCGTCTCGTTCCGCCCCCGCGACCTTGTGTATCAATACACCGTGCCCCGGCTGGAGATGGTCTCGGCCGAAGCCTCGACCGACAATGTAGACTGGCAGCCCCTGCCCGTCCCCACCCGGCAGGTAACGCTGTCCCATCCCGTGCGCCACCTGCGCTTCTCCTTCATTGCCGTGTCCCACTCGGCCACGGGCAACGTCTGCTACCGTTACCGGCTGAAGGGACTTCAAGACCAGTGGTCGCAACCGCAGACGGCACGCGAAGTGCAGTTCAACAACCTCCTGCCCGGCCGCTACCGGCTGGAAGTGGAGGCCTTGATAGGCACCTTGGCCTCGGCGCCCGTGTACATCGACATATACCTGCGCCCGGCCCTGTGGCAACGCCCGTGGTTCTGGGCACTCATCGGATTGCTGTTGGCCGGCGGCATCTGGGCATCGGCCTACCACTACTACAAACGCCTGGAACGCATAAAAATGCACAAGCTGCAACGCGAGACCCGCCTGAACAACCTGCTGGTGAAATCCATCCGGCTGAAATCCATCCCCCACTTCAACTCCAACGTGCTGGCAGGCATTGAATACTTCATCATGAATCATTCGGTGGAGGAAGCCAACAAGTACCTCGCACTCTACTCCCGTTTCACCAACACCTTGCTGATGGACGTGGACAAGCCCTCGCGTTCCCTCGACGAGGAGCTGGAGTACGCCCGCCTCTACCTCACCCTGGAGCAGCTGCGCTACGGCGAGAACCTGGCCTACGACATCCATACCGACCCCGACGTGAACCTACACATCCAGGTACCCAACATGATGCTGCACACCTACTGCGAGAACGCCGTGAAGCACGGCCTGCGCAACAAACCCGGGCATGGACACATCCGCATTGAGGTCAAAGCCCGGACGGGAGGCGTCTGCGTGTCCGTCACCGACGACGGTGTGGGACGAGAAGCGGCGGCAAACCTCTCGCCCACTTCCACCAAGCAAGGACTGAACATCATGGAGCAACAAATCGAGCTCTACAACCAGTGCAACGCCGAACACATCGTGCAGACCGTCACCGACCTGAAAGACCCGGACGGGAAAGCCTGCGGTACGCGCTTCGAGCTGTACATCCCCTACCATTATAACTATTTCTAAACCGAACCTGCACATGAAGAACTACCGCGCTATCATCGTCGAAGACGAACGGCTTCCCCGTCTGTCGCTCATACGGAAACTGGAAGACTACCATCCCGAAATCAGCATCGTGGAGAGTTGCGAAGACTACGGTTCGGCACTGAAGGCCATCTTGCGCCACCGGCCGGACATCCTCTTCCTCGACATCCAGTTGCAGGGACACACCACACTGGAACTGCTGCGCGAACTGAAGGAAGCCATGCCCCTGCCGCACATCATCTTCACCACGGCCTACGACAATTCGGAGTACCTGCTTCAGGCCATCCGCCTGGCCGCCGCCGACTACCTGCTAAAACCGGTGGACGTGTCCGAACTGGCCAAAGCCATACAACGAATCAAAGACCGTGACGAACACAATGCCTTCTTATCCACACCCACAAACTTTGCTACAAACAAATATCCTTTCCGGACATTGAACGGCACGCTGTTCATCGGAAAAAAAGAAATCGTCTTTGTACGTGCCAACGGCAATTATTCGCATGCCGTTTTGACAACCGGTGAAGAAATCATTTTAGAACGTATGGGAGTCATCGAAGCCCGATTGGGTGAAACATATTTTATCCGAGCCGGACGAAACCTGCTACTCAACCGAGAAATGATTTACAAAGTAGATGGCAAACATAAGTCATGCATCTTGCGCAGTTCTGACGGACGGGAATACAACGTAGACTTATCGGCAGGCGGATTGGAATCTGTTGAAAAGTTCATCAAGCAGGGAAATAATACAAAAAGTTAAGCCATGTCCACCACATGAACCTAACTTCAATGTGTCCTTCCGCTTTTTATTTATTCACGCATCAGTTCATAACGATGAAGTTCTGCATTTTTCATCAGTGGAACCGTACGCAGTTCCTCCAGCGGAACGCCTGTAATACGGGCTTCCAGGCAACGATTGATTTGTCCGTGTGCCACTACCAACACACGTTTTCCGTCATAATACTGCCACAGATAGTCCAAGAAAGCACCGGCCCGGTCGTACATCATCTGGCGAGTTTCCACTCCAGCAGGAGGATTACTTAAATCGACACTCCCCACAGACAGCCCGGTCCAAGGTCCCCAGTCTATTTCCCTCAACAACGTAGTCTGCTGCCAAGGCAGCTGCCGGTCGCCTACAGCCAGTTGCACGGTATCCACCACCCGTTGCAGATCACTGCTGACCACTGCATCCAGTGCAATATTCCGCAGGGACTCTCCTAAATCCATCGCCTGCTTTTTTCCTTCTTCTGTCAATGTGCCGGGCAAGTGCCCTTGAAAAATACGGCTCAGGTTTTCCACCGTCTGTCCGTGGCGTGCCAAATAAAGTGTAATCATACAACCGTGCTGTTTTATAGTGATAAAACAAAGATAAGAAGTTTTTCAGGATATTTCCGAAACCGGAAGACACAAACTTATTTTCAGAAGTATTGCAAGGAAATAAAAAATAGCTTATTTTTGTTCACATAAATACTTATCAACGAATATAAAACCTATAAATGCAAGAAATATATGGCAGATTCTAAAACAATTATCAGCGAAGCTGAAGAGAAAATGGATATGGCAGTCATGTACCTGGATGAGTCACTGGCTCACATCCGTGCCGGAAAGGCTGACGTACGTTTGTTGGACGGTATCCGCGTAGATTCTTACGGAAGCATGGTGCCCATCAACAATGTAGCGGCAGTAACTACTCCTGATGCGCGCAGCATCGCCATCAAGCCGTGGGACAAGAGCATGTTTCGCGTAATTGAAAAGGCTATCATCGACTCTGAACTGGGTATCATGCCGGAAAACAACGGTGAAATCATCCGTATCGGTATCCCGCCGTTGACAGAGGAACGCCGTAAACAGTTGAGCAAGCAGTGCAAGGGTGAAGGTGAAACTGCAAAAGTAAGTGTGCGCAACGCACGCCGCGACGCCATCGACGCACTGAAAAAGGCTGTGAAAGATGGTATGCCGGAAGATGAACAGAAGAACTCGGAAGCCAAACTGCAGAAAGTACACGACAAGTACATCAAGCAGATTGACGACATGCTGGCTGCCAAGGACAAAGAAATCATGACAGTATAATCTTATTCACCATACACGAGGAGAGAGGAGTCCTTATGGTCTCTTCCCTCCTCTTTTTAATTTTGCACATATTCATTTTGGAAAAAGGTCTGGTCATTAAAAATACGGGAAGCTGGTACCTGGTCAAGACGGACGAGGGAAAGCTGATTGAATGTAAGATAAAAGGAAATTTCCGCCTGAAAGGAATACGCAGCACGAACCCCATTGCGGTGGGTGACCGTGTACAAATCAATGTCAATGCGGAGGGAACCGCATTCATTACTGAAATTGAAGACCGGAAAAATTACATCATCCGCCGTTCTTCCAATCTTTCCAAACAGTCACACATCATTGCTGCCAATCTGGACCAGTGCATGCTGGTGGTTACGGTGAACTATCCGGAGACTTCGACAGTCTTCATCGACCGCTTTCTGGCCTCTGCAGAAGCCTATCGTGTGCCAGTCTGCCTGGTTTTCAACAAGGTAGACCGCTATACGGAAGAAGAACTGCATTACCTGGATGGCTTGACAAACTTATACACGCACATCGGCTACCCGTGTTACCGGATTTCTGCCTTGGACGGTACGGGAGTAGACGAAATCAAACAGGCATTAGAAGGAAAAGTAACCTTATTTTCCGGCCATTCCGGTGTGGGAAAATCCACCCTCATCAATGCCATCCTGCCCGAACAGAACGTCAAGACGGGAGAAATCTCTACCGCACATAACAAAGGTATGCACACCACCACATTCTCAGAAATGTTTCCGGTGGCAGGCGACGGATACATCATTGACACACCGGGTATCAAGGGATTCGGTACGTTCGACATGAAAGACGAAGAGGTGGGGCACTATTTCAAGGAAATCTTTGAATTCTCTGCCCAATGCAAATATGGCAACTGTACCCACCGCCATGAACCGGGATGTGCCGTACGGGAAGCTGTAGAAAACCACTACATCAGTGAATCAAGGTATGCTTCTTACCTGAATATCTTAGAAGATAAAGAAGAAGGAAAATACCGTTCTGCATACTAATATGCCACTAAAATACACAGCCCCGCTCTGACGCCAACGACTGTCAAAGCGGGGCTATTTTTTTATAATAAAGAATGGTATCAGAAACGTCCTCCTCCCAAAGAACGGTAAAGAAGAGTATGAAGCTGACAATAAGCTACATTCAAGTCGATACGTTCCAGCTCGCAATCCAGATAACGTTCATCGGCAGACAACACATCCAGATAGCCCACAAAACCGGTACGGAACAATTCGTTCGCATTCTCAATGGAACGGCGATGCACGCGACTTTCCTTGGCTTTCAACAATTTACGTTCGTCCATCCGTTCAGATGCCTCCAGCAAATCGGCTACTTCCTGATAAGACTTCAACGCCACCCGGTGATATTCCAGCAATGCCATACGCTGACGTGCTTTCGATTCATTCCACAAAGCCCTGATTTCATGCCGCTTGAATAAAGGAGCACTGATACCAGCTGCTAAGTCGTAGACCAAAGAGGCCGGTGAGACAAACCATTTGCTCAAATCAAAGGCATTGAATCCGCCTCCTCCCCCGATAAGCAAGGAAGGGAAGAAAGTCTTACGGGCTGCAGAAGCATCGGCCTTACAAGCCAACAGTTCCAGTTCGGCCGCTTTCACATCCGGACGGTTACACAGCAACTGGGCCGGTATACCGGAAGCAGCAGGGAACTGCGATGCAGAAATTTCCTCAAAAGTGGAACGTTTGATTTCAAAAGGCAGCTTTCCCAGCAACAATGCCAGTGCGCGTTCTGCTTCTGCAATCTGCTGACGCGTGTCGAGAAGCATCTCTTCCAGCTTCAGTCCACGCGACTGGAACTGGTCGACTGACAAACGGAAAACTTCGCCTTCCTTCATCAGCTCATTGGTCAGTTCATAAGCTTCCTGTGCCTTCTGGATTTCTTCTTTCAGAATGACACATTTCTTATCCAGTCCTACCAAGTGATAATACTGTACGGCCACTTCGGAAACCAACATGGCTTGTGCCAAGCGTGCAGCCTCCACCGAGTTCATCCAGCGAAGCGCTGCTGCACGTTTTTTATCCGTCAGTTTTCCCCATACGTCGGCTTCCCATTGAAAGCTTACGCCCAAATTCAGGTTTTTATAAGGATCAGGGATATGCTTATCCTTTGCCAAATCGGGGGTATTGGTCGTACTGTTTCCTACCCCATCCATGGTGTATTCACCAAAACGCTGTACACCGGCACTCAAGCCTAAAGATACTTCAGGCAGCAAAGCTCCCCGGCCCACCCGTAATTGTTCACGGGCAAGCGACACCCTCTCCAACGTTTGCAGAAAACTGTGGTTTCTTACCAGTGCCGTATCAATATACGCCTTTAAATAGGTATCCGGAAAGAATTCTTTCCATGACAAATTGGCCATACTCAGCGTGTCCGAGGTTCCCCCGACAAAAGTCTCGGGCAGAGCCACCTTCTCTTCCGAAAGGAGAGAAGGCGACTTACAGCCACTAGACAACAGTATAACAACGGCAATTGCGATATAATTTCGTAAACGATTAGTCTTCATCTTCATCATATTTTTTATCGGTCTTTAAACGAGACGACCAAGTTTCAAACAAGATATACAAACCAGGTACAAGGAAGATTCCTACAAAGGTTCCAATAAACATACCTCCGGCAGCGGCTGTACCGATGGAACGGTTTCCTAACGCACCTGCTCCAGTGGCTACCAGCAACGGTATCAATCCGCAGATAAAGGCAAACGAAGTCATCAAGATAGGACGCAGACGGCTTACCGCTCCCTTTACTGCGGCCTCCATGACTGAAAGTCCACTCTGACGATATTGGTTGGCCATTTCGATAATCAAAATCGCGTTCTTACCCAACAAACCAATCAGCATGACCAGAGCCACCTGCGCATAAATATTGTTCTCAAGTCCGGCCAGTTGCAGGAAGAAATAAGAACCGAAGATTCCCGCAGGCAAGGAGAGGATGACAGGGAAAGGCAACAGCAGACTTTCGTACTGTGCCGCCAACAGCAGGTACACGAACAACAGACAGATTCCGAAAATCAATATGGTCTGTCCGCCCGAATCCTTTTCCTCACGGGTAATACCCGACCATTCCACATCGTAACCACGGGGAAGCACTTCCTTGCTGATTTCTTCTACGGCCTGTATCACCTCACCCGAACTGACTCCTCCTTCTCCTTCACCTGTAATCAGGGCAGATGTAAACATGTTGTAACGGGTAATCTGGCTGGGGCCGAACACACGGTCCATGGTCATGAAGTTTGAATAAGGCACTACATTTCCGTCGTTGTTTTTCGCATACAGGCGATACAAATCCTCCGGATTCATACGATACTCCGGTGAAGCCTGAATCATCACCTTATACATCTGTCCGAAACGGATAAAGTTGGACGAATAGAAACTTCCGATATACGCCTGGAGTGTCTCCATCGCCTTATCCAAATCGACACCTAACTTGGCAGCTTTTGCCAAATCCACTTTCAACAAATACTGCGGGAAGTTCGGATTAAAACCAGACGTCACTCCCTGAAGACGCGGGTCGGCATTCAACTTCTCCACCAATGTATTGGCCACTTCCGCAAAATCATGGAAATCGCCTGCCGTCTTGTCCTGCAAACGAAGCTCAAACCCACTGGCATTACCGAAACCGGGTACGGAAGGTGGCAAGAAAAACTGTATGTCGGCGTCTTTGATATGAGAAGTACGCTCCTTATACAGCTGCATCAGTTCCTCTACTCCCTTATCACGCTCATTCCAAGCTTTCAGGTTGATCATACCCATACCATAGCTGGCTCCTTCTGTCTCCGTCATCAAACTGTAGCCGGCCAGTGTAGAGATGCTTTCAATCTCATCAAAAGGCAGCAAGGCAGCCTGAATCTGATTCAGCACCTTTTCGCTTCGTTCCACCGTCGCTCCCGGAGGGGCATCCACGTTTACATAAATCATACCCTGGTCTTCATTCGGGATAAATCCGGTAGGAAGCACTAAATTGATGCCATACGTAGCCAGGAAGAACAACAGTAACGTAGCGTAAGTAAAAGATTTCCGTCCTAAATACTTGTGCAATCCTAACTGATAGCTGCGTTCAAAGCGGTCGTAACGGCGGTTGAACACCACAAAGAACTTGCGGAGCCAGGTAGCTTTCTTACGTCCGTGACCTGCCGGTCGGAGCAGCAAGGCACAAAGTGCAGGCGAAAGCGTAAGCGCATTGATACCCGAAATCACGATAGCCACAGCCAGGGTCAAAGAGAACTGACGGTAGAAAATACCTACCGTACCTTCCATAAAGCCCACCGGCACGAATACCGCCGACATGACCAGCGTAATGGCAATGATAGCCCCACCAATCTCTTTAATAGCGGCTACAGATGCCTTATAAGGGCTCAACTTTTCTTCGTGCATCTTGACATGGACAGCCTCGACCACCACAATCGCATTATCGACCACAATACCGATGGCCAGTACCAGTGCAAACAAGGTCAGCATGTTAATGGAGAAACCTAACATCTGCATGAAGAAGAAGGTTCCAATCAAGGAAACCGGTACGGCAATGGCCGGAATCAGCGTAGAACGTAAATCCTGCAAGAAAAGATACACTACGACAAACACTAACAAGAAAGCTTCCAGCAAGGTCTTCAACACGGAAGTAATGGAAGCGTCCAGAAAGCGGGATACATCGTATGCAATGTTATAGTCCATGCCGGGAGCAAAACTGCTCTCCTTGATTTCCTCCATGCGCTGCTTGATGTTTTCAATGACTTCACGCGCATTGGAACCCGGGCGCTGCTTAATCATAATAGAGGCAGAAGGACGTCCGTCGGTCATGGACACCATGTTATAGTCTTCTGAATCAAACTCGATGGTAGCCACATCCCTCAGACGCAGCAAAGAACCGTCGGGGAGGGCCTTGAGCACAATTTCCCCGTACTCTTCGGGGGTACTGAACTTTCCGGTGTACTGTAATACGTACTGCAACTGCTGGGGTAATTTATCGGAACTGATACCTGTCTTTCCGGGAGCCGCCTCAATGTTCTGCCGACGGATAGCATCTGTCACATCCTGTGGCACCAGGTTATAGGCCGCCATACGAGCCGGATTCAACCATACACGCATGGCATAGTCACGGCTTCCCATGATTTCTACCAGCCCCACTCCGTCAATACGTTTCAACTCACGAAGCACATTGATGTCGGCAAAGTTATACACAAACTTCTCCGTATGTGTGGTATCTGTACTGAACACATTCAAGTACATCAACATACTGTTCACTTCCTTCTCTGTCACCACACCGGCACGGATTACCTCTTCGGGCAACTCATCCAGTACGGTGGTCACACGGTTCTGCACGTTTACTGCGGCTACATCCGGGTCGGTTCCTACCTTGAAATAAACGGTTGTGAGCGACATACCGTCATTCGTACATACCGTGGTCATATAGGTCATGCCCGGTACGCCATTGATGGCACGCTCCAGCGGAGTAGCTACCGTCTTCGCCATCACATCGGCACTGGCTCCTGTATAACGGGTCGTCACCGTGACAGAAGGAGGTACAATATCCGGGAACTGCGTAATAGGCAACGATACCAATGCCAGTCCTCCCAAACAAACGATGATGACAGAGATAACTGCCGAAAGAATCGGGCGACGAATAAACAACTTAAACATAGGCCCTTATCTTTGCAACATGTTCAACTTCAATTCCTTTCTCACATCTTCAAACGGAATGGTATCTGCCTTAATCTGCATACCGTCTTTCACCAACTGTACGCCCTCGTACACGATTGTCGTACCCGCCGGGAAATCCTGCGTCACATAATAGTTCTGGAAACGCTCAATCGGATTGAAGCTGCGCACCTCTACCTTTCCTTCTTCATTAAACAAATACACATACGTAAAGTCCTGAATTTCAAAGGTAGATTTCTGAGGAATCATGTACACATCCTCCATGTGAGTCATCATACGCACCTTTCCGGTTACTCCATGCTTCAGCAGTCCGTCAGGATTCGGGAAGCGTACACGGAATGCAATAGAACCGGTTCCCCGTTCAAAGTCTCCTTCCACGGTTTCCTGCTTTCCCTTATGTGAATACACCGAACCATCCGGCAAAATCAGTTCCACGTTATCCAGCTGCTGCAGGTTTTCTCCGCTTAACTGCGCACGCTTCAGACGCAAGTATTCGCTTTCATTCACTTTGTAATAAGCAAAGATTTCCGAAATATCACTCACGGTAGTCAACAGACTTTCCGGATTTACCAGACTTCCCACTTTATAAGGTATACGGTCTACATAGCCGGTAAAAGGAGCGGTAATCGTGGTGTAACTATATTCCATCTGTGCCCGTTGCATCTCTGCACGTGCCTGCTCCACTTTCATTCGAGCCACTTCCCGCTCACGTTTTACCTGGTCCAGACGAATCGGTGAAATAATCTGCTTGTCTACCAGGCGCTGTACGCGTTCGGTTTCATAATTCGCCAGTTCCAACTGGGCCTGTGTCTGTTTGTAGTTAGCCTCAGCCGCCTTGAGCACCTCCATATAATTCTCCGAATTCAAGCGGAACATGGGCTGTCCTTTTTTTACCAACTGACCTTCGTCGACCAGTACCTGCTGAATAAAGCCCTCTACACGAGCTTTTATTTCTACAAACTGAATCGCCTGAATATCGGCCACATACGACCGTGGCAAGTCAATGGTAGTAGGCTGAAGTACCGTTACCGGTATGGTTTCCTTACTCTTTACTTGTTTTTCGCCTGACGACTGACAGGCAGGCAACAGTCCGGCCACACATGACCAGATTGCAACCTTGTGAAGAAAATTTTTCATAAGATGACAAAATAAAGATTACTATGTAATTTGATTTTTAAAAACAAGAATAACCTTCCAATCGGGTATCACACCAGACCGGAACAGACTTTTTTTCACGCAGTACGCGAAAAGACTAAATCAATAAGGTACAAAAAGTCACGTACGGGCGTACAGGAAATACGCGTAAGGATACAGTACGGACTATTACAGAAATATCAGCAATAAAGTTTCGAAAGCAAATGAAAAATAAAGGAAGCGAACCTAATATAAACCACCAGAAAAAAGAACGCACAGAGGTTTTTGAATAAGATAAATCTTCCCACTCAAGGACATTCACATCTTCTTCCTGAAAAGTATCAGCAGCAGAAGGTATCGCCATTTCGTCCTGTGTATCAACCTGGCATGCACTGATTACCTCATACGCATACGCATCCAAATGTATGAGTAACAACATCATCATACATAAGGCACGGAAAAGCTTATTTTTTCTGACAATATGAGATAACATAGTATAAATACACAATCGGTATGCAAAGATAGTAGTACAATAACTAATATAAAAAAGCCTTTCTCAGTTTTCCATAAAATTAACAACCTAAGCCTCTGTTTTTCACAAATCCCTTTCCGATAATTATGATTTCGCTTCTCTAAAAGGGTTCTTTTAACTATAAAAAATATAAAAAACATGGTATTCTTTCAATAAATCAATATGTTTGCCAAATAATTAATTAACCAGACTCTAATAAACACATGGACAAACGAATTAAATGGGGAATTATCGTTTTGGTAGGTGCAGGACTGACCGCCTTGGGCATTCATACATTTACTCCCGGAGAGAATAAGGAACTGGCTGCTGCCGAGAAGAAATCGCCAGTCGACAAAAATAAGGCGCTGAATGTAAATGCAAAGATTATCAAGCCTCATCTGCTTACGGACCAGCTGTTCGTAAGCGGGAAGCTGATGCCGGACGAAGAGGTGGACCTTTCATTTGAAACCTCCGGAAAGATTACCAGCATCGAGTTTACGGAAGGTAGTTTCGTATCAAAGGGACAGTTGCTGGCCAAGGTGAACGACAGCCAGCTACAGGCTCAGTTGAAACGCTTGGAAGCTCAGATGCCACTGGCCGAAGACCGCGTGTTCCGTCAGAATGCCTTGCTGCAACGCGATGCGGTCAGTAAGGAAGCCTACGAACAGGTAAAAACGGAACTGGCCACCCTCAATGCCGACATAGAAAATGTAAAGGCCAATATTGCCATGACGGAACTCCGCGCCCCCTTCGACGGCATTATTGGATTGCGACAGGTCAGTTTGGGAGCATACGCCTCTCCGACTACGGTCATTGCCAAACTGACTAAAATCACTCCATTAAAAGTAGAGTTTGCCGTGCCGGAACGTTATGCACGACAGATTCAGAAAGGTACCAACCTGACCTTTAAAATTGAAGGCCGACTGGAGACCTTCAATTCGCAAGTATATGCTACTGAGTCGCGCATCAATGAAGAAACACATACCCTGACCGTACGTGCCCTCTATCCGAACCGGAACGGAGAATTGCTCCCCGGACGTTATGCAGACATCGCACTGAAACAACAGGAAATTCAAGATGCCATTGCTATCCCCTCGGAAGCCATCGTGCCGGAAATGGGAAAGAACAAGGTATTCTTGTACCGTTCGGGAGTGGCAGAACCGGTAGATGTAGAGATAGGTATCCGCACAGAAGCAGAAGTACAAGTCTTGAAAGGCCTGTCTGCCGGAGATACCATACTGACCTCCGGTACCCTGCAGTTACGTACCGGCATGCCGGTAATTCTTGACCAAATCAACTAACTTTCTGCCGTATGAACATATCCGAACTTAGTATACGAAGGCCGGTACTGGCCACCGTACTCACCATCATTATCCTGCTATTCGGACTGATTGGTTATACGACCTTAGGAGTACGTGAATACCCGTCGGTAGATAACCCGATTATCTCTGTGACCTGCAGTTATCCGGGAGCAAATGCGGAAGTCATTGAAAACCAGATTACGGAACCTCTGGAGCAAAACATCAACGGTATTCCCGGTATCCGTTCGCTGTCGAGTACCAGCCAGCAGGGACAATGCCGTATTACGGTAGAATTTGAGTTGTCTGTAGATCTGGAAACAGCCGCCAACGACGTGCGTGACAAGGTATCACGAGCACAACGCTACCTGCCACGCGACTGTGACCCTCCTACCGTTTCCAAAGCCGATGCAGATGCCAGTCCTATCCTGATGGTAGCCATCCAAAGCAATACCCGTTCGCTGCTGGAGCTGAGTGAAATAGCCGATTTAACGGTCAAGGAGCAGTTGCAGACCATTCCGGATGTCAGCAGTGTATCCATCTGGGGAGAAAAACGTTACTCCATGCGTCTGTGGCTGGACCCGGTAAAAATGGCTGGTTACGGAATCACGCCTGTAGACGTCAAGAATGCCATCAACGACCAGAACCTGGAACTTCCTTCAGGAAGTATTGAAGGAAATACCATGGAGCTTACTCTGCGCACCATGGGACAGATGCATACGGCTAAAGAATTCAACAACATCATTTTAAAGGAGCAAAATGGACAGGTAGTACGCTTCAGCGACATCGGGTATGCCGAGTTGGGACCGGCCGACATCAAAAGCTACATGAAGATGAACGGTGTGCCCATGGTCGGTGTGGTAGTTATCCCTCAGCCGGGTGCCAACCACATTGATATTGCAGATGCCGTATACGAACGTATGGAGCAGATGAAGAAAGATTTACCTGACGATGTGGAATACACCTACGGTTTCGATAATACCCGCTTCATCCGTGCCTCTATCGCGGAAGTGGAAAGTACCGTATACGAAGCCTTCGCCCTGGTAATTATCATCATTTTCCTTTTCCTGCGCGACTGGCGTGTGACGCTGATACCCTGTATCGTCATTCCGGTCTCCCTCATCGGGGCTTTCTTCGTGATGTACGTGGCAGGTTTCTCCATCAACGTACTCACCATGCTGGCCGTCGTACTGTCTGTAGGACTGGTAGTGGACGATGCCATTGTTATGACGGAAAATATTTATATCCGCATCGAGCGAGGGATGAAACCTTTTGAAGCCGGTATTGAAGGAGCCAAGGAAATTTTCTTTGCCGTCATCTCTACCACCATTACACTGGCCGCTGTATTTATCCCGATTGTGTTCATGGAAGGAACCAGCGGACGTCTGTTCAGGGAATTCAGTTTCGTGGTGGCCGGTTCGGTTATTATCTCTTCTTTTGCGGCCCTGACATTCACCCCGATGCTTGCTACCAAACTTTTGAAACACAGGGAAAAGCAGAACTGGTTCTACCGGAAGACAGAGCCTTTCTTTGAAGGAATGAACCGTGTCTACTCCCGTTCACTCAACGCCTTCTTACGAAAACGTGTCATTGCTATTCCGTTTACCATCCTCACCCTGGTGCTCATCGGTTATTTATGGGGAGAAATACCTGCCGAAATGGCCCCATTGGAGGACCGTTCGCAAATCAATATCCGAACCCGTGCGGCAGAAGGTGCCAGCTATGAATACATACGCGATTATACGGAAGAAATCAACACGCTGGTAGACTCCATCGTACCGGATGCCGCTTTCGTCTCTGCCCGCGTATCCAGTGGTAGCGGAAACATTCAGATTACCTTGAAAGATATCAAAGAACGCGACTATACACAGATGCAGGTGGCCGAACAGATTTCGAAAGCCATCCGTACCCACACCAAAGCACGTTCCTTCGTACAGCAGCAGTCTTCTTTCGGTGGCCGAAGAGCCAGCATGCCGGTACAATACGTACTACAAGCTGTCAGCATCGAGAAACTGCAGGAAGTACTACCAGAGTTCCTGGCACAAGTGTACGACAACCCGACCTTCCAGATGGCCGACGTAGACTTGAAATTCAGTAGTCCGGAAATGCGTGTCACCATCAACCGCGACAAAGCGGGTACCATGGGAGTAAGCGTGCGCGACATTGGAGAAACCTTGCAATACGGATTGAGCGGACAGCGTATGGGATATTTCTATATGAACGGGAAACAATATGAGATTCTCGGTCAGATTAACCGACAGCAACGCAACCAGCCCGCCAATATCAAATCCATCTATATCCGCAGTGACAAGGGTGAAATGATTCAGCTGGATAACCTGGTGGAATTCATAGAAGCGGTAGCGCCTCCCAAACTGTATCACTACAACCGTTTTATCTCAGCTACGATTTCTGCTGGATTGGCTGAAGGAAAAACCATTGGTGACGGTCTGGACGAGATGGACAAGATTGCAGCCAACGTACTGGATGATACCTTCCGCACGGCTTTGTCGGGCGACTCAAAGGAATATCGTGAAAGTTCTTCCAGCCTGATGTTTGCCTTTATTCTGGCACTTGTACTGATTTACCTGATACTTTCCGCACAGTTTGAAAGTTTCAAGGACCCGTTCATTATCATGCTGACTGTTCCTCTGGCCATTGCCGGAGCATTGGTCTTCATGTATTTTGGAGACATTACCATGAACATTTTCAGTCAGATTGGTATCATCATGCTGATTGGTCTGGTAGCCAAGAACGGTATTTTGATTGTAGAGTTTGCCAACCAAAAACAAGAAGCAGGAGAAGACAAGATGCAGGCCATCCGCGATGCTGCCCTTCAGCGTTTACGCCCTATCCTGATGACCAGTGCTTCGACCATTCTGGGCTTGCTGCCGCTGGCTTTTGCCTCGGGAGAAGGAGCCAATCAGCGCATTGCCATGGGAGTAGCAGTAGTGGGTGGTATGCTGGTATCTACCTTCCTGACCATGTACATCGTACCTGCTATCTATTCGTATATTTCGACAAACCGTGCTAAAAAAGAAAGAAAATGAAGAAACGGCTTATTTATTTCATGATATGTCTGCTGGGAGGCGGAATAACCGCACAAGCCCAGTACACCTATACGCTAAAACAGTGCCTGGAAGAGGGACTGGCAAACAACTATTCACTCCGCATCACCCGCAACGAGGAGCAGATAAGTAAAAACAATGCGACGTTAGGGAATGCCGGCTACTTGCCCACGGTGGATTTGACTGCCGGATATACCGGAAATGCAGACAACAGCAATACGAAGGCACGGGCAACGGGTGAAACCACCAAGCTTCGTGGCGTGTATGACCAGACCTTGGATGCTGGAGTAGATTTGAACTGGACCATCTTTGACGGCTTCAATATCAGCACCACTTACAAGCAACTGAAAGAACTGGAACGTCAAGGTGCCACCAATACCCGAATTGCCATTGAAGATTTCATTGCCAGTCTTACTGCGGAGTATTATAATTACATCCAGCAGGAAATCCGCCTGAAAAACTTCCGCTATGCCGTGTCGCTGTCCAGAGAACGCCTGCGTATCGTAGAAGAACGTTATCATATCGGAAATTTTTCCCGACTGGATTATCAGCAGGCCACCGTCGACTTTAATGCTGACCGGGCACAATATATCAAACAAAGGGAACTGGTGCACACTTCACGCATCAACCTCAATGAACTGATGGCCGCCAAAGACATGGACTGCCCACTCAGTGTAAAAGATTCTGTGATTGACGTAAACGAGAACTTGGAATTCAATGACTTGTGGGAAGGGGCTCTTCAGACCAATGCTTCTTTATTGCAAGCGGACCAAAACACCGTATTGGCTCAGTTGGATTATAAAAAGGTTTTGTCGCGCAACTATCCGTACGTACGACTAAATGCAGGTTACGGATACACCCTCAACAAATACGACGTAAATGCTACACGCCAACGAAACAACTGGGGATTCAGCGGAGGTGTCACTATCGGATTCAATATCTTCGACGGTAACCGGAAACGGGAAAAACGAAATGCCAGCCTGGCCATCCGCAACGCACAATTTGCCCGCGATGAACTGGAACAAAGCTTACGGGCCGACCTGAGCAACCTGTGGCAGGCTTACCGAAACAACCTTCGCCTGCTGGAACTGGAACGCCAAAACCTGGTTTCTGCCAAGGAAAACCATGAAATCGCCAAGGAACGCTACCTGCTGGGCGATTTATCAGGTATTGAAATGCGTGAAGCACAAAAAAGTCTGCTTGACGCCGAAGAACGCATTCTTTCTGCCGAATACGATACCAAGATGTGCGAAATCTCTTTACTGCAGCTCAGCGGAAAGGTTACACAATATCTGAAATAAGATATTCAGTAATTTTTCCTACCTTTGTCGGACAATAAAAAAACAGACAAAGAAATGGGGCTTTTTATTCGAAAAAGTATAGAGGCTTTACAAGCAGAAGCCAAAGAAACTGGAAGTGGTACCCTTAAACGAGTGCTGGGCCCTGTCAGCCTGGTAGCTCTCGGGGTAGGTGTAATTATCGGAGCCGGATTATTTTCCATTACCGGAACCGTAGCTGCATCATATACCGGACCAGCTATCACACTTTCCTTTATTATTGCAGCCATCGGCTGTTGTTTTGCCGGACTCTGTTATGCAGAATTTGCTTCCATGATTCCGGTATCCGGGAGTGCCTATACCTACTCCTACGCCACCATGGGAGAACTTATTGCCTGGATTATCGGATGGGACTTAGTATTGGAATATACCGTAGCAGCCACTACTGTCAGTATCAGTTGGAGCCGCTACATGACCGTATTCCTGCAAGGAGTAGGCATTGAGCTACCCCATGCATTTACAGCATGTCCATGGGATGGAGGTATTGTCAACATTCCAGCCATGATAATTGTGGTCCTTATGAGCTTGATTCTGATGCGAGGCACCGCCGGAAGTTCTTTCTTTAACGGACTGATTGTTTTTCTGAAAATAGCTGTCATCCTGATTTTTGTGGTACTCGGCTGGCAGTTTATTCAAAATGACAACTATACTCCTTACATTCCAGCCAATACCGGTACATTGGGAGAATTCGGTGTTTCCGGTATTTTCCGTGGAGCAGCGATTGTCTTTTTTGCCTTTTTAGGATTCGATGCGGTAAGCACGGCAGCTCAGGAAACCAAGAATCCAAAACGGGACATGCCCATCGGTATTCTAGTATCCTTGCTGGTCTGCACCATCTTATATATTCTCTTTGCCCATGTCATGACAGGAGTAGCCCATTATACCGACTTCAGCGGACAGGTGGGTATTGCTCCGGTAGCCGTAGCTATCGAAAAGATGGGACATCCCGATGCGGCAGGCGTCATACAACCCGCTTATCCGTGGTTGAACAAGGCCATCATCCTGGCCATTTTGTTCGGATACTGCTCGGTAATTATGGTCACCCTACTCGGACAAAGCCGTGTATTCCTGAGCATGAGCCGCGACGGTCTTTTACCACCGTTCTTTTCCAAAATCAACCAGCGTTTCCGTACACCGGTACACAGCAACTGCCTGTTTATGGTACTCGTCAGCCTGTTGGCCGGATTTATCCCGGCACAAGTAGCCGGTGAAATGACCAGCATAGGCACACTCCTGGCATTCACCTTGGTCTGCGCAGCCATCCTGATTGTACGCAAGACCATGCCCGATGTACCCCGTGCCTTCAAGACTCCCTTCGTACCCTTCGTTCCGATTATGGGTATCCTCACCTGCTTGTGCATGATGAGCTTCCTTCCGGCCGATACCTGGATACGTCTGGTACTGTGGATGCTTATCGGACTGGATGTCTATGCTTCATACGGAATTCATCACAGCAAACTGGAGTATGGTCAAAAACACCGGAAGGGAGATATTGTATTAAACCTGACCGGACTTATTTTGTCTATTCTAAGTGTGATTACCGGACTATGGCATCAGCAGACCGTAGGATGGGATGCTGACAAGACCCTGCTGACCATCTCTTTTGTGTTTGCCTTCACACACTGTGCTTTTTACATGTGGCGAATCTGGAAACATCCGCACAATCGGATCAAGATTTCTTAAAAGAAGTTATAAAAAATCGTCAGGAACAGAAAAAACGAATAATAAACCACAACCAACATATAAAAAAGCAGTTATTTTACAGCGATTTATACTATTATGGATAAGAATATATTGTACACGGCCATTCAGGCCGCCCTTGCTGCGGGAGCAGAAATTATGTCTGTCTACACAGACCCGAAAGCAGATTTTGAAATAGAAAAGAAAGCGGACAATTCTCCGCTGACCATTGCCGACCGCAAGTCGCATGCAATTATAGCCCAAGCACTGGCTGCGACTCCTTACCCCGTTTTGAGCGAAGAAGGGGCTAAAATCGCTCCAGAAGAAAGACAACAATGGAAAGAGCTGTGGGTAGTCGACCCACTAGACGGCACCAAGGAATTCATCAAGCGTAACGGAGAATTTACCGTAAACATTGCCTATGTGAAAAATGGTTGTCCTGAAGCGGGAGTCATTTACATTCCGGTAAAGCAGGAACTCTATTTTGCCGACATTGAACTAGGAGCCTACAAAATCAAAGACATTACCGATACAGAAGCTTTTCCGTCGCTGGATGCACTGATGGAGCAAGCCGAACGGTTGCCGTATGCCAACCGGACAAACGATACGTTCGTTATCGTGGCTTCACGTTCACACCTGACTCCCGAAACGGAAGCTTACATCCATGAAATGCAGCAACAGCATGCACACGTGGAAACAATTTCCAAGGGAAGTTCGTTAAAGTTGTGCCTCATTGCCGAAGGAAACGCGGACGTATATCCCCGCTTCGCTCCCACGATGGAATGGGACACCGCAGCCGGCCATGCCATTATCCGTGCTGCCGGAAAGGAAGTCTATCAGGCTGGAAAAACAGAACCGCTACAATATAATAAAACAGACCTGCTGAACCCCTGGTTCATTGCAGAATAACCCCCAATTTATGTCTACTGAGATTATCATCGTACTTCTTTCACTCGTGGCCATGCTGGCCGCACTGATTATGGACAAGATGCGACCGGGAATGATTTTGTTCTCGGTGGTGGTGATTTTTCTTTGCACGGGTATCCTTACCCCTAAAGAAATGCTGGAAGGCTTCAGCAACAAAGGCATGATTACCGTAGCCATGCTGTTTCTGATAAGCGAGGGCGTCCGTCAGAGCAATGCCTTGTCACAGCTTATCAAAAAACTGCTGCCACAGCAGACCACTTCGGTCTTCCGGGCACAAATACGCATGCTGCCCAGCATTGCCTTCATTTCCGCTTTCCTGAACAATACCCCGATAGTAGTCATTTTTGCCCCTATCATCAAACGGTGGGCCGGCTACGTCAAACTTCCGGCCACTTATTTCCTGATTCCCCTTTCGTATGTGACCATTCTCGGAGGCATCTGCACCCTGATTGGCACTTCTACCAACCTGGTAGTCCACAGCATGATTCTTGACGCAGGACTGAAAGGGTTCAGCATGTTCGAACTCGGAAAAGTGGGAGTCTTTATCGCCCTGGCCGGCATCATCTACCTGCTTCTGTTCTCTAAAAAGCTCTTGCCTTCCGACCGTCCGGAAACCACCAGCGAAGAAGATGGCGATTCTTCATTGCACCTGGTAGAAGCCGTAATCGGCCCCCGGTTCCCGGGAATCAACAAGACGGTCAGCGAATTTGATTTCAAGCGCCATTACGGAGCTGAAGTAAAAGAACTTCGCCGCAGCGGACGCACCTATAAGAATCTGAGCGAGGTCAGTTTCCGGGAGGGTGACACACTGGTGGTGCTGACCGATGACAGTTTCATCCAGACATGGGGAGAATCATCCGTCTTCCTGATGCTGGCCAACGGAAAAGAATACGAACCTGCCGGCAAAAAGAAACGCTGGTTTACCCTTTTCCTGCTCCTGTTCATGATTGTAGGGGCCACCGTGGGCGAACTGCCGGGTATTGAAAAATACCTTCCAGAAGGCATCAAGCTGGATATGTTCTTTTTCGTTTCCATCACTACGGTCATCATGGCATGGAGCAAAATATTCCCTCCACAGAAATACACCAAATATATTTCATGGGATATTCTGATTACCATTGCCTGCGCTTTTGCCATCAGCAAGGCCATGGAAAATTCCGGGGTGGCCGATTTGCTGGCCGGATACATCATCAACCTGGGACATAATTACAGTCCCTACGTATTACTGGCCGTATTGTTTATCATTACGAATATCTTTACGGAGCTGATAACCAACAATGCAGCGGCAGCACTGGCTTTCCCTATAGCCTTGTCCCTGTCCACCCAGTTAGGCGTCAACCCGATGCCCTTCTTCGTGGTCATCTGCATGGCAGCCTCAGCCAGTTTCTCCACCCCTATCGGCTATCAGACCAACCTGATTGTACAAGGTATCGGAAACTACAAGTTCACCGACTTCGTCCGTATCGGATTACCGCTGAACATCATCACGTTCCTGATTTCCGTTTTCCTCATCCCGCTGATATGGCCGTTTTAAAACTGATTTAAATACGCTTTAAAATATGAACAACCAAGAAACAAATCATATCTATCCGATATTCGACCGCATGTTAGGGCGTGCCGACAAAGAAGAATTACTAAAACAACACGGACTCATGATCTGGTTTACCGGACTAAGCGGTTCTGGTAAAAGTACCATCGCCATTGCCCTGGAACGTGAGCTGCAGCAGCGCGGCCTGCTATGCCGTATCCTAGATGGCGACAATATCCGGAGCGGCATCAACAATAACTTAGGATTCTCAGCAGAAGACCGAGTGGAAAACATTCGCCGCATTGCAGAAGTCGGCAAGCTGTTTGTCGATACCGGTATCATCACTCTGGCTGCTTTTATCAGCCCCAACAATGAAATACGTGAAATGGCTGCCGGAATTATCGGAAAAGAGGATTTCTTAGAAGTCTATGTCAGCACGCCGTTAGAAGAATGTGAGCGTCGTGATGTAAAAGGCTTGTACGCCAAGGCACGCCGTGGAGAAATCAAGAACTTCACCGGTATCTCTGCTCCGTTCGAAGCTCCGGCTCATCCGGCTCTTTCGCTCGACACATCAAAATTATCCCTTAAAGAATCTGTCGACCAGCTGCTCGACCTGATTCTTCCGAAAGTAATCAAAAAATAAACATATATAACCATGCAAGAAGAATACAATTTAAGCCACCTGAAAGAACTCGAAGCCGAGTCTATTCACATTATTCGTGAGGTGGCTGCCGAATTTGAAAATCCGGTGATGCTTTACAGTATCGGAAAAGACTCATCCGTCATGGTCCGTCTGGCTGAAAAGGCCTTCGCTCCGGGAAAAGTACCTTTCCCACTGATGCACATCGACTCCAAATGGAAATTCAAGGAAATGATTCAGTTCCGCGATGAATATGCCAAGAAATACGGCTGGAACCTGATTGTAGAAAGCAACATGGAAGCTTTCAAGGCAGGCGTAGGCCCCTTCACTCACGGAAGTAAGGTACATACCGACCTGATGAAGACACAGGCCCTGCTTCATGCCCTCGACAAATATAAATTTGACGCTGCCTTCGGTGGCGCACGCCGCGACGAAGAGAAATCACGTGCCAAAGAACGTATCTTCTCTTTCCGTAACGAATTCCACCAGTGGGACCCTAAGAACCAGCGTCCGGAACTTTGGGATATCTACAATGCCCGTATCCGCAAAGGAGAAAGCATCCGTGTATTCCCGCTGAGCAACTGGACAGAACTGGACATCTGGCAATATATCCGTCTTGAAAATATTCCAATCGTACCGCTGTATTTCGCCAAAGAACGCCCGGTAGTCAACATGGACGGACAGTTGATTATGCCCGACGACGACCGCCTGCCGGAAAAATACCGCGACAAGATTGAAATGAAGAAAATCCGTTTCCGTACCTTGGGATGCTGGCCGCTGACAGGAGCTATTGAAAGCGAAGCCGATACCATCGAAAAGATTGTAGAGGAAATGATGACCACCACCAAGAGTGAACGTACGACCCGTGTCATCGACTTCGACCAGGAAGCCAGTATGGAACAAAAGAAACGTGAAGGATATTTTTAATTACGCAACAACATGGAACAATTAGATAAAAGCAAATCAGGCAACCCGATGGAAGGAGAAGCCAGAGGCAAGATGTCCATCAAAGAATTCCTGGCAAAAGATGAACAAAAAGACCTGCTCCGTTTCCTGACCGCAGGTTCAGTAGACGACGGTAAATCTACACTAATCGGTCGTCTGCTGTTCGACAGTAAGAAATTGTACGAAGACCAGCTCGATGCTTTGGAACGCGACAGCAAACGTATGGGGAATGCCGGTGAACACATCGACTATGCCCTGCTGCTCGACGGACTGAAAGCTGAACGTGAACAAGGTATCACTATCGACGTAGCTTACCGTTATTTCTCTACCAACAACCGTAAGTTCATCATTGCCGACACTCCGGGACACGAACAATACACCCGTAACATGATTACCGGTGGTTCTACCGCCAACTTGGCAGTCATCCTGGTCGATGCCCGCACCGGTGTCATCACACAGACCCGCCGCCACACTTACCTGGTATCTCTGTTAGGTATCAAGCACGTGGTATTGGCTGTCAACAAAATGGACCTGGTTGACTACTCAAAAGAAGTATTCGACAAGATTGTAGCCGAATATACCGCTTTCATCTCCCCATTAGGAGTTCCCGACGTACAGTGCATTCCGCTTTCAGCCCTTGAAGGTGACAATGTAGTAGAAAAATCCGACCGCACTCCATGGTATGAAGGTCCGGCCCTGCTGGAATTCCTTGAAACCGTACATATCGGTAACGACCATAACCTGAACGACTTCCGCTATCCAGTGCAGTATGTACTCCGTCCGAACCTCGACTTCCGCGGTTTCTGTGGTAAGGTAGCTTCCGGCGTTATCCGCAAAGGTGATGAAGTGGTAGCTCTTCCTTCCGGCAAGCGTTCTCATGTAAAAAGCATCGTGACCTACGACGGCGAACTCGACTATGCCTTCCCGCCTATGTCTGTAACCCTGACACTGGAAGACGAAATCGACGTATCCCGTGGTGAAATGCTGGTACACCCGGACAACATGCCGCTGATTGGACGTAACTTCGAAGCCATGCTCGTGTGGATGGACGAAGAAAAGATGGACATGGAAAAATCTTTCTTCCTGAAACAGACCACCAATACCAGCCGCACCCGTATCGACAGCATCAAGTACAAGGTAGATATCAACACCATGGAACACCTGTCTGTAGAAAACGGACGCCTGGCCAAGGAAGATGTTCCTATGCAGCTCAACCAGATAGCCCATGTGGTACTGACTTCTTCCAAGGAGCTGTTCTTCGACCCATATACCAAGAACAAAGCTACCGGTGCCTTCATCCTGATTGACCCGATTACCAACAACACCAGTGCAGTAGGTATGATTATCAATCAGGTGGCCGACAAAGACATGCACAACCAGATGGAACTGCCTGTCCTCAATCTGCCGAAACTGGGAATCGCTCCAGAGCACTACGATGCCATTAAACGTGCCGTAAAAGAACTGGAACGTCAAGGTATCGCAATTGAATTAAAAGTTTAATTGACAAGTTGAGTTATTCAACCGTCAATTGCCAATTATTAATTATCAATTAAAAGAAATGGGATTACTTGAATTCAACAAACTCCCCATCAATACTTTAGTGGGAGCCGACTGGAAGACCTTCAACCAGATAACCGCTGATCGTACCATCGATTCTGCGTATAAAGGAAAATACCGCCTGACCAAGGCTGTATGCCGCCTGTTATCTACGCTGGCTCCTCTGCAGGACAAACGTTACGAAAAGTTGTTGGCCAACAAGCCACTGGAACACGATCCTGTATTTATCCTCGGGCACTGGCGCAGTGGAACCACGTTCATGCACAACGTATTCTCTTGCGACAAGCACTTCGGCTATAATACTACCTATCAAACAGTATTCCCACACCTGATGATGTGGGGACAGCCTTTCTTCAAGAAGAACATGAGCTGGCTGATGCCGGACAAACGCCCGACCGATAACATGGAACTGGCCGTAGACCTTCCGCAAGAAGAAGAATTTGCCTTGGCTAACATGATGCCCTACACGTACTATAACTTCTGGTTCCTGCCTAAACACATGCAGGAATATGCCGATAAGTACCTGTTGTTCGATGACATCAGCGAGGCCGAACTGAAAGTGTTTGAAGAAACCTTTACCAAGCTCATCAAGATTTCTTTGTGGAACACCCACGGCACACAGTTCCTCAGTAAAAACCCGCCGCATACCGGACGCGTGAAAGAGCTCGTGAAAATGTTCCCTAACGCTAAATTCATCTACCTGATGCGTAACCCGTACACCGTATTTGAATCTACACGCAGCTTCTTCACCAACACCATTCAACCGTTGAAATTGCAGGAAATCAGCGACGAAGAACTGCAAGAGAACATTCTTTCGGTTTATGCCAAACTGTACCATAAGTACGAAGCCGACAAGAAGTCCATTCCAGAAGGCAACCTGGTAGAAGTCCGCTTTGAAGACTACGAAACCAATGCTTTTGACATGACGCAGGAAATCTACCAAAAACTGCAGATTCCAGGCTTTGAAGACGCTCGTGCCGACATCGAAGCTTACGTCAACAAAAAGAAAGGTTACAAGAAAAACAAATACCAATACAAACCTGAGACAGTAGAACTGGTGGAAAAGAACTGGTCGTTCGCCTTGGAGCAGTGGGGGTATAAATTGTAAGACTAAACTCAATAGAACAAAAAATGCGGGACATACGTTCCGCATTTTTTGTTATACATTCTCAATCTGTTTACTTACATACGATTCGGAATCCTACAGCTGTTTTCAGATGAGCAGAATCAGGATAAACAATACTCAATCCATCAGCCTCTTGCTTCCATTCTATCTTATTCTTCTCTCCCAACAATTCCACAGAAGTCACCTGCTTTTGTCCTGTACCCGCATCACTCCCTAAAGAGACGATTTTCAGTTTATCACCAGCCTTTGGCACAGTCATACACCAAGCATAAATGGCCCCATCTTTGCCTACTGTAAAACGAAAATCGGTGGTATAGAAGCTTTCCCCGTCGATCCAGCGTCTTATTATAAAAATCCGCTATTACCCGTTGCATGGCATCACATTTGTATCCAGTACCTGTTCCAGAGCCACTGAAAGGTTGCTGGTCTGTACCGTCTGTATAAATGAAATCCAGATTGTATTTGTCTACGGCATCCATCATTCTCAACGCCCACCATTTGGCATACCATTCAGCATACTCCAAATGTCCGCTAAAGATACCGGCCTGAGGAGGAGACCATCTTGAGTTAGCCGCCTCAGCCACCGTTTCATACTCCCTCAAATTAATCCCATAGAGATATTTAGGGTCTAATCCTTCCCACCATTTACCTTTGCCATCGGCCAGTGTCAGGTTTCCGTCGTATGGCACTCCTTTCTTATCACCTTTCGTATCACTTTGAAAAGCAGTTTGCCACCACCACCAGGAATACTCATGATGGAAGGTAAGACCAAAACGGATTCCTGCCTTTCTTGCAGCTTTCTCCCATTCACCAATCAAATCACGCTTCGGGCCCAGACGCGTAGAGTTCCAAGGTTGATATTTAGAATCCCACATATCAAACTGGTCATGATGCACACCCTGAATAATAAGAAACCTTGCCCCTGCATCCCTGTATATATCCACCAAAGCCTGCGGGTTAAACTTCGTCGGATTCCAGTCGCGCAATACCTCCTTGTATCCCACTTCCGATGGATGTCCATAATTTTTCAGATGATTTTCATACGCCGGTGTCCCCTCCACGTACATTTTTCGGGCATACCAGTCGCCGCTTTCTCCTGCCGACTGCGGTCCAAAATGTATCCAGATTCCGAATTTGGAATCCCGCAACCATTCCGGTGTACCCGGATAATTTGTCTCAATCGACTTCCACGTAGGTTCATACGGTCCGGAAGTTATCGGCAAATCTAATTTTACCTCTTCAAAAGTCTGGATATTCCCCATCGGAACAGAATTTTCCGCCAACGGTTTATGCACTGACGGTATCGGTCCTAACTGATAATTCACTCCATTAGTCTGTTGCTGGGAAAAAGCCGTCGCACAAGCCCCCAACCACAAACAACCTAACATTATAAATTGGTTCATATCTATTCCTATTTTTATAAAATCACATAATTCCTTTTACAAATATAGATGGAAAATTAAGCGGAAAAATAGGATAAAAATGTAGGATTATAGGAGGAAATCGATGATTTAATATAGAAGTGATTTAAACTTATGTATATCAATTAAAATGTTGTCAAACAGCGTACAAAT
>OKRU01000115.1_pt1 | contig 67015 bp, 46 predicted proteins | sample 1601131 | NCBI WGS metagenome assembly OKRU01 (sample SAMEA3541558, study PRJEB24748) | human gut metagenome | biome: human gut; feature: human-associated habitat; material: faeces | place: China | collected 2012
CTGAGGTCTTTTTCAAAAAGATTTCGTAATGTTGCACTTGCTGGTTGACTCTGCCCATATTGGACGTTTTGAAAAACTTTGAAAAAAAACTTCGGAAATATTTGCACATGTTATTAAAAGTCCTTACCTTTGCACCGCAATTGAGAAAGATACCTCACTTGAAAACATTGACATCGCGGGGTGGAGCAGTTGGTAGCTCGCCAGGCTCATAACCTGGAGGTCGTTCGTTCGAGTCGAGCCCCCGCAACTAATTAAAGGCTATGCAGATTTGCATGGCCTTTTTTCTTTATATATGTTGCCTTGTAATATGAGTGTAAAGTTTGTTTATGTTAATATTGAGAGCGTAGCCATGTGTTTGACTGGATTTGTAGATGAATGATTGGTTTGGTTTATTATAAATTGTTGTCTTTTTATTGTTCTTTGTCTTTTTATTATGACGAACATGTGTTCTATTACAGTTTGTGATGATAAATCTTATATTGTTTTACTTTTATGGGCGATTTAATGATAAAATGTAAGTTTTTCGCATGTTGTTTGTATTAATATACTCGATTTTTTTGGCTATTTAAAAAATCCTTACGAAATTCGCAAGCAAATGTTCTAATTATAAAAAAAATAGCTAATTTTAGTATTATGCCGATAGGCAAGTTGCTATACGGCTGTGGGTTGATATTTAATTTAGTATTTTTAATTGTTATACATTATGAAGAAATTTCTACTTCTTGTTTTCATGCAGTTGCTTTTTTGCAATCTGTTTGCTCAAACAGATGTTTCAACTGCTTTAGATTTGAAATCAGGTGTGAATTCTTATGAATTGGAAGAAGCATCTGGCTATGTGACAGTATACTTCAAGTATACGGCTCCAGCTGAAAGTGGACAGCTCATTTCTGTAAGTTCTAATGGTCAGGCTTCGGGATTGAGTTTCAGCATGTCTGAGGATGGAACTTACAATACTCAGATTTATGGTATTGTATCTTCTACTGGTACAGTATTTCCTGTAAAAGCAGGTCAGACTGTTTATTTGGCTGTCGGTGTTTATAATACGACAACCGTAGAGTTTACAATGTCGGCTGAAAATGCTGTTGTAGAAGGTGGTGCTTCATGTGACGATGCAATAGCTATAACAGATGGCAAGCAGATGTTCATCCCTAGTCATTATGACAAGCAGACATATAAATCTGAGACTTATTTGTCTTATGCTTGCGCCGAGACTGGTGTTTTGGAAATGACATTCAGCAGTTATGTAGCTCAGGTTTCAATAAGCGAAGGATGCGACGGCGAGAGCACAACCATTTCTTTGTCTTATGGAAGCGCTGGTGCTATGTCAGGAAAAGCACAGGTTGAAGCTGGAAAGACATATATAATAAAGGTAGTTGCAAGCTCTACACCATTGATGGGTACATTTGTATTGACTCATCCTACATTGGGCTCTTCTTGTGACATGCCTTTTGATGGTAAGGAAAGTGGCAATGTATTGCCTGCAGAAGTTGGCAAATATTGGTATGCATACGTAGCAGAGAACGACGGATTTGTTGAAATGAGTTCTGAGGCTGGTCTTCCTGGTGGTAATATCAGTGTTTATTCTTCTTGCGGACAGTCTAATGCTGATGCAAGCGTAGATGGATGTTTCCTCATGCGTTTCAAGGTTACAAAGGGATATACTTATTTTGTATGCATCGAGAAAACAGAAAAGACAGCAACTGAAGAACTGTTCAATATGACTTATCGTGCAGCTTCAGAAGGTGACTCTTTTGAGAATCCTAAGACTATAGAATTTGGAGAATATACTGCACCAGAATATAATGGTACATATTATTATAAGGTAAATATCCCAGAAGGTGGCAGCAAGTTCTTGAAGGTCACTTCTGATGCTTCATTCTATAGTGCAAGTACAACTGTTGGCATATATGATGTTAATAACCGATACAGTGCCATTGTCAGCGGAACAAATGATATCAAGGCTGAGGTTAAGGGCGGTTCTTCATATATTATAGTATGGAATCTTGATGAAGATATAAATGGATTCAAGTTTAATGTTGAGGTTGAAGATATAGCTGCCGGCGAAGTTGCATCTAATCCTATTCAGGCTGTTGTCGGTGTAAATGAATTGGCTGGTGGCAATGACAAGTACTATAGCTACACTGCAACAATAGACGGATGGTTGAAGATCACTCCTGATGATATTCTTACAGAAGTCAAGTTCCCAATAGTTTCAGGCTCTTATGTTTCATATAGAACAGCTGTTAAGGATGCGTTCTCTACTAAGACAGAAATCAAAGCCGGTGAAACTTATCTTATACAGTTCTCTGGCATGAGCAGTGACTGTACATTTGAGCTTGCTGAAAACAATTATGGCGAAGGTGAATCAATGGCTACAGCAATTCTTGTTGAAGGTGCTTCGGCTGCAGTTCCTGAAAAAGCACAGAGTATATGGTTCAAGTATGTTGCTCCTCAAAACGGAATGCTGACTGTAACATCTGATATCTTGTTTGAACAGGATGCTACTTATCAGTCTTCAATGGTAAGCGTTCAGCGTGAAGGTGACCAGTATCCTGTAAACATTATAAAGACTGATAGCGAAGGTTCTGAATTCAGAGGACAGTTCTCTGTTGCTGAAGGCGAAACTCTTTATGTAAAGGTAACGACTCTCTCTGCTCAGAGCGGCAAGACAGTTTCATTTGAGATCCGTGATTTCGAACCAGGTGAATCTTCAATGACTCCTATTGAACTCAAAAATGGAGAAAATACTTTGGGAGAGGCTACACGCCAGAATCCAATATGGTATTATGCAGACCTTAATGCTGGATCTATAAAAATATCATCAAAGGATTACTTCATGATGTCTCTTTATAAGGCTGATGATCTGAATACAGTTCTTGCTACATCAACTTACGTTGCTGGAACAGCACCTGATTATATCGGCTCTTATGTTTTGGACTATGCAGTAAGCGAAGCTGGACGTTACATTGTAAAGGTTGAGCAGACTAATGCTACAGGTGCAATTGTTACAGTTGAAGCTTCCATCAATACTGGTATTGCAGGTGTCGAAGGCGAAGGAGCTGAGGTTGTACCAGGCGTATCTTCTGTAATTGTTGCTCCTGCAGATGGTTCTGCTGTTGTTGAAATATATGATATCTCAGGAAAGCTTGTCAAGTCTGCTGATATTGCCGGACGTACTCAGATATCATTGGCTGAAGGCTTGTATCTGGTTAAGGTAAATGGCCGTACAGTTAAAGTTGTAGTTCGCGACTAATACATCTTATCTAATATTTATACGGTGAGGCTTGAAAGAGCCTCTTCCGTTTTTTTGTTTAATCAATAATCAATAACCAATGTCAAAATTAAAGAATTTCATTCCTTTTGTACTTGGTCTCTTGTTTTGTTTTTCGGGAAATGTCTATGGCATCAAATCGAATCCAAAACCGGTTACTGTGGTACAGCCAGATGGTTCGTCTTTGACTGTTCGTATTCATGGTGATGAGAATTTTCATTACATGACTACTGTCGACGGTTTTCTTATCAGAAAGGATAAGGACGGATTCTTCAAGTATGATCAGCTGGATGCAAAGAAAGGTGTTCGCCTTCTTTCTGCACAGCGTGTCAGCAATGTCTCGGAGCGCTCTTCTAAAGAGCAGAAGTTCGTCAGCGGATTGACTCCGGTTCGCAAGCAGATGGACTTTCTTATGTCTTTCAACAAAGGTGTTAGAAAAGCTCCTGAACAGATCCTTTCGAAAAAGGTTTCATCTCCTCAGATTACAACTTGGAGTACAACCGCTGAAAGCCAGTATCTTGTGATACTTGTGAACTTTAAAGATAAGGCTATGTCTTTCCACAATGAAGACTTCACTTCATGGCTGAACGAACCAGGATTCTCTGTTGATGGCGGAACTGGTAGTGTCAAGGACTATTTCCGTGACAACTCAATGGGTAAATTCATCCCTAACTTTACAGTTCTTGGACCGTATACCCTCGCACATGAGCAGACATACTATGCTGCAAATGATGAGTCTGCCGGCGGTGATGTCAATCCAAGAGACATGGTAGTGGAAGCCCTCACAATGGCGAAGGCGAGCAATCCTGATATAAACTTTGCCCAGTTTGACAACGACGGAGACGGCTTTATGGATAATGTCAATATCATATATGCCGGCTACAGCGAAGCTACCACTGGCAATGAAGACGACATGTGGCCTCATTCATGGACTCTTGGCGATCAAGCTTTTCAACTCGACGGCATAACATGCAACAACTATTCTTGTTCTGCGGAGCTTGTCGGTGCTTCAGGTACAAAGATGGACGGAATCGGAACATTCACACATGAATTCGGACATATTCTTGGTCTTAAGGACATGTATGATACAGACGATTATGTTGACGGTTACGGTATCGATCCTGGAGCTTACAGCTTGTATGCATCAGGAAGCTACAACAATGACAGCCGTACACCTCCTTGTCTTATGGCTTTCGAACGTATGCAGATGGGATGGTGCTCGCCTAAGGAACTCAAGAACGCTGAAGATGTTGAGCTCAAGAATATAGCCGACAACGAGGCTAGATATATCGATTGCCAGCCTGATAGGGAACCTGGTACTGGTTTTGAGTGGTTCGTTCTTGAGAACCGTCAGCAAACTGGTTGGGATACATACATTCCAGCTCACGGACTTCTTATCTATCATTATGACTATACCGATGAGATGGTTGACGAATATTGGTCGATAAACGGACCAAACAACAATGCAAAACATCGTTGCATGTACATAATGGCAGCAGACGGCATAGATGACGTTAATTCTCGTGCCGGAGACACTTATCCTGGACGTTCAGGAAATACAGAATTTACTTCAACTTCAAATCCTGCTGCAATAAACTGGAACGGCGATGCTGTTGATGTTGCAGTTACAAATATAAATGAATCAAATGGTTTGATTTATTTCCAGGTAAATGGAGGTGTAGTTCCTAAATCAATAATACGCACAGAGGTTCCTACCGATGTCCGTGATACATATATAGGCGTTGATGCAACAATTGTCAAGAAGCTTCAAGATGTAAAGGAAATGGGATTCTGCTGGGCGCTCAATGAAGAGCCTACAAAAGACGGCAATCACATAACTGTTCCTGTTGCAGACAAGATAAATGCCAAAATCAGCGATCTTGAACCTGGCAGCCTTTACAACATACGTGCTTACATGGTCATGGCAGACAATTCTGTTGTTTATGGTGCTTCTATTCCTGTAATAACAGAGTGCAAGCTCATGGAAGCACCATTTATCGGTGACTTCAGTTCTTGGACAAACGGTGAACTTGACTGCTGGAAGATTGTCGACAACAATGGTGATGGAACGACCTGGATATACGACGAGGCAGCACAAGCTATTGTATACCAGTTCGATTATTGGAATGATGCAGATGATTGGCTCATTTCTTGCCGCATGAAGGTTCCTGAGAACGGTGCACTTTACTTTATACGAGGCGTAACTGAAGCTACTACAGTTGAAGACCTTGATGTATATGTATCCACAACTACAAGGAATGTTGAAGACTTCCATCTCGTGAAGAGATTCTCTTTTGCTGATAATTTCGGTGTGCAGGTTCCGGAAGAGGTTGACCTCAAGGAATATGCGGGCAAGGAGATTTATGTGGCATTTGTCTGCAAATCTAAGAAGCTTCAGACCAATCTTTGGTTGTGGCAGGTATATCTTGCTCAGAAGTTGGGTACTCCGACAATAACAAAATTCACAGCAGTCGACAATGGTCTTTCTGTAAATTGGACTCCTGTCAAGAATGCCACAAACTATTACCTCGAATTTTACGAAGTAGCTGATGAAGTTTACAATAATACAGTTTTTGTACCTCTGAACGATTTCGAGAAAGTTTCCGGCAGTGTTTATCCTAGAGCCGGTTCTTTGTCATTCTACGGAGATGGAGTGGTTGAAACCCGCGATTATCCTGATGGAATAACAGATTGCAAGTTCATTCTTGAAACCGGAGGCCCGTTCGGTTCAAGTACTGTAAACATAGAAGGCACATCAGATGGCAAAGTTTGGGAATCTGTAGGTCCAGGTATTACAGTTTCTGAAGTCAATACAGAAGGTTCAGAAGTTATGCTTGAAAACTATGTTAAAGGAAAGAAATACCGCAGGCTTCGCTTCACTTTCGATTTCGGTGGACGTACAGCCAATATCAACTATCTGACACTTTCTTATGACGATGGATATGTATGGAACACTCTTGCCAGCGGTAAGGTAGAAGGTACAAGTTTGATTATAGAAGAAAAGACTCCTGGCGAATTCCTTGGAGGCAAGACTTACATTTCAAGAGTTACAGCGGGTGACAATATTCTTTATTACGATTCTTCTGCACCGGCATATTTCACTTACGATCCTGTAGGTGTTGAGGAGATCGGCTCTGATGAATTGACAGCTGCAGCTTCTAATGATGCTGTAACAGTAAGCGGCCTGAATGAAGGCGATAGAATCTTGTGTACTACATCGGCTGGACAGATTGTATATTCGGGCAACGCTGAAGGCAATTCGTGCCGTTTTGCAGTTAATGGCTACAAGGGATTGCTTCTTGTACAGATTTCCGGACATGCAAGCAAGACTTTCAAATTGATGGTAAAATAAAATAGTGACATAAAAATGAAATATTTTGGTTTATTTGCTTTATCCTTAATGTCTGCGGCCTTGGCAAATGCCTCTGTCTCAGATACAATTAAAAAGGTCAAGCCTAAGCAGGTTGCTCCTCCACCGACGGCTCAATCGTGGAAGACACTGGATCGCTTGTCGTTGGAAGGTGCCGCAGATGGCGTTCCATACGGGCTGCACCTTGTTGGCGTAGAAGACAAGACTGTAACTCTGCAGTGGAACAATCCGGAACCGATGGACGGATATTTTGATGATTTTGAAGGCCATTCGGATTTTGTCGTCAATTCTTCAGGAAATATAGGATGGGATTATCTGGATATGGACAATGCCTACACTTACACATGGACTGCTACATCTTTTCCAAATCAAGGAGGCAAGATGGCATTCATGGTGATGAACGTAGACAAGACTTCGCCTTCGGTAGCCGACTATCCGGCAGCGCGCCCGTATTCCGGAAGCAAGATGCTCGCAGATTTTGCAGTTGACGGAGGAAACAATGATTTTATCATTTCTCCAGAATTGAGCTTTTCGGAAGATTTCCAGATAAGCTTCCGTGCCAAAAGCTATACTGAATCATACGGGCTTGAACGGGTGCGTGTAGGTTATTCTACTACGGGAAAGCGTGCATCCGACTTTGTTTGGGTATCAGAAGGTGACTACATCGAGGTGCCTGCGGAATGGACTCTTATAAGTTACTCTATACCTAAAGAGGCCAAATATGTTACGATAAATTGTGTCTCGCAGGATGCATTCATTCTCTTTATCGATGACATTTTTGTCGGAACAAACAAGATACGTCCAAGAGCCGCTTCAGGAAACAAACTTAATGGATTCAACCTCTATCGCGGTACACAGAAAGTGAACTCGGAACTTATCAAGGACATGGTATATGCTGACATAGTTCCAGAATACGGAGACTATACTTATAGTGTGTCGGCTGTATATTCAGACGGAACAGAATCGGCAAAATCAGCCGTGCTCAGTGTTAATGTTCCTGACATTCGTCTTTTGCCTTTCGAAGAAGATTTCAGCACATGGGTTCTCGATGCCGACAAATGGTCTACTCCTGTGGACAGCATCAGCGAGCCAGTAAAGTGGAGCGTCGACTATTATACTTACGGATTGGTAGATCCATGCGCCACTTACCAGTATTCTTCGTTGAAGAATTATTCTCAATCACTTGTCTCGAGCGAACTTAATACAACTGACAAAGCCAATACGTTCCTTCGTTTTGACCTGCGTACGCTGAATTATGAGAATGTGACAGAAGATACACTTTCAGTTGAAATCTCATGTGGAGGCAAATGGACGGAAGTTGCTTGCTATACGAATGAGGAAGGCACTTATGCCTGGCGTCAGGAACTTATCGATTTGAGTCCTTATCTGACAAGCAATCTCTTCAGCATACGCTTCCGTGCACATGGTCTGGATGCCTCATATATCGACTACTGGTATGTTGATGACATCAAGATTTGGAATCCGCAGTGGACTTCCGGCAAGCTTATGCTTATGTGCGGAGCTTCTCCGATGGCCAATGTTCCGGTACTTATTGAAGGTGCAGGTGGAAGTCGTGATACACTGGTTACCGGAAATGATGGAACAATAAGCATTTCCAGGCTTGAAGCCGATGATTACAGCTTGACTGTAGATGTGGAGGATTGCAATTTCTACAAAGGAACGTGGACCGTTTCAGCATCTGGTTCCAACAACTTCACCATTCAGCTCACTCGTCCAGAAGTGAAACTCAGCACCGATGATATACATGTTGACATGAACGTTGAAGACAAGCTGGAGAAAACGGTCGATATAAAGAATGAAGGTGACGGAGAAGTAGTCTGGAGAATGCTTCAGGACAATCCTGCCGGTTCTGGCGACATATCCAGCCGTTTCCAGCTGCAGAAAGACTTCAATGCATCCGGCGATCTTCAGTCTGCAGTTGTATTTGATGGTGAATTCTTCTATACATCATCATGGTATAATGTCGGTCAGTTCTACAAGTACGACAAGAATGGAGAGTTCCTTGAGGAGTTCCACGTAGAGGGTATGTACTACAAGGTTGATGATATGGCATTCGACGGTGTATATTTCTATGGAAGTGACGATACAAACACAATCTTCCAGATTGATATGCGCAATAAGCGATTGGTAAAAACAATCACAATCGTCGATGATCCTGATATCAACATTACTCACATTGCTTACGACCCTCGAACAGATGAATTCTGGGTTGGAGCTTCCAACACATTGTGCCGTGTGAACCGAGAAGGACGCATAACAGTTGCTTCACACTCTATATCTGACGATGAGAGTCTGGACATATACGGTTCTGCATACGATAATGTTACTCCAGGAGGTCCATATCTCTGGTTGAGCCATGAAGAGATTTCATACGAGGGAGTTGAACGTATTGTTTTGCGCCAGTATAATCTTAATACCCGTAAGCTTACTGATGTAAAGCATGAAGTTTCCGATTTCGAAGGATACCAGTACGGACCGATGACCTACGGTGCCGGAATCGAAACAACCACAAGTTTTATTGATGGAACATTGTCGCTTGTCGGAATCATGGAGCAGTCACCTGCACACATATATGTCTATAATTTGTGCAATGCAAGCGATTGGCTGTCTTATTCTCCTAAAGCCGGAGTAATCAAGCCGGGAGAGTCTCAGACCGTAACTCTTTCTTATGATGCCCGCAACGGAAAAGTAGGAGAAACATTCGAGGCTGATCTGAATTTGTATACTATTCCAGATGCAGGCGAACATAAAATTGTTGTCGGATATACAGCTGCAGCTCCTTGCAAGACTCCTCGTCCTGTATCGCTTACAGCTTCCAGCGACAATGGTTATGATGTAAATCTCGCCTGGAAGAGTGGAGAAGCGGACAAAGCCCCTTCTGGATACAATGTTTATCGCAATGGCGTCAAGCTCAACTCTTCGCCTGTTGCCGCAACATCTTATGTTGATAAGGGTGTTATAAGAGGCAATTACTATTATTCTGTTACAGCAATCTATGATGGCAAGGAAACAAACCATTCTGACTCTGTTGCAATAGAGCTTATTGTCGGTGCACCTTATTATGCTCCTACAAATCTTGTTTCTTCCGTGTCTGGCAACAAGACTGTTTCATTGACATGGAAACAGCCGGGGCTCATTCGTCAAAATGAAGCAACTCTTCGTTACGACAATTCTGCATGTGCCAGCGGAGTCGGACTTTCTGAAGGCGGTTTCTTCTGGGTTGGTGCTAAATGGGACGGCGATGATCTGATTGAGTACAGAGATATGATTCTCGATAAGGTTGATGTATATGTAAAGGAAAGATGTACTGCATTGTCTTTGAGAATATACAAGGATAATAGTGCTGCCGTTACTCAGATTGTAAATGTCGGTGACATAAAGTATGGCCAGTTCAATACTGTATCTCTTAAGTCGCCTTTGAAGATTGAGCGCGGACACGAGTATATCGTTTCTTTCCTTGTTGTTCATGATGCAGGTGTCCTGCCAATCGGTATGGACGACGCAACAGCAGTTGAAGGCAAGGGTAACCTTATCTCTACAGACGGAAAGAACTGGTCTACATGCACACGTATGGATTGTGGCAACGGAAACATAAATATTGCCGTTCATTTCTCTCCTGCGGCAGATCTAGAAGAAGCACCTGTCGGTTATGATGTATTCCGTGATGGAGTGAAAGTCAATGCTTCAACTGTTGCTGCAACATCATTCAAAGAAGATCTCACTCAGGCTGGTGTTCACACTTACAATGTAAGATCTGTATATGCCGACGGCGGTCTTTCTGCTTTCACTTCTGATGCTTCAGTTGAGATTCTTCAGCTCGGAACTCCTGTTGCTCCGGCACATGTAAATGCTGATGTTGAGCTCAACCGCACAGTGCGTCTGCGTTGGGACTTCCCTATTGAAGGAGAATCTTCTTTACCTGTAGACATCAAGACTACAAAGATTACAACAAAAGAAGGAACTCTTGAGTATGTGAACCAGTTTGACGGAAGTATGTCAGGCGAGATGGGTATTGCATCTGACGGCAAGTACATCTACACTACGCTTCATAGTGCTGCCGGTGCAATCAACAAATATGCGCTTGATGGAACATTTGTTGAAAGCTTCGTCATTTCTGGCATTAAAGAAGGTATCCGCAACCTTGCTTATGATGGCGAGAGCTTCTATGCTTCTACTACTGAAAGCTGCATCTATAAGATTGATATGGATGCACATGCAGTTTCCGATAAGTACTCTATTTCTGAGATTGCCCGCCATATTGCTTATATGCCAGATCTTAACGGCGGACGTGGCGGATTCGAAGTTGGCGACTGGGAATCTTCTATCTATGTCGACAAGCGTGGTGCAAAGATTTCTTCAGGACCGGTATTGAAAGGTGCTGCTGGAACTGCATACTACAACGGCATAATCTATGCATTCGAGCAGGGTCATGAGAATCCGTTCGTAATCACACTTTATGATGCAGAGACATATGAGGCTATCGGAAGTGTTGATCTTAAGGATTATGTAGAGCTCTCTCCAGAGACTGGTTCTGCCGCTGGAGGTATGTCTCTCATCACTACTTCTGAAGGATTGAACCTGCTTGCTATGGTTCTCCAGACATCTTCAAATGCGCGTTTCATCTTCCTCGATCCTGGAACAATAAAGGGATTGGAGGGCTACAACATTTACCGTAATGGTGTCAAGGTGAATGCGGAACCTCTTAAGTATCGTTCTTTTGAAATTGATGAAAATGAAGCCGGCAAGTACAGCTACACAGTGCAGACAGTGTACATCGACGGTACAACTTCCGGCTATTCTCCAGCGGCGGAGGTTGAAATCGTTGAGCCGGGCGAATGCCCTGTTCCTTCAGACGTTAAAGCTGTTCCTGCTTCTTGCGGATATAATGTAAACGTTTCGTTTGTCGATCCTGCAACACTCGGAGCAGATGTTTATGAAAGTGCTGAGAATATTGCAGACGAACAGCCGTTCACTCACGACGGATGGACAAATCAGAACAATGCGTGGACTGTTTCATCCGATGCAGCTTATCAGGGAAGCAAGTCCATCACTTCCGATGCATCTTCCGATGCACTTCTCATCATGCCTGTTGCACATGCAGACGGAGCCGACATGCTCTTCTCATTTGTAGCACGCAATTCTGACGACCTCAAGGCAAACGGACGTGTTGTCGTATGCACATCGGTCGAGGATTCACCTTCTGAGGTGGATTTCGTCCAGTATGCATCGGTTTCAACAACCGAAGCTTGGCAGAAGTCTACATTTGCACTTCCTGCATCCGTACGCTATGTCGCAATCAAGCATGTTGCCGGTGATCCTGCACAGTATGTCGATGCAATTTCAATGAGTGCGTCCGATCCTGAACTTATCCACGGATACTATGTATATCGTGACGGAGTGAAGCTCAACTCAGAGCCGGTTACATCTGTAAGCTATACAGATCACAACCTGCTTCCAGGAACATACAAGTATCAGGTAAGCGCTCTCTATAAGACATCTGGATTGAGCGAACTGTCAGATGCCGTTACTGTAAATGTCGATTACAGCAATAATTACCAGGCACCAGGACAGCTGTCTGCCGAAAAGGTTTCAGGCGGTATCCGACTTGACTGGAGTGCTCCAGCTCTCGGCGATGCTGTCAACCTCAAGTGGCACAGCGGTACTGTTCACGATGCAGCCGGAATTCCTAGCGGCGGAGCATTCTATGCAGGAGTACAGTGGAGTGCAGAAGACCTCGTTCCATATGAGAGCCTCTCACTTTCCGAAGTTGAAGTTTACGTAAACCAGCTCCCTGACCAGATGTTCCTTCTCGTATATGAAGGCAACGACCTTGTTCGTCAGCAGTACGTTCCAACTCTCAAGCAGTACAGCTTCAATTCAATCAAGCTCGACAAACCGCTTCCTCTCACTTCCGGACGTACATTGAGGGTTGTAATCTACGTTCAGCACAATGAGATTACAGTTCCTCTCGGATACGATGAGGGGCCTGCAAAGACCAGCCGCGGCGATTTGTATTCTTCTGACGGCGTTACATGGAGCACTCTTACCGATAATGATATCGACGGCAACTGGAACATAACACTCGTCCTCAGAGCTTATGCCGACAACGAAGCCGCCCAGGCTTCTGCCGCTCTTCCTCGTTTTACAGCTCACACAAGCGGTGTGAACGCTGGCGGGAAGCTCATGACGCAGGCTGTACCTGAGGCTACTTCATCGCTTTATGCATTCGACGGATACAATGTTTACTGCAACGGCGCCAAGTTGACAGCTGAACCTATATCTGAAACTACATACTTCGACCGTGAGCCTAAGACTGTTGACTACTGTGAATATCAGGTTAAGGCTGTTTATTCCGGCTATGGCGAAGTTGGTTCTAACGTCGTACGTGTCATAACTACAGGCATTGATGGTGTTGAAGGCTATGACGGCATAAGCATTACTGCTTCAGATGGTAACATATATGTTTCAGGTCTTGCATCTGGTGAAAATGTATATGTTTACGATTCAGCCGGACGTATGGTAGTTTCTGCTGTTGCCGGCAATGATGCCGTTCTCTGCATCAGCATGTCTGCCGTACCTGAAGGTGTTTACATGGTGAAGACTTCAGGAAAGACTGCCAAGATCAATGTGACAAAGCGTTGATCTGACATTCTTATCTGAAAAGAATATCTGTTTAAGGGGATGTTCCGCACATGTGTTGCGGGACATCCTTTTTTTATGCCCTTTTTAAATCGCTTGCACTTTGCCGTGTTTTGTTTCTCGAGGGCCTGCATCGTCTTTTCCGAGGGCTCGCAGTTCAAGTCGCAAGCCCTCGCGATTGCAGTTGTGAGCCCTCGCATTTTTTGTAATTTGCGCTTATGTCGCATTGATGGCTTGTGTTGTATGCCGGATGCTTTATAGTTTGGCTGAAGCCTTGATGGAAACCGCATTGTGCGCCATCAGATAAAGTTGTGGATTGATGTGATAATTTTGTTTTCTTGTGCAGCTCTTCAAAAATATTTGTTAAGTTTGCATAACTCAATCAATTGATGCTGTAGAGAAATGAATGTTAAGATACGTAAGAGAATTTTTCGTACTGTGGTGATGGTGCTCTCTGCACCTTTTATACTATTTGCAGTCCTTTCCGTCCTTATCTATATACCGCCCGTTCAGGAGTTTGCGGTACGCACCGTTTCCGGCTATCTGGCCGAGTCTACCGGCATGGATGTGACTGTTTCGGCCGTAAGGCTTAAGTTCCCGATTGATTTGTCTTTGCGTGGTGTTGACATCCGCAAGAAAGGCGAACAGGTTCTTGGTGTGGGCCGTATTGATGTCAGTGTAGAACTTCCTCCGCTTTTCAGCAGTAGGGTAGAGGTGGACGAGATTGAGATACGCGACGGTCATGTCAATACTCTAGATCTCATTGACGCATGTATAATTAAGGGGCGTATAGGCCGACTGTTCGTCGACAGCCATGGAGTCCAGCTGAGCGAGGAACGCGCTTTTGTAAACAACCTTCTCTTATCTGATTCCGATCTTGATATTGCGATGCAGGATTCTGTACCGCCCGATACCGCAACTTCTTCCGAACCTCTTAATTGGGCCATCGAAGTTGCCAATCTTGATATTTCCAACGTTGGGCTCGGATTGCATCTTGCACCTTCTTCTGATAGCTTAAGTCTTAAGACTTATCTCGGACATATAGGTGCGGCGGGTGTAATCGATTTGGGACGCGAGGCCTACAGTCTGACTTCTCTTGAAATCGACGGCAGTTCGTTTGCTCTCAACAGAGGTGCATCTGCTCCTCTTAAAGGATTTGATCCTGACCATATAGAAATTACAGACTTCAATACCCGTATGGACTCTTTGTCGTTCTCATCCCTTACTATGGATGCAGGATTGCGCATCTTGAGTCTCTCGTGCAAGGAGCGCAGCGGATTGGCTGTAGTTGAGGCTTACGGAGGAGTTTCGGCTGATTCTTCAGGAGTAAGGTCTGTCGGGCTGCGTCTTTCTACAGCCGACTCAGATCTGTCGTTGCGCGGTAAGGCCGACTATTCTGCATTTGTACCTGGTGGCGATGGCCGTTTTGAGACAGCAATTGAAGGTGAAATCGGACGTAATGATATATTTGCCTTTATGGGCGAAGTACCGGAGGACTTGGTGCGTGCCTATCCACTGGTACCTCTGGTTTTCGGCATCAATGCTTCTGGCAATGTAGACACATTGGCTGTTGAACATGTGGATTTGCGCATGGCCGACCACTTCACGCTTCGCGCCGATGCAAATATGACCGCACTTCTTGATTCGTTCGAAAGAGAACTTCGTGCCGATGCAGTCTTTCGCTGTGCGGACATGAGCTTCATCTCCAAATTCCCAGCAGCCGAAGGTATAACCATCCCTCGCGGCACCCTTTTTGATGTCGATGCTTACATGCGTGGCGATGTGATGAGAGCTGATGCCAAATTGGCTTCTGGTCGTTCCATGGTAATGCTTACTGCAAATTATAATTCTTCTGCAGAGGCTTATATGGCCGAAGTTGATGTCCGTGACTTGCTTCTGAACGATTTCATGGCAATGACAGATACGTGCTTGTTCTCAGGTTCCTTTTCTGCAAAGGGACGTGGTTTCGATGCCTATTCGCCTTCGTTCAGATTGTCTGCCGGAATGCTGCTCGACAAAGCCCGCATCGGAGCAATCGATGCAGGCGGAATAAGTCTTGATGCCAAGGTTGGCGGACGCAAGGCCGATGTAGCTTTGAAATGCAATAATGCACTTGTGCAGGCTGACATGCATGCCGATGCTTCATATTCTCGCAAGCACATTGACGTTAAGGCGCTATTGGATATGCCTAATGCCGATTTGCAGGGACTGGGATTCTCGCCGACACGTTTCGATGTCTCGACAAAGGGTGCGTTCGGCTTCAGCAGCGATATGGTTAAGAATTATCGTTTTGAGGCAGATGCAGAACGTCTGAATATTACGCTCGAAGGCGACAGCATTTTCGATTACAGCTTGTCTGCACTGGCTGAAACTTCTGCCGATACGACTTATGTTTCACTCAAGTCTGGTGATATGCAATTTAGTTTCGCCTCACCGTCTGATGTAGACGGGTTGGCATCTGGCTTCGGCAAAGTGGCATCGGAGGCAGCCAGACGTTTCAACGAGAAAGTAAGACTTGACATCAACGAACTGAAGAATTATCTTCCTTATTCCAGAACGCGTCTTACTGCCGGTACCGACAATCTTATCCACATGATGATGGCACGTTCGGGCATGTCGTTCAGCGAATTGCGTGCCAACATCTTCACTTCGCCGAAAGAAGGTGTTGCCACAACTGCATATCTGAATACTTTCCGTAAGGACAGTATCGAAATTGACACTCTGCTGTTCCTCGTACGTCAGGACAGTGCTGATGTGCGTTTCCGCGCCGGTGCACGATGCAAGGACAAGAGGTTGTACCCTGGATTTGAAGCCTATGTTCGCGGTTCCATCGGACGCATCAATTCTGATGTAAAACTGGAATTCTTCAATAACAAGCACGAGCAGGGACTCGATCTTGGTGTTCGCCTTGAGATGGTTGACAGTACTGCACAATTCTCTCTCTTCCCAGAACAACCTATAATCGGCTTCAAGAAGTTCAATATCGAAGGAGCCAATCGCATAGACCTTGAGCGCAACGGACAGATCAATGCCGACCTCGTGCTCAATGAACCTGGAGGATGTCGTTTCGAACTTTCCGGTTCGCCTGCAGATACGCTCAAGCAGGACTTGAGTCTTGCCATAGAGCGTCTTGACATTGCTCAGCTTCTGACGGTGCTGCCTTTCATGCCTCAGATGCAGGGCAAGCTCAACTTGAAAGCCAACTACATTGAAGATTCCGACAACTATATGGTCAAGGGAAATGCCGGTATTGATAGTTTTGCTTATGAACATGTGCCTGTCGGCAACATCGGAGGTGATTTTGCTTATGAGCCTCTCGAAGGAGGTGCGCATTCGCTTATGGTGGCCTTGTCGCACAACAGCAGGCGTATTGCATATCTTGGCGGACGCTACACTGATGCTGACGGAGGTGTGCTCGATGCCGGCATGTCGCTCGAACGTTTCCCGTTGTCCATCGCTTCTGCTTTTGTTCCGGACCAGATGGTGGCTCTCCACGGTTATCTCAACGGAAATATGAAAGTGGCCGGACGTGGTGACGATATTTCTATCGATGGTTCGATTGATCCGGACAGTGCGCGCATAACTTCAGATATCTATGCACTCAACATCAGTCTGGATGAGACGCCTATCGCTGTGACCAAGAATAAGCTGGAATTCAACAAGTACAAGATTTTCTGGGCTGGTGAGAAACCGCTTACTCTCGACGGTTTTGTTGATTTTGCCGATGCATCGGGCATGAAGATGAGTCTGGATATTGTCGGTTCGGGTATTGAAATGATAAACGCTCCTCGTACTCAGAAGTCTCTTCTCTTCGGTAAGGTCTATTCTGACATTTATGCTCATGTCGAAGGTACGGCCGATAATGTTAACGTGCGAGGTATTGTGAGCGTATTGAGCAACACCGATGTGACTTATATAATGAAGGATACGCCGTTGTCCGTTGATGACCGTTTGAACGACATTGTGACCTTTGTAGATTTCAATGCTCCGCCTCAGGCTGCCGACGACGAGGAGAAAGTTTCGTTCATGGGCATTGACATGCGCATGCAGCTAGAGGTACGTGACGGTGCACGTTTCAAATGCGAACTCAGTGCCGACCGGCAGAGCTACATCAACTTCGAAGGTGGCGGATCGCTTGTGTTCTCCAGCACTCCTGAAGGTGTGATGAGTCTGCAGGGACGTTACACCGTTAATGATGGCGAAATGAAATACTCTCTGCCTGTCATTCCTCTGAAGACGTTCAGTCTCCGTTCGGGAAGTTATGTAGAATTCCGTGGTGACCCTATGAACCCTATGCTGAACATTGCAGCTGTTGAGCGTACTAAGGCCAGCGTCAGTGACGAAAATGGTGGCAGTCGTTCTGTAGTCTTTGACGTCGGACTTAAGGTTACGAATACGCTTGAGAACATGGGGCTCGAGTTTACCATCGAGGCACCTGAAGACATGTCTGTCCAGAATGAACTGGCCGCCATGTCAAAAGAAGAGAAAAACAAGGTGGCTGTTGCACTTCTTGCAACTGGTATGTATCTGTCTGAGACCAACAGTTCTGGATTCAGTGCAAGCAACGCGCTCAACAACTTCCTGCAGAGCGAAATCAACAACATTGCAGGCCAGGCTCTCAATACAGCTGTAGACATCAATGTCGGCATGGATCAGACAACGCTTGAAGGTGGTGGCAAACGTACCGACTATACATTCAAGTTCTCAAAACGATTCTTCAGCAACCGCTTGAGTGTTAATATCGGAGGTAAGGTAAGTTCTGAAGCCGATGGATATACCAACTCCAACGAGTCTGGTGCATACATCGACGACGTGTCGCTGGAGTGGAGGCTTGACGCAGGCGGTACCCGCTACATCCGTCTTTTCCATCAGAAGAATTACGACGATTTGCTTGAAGGTGAACTCACAGAAAACGGTATCGGTGTGGTTCTCCGCAAAAAGGTCGACAAACTTTCGGAACTGTTCATATTCAGAAGAAAACGTAAGGATGAGCCTGAGCCTTACGGTGCATCGGCTACGAAGGAAGCCGAAGGGGCAAAACCTCAGAAAGAAGAGAACGGTGAAGTTGAGAAAACCGAGAATTGATGAACGAACTTTTCCTGCAATTATTTGATAAGACGAGAAAAAGAGTCTGCACAATGGTACATATTTCAGATATAAAAAATGGAATGTTGAAAACGGTCATGTTGATGATTTTGGTGGCCGTGGTGGTGTCGTGTTCAACAACAAGCAACTTGCCCGAAGGTGAGGTCCTCTATACTGGTATAAAGAAAACAACCATAAATAAGCCCGATTCGGTTAAGGTGTCCGATGCCGCACTTACTGAAGTTGAGGCCGCTTTGGCCTACGCTCCGAACAACTCGTTCATGGGAAGTTCGTCGCTCCGATTTCCTCTGCCGATAGGACTTTGGGTATACAATGCCATGGTCAACCATAGTCACAAGGGTTTTGGCAAGTGGGTGTTCAACACGTTTGCACGTCAGCCTGTGACCATCTCGGCTGTCAATCCGCCTACACGTACAAAGGTGGCTACCAACATCTTGCAGAATTACGGATATTTTCAAGGAACTGTAGACTATGAACTCATACAGCAACGCAATCCGCGCAAGCAGAAGATTTCATATACTGTAACTCCAGGAAGGGCGTATTTCCTTGATTCCATACGCTATGATTTCCCAGATTACCAGGACAGTATCGTCAGCCGTTTCCCGCGTTTGCGCCAGTTGAAGAAGGGTGAACAGTTCAGCGTCTACAATCTGGAATCCGAGCGTTCGCGCCTGTCTGAACAGCTTCGCAACAGCGGATACTATTATTATCGTCCTGAATACATTTCGTATTTTGCAGATACGGTCCAGACGCCAGGAAAAGTCCAGCTACTTGTAACTCCAAGTAAAGATATGCCGGCGTATGCATCGCGTCGGTGGAGCATCGGTTCTATAGGAGTGCGCATGAGGCGCAACGTTATGGACAAGCTTACAGACACAGTCAGTGTAGGTGGTGTGCTCATGGAGCACTCTGGAGAGAGAATGCCGGTTGCACCGCGCATTCTGTTCAGAAATATGTACATACGTCCGGGAGACATGTTCAGCCAGCGCAAGGCCGATGCAACTACGACCGACCTTTCCAATCTTGGCATATTCTCAAACGTGCAGTTCGACTATGTCCCGCGTGACACGACCGATACATGTACCGTTCTCGATGTCATGCTCAACACAACCCTCGATAAGCTCATCGATGCCGAAGTTGATTTCAATATCACGCAGAAGAGCAACTCTCAGGTTGGTCCTAATCTGGCTTTGCTTTTCTCCAAGCGCAATGCTTTCCGCCATGGTGAGACTGCGTCCATACGTCTGAAAGGTTCCTATGAGTGGCAGACAAGCAAGTCTGTTCAGGGCAAGAGTTCCAAGATAAATTCTTACGAATACGGTATTGAAGCTTCATTGTCATATCCGTGGCTGGCTTTCCCCGGACTTGCCTCGCGCATGTATCGCTATCCGGCATCGACATCATTTAAGATTTCGGCCGACCATCTCAACCGTGCCGGATACTACCGTCTGCTCTCTTTCAGCGCCAACGCTTCGTATACGTTCAAAACATCGCGTACGCTTACGCATACATTCTCGCCTCTTGAGCTGACATTCAACAAGATGCAGAGTACAACTGCCAAGTTCGACTCCATCACTTCTGCAAATGAGGCTCTGTACATAAGTTTGCGCGACCAGTTCATACCTGCCGTGAAGTATTCCATCACTTACGACAACACATCAATGCGCCGCAAGCGCATCACTACATGGTTTGAAGCCTCTGTAAAGGAGTCAGCCAACCTCATAGCCGGTATTTCGGCACTGGCCGGTTCCGACTTCAACCGTGAAGGAAAGAAACTTCTAGGCAATCCATATTCGCAGTTTACTAAGGTTACCCTCGAGCTCCGTAATAATTTCAAATTTACGCAGAAGAGCAGTATCGCCACACGCTTCTATCTAGGCACAGTCTTTACCTACGGAAACTCTTCTGTTGCACCATACAGCGAACAGTTCTATGCCGGAGGTGCGAACAGCATACGTGCCTTTGCCGTGCGTTCCATAGGTCCGGGCGGATATCGCGATGCTGACGGGCGAGGCACATATTTCGACCAGTCTGGAGATTTCCGTCTCGAACTCAATGCCGAGTATCGTTTCTGCATAACCGGAAACCTCTATGGTGCACTCTTTGTCGATGCCGGCAACGTATGGAATCTTAAAAAGGACGACAGTCATCCTAAGGGCGAAATCACCCTCTCGCGCATGTTCGATGAGATAGCGTTGGGCACAGGTGCAGGTTTGCGCTACGACATGGAGTTCCTCGTTTTGCGTCTCGATCTCGGAGTCGCTCTCCATGCTCCTTATGACACCGGCAAGAGCGGTTACTATAACATACCTCGCTTCAAGGACGGTATAGCTTGGCACTTTGCAGTGGGTTATCCATTCTGACAAGGCATAATTCATGTAAATATAAATCAAATGTTTCAGGGGCATTCCGATTGCGGAGTGTCCCTGAAACGTTATTGCTGTTATCCACAGCGAATGCTTCATTAATGTTTTATAAATGTTTCATAAATATTGCCATGCCGTTTGCAATGTGTATAAATAAGTAATAAATCATTTTTTCAGCACCATATACATTCTAGTTTTGCACCGCAAACGAAAAATGACAGAAAAATATGAAAAAGATTGAATGTGTTATAATGGACTGGGCTGGAACAGCCGTCGATTATGGATGTTTTGCACCTGTAGCAGCTTTCATTGATGCTTTTGCTTCTATTGGTGTTGATATTACTGCGGATGAGGCACGAGCTCCTATGGGTATGACAAAGATTGATCATATACGCACACTGTTTGCGTTTGAGCGCATCTCTGGAGTATTCCGCAACGTATACGGACGCGAATATGGTGAAGAAGATGTTCTTAAGTGTTACGCAGAATTCGAGCGTAGATTGTTTGCAACATTGTCTGACTATACTGATCCTATAGAAGGAGTGATAGAGACGCTTGATGTCATAAGAAAATCTGGTGTCAAGATCGGTTCTACTACCGGATATACGTCAGAGATGATGAAGGTTGTGGTACCTGCAGCAGAATCCAAGGGATACCATGTTGACAACTGTGTAACTTCGGACGGACTTTCTGGAGGCCGACCATTGCCTTTCATGATATATAAGAATATGTGTGATCTGGCTGTAGCATCACGTTTTTCAGTATTGAAATACGGTGATACGATATCAGATATAAAGGAAGGTGTGAATGCTGGAGTCTGGACAGTCGGTGTAATCTTGGGCAGCAGTGAACTTGGTCTTACCGAGAAGGAAATTGCAGAAATGCCTTCTGATGAGCTGAAGCGCAGAATGAATGCCGTACGTAACAGAATGTATGTTGCCGGAGCGCATTATGTGGTAGAGAGTGTACGTGAACTTCCTGCTCTAATTGAATCAATAAATGCGTGTATGTCTTCCGACAATTTTATGATGTGATAGTTTTTTAGATATTGTTGAACATTGAAATATAATAAAACACAATTATGAGACCTTATATATTGCTTACACCTGGACCGTTGACTACGAGCGAAACTGTAAAACAGGCTATGATGAGTGACTGGTGCACATGGGACGACGACTACAATATTGGAATAGTACAGAAAATCAGAAAAGAGCTTGTAGAGCTGGCTGCGTCTGACACATCTGACTATACGGCAGTTCTTATGCAGGGAAGCGGAAGTTTTTGTGTCGAGTCTGCAATAGGCACAACTGTACGTCCTGAAGACTCTCTGTTGATAGCTGCCAATGGTGCCTATGGAGAGCGTATGGGCAAGATAGCAGAATACTACGGCATTAATTATAATCTTATGAAATTTGACGAAACTTCAGCCGTAGATCCTGCTGCGATAGAAAAATATCTTGACGAGCATGAAGAAGTTACTCATGTTTCTGTAGTTCATTGTGAAACCACTACCGGCATATTAAATCCTATTTCTGAGATTTCTGAAGTTGTCAAGAAGCACGGAAAGATATTTATCGTCGATGCAATGAGCAGTTTCGGAGGTGTTCCTATCGATATGTCTTCACTTGGCATAGATGTATTGATCAGCAGTGCAAACAAGTGCATACAGGGTGTTCCAGGTTTCGGTTTTGTGATAATACGCCGTTCTTTGCTGGAAAAATGCAAAGGCGTTGCCCGATCTTTGTCTCTTGACCTATATGATCAGTGGAATACAATGGAAAGCGGACATGGCAAATGGCGGTTTACTTCGCCTACACATGTTGTACGTGCATTCATGCAGGCTCTTGAGGAATTGAAAGCCGAGGGAGGGGTTGAAGCCCGCCATAGAAGATATTGCGAGAACCACCGTGTACTTGTCGACGGCATGCGCAAGATCGGATTCAAGACTCTTCTTCCTGATAACATTCAGTCGCCTGTAATCACGTCTTTCCTTTACCCTTGTAAAGATTTCGACTTCAAGAAATTCTACGGCGAACTGAAAAATGAGGGATTTGTCATTTATCCAGGAAAGATTTCTCAGGCAGACACATTCAGAATTGGCAATATCGGCGATGTTTTCCCTGATGATTTCAAAAAGCTGACAGATACGATTTCGCGCATTTTGGCTTGACAGCAGTCTGGTGTTGAAATCAGTTATAACAATTCTTGCCGTTGCAGGCGCTTGTAAAATAAATTGCGGGCACTCGGAATTCTATTTCTGAGCGCCCGCAATTTATTTTGTTTGTATCTGCGTTATAGAAGTTTCAGTAAACGCTTCTCCCTGAGCAGTCCTTCAATGTCCTTGTCGGGAGATTCCATCATGATGCTTCTTATGACATCAATGTTTTCACATGCATATTTGTAGTATTTCATCTGTTCCTCGTTCAGCTTGTCTTTCGGTATCACCGTTGTGCGCATCTGGGCAAACTCTTCGAGTGACGCATCGTCTTTTTCTTTTACGAATATTATGCGTCTCGATATCGGATTGCCGTTGTAGTCGTTGGTCAGGTATATTCCCTTGAGTATGTTGGGATGTTCGAACACCGGCAACTGCAGGTAAATGACTTTCAGCGTAAATTGAAGTCTCTTCTGTTCATTGAAGAGCATGTAGCCTATCTGATGGCGTGAGAATATGCCTATTCCCGAATAAAATTCGCCCGACATGCTTTGTGAGTAGACCGTAGGTATTGTGTCGTTTTCTGCATTTGCAGGAATCAGATACGGTTCGATTTTCAGTCCGTCGGAGAATGACGAAGCACTGTATGCCGTGTAAAGTCCTTCGTAAATGCCTATGTTAGAGGCACATTTCACGGATTCTTTCTCCATGTCGTCAATGAATGTATGTGTATTTACAGGTCCGTTGCCGTGTTTGGGCCTTATGAGGAGCAGTGTGTCGTACAGCGAATCGATTGAGCCCAGAAGCTTTCGTTTCGACACGTTGTTGACCAGTGCCAGAGAATCGTCCAGTGCTCTGTCGGATTCTTCTCCGTTGGATATCATGTTTATATATGCCGGCAGCACCGAAGAATACAGTGAAGACAGAACGCTGGCCGCTATGTCGGTCTCTTCCGAAATGTCCTTCATTTTTACTCCTGTTTCCCGGAGCTTTTTCATCTGTTCGTAGATGGCTATCAATTTATCCATAGTATGTCCGAAAAAAATATTTGCAAATATAGTGCCTGAATGTTACATTCTTGTTAAAATATCACTCTATTTGTAACGAAGCTGTTTCATTAATATTACATTATAAGATGTTATAAATTAGTGCAATTATACATTATAAATTAATATTTTCAGCATTTTACTTGGAATACTTTTGCAGTCGATAAATCGAAAAAATATCAAAAGTAAAACTTATATATGAAACAGATTATCGACGTTAAAAGAAAATCAGAACTCATTCTGATATTGTGGGCCGGCAGTGCGGCGTTGTTGTCGTGCTCGTTGGTGTATGCGCTGCGTAAGCCTTATACGGCTGCTTCTTTCGAAGGTTTGTCTCTTATGGGCATAGATTACAAGGTTGCTGTTACGACCATACAGATTCTTGGTTATGTGATAGCGAAGTTTTTCGGAATCAAGATCATTTCGGAACTTAAGAAAGAAAACCGATTCCGATTCTTTGTGGGTTCAGCAGTGCTGGCAGAAATCTCGCTCTTGCTTTTCGGAATGTTCGACGCCCCATTCAATGCATTTGCAATGTTCCTCAATGGTTTGTCGCTCGGATGCATGTGGGGAATAATTTTCAGTTTCATCGAAGGACGCAAAATCACCGACATTCTTGCCAGCCTGCTCGGAGTGAGCATGGTGTTCAGTTCCGGTCTTTCTAAGAGTGTTGGCCTCTTTGTCATCAATGATTTGGGTATTGATCAGTTCTGGATGCCGGCCATCATCGGTGGAGTTGCTTTGCCTCTGCTTGTGTTCATGGGATACATGCTTAAAAAATTGCCACGTCCAACTGAAGAAGACATTGCCTTGAGAAATGAACGTGTTGTTCTGGACAGCAAGGGACGCAAGAGCCTTTTCCTGAAATATGCTCCGATACTTACTCTTCTTTTTGTCGCAAACTTCATGCTTTTGGTTTTACGCGATGTAAAGGAGGATTTTCTTGTGTACATATTGGATATGAGCAATCAGTCGTCATGGATGTTTGCACGCGTAGATACAGTCGTAACACTGATTGTATTGGGAATACTCGGTCTCTTCATGTTCTGCAAGAGCAATATACGTGTACTGCTGTCGCTCATATTTATAGTTGTTGCGGCATGTCTGGTGATGACTTATGTATCGTTCAACTACGCTGTTCTTGATCTGGAACCTGTTGTTTGGCTGTTCATCGAGAGCTTGTCGCTTTACATTGCTTATCTGACATTCCAGACAATATTCTTCGACCGTTTCATTGCTTGTTTCCGAATCAAGGGAAACGTAGGTTTCTTCATTGCCATGATAGACTTTATCGGCTATATGGGTACAGTGACACTGTTGTTCACTAAAGAGCTTTTTGCAGTCGATGTAGAGTGGTTTGCCATGTTCAACCACATAGCCGGATTTGTTGGTGCCGTGTGTGCTGTACTGTTCACCCTTGCGGGTATTCTGATATATCGGTTTTACCAGAAAAAATATGCTGTAGGCAAAAGCGAAGATTACATTATAAATATAGCTCAATATAAAACTGTTTGAATAAAGATGAAAACCAATTATGACATCATTATTGTAGGTGGCGGACTTTTGGGATGTGCCACTGCATACCAACTCTCCAAGCGTGGTGCAGGAAGCATTCTGCTGCTTGACGGAAATGATATAGCTTCTCAGGCTTCGTCGCGTGCTGCATGTCTGCTCACCAGAGCCAGAACAAAACCTGGACTTATGGAGCTTGTACAGGAAACCTATGACTGCATATCTGAGATTGAGACGCTCTTGGGTGAGTCTTTGGAACTTCAGGAGTGCGGAAGCATAACGATTGCTTCGTCTGACGCTTCTTTGAAAGAGGTTGAGGCACTTGAGAAGGCTGCAAACAGTTTCGGCATTCCAAATGAACGGATAGATAGAAAGCGAACTGCTGAACTTTTGCCGTGGATTGATGCCGATGCGGTCGATGTTGCACTCTATATGCCTACTGATGCTTTCATAGATTCTGCAATGCTGTGCAACGGTTATGCCAAGGCGGCCGCTGTCAATGGGGTAGACGTAAGGCCAAAATCAAAGGTCAAGGAGATATGTGTCGACGCTGGACGTGTGTCGGGGGTAAGATTGGTTGACGGAACAGAATTCAGTGCACCTGTAGTAGTCAATGCCGCCGGTGCATGGGCCAATCTTCTTATGCGTCCTCTAGGAGTAGGACTTCCTTTTACTCCTGTAAGAAGTCATTTCTGGATAACAAGTGTCGACAAGGAACGTTTTCCTGCAGGACATCCTTTTACTGTCATTCCTGATGCTCGTGCCTTCACTCGTTCCGATGTAGGTGCTCTGATCATCGGTCTGCGTGAAAGCACATGCCAGTCTTTCGATCCGGCATCGCTTACAGACAGCCTGGAAGATTTCGATTTCAATAAATCTGCCAAATGGACTGTCATGGACGAATGCGCACCGCTTTTAAAGAAGTATCTGCACGACATTGATGAATTGCCGATTGCTCACTACATGGCAGGTCCTTCATGCTATGTTCCGGATGCAAAATTCGTGATTGGTGCAATAAAGGAATACGAAGGACTTTACGCAGTGGCCGGATGCTGTGGTGGCGGAGTTGCCGCTGGAGGCGGAATGGGGCGTCTTGCCGCAGAGCTGATTATGGGCCAGAATCCGTTTGTCGACCCAGAAATGTTCCCTCCTTCACGTTTTGGTACGGTTGATCCTTTCTCACCTGATTTCCAAAAGAGATGTGCCGATGCACGTTCCAATAAGAAGGGCGGATAGACATTCCCGATTTGCATGTTATTTATTCTTTGGTTGTATAAATTGATGATTATATGAACAGATATATAGTATTTATGAAACAGGTTCCGCTGTCTACAAAAATAGATATGGACCCTGAAACAAAAACATTGAAGCGTTCTTCCGCGCTTGCACAGGTAAATCCCGATGATCTTCATGCTCTTCAGTGTGCGCTCGACCTGAAGAAATTGACCGGTGCAGAAGTTGTTGCTGTGACTATGGGACCACCTTCGGCCGAAGAAGTCCTGCGCGAGGCTTTGCAAAGGGGAGCAGACAGAGGTATATTGCTGACATCTCGTGCTTTTGCAGGAAGTGATACTTATTGCACAGCCAGGGTGCTTGCTTCTGTGGCTGAACGTATCGGCGATTACAGCATTCTTTTCTTTGGACGTATGGCCATTGACGGTGACACTGCTCAGGTGGGGCCGGAGGTTGCCGGTATGCTTGGCATTCCGCAGTGTACTTATCTGGTTTCGATTGATAAGGTTGGAAATGAATCTGTTGTCTTGTCTAAACAGCACGGAAATGTCGTTAGACAGATGGAAGTGCAGTTGCCGTGTGCAGTAATGGTGGGCAAGGAGAACTCCCGACTTGACTGCCTGACATTGGCAGGATGGCGCAGGGCGATGAAGCAGGATATAACTGTATGGAATGAGAATGATTTGCAGCTCGACCTGTCATCCGTCGGTCTCAACGCTTCTCCAACCAAGGTGGTTTCTACGGAGATTCCCCAGAACACCAAGAATATTTCTTGGCTGGATTCGTCGGCAGACGTTGTGTCTGTGGTAGAAAAAATGTCTAACGTATTGAACTGTCAAACTTTATGAATACAGAAAAATCTTTTGCCATTCAGGTCTTGGAAGACAAATGTTCCAAATGCGGTGAATGTGAGAAAAATTGTCCTTTCGGAGCAATTAAAATGAATGGTTATCCGCAGATAGACCCTTATGCTTGCCGTCTCTGCGGTAAATGCGTAAGAACATGTCCTGATAAAGCTTTACTGATGTCGGACAATGATTCTGCCGGAAATGTCCGAAAGGCAGACAACAGTTCCGGTATATGGGTTTTGGCCGAGGTTGATAATGGTAAGATTGCAAAAGTGACTGAGGAACTTCTCTGCAAGGCTTCCGAGCTGGCATCCGTTATGGGGTGGACTGTTGAGGCTGTGCTCGTTGGTTCCGGCGTTGAGCATTTGGCTAAGGATTTGGGACGTTACGGTGCAGACCGCGTTCACCTTGTTGATGAAGATTTTCTATCTGCGCTTGTCGATGAAGATTGTACTGAGATTGTCGTTGAACTTGTGCGGCGCATGCATCCGTCTGTCCTTCTGGTAGGTGCAACCCCTGTAGGCCGCGGATTGTCGGCACGTATTGCTTCTCGTTTGGGTACAGGTCTTACAGCAGATTGCACTTCGCTTGAGATTGATGCTTCTGACGGACTTCTAAAGCAGATACGTCCTGCCTTTGGAGGCAATCTTATGGCTACAATATGTACACCGTATAGCAGACCTCAGATGGCATCTGTACGTCCCGGTGTTATGCCTCGCAAGATTGTTAGTCCTGATTCTTGTGCAGAAATAGTCAGACATGATTTTTCTTCTTTCAGACGCGATGAGCGCATTGATGTTTTTAGCGAGAGCATACGCGAGGTGCAGGGATGTAATCTTGAGGACAGCCGTATAATCGTAGGCATAGGGCGAGGTGTGAAGAACCATCGTATAGTCGATGCCCTGACAGAATGGGCTTCGAAGATCGGTGCTTCTGTCTGCGGTTCGCGTGCTGCAGTGGAGTGTGGGCTGGTTGACGCTTCGCTTCAGGTAGGTCAGACCGGCAAGACTGTGTCGCCGGATCTCTACATTGCAGTAGGTATAAGCGGACAGATACAGCATACTTCCGGTATAAAAGGTGCTAAGAAAATCATTGCTGTCAATCCTGACAAGAATGCGCCGATATTCGGTATGGCGGATTATGGTCTACTGATGACTGCTGAGGATTTTCTTGCAGGTACAGGCTACAAGATATGAAAGGATTTATGAAAGAAATCGTATTGTGTTTTATTATTTTCATGTCGGTCGCGTGCTCTGATTGCGCGGCCGACAGCCTTACAGTGAAGTTCAGGTCGAGAGCTTTGTTTGACATGACTGCCACTGATTACGGTAAGAAGGATTTTCAGGGATATACCAGTTTGGAAGATTTCCGTGTCGGTTTCAAGGTTTCTTATGGAAATTGCGGAATTAAAGCAGACTTGGGAATCAGTGAAAAAAAAGTGTCTATAAAGGACTTCTTGTTTGATTACAACTGGGGTGATAATTGGACACTTTCTGCCGGCAATGGATATGAACCGTTTTCAATGGATATGTTGATAAGTACTGTCGACATGCATTTTGTTCAGTCGGCATCTTCTGTCTTGGCTTTTACCGATGGACGGAAACTTGGAGTGACGGCTCATTATCACGGACAATCGCTTTATGCCGCTACTGGAGTTTATGCCAATTATGATGTGAACAGCATTGATGCCGATAAGAATAATTCTATTGTCTCGACAACCCGAATCCTGTGGCGCAGATTTAGAAATGGAGGCGTTTTTCATGTTGGAGGTGCTTTTTCTGCTCGTTCCGCTTCGGTCATCAATGACGAACCTGTAACAGGAGTTTTGGAAAGCTGTGGCGTTAGTTCTATGTTGGGAGGCTCTGTGGTGAGTGCCGAGGTGTCTGATCTTGGAAGTGAGGTCAAAGGTCTGGCAGAGGTGTTGTACACTGCACCGCGCTTTTTGTTTCAGTCAGAATATTTCTTTGACAGAATGAACCGCACAGGGGACAAGAAGGCGTTTTTGGGACATGGAGGATATGTGCAGGGAAGTTTTCTCTTGTTGGGACGCGGATTCGGCTACGATGCATCTGTGGCTGTTCCTGGCAGACCTTTGTCGGAAAGGGCTTTGGAACTGACCGCAAGGGTGAACTATACCGACTTGAACGACGGCCGTTCGGGCATCATGGGCGGTGAAGAATGGGATTTTTCTTTGGGGCTTAATTTTTATATCAACAAATATTTTGCTGTTAAGCTGAGCGGTGATTGTCTGCTTCCAGGGAAAAACTGTTGCGATGGGTATGCAGGCAAACTGTTTCTGGGACAGGCTCGTGTGCAATATATTTTCTGATCCGCGAAACAGTTTGCCATGCTTGAGGCACAGCTGTGCCTATGTTGTTATCCGAAAAGTTCCCTGAGTGCTTCTTCCACTTTTCGGACAGGTTTTACTTCTATATTCAGTTTTTTGCAGTCGATGCTGTTCATTCCGTTGTGCGGAATCAGTATGGTCGTAAAGCCCAGTTTTTCGGCTTCTGCAACTCGTTGGGTTATTCTTGCTACTGGACGTATCTCGCCGCTCAATCCTACTTCGCCGGCCATGCAGACGTTGCGCTCTATAGGCGTATCGATGTTGCTGGAGAGGATGGCTGCTATGACGCTCAGGTCTATGGCTGGGTCGGTGACGCGAAGGCCTCCGGCAATGTTCAGGTAAACATCTTTCTGTGCGAGCTTGAAGCCTACACGTTTTTCAAGTACGGCCAAAAGCATGTTGAGGCGGCGCAGATCGAATCCTGTTGCCGAGCGTTGCGGAGTGCCGTAGGCGGCTGTGCTTACCAAGGCCTGAGTCTCTATTAGGAACGGGCGTATGCCTTCTATGGCCGATGCGACCGCGACACCGCTGAGACCTTCGCCGTCGGCCATCTCCGAGAGAAGCAGTTCTGACGGATTAGCTACAGGACGGAGTCCGTTGCCTCTCATTTCATATATACCCAGTTCGGACGTGCTTCCGAAACGGTTCTTTATGCTTCGCACTATGCGGTACATGTAGTGGCGGTCGCCTTCGAACTGAAGCACCGTGTCGACCATGTGTTCGAGCATTTTCGGACCGGCAATTCCTCCTTCTTTGTTGATATGGCCTATCAGAAATACCGGAACTGTATTTTCTTTTGCAAACTTGAGCAGCTGCGCTGTGCATTCGCGTATCTGCGACATGCTTCCTGGAGAACTTTCTATGCCTTCGGTGGCAAGCGTCTGCACGGAGTCGACAACAAGAATCTCTGGTTTTACTTCGCGTACGTGTTCGAAAATCTTTTCCATCGAAGCTTCGCACACCACCATGCATGTGTCATCTGCCGGCGAATCGCTCAGGCGGTCGGCACGCATCTTTATCTGGTGTATGCTCTCCTCTCCGCTTACGTAGAGCACTTTGCGGTTTTTCAGGCGCAGGGCTGTCTGGAGTATGAGGGTTGATTTTCCTATGCCGGGTTCTCCGCCGAGCAGAACCAGCGAGCCCGGCACGAGACCGCCTCCGAGAACACGGTTGAGTTCTTCGTCGCCTGTATCGATGCGGGGTTCTTCTCCGCCTTCAATGCTTCTCAGCGATACCGGCTTCGAACGGGGCGCTGTGGAGGCGGGTGCCGTTGATGTACGGGATGACGGTGCGGTGCGCTGTTCCTTGAATGTGTTCCATTCACCGCAAGCGGGGCATTTGCCTATCCATTTCGGTGAGTCGTATCCGCAGTTGGTGCATACGTATGCTGTCTTGTCTTTTGCCATATGTCTATAGTGTTTTTTCTTGTTTGGAGGCTTTGTCGGGCCTGCTTTGTGCAAATGTAGCAATAAAACGTCTTCCTCACAGTGCTGACAATGGGCATAAACTTCAGAACTGTGCTTTTTTTCCGTATCTTTGCACCTCATGCCGTTGTTCGGCAGTTGATGAAGCACGTATACACATATATAGATATTTATGATTTCAGTTGATGGATTGACCGTCGAGTTCGGCGGCACGACACTTTTCAAGGATATATCTTTCGTAATAAACGAGAAAGACCGTATTGCGCTGATGGGCAAGAACGGTGCGGGCAAAAGTACTCTGCTTAAGATTCTGGCAGGCGTGCGCCGGCCTACGCGCGGCAGTGTCACTGCGCCCAAGGGAACGGTGATTGCCTATCTGCCTCAGCATCTTATGGTGGACGACGGGCGCACTGTTTTTGAAGAGGCGTCTCAGGCTTTTGCACATCTGCACGAAACCGAAGCTGAAATAGAGACGCTCAATGCAGAACTGGCTTCGCGTACCGACTATGAGAGCGATTCGTATATGGAACTGATTGAGAAGGTCACGGCGCTGAGTGAAAAGTTTTATGCAATCGACATGACGCATTTTGAGGAGGATGTGGAGAAAACTCTTCTCGGACTCGGATTTGAAAGAACCGACTTCAATCGTCCGACAAGCGATTTCAGCGGGGGATGGCGCATGCGTATAGAACTGGCCAAACTTCTTCTTCGCAATCCGGACGTGCTTCTGCTTGATGAGCCTACAAACCACCTTGACATAGAAAGCATACAGTGGCTGGAGGATTTCATCCGTACATCGGCCAAGGCAGTTGTGGTCATAAGCCACGACCGCAAGTTTGTCGATTCCATAACGACGCGTACCATCGAGGTGACAATGGGACGCATTTACGACTATAAGGCTTCGTACAGCCATTATCTGGAACTCAGACGCGAGCGACGTGAACAGCAGATGAAGCAGTATGAGGAACAGCAGAAGATGATTCAGGAAACTAAGGACTTCATTGAGCGTTTCAAAGGAACTTATTCTAAGACATTCCAGGTGCAGAGCCGTGTGAAGATGCTCGAGAAGCTTGAGCTGATTGAGGTTGACGAGGTCGACAATTCTTCACTGCGATTGAAATTTCCGCCTTCGCCTCGAAGCGGCTCTTATCCGGTCATTGCCGACGGAGTGGGCAAGTCGTTCGGCGACCACACTGTGTTCAGCGGTGCGTCTTTCACCATTGAGCGCGGAGAAAAAGTTGCTTTCGTAGGACGCAACGGTGAGGGTAAGTCTACGATGGTGAAGTGCATCATGGGCGAACTGGAGCACAGCGGACGTCTGGAACTCGGACACAATGTGAAGATTGGGTATTTTGCGCAGAACCAGGCTTCGATGCTCGACGGCGAACTGACAGTTTTCCAGACAATCGATGATGTGGCAAAAGGCGATGTGCGCAACAAGATACGTGATTTGCTCGGTGCATTCATGTTTGGAGGAGAAGAGAGCACGAAGAAGGTTAAGGTGCTCTCCGGTGGTGAACGCACGCGATTGGCAATTCTAAAGCTTCTTCTCGAACCGGTGAATCTGCTTATTCTCGACGAGCCTACCAACCATCTCGACTTGAAGACCAAGGATGTGCTCAAGCAGGCTTTGCTCGACTACGACGGCACTCTGATTGTTGTCAGCCACGACCGTGATTTTCTTGATGGTTTGGTCAATAAGGTATATGAGTTCGGCGGTGGACGAGTTAGGGAACATCTTTGCGGAATATATGAGTTTCTTGAAACGCGCAAGATGGAGAATCTTCAGGAACTTGAAAGAAAAAATAAATGAAAACGAAAAAGTCCGGATTTGCGTCCGGGCTTTTTTGTTTTCTGTTTTTCTTAACGACAAATCAAATCTGTACTAACTTTAATCTTCATCCGTCCTCGTAATTCCTGCATTGAATGTTAACACGGATGGGCAATGTTGTTACTACATTCGGTGATTGATGCTCGGACAGATGAAAACAAATAGGCGGAACGTGAACTTTCATGCTCATGTTCCGCCCAGCGGTATTATTCATTGAGTGTTCCGCAGTTGGGGCATACACCTTTTCTGCGCATCAGTTTTCCGCAGTTCCCGCAGACGTATCTGCGCTGCATGAAACGTTTGTACACTACATAGTTTGCAAGAATGAATATCGGAAGCAATATGTAGCCGATATAGATGAACGATGTCAGATAGAAGAATATGTATACCACCATCGCAAGACCTATGGTTTCGAGTATGTAGCATACGGCATTGCCGAAGGTGAGGTTGTGGTATATCTCGTCGAGCATTGCCAGCAGGGCCATCAGTACAAGCCAGGCATTGACGATGAGTACAGCCAGAGGCGCTGTAGCCGTCAGCGGATTCAGAGTAGGGTGGAAGTAGTATTCCTGCCATAGATCCGGTGCAAAGTTGCGTATGCTGGCGTAGACTGTGCCTAGAGTGGCTGTGAGCACCATGAACAACGGTGGGAAGATGCTGTCCATATCTTCGAAACGGGCAATGCGGAGCGAACCGTGGCGTGCGCGGCGTAGGAGGAATCCGGCCATTCCGAGACCTAATATCACCGATATGCCTATGCCTCTGTATCCGCTGACCTTCTTGATGGCTTTGGAGATGGTGTCGTTAGGCACTACGCCGTCGAGAAGTTCACTCTCTCTAATCCAGCCCATCGTGAACTGGTCGCGGGCGACCTTCACCCATATCGAGTCTATGGAGTCAGACGGTTCTACGCGTATGCTTGCCACAGCTATGATGTTATCCTTGTATACGCGGCATGTGTCCTGTATCGGATTGTCCTTGTCTGGCAGTAGGGTAAGTGAGTCGTCGGTCACTTCGAAATTGAAGTTTATCCCGAAGTGGTGCTGATAGATGAAACGTATGGAATCTATCTGTTCGGGAGTGAATTCTTCGCGGATGGTTGAGTCGGCCACGGTATCTTCGTTTTCCTGCAAGGCTTCTGCTTGTTCGGCCGCTTCTGCATTCGATGCCTTGTCGCTTTCTTCTCTGCATGAGGCAAGGCCTATGGAGATGAAAAGCATGGCTATGAAGGCCGGAAGCGTGAGCGTCTTTATGGTCGGTATTTTCATATCAGTTCTGTTTTTTTAGAAGAATCGATTCTGTTCGTTTTTCCCATCCGCAGAGGATTCAGGTATTTTCATCAGTCCTGCTCGAGCATGGCACATACCTTCATGATGCACTGTGCACAATCGAATTCGAGCTTGAACCTCATTCCGTTGTCCATTGTCAGATACAGAGGTCCGCGATATGCCTGGCTGTTGTGCTGGCGTTTGAGGCACCATCCCATGCTGTAGCGTATGCAGTGGCGGCAGAACATAACGACGGCTCCCTCGCGGTGCTCTTTCTCGAATGCTGGTTCAACGACTTTTGCACCGTGCTCCTTGTAGAACTTCTCGGCCTCGCTGTTCATTACGTTGCCCAGATAAGTGATTTTTCCGTTTCTTGAAGGAAAATCTAGTTTCTCTTTTTCAACTCTTCCTTCCGATTGAGGACGGAATGTGCGTCTTTCCTCCGTCATTTTTTCGACGAGTTCGCGTCTCCATGCACTTAACTTTGACGAAGGGATAAACCAGTTCTTTGTGTATGCGATGTTTGTGTTTCTTGCTTTGAATCCTGTTCCTCCGAGCTTAGTCAGCTGTGCTGTTACGTTGGCGCTCTGATGGGTGCGTGCCAGCTCCTTTGGGCATTCAGCTGTGATGTGTGCTTCGCATCCGTCATCGTCCTTCATCGTGAGAGCAAATCCGTTTTCAGTTTCGTCTATGCAGATATCAACGGGTATGAAGCGCTCTGCAGAATCGTGTGCCAGAATCTGGTCGAACTTGTTGTCGCGGTTGCGGTAGAGTCTTGTTTTCGGCATCAGTATCGTCTGCAGTTCAAAAGGGTAGAGCTTGCCGTTCTCAACCTTGTTCACTCTGAAACCGTGGAGCTTTCCGTCTTTGCCGATGAAGCATAGGCCGTCGCCATTGCTGAATGTCTTTGTTCCGGCAACAGTGAAGTAGTGCTGGCTGGTATCTTTCACTGTTCCGACAAATTCGCCCAAAGCTTTTGGCGTGTCGAAAGAAAATATCTTGTCGTTTCGGCCGTAGAGAAAATAATTAGTAAAACCGCGGTTGAAACTTTTGTTTACATCGGGAGTGAATTTGTATTCGCTCTTGCCCGACGAACTGCGTGCGTATTTGTCCTTGTGACGGCTGATTATTTCGTTGAGCCTGCGGCTGTAGGCCGCTGTGACATTTTTGACGTATGCCACGTCCTTCAGACGTCCTTCAATCTTGAACGAGGTTGCACCGGCTTCAATCAGTTTTTCCATGTCGTCGAGCAGGCACATGTCTTTGAGCGAAAGCAGATGCTTGTCACTGACAATCTTGTTGCCCTCATCGTCTTCAAGGTCGAACGACATGCGGCACACCTGTGCGCACTCGCCTCTGTTGGCACTTCGTCCGAAACAGTGTTCGCTGATGTAGCACTGTCCGCTGTAGCTGACGCACAGTGCTCCGTGTACGAATACTTCCAGTTTCATGTCCGGACTGGCCTTGTGAATGCCGGCAATCTCCGTCAGCGACAATTCGCGTGCCAATACCGCCTGCTCAAATCCTGCACTCTGCAAGAACCGCACCTTCTCCACCGTTCTGTTGTCCATCTGCGTGCTTGCATGCAGAGGAATAGGCGGAAGATGCAGTTTCAGCAGACCCATGTCCTGAACGATGAGCGCATCGGCGCCGGCTTCATAAAGTTCCCATGCCAGCTTTTCTGCATCGTTGAGTTCGCTGTCCTTCAGTATTGTGTTCAGAGCCACGTATACCTTTGCCCTGAAGAAGTGTGCATATTCTGCCAGTTTTCTGATGTCGTCCACCGGATTGCCGGCAGCCGCTCTCGCACCGAATCTGCCTGCCCCGATGTATACGGCATCGGCACCGTGGCGTATGGCCTCGATGCCGCATTCCAGATTCTTGGCCGGAGCCAGAAGTTCTATAGTCCGCATTATAATAGTGGTGTATATGTTTTATGTAATAAGATACGTTGTCAGAACGTCTTCTTATTCTTTGATTTCGTCAATGTTGTAAGGAGTTTCCTGGTAAACATAGTAGTTCAGCCAGTTTGAGAAAAGCAGGTTGGCATGAGCCCTCCATCTGACCAATGGACCTTTCTCAGGATCATCGTCGCGGTAATAATTCTTAGGCATGTCGATTGGCAGTCCTTTGCCGAGGTCGCGCTTGTATTCCTGGTCAAGTGTGTAAGGCGAGTATTCCGAGTGGCCGGTGATGAAGATTTCTCTTCCGCCTCGTGCTATGACCATGTGTACTCCTGCATCTTCCGACTCCGACACGATGTTGAGGCCTTCTACCTTTTCGATGTCTTCGCGTCTTACTTCTGAATGGCGGCTGTGCGGTACGTAGAATGTGTCGTCGAATCCGCGGAATATCGGAAGCATCGGTTCAAGCACATGATGCTCGAACACGCCGAACACTTTTTTATCTGTCGCATGCTTCGGTACACCGTAGAAGTGGTACAGGCCGGCTTGCGCAGCCCAGCAGATGAACATGGTTGAGGTAACGTTGCGATGGGCCCAGTTGAAAACCTCTGTCAGCTCGTCCCAGTATTTCACCTCGTTGTACTCCATCTGTTCCAGCGGTGCACCCGTAACGATGAGTCCGTCGTATTTGAGTTTCTTCATTTCGTCGAAATCGCGGTAGAACGCCTGCATGTGTTCTATAGGTGTGTTTTTCGACGTATGGCTTTTAATTTTCATGAAATCAACCTCAACCTGAAGAGGTGTATTCGAAAGCAGACGTATCAGGTCCGTTTCAGTTGTAATCTTTATAGGCATCAGGTTGAGTATGGCAATCCTTAGCGGACGAATGTCCTGTGTAGATGCACGGCTCGTATCCATCACGAAGATGTTCTCCTGCTTTAGCAGTTCGATAGCCGGCAATCTGTCTGGTAATCTTAATGGCATATCTTTTTCTAGTTCTTAAATACTGTTTCTTGCGTCTTCACTTTCGAAGCTGACAGCAAAGATAGTGAAAGTCGAATGTATAGTCAAATTGAAATTGCGTTTTCAATTTGATTCTGCTGATACGGATTCCATATTTTTTAGAATATACGTATCCGTCTCTGCATGCGTTATGTCTGCATGGTCTGTTTTGCAGTCATACGTCCTGAATTCCTCTGCAATTACTGACACATATATTTTATATGTTCCTGAAAAAGGGCATTCCATGCGGTTTTTTCATTTGTTAATGATATTTTGCTATTTTAATGCCCTATGAATTACCTAAGCTTCATAAAAGAACTATCTTTGTGCCCGCAAAAGCAAAAGTAATGTTTTTAAAAAAGGACAGAACTATGAAATTTTCAAATTTGAAGAAAACCATCATGGGAGCATTGGCTTCCTTAGTAGCAGTGAGCATGATTCTCAGTTCTTGCAGTTCATCAAAGAACGCTGCAGGTACAGCTGCACTTGAAGGCGAATGGAACATCGTGACAGCTTGCGACAAGAGTGCCGAAGGCGGAATGAAACCTGCATTCATCAACTTTGCCAAGGACGGAAAGGTTAACGGCAACGCTTCAGTAAACTCTTTCTTCGGAAGCTACACTTTCGACGGCAAGAAACTTAAGCTCGGACAGGTCGGTATGACACGGATGATGGGACCAAGCATGGACATCGAAGATGCTGTAACAAAAGCCATCAACACCGTAGAAACAATAAAGATTGACGGCAAAAAGGCCACTCTGTTCGATGCAGACGGCAAGGAAGTCATGACAATCGAAAAGAAGTAAAAATCAGCTTAACAGATGAAGCTTTAGGGTGACAGACGACCGGACAGAATAAACATTTAGTCCACTCTTCTTCGTAAAACCTGCAAGCAAAGATCATCATCGAAAAAAGCTATATCAAGACACAGCCCCGACGGATTAGGATTAGTTCCATTCCGTCTGGGCTTTTTGTTTTTTTGATTTCTTCTTCTGTTTAATGCTTTTTACATTTTTTCAATTTTTTGAAAATGTAAGTCTCAAGTCTCTAGGTCGTTTGTTCATGACATAATACTTATCGTTATGAACCGTATCTTACATGAATTTTGCAGACATTTTAACCATGTAAATCTTTATAGGCGCTCATCTTTAAAATTCCGAGCCCTCGTGGCAAAAATTCTGAGCCCTCGGAATAGTAATTGCGAGCGTTCGAAAATTTATATGTAAGGGTGTATGGCTTTGGTTCATTAATTAAGCTTGTTAAAATTTAGTTCCGTTTTTCTTTTTCAAAGTGAATATACTTTTTTATTAATTTTTTATTCTTAATTTTGTCCAGACTCTCATAGTAGAGAACCAACTTGTAGATAAATTGGAAGGGTGAATTTTCAATAGAATGTTCGTATTGAGCATTGGGGAAGATTTTATTAAATAAATATTAGTCTATAAAATTAGTTGGGGTAATGGTGGGGGAGTCATGGCGTTTGCCATGTACCATATATAAATACGGTACAATCAGAAGATTATGAGCACATTGTCTAATGTGACACTCCGACGAGGCGGAAAAGAACCTCCTGACATCGGATTTGCCTCCGATGCAATCTCTGAAGCACAAAAAGTGCCGAAAGGGAAGTCGGTAAGGTATGCACATAAGAAAGATGACGGCAAAGAGTGGTTTGTTTTGAGGGCCACATACGGAAGGGTGAATAAAGCATACGATTTGATTACGAAGGACAGTACGGAAGCTTATCTTCCGATGAAATACAGACATAAAATCATAAAGGGAAAGAAAAAACGTATTCTTGAACCTTTGATTCCCAACATCATTTTCGTTTACGCAGAAAGATCCAAAATAGAAACATTGGTGAAAGACACACCAGAACTTTATTTCCTCAATTATTATTACAACCATTTCGAAAAAGGTCCCGACGGCAAAAATATTCCATTGACCGTTGGTTACAATGAGATGATGAGCTTCATAAAAGCTACAAGCGTGGACAACGAACACGTCATGCTCGTTGAACGGTCGCAGTGTCATTACAAGAACGGTGACATCGTAAGAGTAATCGAAGGAGATTTCGCCGGTGTTGTAGGACGAGTGGCAAGAGTTGCAGGACAACAGCGCGTCGTTGTTGAACTTGACGGCCTTTGCACCATTGTTACAGCTTACATACCGAGCGCGTTTCTGGAAAGGGTTTAGATAATAACATATTTATTAATTTTGAAGTTGTGCCCGTTACAAGTAAAGGTTGAAATAAAAGCAATGAAAATATTTTTGTTTCACATCATGTTCACATGGCTAATAATTATACGGAATGTCCTGCAAAGCATTGTATGTTTGATTTCTGAAGGATGAACTTGTCCTATTGCATTTATTTAAATATCTAATTTCACTGCTGTCCAATAAAAGTTGGCTAATCGGTTTTTGAAATTATTGAAATACAGTCTTTTAATCGGTATTATGGAATGAAGCGGATTTGAATTCGTAGCTTAGCGGTTAAATTGAAAGCTACTTATGAACTAAGACAAATACGTATTCGCTCAACTTATCGCTTTCCTAAACAGAAATCAGTTCAACAATTTCGTTCGCAAGTATGATGGTGATCGCTAAGTGAAGCAATTTACTTGCTGGAATCAGTTGCTTGCTATGATTTTCGGATAACTGAGCAATCGTGATAGTCTTCGCGACCTAATTGTTGCTTTTGAAGCGTATCGTGCCAAGCAATATCATCTTGGTGTGGACACAATCCAATAGCCAAAACCACTATTGCGACAGCCAACCAGAAACGTTATTACAGAATTTTTGAAGACTTCGCATTTTATATAAGGAAACTTGCGAAAAGCTAGTAAGCAATATCTTGTAAATTCCAGAAAATAAGTATGCTTTTGATTCAGCAACCATTCAGTTGGGTATGGTCTCATTTCCATGAGCGAAGTTCCGAAGAAAGAAAGGAGGCGTCAAAGTTCATGTCTTATATGACACTGAAGCACAAGCTCCTGCCTTTATACTGTAACCGCAGCATCGAAGCACGTCTCTACAGCGATGTGTTCAATCCATTATGAACCAAATGCCTGTTATATATTTGACAGAGCTTATGACTCCTTTAAGGAACTATACAGGATACACCTGACAGATTCCTTTTTCGTTGTCAGAGCTAAGACGAACTTGAAATATACAATGGTCAAGTGGAAACATTGGAAGCCTAAGCATGTACTTGCAGATTATGACGTGAAACAGACGGGTTATCTCTCAGAGAAGAAATATCCCGAGTCATTCCGACTCATTCGTTGCTACGATGAAGAATATGACCGTGAATTCACTTTCCTGACGAACGAAACACATATTTCTACATTGGACATTGCCAATCTCTATAAGAAAAGATGGTTGATCGAGCTGTTCTTCAAATGGTTAAAGCCACATCTTAAAATAAAAAGATCTTGGTGCACAACGGTAAACGTTGTCCGCATTCAAATCTGTATGGCGATCATCATTTACTGTCCTGTGGCTATTGTCCAACACGATATGCAATTGAAACACTCAACTTATGAAATTTTGTAGATTCTAAGCATCTCTCTAACGGGCAAAATCAACTTAAATGATCTGCTCGGTAAGACTGATTTCAATGATGTCAAAGAACTTGATTGTCCCCTTTTTGAAGGACTATTTGATTAGTTTTTTAACTCGTCCATTTTTATTGGACACTAATGATCTAATTTAATGGTTTGTATATGTGAACGTTGAAATGATGATTGGAAATCCATGTTTTTTATTATGTATCGCATATATTGGTAAATTTAATAGATTACATTTATTGGTGAATTTATCGCTTTTTTTTAACTTTGTCATGTTTTATCAATAAAGAGATTCTATAGGAAAATGGCTAAGAGCCATATAAAAATGATACTTGTCAAGTCTCTTTAAATGAGCACATTGTCTAATGTGAGTCCTGATGAGGCAAGAAAGAGCCTCCTGGCATCGGATTTGCTTCTGGTGCATTCTCCTAAGTACAAGGCGTACTGAAAGGGAAGTCGGTAAGGTGTGCATATAAGGAACATATAAAATGAGTCAATATTTGAAGGGGAGGGTAGAGGATAGTATAATATTTGATTATGAAGGACAAGTCTGAATATCTATTCCGATGAGATAGATATTTGCAATTATAAAAATAAGAAGTGTATTATGTAATAATAAATTCACATCATAAATTAAAAGATTCAAAATTGAAATATTGGCTACGAATGCACTGTTACTTTATATGTATTGCTGGGAGTGCTTTTCTTGAACAAAATCAACATTTAATAACGTACAATAGTGTTAGTGATGAATAAGTCTTTGTTTATCTTTTAGGATTTTAGAGTATTTGCAATCCTATAAATAAACAGTAAAATGAAAAATGGTTGAATAGAATATATTCTAAGACATCGATTAATATAGAACTATAAAAATATGAGCAGCAACAAAACCATTATTCCAGGAATGGAGGAGGCTTATAAGGAACATACCTCTTCATTTATTAATAACAATAAACAAATTGAAACTTGTGTAATTAATCCTTTAGGAAATGTCCCAACAACTCCTAGTATGAACAATCAAAAACCCATTGTGGGTTTTTTGTACTCAATATCCAAGCATACTTCAGGTGAATTTTGGCCATTACATATAGGGTCAAATACCATTGGACGTTCTGCGAATTGTGATGTTTCTTTAGGAGAAGCAACCGTTTCTGAAGAACATGCCGTATTAGTAGTAAGACAAATGAAGAATCCGGAAAAGATTATTGCTTCAATTTGTGATTCTCGTTCAACTTGCGGAACAATGATAAATGGAGAAAGTTTAGGCTTCGACCAAAGAGAATGTTTTAACGGTGACATCATTACTATAGGAGAGCACTACGATCTATTCTTTATCTTAATAGATGCAAAACAGATTGGATTGAATGTATGTAGAGGATTTATGCCTACCCAATCAAATGTAGGACAAGCTATAGGTCCTCAATCTACAGGGAATGCGTATAGTGCACCTACATTTAATCGATATACGCAAGGGTATGAACAAGATGATTCAAGTTACCAAGGCGGTACAAAAGGAATCGATGAAAATGAAAACAAGCCGTCAACCAAACCTGGAGGTACAATATTTATGTAATTCTCATGAATATAAAGAGACTACAGGGACAACTTGAAAAACAAAAAGGCGTATATTATGAATATGACGCTGATTCCACTCCCATAGGTGAAGGTGGCATGGGTGTTGTGTACCGCGGAGTTCGAATTGACGAAAGAACAGGTATGCATACTGAAGTTGCTATAAAAGCACTTCACGACGATTTACCTGAAGAAGTTTATGCTAGAGCAGAACGTGAAGCTTCAATTCAATTGAGGCATGACAACTTAGTTGAAATGCTAGGTTTAATTAGTATTTATGAGACTAATCAATGGGGAGAAAAGGAATATCATCATTATGTCATCAGTGAATTTCTTCATGGAATAGAATTGTCAGATTTACTACAAGGTAAGTTGGATAATAAATTCAATGAAGAGAATTCTTATGCTCGTTATCTTTATAATTGCTATTTAAAAGACCGTAAAAATACCTCTATAAAAATAATAAAGAATATCTTATCTGGAGTTCTAGCATTACATGATAAAGGCTACATTCATAGAGATATTGACCCAAGCAATATAATGGTAACAAATGACGGCCATATAAAACTAATTGACTTTGGTATTGCAAAAAATATAAAGGCCTTAAGTTCAAATGATAAATTAAGAACTGCTACTGGTAAATTTATAGGAAAGGCAGAATATGCTTCTCCTGAGTTAGTCCTAGGAGATGTAAAAAATCAAAATTATACTACCGATATTTATGCATTAGGTATTTTACTATATAGACTTTTAGTTGGAGAATTACCTTTTTCTGGAAGTCAATATGAAGTATTACAATATCAACTAAAGCGAAAAGTACCAGTAAATAATATAGAGAGCATTGCATTAGCTAAAGTTGTAAAAAAATCAACTGAAAAGATACAAAGCCATAGATATAGCACCATAGCAGAATTTCGTGTAGCTATTGACAAAGCTGAGAACAAGGAAAATTCTTTTTTTGAATCATACGGAAAATATATAATTGCATGTATAGTATTGGTGGTAGTAGGTATAGGCGGTTGGTTATATTGGGATTTTAAAAAAGAAATAGCTACTAAACCTATTACAATGATAGTAGAAAGTCCAGAGCAACAATATCAGCACGCACTATCTCAACTTGATTCTAACATTCCAGATTCAATAAAAAAAGGATTTGAAAATATGAAAGAATTAGCAAATTCCGGATTTGATAAAGCAAAAATTGAAATAGGAATTACATATTTGTCTGGATCAAGTAATCCAATTATAAGCAATAGAAGAGAATTTCTTAAACTTAATAATAATGAGATTTATTCTGCTGAAAATATTATTAAAGAATTAAGCTCAATAAAAGATAAATCCCTGTTTGCCCCTGAAGTGTATTATATCTTGGGGATAGCATATTATTGGAGTGGCGATAAAGTTTTAGCCATTGAATCTTTTCAATCAGCATTGAATCAAATAAATAATGGCACACATGCTTTACATGGGTTTGATACCAATAATTTGAAAAATGTTCTCCAAAAAAACTTAACAACATTATTAGAAAATGAATAATACCATGTTACATCAAGTTTATCAACAAGAAGGAGATTCTCGTATTTTTCTACAAGTTTCTGGGCATTGGTATTATTACGATTCAAATAGTATTCCTCTAGGAAAAGGTGCTATGGGCACTGTATATTTAGGATTTAGCTGTGATTCAAACCAACGAATAGCAGTAAAGAGAGTCAAAGATATATATGCCAATAATAAGATGATAAGGGAAAGAGCTAAATTAGAAGCTTCTTTATCCTTTTCTCATCCCAATTTAGTACAAATGATAGGACTTTGTGAGTATAATTCTGATACAGGGCCTATTTTTATATTAAGTGGATATATTGCAGGAATAACACTGGAAACTCATGTTAGAGAACAGCTCAATAATCTTTCTCCAAATGAAAGAGTAAAAAAAATATCACACGAAATATGTTTAGTTCTTGATGCTTTACAATATCTACATTCAAGAGGTGTCGTTCATAGAGATGTAAAACCTTCAAACATTATGCTTGAAAATGGTTCGAATGTAAAATTAATGGATTTAGGTATTGCTCGTATGAATGGTGGTAATAAATACTCTTCGTATGGATTTATTGGTACGCCGCAATATGCAGCCCCAGAACAAATTTTAAGAGATGGTAAAAATACAGAAATCAATGCACAAACGGATATATACGCAACCGGCATAACTTTTTATGAACTTCTTACAGGTGTGAATCCTTTTAAAACAGAAATTGAAGCTGATGTACTATCTAGACAAATGTCCATGAAGCTACCTTATGATAAAAAAATACCCAAAAGGTTGTATAAAGTCATATTAAAAGCTACAGAAAAAACGCCTAACAAGCGTTATAAGTCTGCTACAGAGTTCAAATTCGCTATTATTGAAGCATTGGATCCCAATAAAAATTTAGATTTGATATATTGGTTAAATACCCCATGGAAATGGTTGCTTGTTATTGCAAGCATAATTATAATTTTAAGTTTCTTATTAATCATATAATTATGGTTACACCAATTGATATTAAAGAAAATGCAATAGGTTTCATCGACTCTAGAATTGGAGGTCGAAAAGAGAATCAAGATGCAGCTGGCTTGAGGGAAACAAAACTAGGTTACTTAATTGTAGTCTGTGATGGCATGGGAGGAATGCAAGGTGGTAGTGTTGCATCCCAATTAGCAGTAAAAAAAATCATAGAAACAGTTTCTGCAGCCGACCATCAAGCGAATCCATCCATGACGTTGACAAAGGCTATAAGAAATGCTAACATAGCTATTATAGAGGAAGGGAAAAATAATTCAGCATTACAGGGTATGGGTACAACTGTAACAGCTTTATTAATATCTAAGCATTCAGCTATAGCTGCATATGTTGGTGATAGCAGGATTTACCAAATTAGAAATGGGAAAAAGGTTTTTAGAACTTTTGACCATTCTATGGTTTTTGAAATGGTAAAGAAAAAAGTAATATCTGAGGAACAGGCTCGATTATCTGCACAATCAAATGTTATAATGAAAGCATTAGGCGTAACCCCTGATATTGAAGTGGAAGTTTCAGAACATCCGTACCAGAAAGGAGATAGATTTATCCTTTGTACTGACGGCTTTTGGGGAGCTATGCCTGAAGAGGAGTTTATACGTTATTTATCAGAAAAGAAATCAATTAATAATATATTGGAATCAACAGCCAATATAGTAGAAAGTATAGGAAGAAATTCTGGTAATGAATACGATAATCTTACAGCAGCTATTTTAGAGATGAAAAGTAATTCAATATTAAAAGAAAAAATGAACAGGTTGTCAAAGATAATAATTTCAGTCTTGTTAGTTATTCTACTTGCAAGCGTTGCATTAAATATAGCACTATATACTCAAAATTGTGAGAATGCCGATAAAACACATCAGAATATAAATTCTAGTCAAATAGAATCAAGTAAGGATACCGCAAATATTTTAAAATAGGATATGAAAAAAATATATACAATTGGTAGAGATGAAAGCTGTGATATTGTAATCCCTGATAATACAGATATTATAAGTAGATTACATGCAACAATTAGAGTAGAATCAAATAACAAGCTATTTATTACAGACCAAAGCCGTAATGGTACTTACATAAATGGCATGAAAATGTCTTCTAATGTAGAAATTCCCGTCACGCGGAAAGATGTCATTTCATTTGCACATATTTATAATTTAGATTGGAGCCTAGTACCTAAAAGCTCTAATAATAAATATAAAATTTTAATATCAATATTTATTCTGATGATTATTTCAGCAGCTATTTTATGGATGACTTTGGGGACAAAAAACAATTCGGGAAACTCTCCCGCCACATTACCAATGGATTCTACCATTGTTATTAAAAATCAAGATTCTACATTCACTGTAAAAGAAGATACAATCGAATCCGAACCTATTACTCCTGTAGCTACACAAAAGCCTGTTATTAAAAAGAGGAAAGATAGTATTAAGATTGAACAACCAAGTAAACCAATAGATAATAATCCTATATACTAATATAAATTTATTATGAGATTAATTGTTATAGGAAGCAGTAATAGTGCACATTTAAAATTAAATAGTCAATTTGTAAGTGGCTATCATGCAGAGATCTTAATGTTAGATAATGGTGACATCCTTTTAACAGATAAAGGAAGCAGGAATGGAACTTATCTAAATGATCAAAGATTACAACCCAATAAGGACATACCAATAAAAAGAGGAGACTCGATTAGATTTGCGGATGTAACATTGGACTGGAAAACTATACCAGTATTTCCTATGCCTGATTTGACAAAGGTAAAAGAGATGCGAGGTATTGGAACAAATTTTAGGAATAAATATCAGTTGCAAGGAGATAAGGTCAGTCGTTTTCATGCAACCTTTAAAAAAATGAGTGACAAGAAATGGTATATCCAAGATCATAGTAGAAATGGGACAACCGTAAACGGACAACCAATTCCATCTAATCAAGACATAAAACTAAAAAAAGGTGATAAAATCTTATGCGCAGGCGTATCAGTTCCCAACCCTTATGAAGAAGGAAAAACATTTAATTATCGAAAAATAGTAACAATAATTTCAGTTATATTGTTATTATGCGGCGCTTTTTATGGCATATATCATTATTGGCCTCATAATGGTAATAGTGATAGTAATGATCCTGCAGTTGTCCTTTCTAATAAGAAAATGTCGGATGAAGAAATTTTTGCGAAATATAAGAATTCAACTGTACTGCTTATCGGATTCTACTATTACAAAGTATCAGCAGGTAATTTAGATCTTGAGAAATTAGGATTACCTACTGAGGTTGTATATACTAATGGAAGCATTCAACCAGTAAATGGTGTTAGGTCAAAAATGAAAATTTATACTGGAACAGGATTTTTTATTTCTAATGATGGAAAAATTGCCACTAATTTACACATTGTAAGGCCATGGTTATTTGATGAAGAGTTGTCAATTGTTTCAGATAAATATAAAATGGTTATAGCAAATGCAGCTTCTGAAAATCCTGCTCTCAATGCTTTTACTGCACAAATTAAAGTTGAAGGGGTTCTTTCATACATTGGAATGTTGCCAAATGGTGCATATTTTAGCGATGAGAACCTTAAACAATGCAGAGAATTTAAAGCATACGACGATAAAAAAAAGGATGTTGCTATTCTTCAACTAGAGTCGAAAAAACTTCCAGATTCCAATTGCTCTATTGTAGATCTAAATAATTCAATTGTAAATGATTCTGAAATAAGAGTAGGTTCACATATATACACCATGGGCTTTCCTCTTGGACTAGAAATACAAGATCTAAATACTGAAATTAAATTATTGGGACAAAATGGAAGTATCACACAGGAATGTAATGAATACCAATTTGGGTTTAACGCTCCATCATATGGAGGAGCGAGCGGATCACCAATTTTTAATGATAAAGGACAATTAATTGGTGTACTTAGCTCGGGCGTTACAAAAAGTCAAGGTTTTAATTATGCTATAAAAGCAGTTCATATCAAGAATCTGCTTAATCAATCAACAAATAAATGATTATTATGAAAAGATTATCATTTTTATTAATCATTCTGTTGTTAGGCTTCACAAAAATCCTGGGACAAAGTATGGAATGGTTGTGTCGCCCTGATAAATATAAGGATATTGAATACATGGGACACGACCTTTTTAAGGTTAGAGCCGATAATGGGAAATGGGGCGTTATCTCTGCTGATGGAAAAGAAGTGCTAAAAATTGAACAAGACAGTATTACTCCATTTGTAGAAAACAGAGCATTATTGTTGGATAAAACTGGAAAAAGAATCTTAGGAATAATTGGAACTGAAGGTGAACTAATAAATTCTTTTGAAGATAAACAGATATATACGACATCATATCCATATTATAAAGAAGGATTAATGGCATTTAAAATCCAAAATGGATTATGCGGTTACTTAAATTATAATGGCAATATATCTATCCAGCCAAAATTTTATTTGGCTGCACCTTTCCAAAATGGTATCGCTACAGTACAATATGCAGACGGTGATGGTTACTATGGACTTATAAATAAATCAGGAGGATCAGCCATAATAACAGATGTTCAGTATAAATTCCTAAGCTCCATGGTAAACGGTCTGTTATATGCAGTTACATCTACAAGAAATGGAGATCTACTACGCGTAATGGAGCTGAATGGTAATCAACTAAAAGGTGTAAAAAGGCTGGAAAGTAAAATGTTTGTTGATCTCTCAGATGATTTCAGGTATCTGATGAGTCAAAACGGACATCACTATTTTATTGATAATCAGTGGAGAATATCAGGGTCAAATTACAATTATAAATTACCGTACGAACTTAAAGATAGCTTTAGTTTTATAACAGAGAGTTCAGAATTGTTGAGTAAACAAGAAACAAAAAACGGAATTCAAATAACATATTTGGGGAAACCAATACTTGAACATGCTTTTAATAATGTTGAAACATACGAAAAAAAATATGCAATAGTAAGTGCAAAAGATAAATCCATTGGAGTACTAAAATTAAATCCTTCAGCAGACATTGAAATAATAGCTCCAACACGGGTTGTTGATTTCTATCATAATCCACTGCCAATAAATTTATCCGCAAACTTGGACGAGATAGCCCCTACTCAATATGTTGAAGCACAAGTTGATCTTAAAGATGTCAATCCTAGTCAACTAAAATGTTATATAAATGACAATGGATATTTGCGGTATGCGCCATTAAAAAAGCAAGGTGAACTTTGGAAATTGAATCTTCCATATTTTTATGCTGATACAAAATTCGGAAATGTGGTATCAAATGATATTGATGTTGCTATCACATATGATGGACTAGAATGGATGCACCGTAGAATTACAATTTCTTCTAAACATGAAAGTGGATTTAATGTACAATTAGACGGTAATAGTACTACTAATTCTAAAGGTAAAGGTAATATCTTTATTAACATCAAGTCTATTAATGGAATTGCAGCCTCATCAGCAAACGTAGAAGTTTCAGGACCAAATATCAAAATTAAGCAAACTATAAAGGATCAAATGACTATAATTCCTATAACAGTTTATGTTCCTGAAGGAGATTCTAAAACATTCAGCTATACAATTACCATTCGAGAAGAGGGCTGTCCTACTATAAAGAAAACATTGTCAAAAACAATAAGTAATCCAAATAAAAAACAAAAAACAGAGAAAATTATAGTAATATAAATTTAAAGAAAAAATTATGAATAAAAAATTTCTAATTCTTGCCATTGGTGCATGCTTATCAGTAAGTAGTGTGTTTGCCCAAGTTAAAATTGACAGAGGGTATGGCAATTCCCAAACAGAAAAAACAGGGAAAACAACATTGAAAAGAAATTCTGTTTTAGTTATTAAGTATGGTGTCAAGGCAGGTGTAACACTCTCTAATATGAGTAATAATATGACTTTTGATCCGGAATTTTCTATGGGCACAGGATTTCAAGCAGGTGCATTGATCAATTTACATTGGGGACAACGCACAGCTAGTAGTCTGCCAGGTACAGGTTTATGGGGACTGCAGCCTGAAATACTTTATTCAAACAATACAATAAAGAGTAAAGGAGGTAATATTAAATTGAATTACATTAAGATTCCTGTAATGTTAAAGGTTTATCCTTTATCTGCACTAAGTGTAGAAGTTGGTCCTGAATTTTCTTATTTAATGTCATCATCTCCAGAGTCTGCAGATTTAGGTGATGCTATAATAAATATTGGAGATTGTAAAGGTTTTAACTTTGGAGCCGGTATAGGTGCTTCATACGAATTTAAAATAGGTTTAATGGCAGGAGTTCGATATTCTATGAATTTTACAGAATTAGGACAAAATCTTAAATGGAAAAACAACAATAATGTTCAGATAACATTGGGTTGGCTATTTTAATAACTGTATAAATTTTTATTAGACGTAATATTATAAATAATAGAAAATTTATGAAAAGAATTATTAATACATATTTTACAATTCTTATAGGGGCTGTAATTACGTTGTCATCATTCCTCTCTTGTACTGATCTAGAAGATATTGAAATTAGTTATAAACAAGATATTGGCATCACCGCAATGCACATCTTTGATAACTATGAACAATTTACAGAAGGAGATTTCGACATGTCCAAAGATGGTTGGAAATTAAACTTATTAGTATTAGTATATGATGAAAGCGGACATTTAGTAGAGAAATCCGAGAAATTATGTAGTAGTTTATCAGAAAGTTTAAATTATGCACCATCCTTAGAACCAGGAGAATACACTGTAATTTGTATTGCCGACTTTAGAGACGGTTTGGGAGGTAATGGATATAAATTCTGGAATATAGAAAACGAATCTAACCTTCAAGATCTGTCTATTACTGAGAATAGTACCTATTTCCCTGTCGTCTTTGAGACACTTGGATTAGATGTACAAAAGCTTAATGTAACAGATAAAGCACAAGCTATTAATGCAGACATAAAACCTGTAACAAGTTTAGTGCATGTATATATGAGTGACAAAGACTACTCTGGATGGGGTATAGATGGTTATAGTAGATTTTCTGTTTTAACCGATGGTTACTTTATTAAAGCGCTTAAAGCTAAAAATAATGTAAGATTTGAAGGTGGAAATCCTACATTCAACTATAGCGAGCAGTTATCTAATTATAATTTAGCAATATCAGAGGTACTTACGAAATGGACCGATAAAAAAGCTCCAACAACTTACCTCTATCGTGCATTATTGCCAGAAGAAAACAAAGGATTTAGTTTTCAAATACAAAAAAGAGAATTACCTCAAGATGCTTATGATACGTTTGTAACTTTTTGTGGGGAGTTTGATACAGAAGGAACAAGTGAGATATTGCCGGAAATATCATCTAATAAACAATATGTTGTTAATATGATTCTTGATGCGATGCAACTTGTTGTAATGGAATATCCTACTGACTATAATCATGAAAGATACACAGAACAGTTTGTATTAGACTATAATAACCGGTTAATGGAAGATATGGTTAATACAAAATATGAAAATATACTTGAGAAAGATGAAGATTATGCGAATGTATTTTTAGATATGCAACCATATGATCATAGCATACTATCATCTAATCTATATGTATCTCATTATCCACGCTCAAAGGCTAATCATTATGAGCAATTCGTAACAACTGCATTTTTAAAATCTGATTATACTAGTTGTTGTCAAGTACAATTACTTCTTCCCACTTTATCAGATGCATCTTTTGATAAAATTAAAAGTCTTCTATCAGAAAGGTTTCAAGCCGAAGAGGAAGGTAAATTTGGTCCAAACAATTTTACATACATTGAGCCTGGAGTATCTGAAGAAGATTCAAAATATCGTATTGCTTTAGAGAAAAGATACAATGAAGAATATGATCAATATACTTATTTCTTGACCTACAATCTTCGTTCTAAATATTATCCTCAAGAAGAAGATTTGTGGATAGATTTCACTTCTCTATTTGGCTCTGATAAGAATACAATAAAATCAGCCTTAGAAGACTATGGCTATAGTTATATCTTCACAGACGAAACTTATTCTGCAAATGGAAGTGATTATTACTACATAGAAAATAATGATTACACTGATATGGTAGGATTCGTGTTCAATACAGATAATCAAGTTTCTCAATATTGGATTTACTATAAACCTTCTAAAGTCAATGATGTATATAACTATTTATCAAAAAAATACAATACAGCTGAAAATGAAAACACGGAATATGTATACGTATTCTACAATGATAATAGGAATCTGAAAGTTGTGCTTGATTTGATGAATGGTGCCGTTGTATATACCAAATTGGATATGAAACAGCATGAAAAACCAGCTTAATACTTTCAATTAACTTATATGAATGTCTGTAACAAGCAACGATTACTAATCTAAGTAAATATTACGTGAAACCTGTATATTGCAAGATAAAGTGAGATTATTTTGCAAGCCTTATAAGTATATATACTTTTTAGAGAGTATAAATTAGCTTGTTCAGACATTTAATACAAAATTTCAATGCTGAAAAATAGATTGTTATGAATCATAGAAATAAATGTTTCTCTATGTTTGTTATGCTTTGTGCAAGTATAAATGCATTTGCACAAAACATCGAACAAATTTATATGAAGAACGGTTCTGTAGTGGAAGGGTATATTGCAGAACAAAAACCAGGTAAGTCTATAACAATACAAACAACCTCTGCAACAATAGTTGTAAATAGTGATTCTCTTCAAAATAAAATTATTGAAAGAGTTCCTGTTGAATCATTATCAAAAGAATGGAGAATCTGGGCTGAAACTAACAATAAGCTTATTGATAATAATGGTAAAAAACAATTGGAACTAGTAACCCTAGAATTTAAAAATAGTATATATTCTAAAGTATATATTATAGAAAAAGGCTCACTTATTAAGTTTATAGATGTTTCTCCAAACCAATATACATTCAAATGGGGTGATATGTATCGAACTGTAAAAAATAAGCGTCCGGACAATCTTTTTTCAGGCCTTAAAGAAGTTCTTGTTCTAAAAGACGGAACCGAGATAGAAGGTCAAATAACAGAACAATTTCCTGGCAAAGATTTGAAAATAACAACTGAAAAAGGAGAAATATTATCATTCAAATTCACCCAGATAAAAAAAATCATAACAAAAAAATTAAATGACCGTTTTGATTTGTGGTCACAAATACAATTATTGGATAAAATACAATTAAAAAAAGACAATTCTTTTTTGGAGGGATTTATTTCATCAAGAACATTGAGTAAAGAACTTGTAATAGAGTTTGAAGATGGAAGTAATCGTATAATATCGATGAATGATATTCTTTCTTATTCAAAGATACCAAATACCAAATATATTGCCGCATACGATAAGGCCCTAAAAGAAGGTGAGATTCTATTAAACGGTAAGGCTGCTTATTTTGCAAAACTTGAAGTGAATAATCAATTTTTAATATTGGGTGATATTGTTTCTGCACAACTTCCTGTTGGAGAATCTGTTGTTATTGAAGCAAATTTAGTCAACAATGATTCTTCTATTGTATTGGTAAAAGCTCATGATGAAAGTATAACCAAACAAATAGGCAAAAAAAATGTAACATTGTTGGCACCAGTAATCACTTATCAGGACTTATTTCAATCTAACTTACCTTTTAAGCGAGAAGAAACTCCTTTAGGTAATATCAAAATATCCTTTAAGTTAGAAGAAGAAGGTGACTATGTCCTTTATATTCAAGGAATTGAAGGATATATAATCATCAACGTAATAAATAAGCAACAATAGATTAAAACGTTTTGAATATGATGGACAAGTTAGATGGCTATAATGAAGGAGCAATAGAGGTATTCCAAATAGCAGAAGCATATTCTAAGGAAAACATGAACGCGGCTATTGAACCAGCCCATGTGCTAAAAGCTTTACTGCATAAAGATGTTGGCTTGATTGCTTTTATCGAAAAAGCTCTGAATGCTGATTACTACTACATTCTTGACTGGGCGGACATGAGAATTAGAATGTTAAAAAAAGACACCGACTCGTCTCATGCAAAAAGTTTTTCTGCTACTACCAAGGCTGTTATAAATGAAGCAGACAGCATTCGTATCTCTACAAAAAAAGATAAGATAGATCCAATATCATTGCTTATAGCGATAGTTACTCCTGGGGTTGGTTTTTCGTTTGAACAACTTAAAACGTTGCCACTTCAAAAAGATGATATTATGGTTGCAATTGGTGGTTTAAATACAACTACTATCACATCATCTTCAAATAAAGCAAATTCTTTTAAAAAAAGCATTGGTAAAAAAAGTATTGAATCTTATTGCATTTTAAAGAACCAGGAACAAGAATGTGGGAAAATACCTCAAATCGTTGGTTTCGAAAAAGAACTCGGTGAGATTTATGGTATTTTATGTAGAAAAACAAAAGCAAATATATTGATTACGGGTGAATCAGGTGTTGGTAAAACCTCTTTAGTCAATGCTTTTGTACAATCTGTTGCAAATGGTAAAACGCCATCTTATTTGTCGAATGCTCAAATTTATGAACTTGATACAATAGCTTTGTCCATTGGAGTTTCATACAAAAATGAAATTGAAGGACGATTAAAAAAAGTTCTTGATGAACTTATTAATATGGATAATGCCATACTTGTAATTGAATCGTTTGATAAATTAATGGACAAACAAGGCACATTGAATGGTGCAATTAACGTGTTTAAATCATCATTAAATCAAGGTCTATTATGTATATGCACGTCATCTATTGAAGGTTACACAAAAAACATCGAAACTGATAAGGAGATTACAAGTAAATTTGAGCGTATAATCATCGATGAACCTTCGATAGAAAAAACCACCAGCATTCTTAAAACGGTAATTAAGTCATTTGAAAACTTTCATGAATTAAAAACTTCTGATGACTTTATTATTAACTCAATACGTTTAGCAAAAAGATATTTTAGCGAAAAACATCTTCCTGATTCCGCTATTGATTTGATAGATCGCACAATGGCTCTGGTTAAAATTAAAAATGATTCAAATAAAGAGGAGAAGCGCGATGTAGTTCAGGTTGGAGATCTCATGGAGGTAGTTTCACAAAAAACAGGCATTCCATTAGGAGATGTTCAAGCTGCAGAACGCGAACGTCTGGTAAATGCAGAGGAAATTTTGAAGAGACGTGTAGTAGGTCAAGACCATGCTATTAAAGCTGTATTGGATTCAATATACGAATCACGTTCTGGCTTGAATAAAAAGGGCCAGCCTATAGGAAGTTTCTTTTTCCTAGGACCAACCGGAACAGGTAAGACAGAATTAGCCAAAGCTCTTGCAGAATTCTTATTTCAAGACGACACGGCTATTCTTAGATTTGACATGTCTGAATATAAAGAAGAACATTCTGTAGCATTGCTTTATGGAGCCCCTCCTGGATATGTAGGTTATGAAGAAGGTGGTTTGCTTGTAAATCAAATTCGCAAAAAACCTTATTCCATTGTACTTTTTGATGAGATTGAGAAAGCTCATCGCTCTGTATTTGATTTATTTCTTCAAATACTAGACGAAGGAAAACTTCATGATAGATTAGGACGCGTGGGAGACTTCTCAAATTCACTCATAATATTCACTTCAAATATAGGGAGTCAATATGTATTTGAACAATTTGAACACAATCGAATACCTACTCATAATGATATGTTGGAAGTGATGCAAGGCTATTTTAGGCCGGAATTCCTAGCACGACTTACTGAGATAGTGCCATTTGCTCCGATAAATGAGAAGATAGTTACTATGATCTTCAATATTCACTTGAAAGGGTTGCTTAAAACATTAAACGAGCAAAATATAACTCTCACTGTTGATGATAAGGCGATTCACAAAATAGCAATGGATGGGTTTAATGCGCAATATGGAGCTCGTCCTATACTTGGAATTTTAAGAAAAGACATTCGTCGTCCTTTATCTAAAATGATAATATCAGGTGAACTTGTAGAAGGTGATGATATAACTCTTACCTTAAATGAAAGTAATGAATTAAAGTGGAATATATCTCATTCAGAAAACAACTAAAATAATAATTAATATGGCAACAAAAACTGTAATTTCTAAAGTCCTCGATGCAGAGGCCGTAGATGGGATTATTGAGTTCCCTCAAAATAAAACTCTCTATGTAGACCAATTTACAGACATGGCTCCAGTTAAACCAGGCGATGTTTTCCAACCGGAAACGATGGAAGATGTTTTTAACTTTTATAAGCCTGAAAAAAAGAATGTTCAGATGTTAGATTTGGGAGGAAAACCTGTAAAAGAAAACTTCAAATTTAATGCAATTAAAGATTTTGACGATAAGGAACTTATTAAACAGAGTCCTTACTTGGCACAACAGAAATCTGCTGTTGATTCCTATAAAACAATAGAGCAACAACTTATTAAAAACAAAATACTTCGTCGTGCATATGAAAATGAAGAAAGCAGAAAGCATCTGATAGTTGCATTACAAGCTTTACTTGCAGAGTTGGAAAATAATTAAATTTTATATTAGAAACAATATATTCAGATACAAATATGTCAGAAGAATTGAAACCACAGCTTCAAGCCACTAATTCTGTATTAGATACAAAAAGTGCTTATCTGGATGAGATAAAGAAAATCGAGAATCCGGCAGAACGTCTTAAAGAAAGTCTCGAAAAATTAGAAGATTTTGGAGATTTTGATCTTTTGGAAACTATGGCAGAAGGATTGGAGAATATGAATCCTGATAATAGGGCAGCTAAAAGAATATTTTTACAAGATAGTGAATTTGCGGAACAGCGTAAACATCTAAAAACAGATTTGCTCATGTGGCTGAATATTCTTGATAGTGATGCAAAGACAGCAACTGAAGCAGTTGATAAATGTCAGGAGTCGGCTAATGCTGCAGAAAAGAATCTGCTTCAAAACTTAGGCCTTGTTCACGAACAAACACAGAAATTGGAAATTGCCTATCGCTCACTCGGTGAGTTTTTTGCCAATTCAGGTCAATCGAAATTAAAATGTCTTAACTTGATAAATGTAGACAAGGAAGATTTGGGCGATCCCGATGGAAAGGTATTTGCAAAAGTACGTGATGAGCTCAAAAGTAGCTTTGACCGTCTTTCACTAAAAGATAATTATTCACTGCTTGTAAGTCCAGGCTATCTTGGAAGTAAGCAAATAGTAAATATGTGGGGGCAAATGGCTTATCGAAATAAAGTCATGCTGGTGACAGATTATGCAGATTCCCCTACCCTTAAATTGTTGAATAAGGGATTAGACAAAGCTAACCTAAGTGACACAGATGCATATTTGGCAAATGTAATCATGGCTTGTAACTATATTTTAGGCCGTAAAAAATCTGATGAATCAAATGAAGATGAAGAAGATCTATATCTTCCACCTTCTGCTGCTATCGCTGGTCGTATGAGTAATACTGAAGAGACTCCTATATCTCAAGGAATTGCTGGAAAGAAATATGGTACGATAGATATGGCAAAAGGAACCCGATTGGATTTATTAAAATCAGAATTGACTGCATTGATTGACAAAGGTGTTGTTCCAATGACATTTGAAGAAAACAGAGTAATGGCATTCTCTAATCGTTCTTTGTACAATGGTGCAACAATTGGACTGCAGGAATATCCGATTGTTCGTGTATTCGATTGGATAGGCAAAGTATTTTCTCATTTTTTCAATTATGAAGCTTTCAAAAATTGGAATGGTAAACTTGCACAGGAAATACGTGAACAGGTGATTGATTTTCTTGAAGATTACAAGGGACCAGGCAAACTGATTGAAGGATATTCAAACCCCAAAATAGTCCGTAATGAAAAGACTAAAGATATTGAAATTGAAATAGAACTTAAACCATTCTTTGCAGCCAAAAATTTCTATATCAAGCTAACAGGCCACAATGGAGATAATGGTGTTACGGAATGGACAAATGAAATCAAATAAATTACTTATTAATCAAAAATCAACAAAATTATGGCAGCTCCAAGAACAGCTCAACTTAAAGTTGACGGATGTGAAGATCGTGAAGTGACTTTTGTACAGTATCAGTTCAATCAGCAGATTGACGTAGAAGGTCAGCCTACTGGCACGACTCGTGGCGGTGTAATCAACCTAAAAGTAAAATCAACAGATGCAGGTAATACCGATTTGTTGGAATGGACATGTGATTCTTATGGCTCTAAAAATGGTACAATCACATGGCCAAATAAACTTGGTGGTATAATGAAGACTCTTTCATTCATTGACGCATATTGTGTTAGCTATGAAGAGGTTTATGATGATACTAATACAGATCGTATGTATGAGAGTATTACCATTACTTGCCGTCAGTTAACCGTAACAGGTAAGGGAAGTGTTGAATACGATAACCATTGGGCACTTTAATTCAATAAATTATGAGGATGTATCTAATATAAATTTGATACATCCTCATTACTAACAATTCTGTTTTATGGCATTTAAAGCAACTCTAATCATGGATCAGCAGAAATCTACAGCTGCTGAAGTTGAGTCATATGGAGGGAAAAAATATGAATTGATAGAATGTGAATATGAATTCTATCAATCATTAGACGAAAGTGGAAAACCATCATCAAGACCTCAGAGCGGACTTATAAAGTTCGTTATGCCAGCACAGGGGGATGATGATTTGTTTTTTTACAATTGGATGTTTAATAGAGCAGAGACTCACAATGGAACTATTGAAATGCTTCTTTCTACAGATGATAATCAGAAGAAGTATTTGCATTTATATTTTGAAGATGCCTATTTAGTGAATATGTACCAATATTTTAATAATCAGAATAGTTTGTTAGTTCGTTCAAAGGTTACACTTAGTGTCCGGAAATTCACTTTTGGTGGGTCTGCTAACTTTGAAAATGATTGGAAAATAAAATAATAATGGATGATAATATTATAAAATCATTAAAATCAAACCTTGCAGATTTAACTTACATTCTTTTTGTCATAAGGAAAGAATTTGAACAAATAATTGAGACTTCTGATGATGAAAAGACTAATGAAAATTTGCGGAAAACCACTTCTGCGTTGCAAGAGTCCAATAATAATGTTATCAGATTGTATCATGAAATAAATAAAAATGAAGATAGGATAAAGAATGAATGGTACAATGATGATACTACACTTAAAAAACTCAAAAAGGAGGTTGATAATCTTAAAAAATCAATAGATGCATTAATAGATGGGAACAAGAACCTGTTAAAATAATAACAGAAAGATCGATATGCCTTTTAATACAATAAACAACGTTTATAAAAACGTAAAACAAGTTGATGAAGACCTTAGCCAAGGACATGTCTCTGTACAAGAAACGAGTAAAGCAGTCAATGATATAAAGAAGACATGGGATGATTTCGCAAAGATTGGAGATTATCGTGATAAGTATGGTAATAAGCAGAATAAACTTGCGGATTTTGCCAAAAAGGAATTTGTCCCAGGTACATTTGATGCTTTTGGAGGTATAAAAAACGGAGCAGCAACAGGTATTAGCAGTGTTTCATCATTTTTTAGTGCTGTCGATTCATTTAAAGGAAGCTGGAGAAATCCTGAACAGGCACGGCAAAAACTGGAAGATGGTTTAAAACAAATTTCAAATGGAGTAAAACAGTTTGGGGAGACACTAAAGAATATTTCACGAGCAGGAAAAGGCATTAGTGACATGTTTGGCACTAATAGTAAACATCCTATTCTGGATGGCATTGGAAATTTTGGCAATGGAACGTCTGTTTTTGGTGAGAATTTTGGTAATAGTGGAATTCCAGTATTGGCTGGTATTACTGCTGGGGAAATCAGCAAAAAAGTTAACAATTCAGTAGATGGAGTACCTACAGGGGGAGCAGCATCCATAAGCTTAGTTGAAAACGATACGTCAATATATGATACAAAATCTAACAAGCTGCAAGAAAAAACTACAATAAATTCAAATACATCACTAAATAATACAGATACCAATACTGATTTCAAGACTAACAGTGATGATTTCAGTGCTGATATGATACACGAAATCAATGTAATTCTTGATGGAAACTACTCACAACAAAACTCAATTTGCTCAATTAACGGTAATAAATACAAGTTGAGTGAATATTCCCTTTCTCAGGAATTACTGCGACCGATGATATTGAATTTTTCATTAGAGAAGAATGAAAAAATTGAGACACAATCGGATGTGGTTTTTGTAGATACAACTCAAATTATTGGAAAGACGTTCGAAATCAATGTTTCAACTGTAAAGACAAGCATTGACGAAAGTTCTGCCCAACCTCAAAAAGCTTTTGAATTTAAGGGGATGATAATAGATGTCTCTGCTTCAAGAAATACTGCTAGTACTCAATATGCAAGAGTCACTGTTGCATCGATGGATGTTCTTTTACAGAATGCACCACACTGTCGTTCTTTTGAAAATATGACTTTAGCAGATATAGTTACAAGTGTTTTGAATCCATATAAGGGAATTAATGGCAAAATAAATCCAAGGTTTAAGGAAAAAATACCTTATATAGTACAATACAATCAAACTGACTATGCTTTTATCAGTATGTTAGCAGTACGATTTGGGGAATGGATGTATAGTACTGGGAAAGATTTTGTGTTTGGAGAATTAATTACCAATGATTCTTCGACAGCTACACTTGAATATCCAGGTGGCAGTCTAATGTCATATAATTTATATCAAAATATGGCATCATTCTCGTTTAATCATTTCTTACCAGACCACTATCAATTTGGAAAAGAAAATTCTTTTATTAATGAATCTGGACGTAATATTGCTGATAATAATGTAAATGACTGGACAGATAAAGCCTATTATGCTTCGCAACAGCGATATAATAACGAAAATATTACAGTACTTTCAACAGGTGGTTTTGATAATGGTAGCGATGGAGAAGGTATAGATACAATATTGGACTATTCAGTAAAGTTGGAAGCTGAAGGGAAAAAAACAGGAATGATGACTGTAAACGGATTCTCGAAGTTAGCATTATTAAAAATTGGCCAAACATTTCTTATTCGTGACAAAGTTCAGAATAAATCAGGAGAAAGTAAAGATGTGGAACAGAAAGCCTTAAAGATTATAGGAATAAATCATTCTTTTGATTATCAACAAGAATATTCCAATATTTTTACGGCAATACCAGTAGCATGCAACTTCCCATCATATTCTGATGCAAATGTCTATCCAATATGTCCCCCTCAAAGAGCAAAGGTTGTAGAAAATGAAGATAAACAAAAATTAGGTAGAATTCGAGTACAATTCCCTTGGCAAGAAGCTCAGAATAAGGAAATGAAAACTCCTTGGTTACGCATTGCGGTTCCTTATTCAGGACAAGGTAAAGGCTGTTATTTTATCCCGGAAATAGGTGAAGAAGTAATGGTCGGCTTTGAAATGAATAATGCTGAGCGACCATACATTATAGGTACGTTCTTTAACGGAGGTAATGGAAAACCTGACGAGAAATGGACATCAACAAATGAAACCCCAAACAATATTAAAGCTATTAGAAGCCGTAATGGTCATACTATATTGTTTAATGATCAGGGAGAGGCTGGCTTATTAGAGATTTATGATAATAAAGGTAATACGTACCATATAACATTGTCTGCGGACGATAAAAAAATCACCATACATTCGGCTGGTAAAATTGAAATTATCGCAGACAGTGATATAAATATCAAATCAAAAGGCAATATATCAATGGATGCTAATCAGGAAGTCTCGATTCAGGCTTCCAAGGTTAAGGTTCGATAGTCATTAACTTACTAAGTATGTTATGGAATATGTTTGTTCAGGAGCTACTTTAAAGTGCACGATGGGTACATCCACATCAAAATTAAAGGCTACACCTAAAAATGTAACATTGATGGGACAAGATCAAGCTAATATTGCTGATTACGTATCAATAACAAATATCCCAGGATTTGGGAAATGTCGGTCATTAGCATATCCTCCTACTGCTTCAGCTACTGCTGCTAATCACGGAAAGCTAACTCCAATGCCATGTGTACCAGGCACGTGTCCAAAATGGAAAGTCATAGATAAGGATAGTCTTGTTTGTGGTGAACCTGCTTTATTGGAATCATCTACACTGAAATGTGTGTATGGAGGAACAATATCTATTGTGGAACCTGGGCAGAATAAAGAATCAAAAAAAATGAAATGAATAACTTTAGGCTCTATATATCGTTGATTATATTTATTTCAACAATTATTTTATCTGACGTCAAAGCTCAAGTTAAGAATAATTTTGAGTTATTACAGGAAATCTCTGTAAAGAACATAAAAATAAAAAACAATACACATCAAAATAGTAAAATTAAAATAAGACGCAATATCAAACATAAAAAGCAATCACAATTGAATCTTAATGATTCAATATTAAATTTATTTGACGTTGATATAGATTTAGCTTTAGGAGATATATCCCTTGACGCTACTTGGGGAGATCCTGTAGTTAGTCCGCAAATAAGATGCAATAAAGCAAGTAATTTGTTCGGACCTGTACGGCATAATGCAGATGGTAGTATTAGGTGGCATCGTGGTTTTGATTATTATGCGCCAAAAGGAACACCAATTATGGCTGTAGGAGAAGGTGTTATTTCTTTAATACAAGAAAATCATCCAGGGTATGGATTATGTATACTTATAACACATAAACGTCCGAAAAAAACATATTATTCGTTTTACGCACATCTAAGTTCCGTCTCAGTGAAATATGGCCAGAAAGTTCAGAGAGGAACTGTAATAGGAAGAAGCGGAACAACTGGTAATGCCAACAATCTTTCAGGTAAGGAAGAACACTTACATTTTGAATATCGTACTAGTCCTAAACATGGAGCGAAAAAGCAAGCAAATCCTAATGCGATATTAAAAACAAAGTTTTATAGTGCAGACCCCAAAAACAAATGGCAATCTAACGTAAATGTGGTTAGATCTAATAGTCTATCATTCTAAACTTATGAAACTATCAAAGCCGGCAATTCCTAAAGAATTAGATGCAGATGTTGCAATTTCTATCGTGATTCCGCATGCGAGAGAAATGTCAAAGAATCATGTCTCTTTAACATATGATTTTAAGGGAGTCTCGGAGCGAACTGCTTTAGGTGATGAACTTATTATTGGGATTAAAAACAAACAGGATTCATCGTCTGTTTTAAAATTTTCTCTGAAGAGGGATAGCCTGTATCACATATTACCTGAATACTTATTTCATTCTTTAGACCATTATCTAAATACAAATGGTGATTCTGATGAATTTGATAAACGGTATAAAGAACAGGAAGAACAAAAGAATAAAGCTTTAACTTACTTTGGACCATTTGATCAACGATTTCAAGAAATGAGGGTCCAATATCAAGAATGGTTAAATGAAAATATTTTTAAAGGCAACCATTTTCTTGCAGAATTTATTACCGAAGGTCATGATGTAAACTTAAATAATTCATTTATAAGAGCCGTTTATCCCTGTATTTCATGGCTTAGGTGTTATAGGGGAAACGACGAATTAATTAGAACTGCATTGAGTTATGCATTTGATAATCAGATAGAAGTCAATAAATGCCTCTGTGAAATTAACAAGAACATATCAACTAAGGTCCATACTTGCCTAACAGGAACACTTGATGAATTATATTGTGGTACATCAGTTAAAGTCAGAACGTATATTTGGAAAGTATTTTTTCAAACAAAAATTGAGACTACCGAAGAATTATATAATTTAAAGCAACAAATTGAAGAATTTTCGGAATTCTTTTCGATATGGTTTCTTCCTATTGATAGTTTACTTGATTTTAATTTCGGAGATAAATATGCATTACCTATCTTGTATGACAAAGAAAATGCAAAAGGTATATTTTTGAATTATAGTACACAACTCATATAATTATTATAAAAATGTCAAATAAATATCGAATAGATTGGCACGCAGGTATGCGCTTAACAGATGAAACATTTCGTTCATCTGATGAATATTACCTTTCACTCTTACAGCCATTATATGCAGTTATAACAAGCGGAAATTATGGTTTAATGGACGTTCCTGCTTTCCGTTATGAAATAAATGATTATAATTTGTCTATTATAGAATTACAAATTACTGGAATTTGTTTTTCAGGGAAACTGATTCAACTTTCATTCAATCGTTCGGAAAGAGATATATTTCAAAATATAAATATTCCTAAAACTACAGAGCCATTAATACTATATATAGATATAACGTCTGACCAAACAGTGAGAATTTCTCCATTAAATGCTGTAGTGCCTTTTTGCGATGCTAACTACCAGATACTGATAAAATCTGAAAGTGAACACTACAATAATCCTGATGCCATACCTTTCGCAAGATTAACATATAATAATGGTTGGGAAATGGATACTTCATTTATAGCACCGGCTATATCATTACGAGCTAACGGATGGCTTTTACGTTCAGCAACCAATTATACTGTTGAATTAGAAAAAGTAATAAAAGCTTTTAAAGAAATAACTTATACAGAGGAATATCATACTATTATTTCAGCTATACCAGTTTTGCATAGAATCTCATTGGAAGTACGTAAAGAAGCTGACTCCATGACTCCAAAACATTTTATAACTCTAATGCAAGAAGGAATTCAGATTATAATATCCTTATGTGAAATTGAAAAAATAGATGTCCCGCAAAGTGACAGGTGCTTAGCTTTTATTGAGTCGCATTATACTCCATATATAATTGCACATTTAGTTAATGAGGGAATAGATTTAACTCGTATGTTAATAGACTTGTCTCAATTCTTTGAAAAGAAAGTTGTAGAAGCTACTATCCCTGAAACAATTCAATCAAGAACTCAAAGAAGAATAGTTTCTACCGATAGTATTCGTAAAAAGCATCATTAATATATGCGTTTTAGTAACTCGCCTATTACTTTTACAAATGACGAAGAACTGAATCTTCAGATAGACCGTCCTTTAGTTGAGGTCAATTCCGTCATAGACAATTGGGTAGATACAGTTATTTTTACTAGTATCCGACGTTTTAAGGCAGACGAAGAATTTGGTTTCAGCTTCTGGGACAATGAATTTATTGCCATGAATTTAGTGGATTTTAATCATGGGGCGGATTTCAAAATTGTAAAAAGGCAAAATAAGCGCGAAGAAAAAGTTCAGATGTCTAAAGCTGGTATCAGACAATGCGAAAAGAGTGTAAAGGATAGTATATCATATTACATCCCATACTTGAAACAATTGGATGTTGAAGTTCAGTTAAGCATGGAAAAAAATAAATACTCTAAACGAGGAGAAAACAGCAAATATGTTGTAAGAGTACTGGTTAAAGGTAGATTATCCTACAACGAATATGTCGGTATTCATGAAGGTGAATATAGGCGTGAAGTTGAATTTTTTATGGATCCGTTTTTAAATAATAAATAATGGACAATAAAGTACGGAAGAAAGTTGCTGAAATGCAACAAGCATTAGAACAGGAGGAACATCGGATTTCATTAACTGATCCTGTTGCAAAAATGATGCTTGTTGCGATGGCATATCAATCATGTGAGTTGGAAAATAAAATCAGTCAGACAGAATCAAGACTGGCCAGAAAATTTTGTAATGAAGTTCTAGAAAGAAGTAACCTTCAATCACAACCGGCAATTACTGTCGTTCATATAGGAAATGGAGGTGAATATGTTCCTTACTTTATTGACGAGAATGATGTCTTTACTTGTAAAGCAAACAAATGTAACTATCGTCCAATTTTCAAATCCCGTATTGTGCCAGGAAAAATTGTGGCATGCTTCATGAACAACTCATTGCTGCAGCCAAATTCTGCTCCTATCAATTCTACATGGCCAGAATCAAATCATAGAGATGAAGTATGGTTAGCTTTCGATGCTCAAGGTGAAGTTGATTCTTTAGAAGATACTATAATTGCTTTCTCTCATCCTCTACCCTCTGAACATTTATTAGCTGAAGTAGGAGATATTCAAATACCTATATCCTTGGTTATGGAAGATACTCCACGAACATTAAATTCAAATTTTATGTTGATGGAATATTGGAAGAAAAGTTTAGTTTATAATGGTTTATGGCTGTATCGTTTTGGGGGCAGTTCCAATAAACGTACACTTCGTAGAGGAGAAATTCCAACTTGGATAATGGATTCATACTCTTCCGATATTTTGAAGTCCTTTATCGGTAATCGTTATCTGTGGATACGGATAAAATCTGATAGTGAGATATTACTTCCTATGGACACAGCGATACTGTTAAACAGTATACCATTAGTAAATTATGACATTCAGAATGTAAAACTAAGTTATAGTGAACCTATTCAACGACTTGAAAACGATAAGACAGGTACATTTTTCCTTGGTGAGGTTCAAGATCCGGAACTAGTGCATGAATATTTTATTAGAGATTTTGATGTTTCACAATACGATAATGAACGTATACGTGAAGACATTACCAACTTATATCGTCATTATGTTAACGACTATTTTGCCTTTGTAGATAGTAACTCATTGCATGACGGAGCTACATTAAGAGCATTGCGCCAATCCATGATGCAAGTGTATGATTCTTTGGAGGAATATCGCACAATTAATGCAAGACCTTATGGAGGAACATATGCTATACGCAATCCAAGAAATAATCAACAGCCAATAGTACTCACCTATTTTACAACAAATGGAGAGCGTGGCAATTTATTACGAAGGGGTGCAAAATTATCATCTTACAATGCTGCAGTCGGCCAAGTTGAGACCTTGATAGATGCCAATGGAGGAAGAAATAAAATAAAAGATTTTGCAGTACGTAAGGAATTTGCTAAGCATATAGTAAATAGTAAAGACAGAATATTTACTAAAATAGACCTTTTGCAGTACTGTAAAGTGGAGTTTATGCGTGCTTTTTGACTATGCCTGAATTTACTTTACACGAAAAACTGTTTTTTACTGATTCACTTC
>OKRU01000116.1_pt1 | contig 66913 bp, 54 predicted proteins | sample 1601131 | NCBI WGS metagenome assembly OKRU01 (sample SAMEA3541558, study PRJEB24748) | human gut metagenome | biome: human gut; feature: human-associated habitat; material: faeces | place: China | collected 2012
TGATGAGCTTTTGGATCAGCGACGGCACGGTGAACGACATGTACTGCACGCCGGTGCTCTCGGATGAATTGGCGGCGTGCAAATCCGCTGAAGAAGTGACGGCGTGGTTCGCAGCGCAGCAAATGCCCGAACTTGCCTGCACGGCGGTGGATTTGGCGGGCGTTGCGGCGTATCCCTTTGCGGAGGATCCGTTCGGCGACGAGGGCGAGCCTGTGCCGTTCGAGCGTCTGGCAGAAGCGGGCAATGCGCTGGATGAACTGATTGAAAGCCGCTATTTGCAGACAACGTGGGGCATCAGCGACGAGGACGTGGCGAAGTTGGCGGCATACGCGCATGAGGGGCAGTCGCCGCGCAGCATCTACCGTATTGAATTGATGGAATCGTCGATGGCGCAGATGCTCCGTTTGACTTACCGTTCAGAAGCGCCGCAGGTGCTGTACGAGGTAACCTGCTCGTGGGCAATGGAAATGTATCACATGGTGACACTCTTTGCCATGTACGACGAATACAACGCGGGCGTGCGGACGTTGTATCAGCAGGAAGAGGACGAGAATGAGGAAAGCGACAGCCTCTTCACGGACGAAACGAGTGAGACGGATACGCCGGATGAATCCCTGAAGACGGAAACGGAGAATTTCCAGAAACTGACGCAAGAAATCGACGCGCGCTACTCGCTGATTATGAACCAAGCCACGCAGAAACACTTGTACCTTGACTTGAACGAACGCACCAATGCCATGTATGTACTGCTGTACGATGAAGGCGCGCCGATTCTGGTGATGTCGAGCATGGAGAACGGCGTTTCGTGCCTGCAGGTGCGCTATTTCCCGACGGCGCAGTTGCAAAACTGCCAGAACACAACGGACTTGATGTTCTACTTCACCGGCAACAATGTCCCGTTTGAAGTGACGGAAATCCTGCCGCAGGGTGATTTAGCGGACATGGCGGAAGCTGCGCAGTAAGCAAAGAAACGCCGCGCAAGGATTGGACGAATCCTAAAAGTGACGGCACCGAAGGAGTGTCGGGGGCGAACGGAAAGCCCTGCGCCCCAAAGCAGAATATCCATAACAAAACACCGCCGCACCGGAAAGTAAATTACGGTGCGGCGGCGCATTTTGTTACGGGGCAAAAATCGATGCAGGCAGTTCCGCGTCTTGCTTTTCCTCCGGCTTTGGGGCGAAAAGCCCGCTGAACCACCGGCTCAGCGCACTCGGCTTCTCCACCCGCGCCACCTGCACGCTCTGTGTTCCTTCCAATAGAATGCCATTGTCCAGCAGCTCCGCGTGCACGGGAATCACGCGATATGTGTATGTTACGCCGGGCTGGGCGCGGTTGTCGGTGTAGTAGAGTGTTTCGCCCGCGGCGGCGCGAAGCTCGGTCAGGATGAAGCTCTCTCCGGCAGCGTCGCGCTGAACGCGGTAGACGGCGGCATCACTGGCCTGAATGACCAGCAGCGGCTGCCCGTCGTCAGAATGCGAGACGGAGAAGGATTTTGCGGACGCGGGCGCATTCCATACGTCACTCTTCTTCTTCGGCTGTGTGCCGTCGAGGAAAACCTCATTCAGGCGGTAGGCGCTCGGCGTGAGCGACGTGGCCAGCATCGCTTCGCCGCGCCACTCGATGGCCTTCTTGTCGATATCCGCGCTGACGATGCCCTTTGGCTTGGTGAAATCGGGCTTCTTGCGTCCTGTGTACCATGCGCGGAGAAAATTGCGCGCCAGTGAAGCGGGATTCGTGCCGCCAGAGACGCGGTTGGGCAGGCGGTGCGCCGCGTCCGGCTCGTCGTAGCCCATCCAGACGGCGATGGACAATTCCGGGGTGTACGCCGCCATCCACACGTCACGGTTGCCGCCGCCGCTTTCATTGACCGTGCCGGTTTTGCCCGCGACAGGTGTCCCCGCGCTGGAGAGGCGTGTGCCCGTGCCGGAAGAAATGACGGTTTTGAGCAGACTCGTCATCAGATACGCGGACTGCGCCGACAGCACGCGCGTGCCGGTGGTTTCGCGCTCGTAGATGACGCTGCCGTCGCGGTCGGTGATGCGCTCGATGAAGTACGGCGCGTAGTATGTTCCGCCGTTGGCAAAGGGCGCATACGCCGCCGCCATCTGCATGGGGGAGGTGCCGTAGGTCATGCTGCCCAAGGCGAGGGAGAGATTCGCGTCGCGTTCATCCAGCTCAATGCCGACGCTTCGCAGATAGCGCTGCGCAGTCTGGACGCCAATGGCCTGCAGCACCTTCACGGCGGGAATGTTCAGGCTGTTTTTGAGCGCCGTGCGGACGGTCACGTTCCCGTAGTAAGCATTGCCCGCGTTGCGCGGCTTGTAAGTGCCGAAAGCGGTTGGCGCATCGAGAATTACGCTGGCACACGTCCATCCGGCGGATTCAATCGCGGGGGCATAGACTGCCAGCGGCTTGAGCGCGCTGCCGGGCTGACGGCGCAGCTGGGTCGCGCGGTTCAATCCGCGGCGGGTGACGTACTTGCGTCCGCCGACAATGGCGCGCACTGCTCCGCTGCTCGTGTCCACCGCGGCGGATGCTGCCTGCACGGGCGTGCCGTCCTTGTTATCAGCAGGAAAGACATCCGTCAGGTACTGCTCGTCCATGATGCGCTGCATGTCCGGGTCGAGCGTCGTGTCGATGCGGTAGCCGCCCGCAAGCAGCGTTTCGGCGCTCACGTCCAGCCGGGATTCGGCTTCATCCAGCACGGCATCGACGAACCAGCCGTAATCTGTCTGCACCTGCGGCGCGCTGCGGGCGGTCAGTTCCTCCGCCATTGCCGCGTCGTATTCCGCCTGTGTCAGCATATTTTCCTCCAGCATGATAGACAGAATATACTCCCGGCGCTCGCGGTTGCTCTCCGGCGCGGATTGCAGGCTGTACGCGGATGGCGCTTTGATGGCAGCGGCGAGGGAGGCAGCCTGCGCAGGGGTCAACTCCGCCGCATCAACGCCGAACGTGACTTCTGCCGCTGCCTGCACGCCGTATGCGCCCTGTCCGAAGTAGATGAAATTCAGGTACATGTCCAGAATCTCGTCTTTCGTGTACTGCTTTTCCAATTGCAGCGCGAGGTGAATTTCCTCCAGCTTGCGGGCAATCGTCTTCTGGCTGGACAGGTGGGAGAGCTTAATCAGCTGCTGGGAAATGGTGGATGCGCCCTGACTGAACGCGCCGTCGCGGACGTTGGTGAGCATGGCGCCGATGATGCGCGTGATGTCAAAGCCCGGATGCTTGTAGAAGCGCAAATCCTCCGCAGCAAGGAACGCATTTACGACGTGCGCGGGCAGACGCGACGTGTCGATGACCGTGCGGTTCTCCTTGCCGACAAGTGAGGTGACGTAATCGCCGTTCTTATCGTGTATGGCACCGGTCTGGGCAAGCGACGTAAGCCGGGACGGGTCAAGCGACTGCCAATCCGCCACGGAAAACGCCTGATACGCCCAAACCGCGCCGCCGAGCAGCAGCATCAGCAAAATTGCCCAAATCGCCGGAAACACCCAATGCCTTTCTTTCTTCATGCCTGCCACGCCTCCCATATCTCTCTTTCCATCTTGCCCCGAAAATGAAAAAAATCTGCATGGAAATATTTTTCATCACTCAATAGAGAGACGGTTTACGAAAAAAAGCAGATATTTTGTTTTTTTTGTGAAAAAAGACTGGTCAAACGGGTGAAATTGGTCTATAATAAAGCACAGACAGATAGACGCGGCAGATGCCCGTCTGATTGAAGGAGGAAAACTGTGCGGAAACTTCTTGCGATTCTGCAAATCTTCGTGCTGATGGCAGCAATGGCGCTGCCGACAGCTTTCGCCGCCGAAGCGCCGATTATGCTTGCCGGCTTGGAAGCTGCGTCGTCCTCCAGCAGCACGGAAGCGCAGCATGACTGGGACACGAACTTGTTCTTCCAAACAATGCAGGAAAAAACCGGGATTGCCTTCTCCTTTACCGAATACGTCAGCCGAGAGGCATGGACGGAGGCGAAAACGGAAATGCTGGCGGGCGAGGTTGCCATGCCGGATATGTTCTTCAAGGCGGAACTGACCCCGCAGGAGACGCTTGCGTTTTATGAAGCGGGCAAGCTGATTGACCTGCGCCCGTATCTGGCGGAGTACGCGCCGCACGCCTGGGCGCTGCTGGAAGCCAATCCGGAATGGATGGAAGCCGTTTCGCTGCCCGATGGCGCGATTGTCGCACTGCCGAGCATCAACGAACTGACGCCGAACAATACCATGTGGATTAACAAGACGTGGCTTGACCGCTTGAAAATGGGCGTGCCGACGACGGCAGAGGAACTGACGGAGGTGCTTCGTCAATTCCGCGACCGCGACATGAACCAGAATGGCAGCCGCAACGACGAAATCCCGCTGTCCTTCGTAAGCATGTGGGACTTGCGCTTCTTGGCGCACGCGTTCGGCATCAATGCGGATGATTACTACCTGACGGAACAGAATGGAAAAATCAGCGAAGTGCTGACGACGGAGGAAAACCGCGCGTTCCTGACGTGGCTGCATGAGCTGTACACCGAGGGCTTGCTGGATTCGCAGGGCTTTATGGCCATGCGGCTGGTGGAGGCGGCAACGTCCTCGTCATCTTCCAGCAGCAGCGAAACGGCGAAGTATGGCGTGTTCTTCGGTGCAACGCCGCAGGACGTGGTCGGCGTGAATCTCGCGTCGGAGTATATCGCGCTTGATCCACTGCTGTACAACGGCCAGCAGGTTTACCGCGATTTCACCGGCGACCTCTACCGCGGCACGTTCGCAATTTCATCCACCTGCGCAGAGCCAGAAAAACTGCTGCAATGGGTTGACTACCTCTACACGGACGAGGGCTTCCTGGCGGCGCAGGTCGGCAAGGAAGGCGAGGACTACGACTGGAACGACGATGGCACATGGGCGTATGCCCGCACGGCGGAGGAAGTTGTCGCCATGCAGGGTACGAATACCATTTGGACAACCTCGATGCCCTCCTATGCCAGTGCGGAAATTCAAATGAAGATGGATGATGACGCAACGCACGCACTGGCAGCGGAATTGGCGCGCGTCCGGCAATGGGAAAAGCGTGCAATGCCCTTGCTCTACCTGACGCAGGAGCAGATGAACCGTGTCACGGAGCTGCAAAGCGGCATCAGCACCTATGCGGAAACGCGCATGGCGTGGTTTGTCGCGGGTGACGTGGAACTTAATGATGAAACATGGGCAGATTTCTGCGCGCAGGTGAAGGCGCTGGGCATCGACGAGATGGTCAGTATCTGGCAAAGCACCTATGACAACGCATGGCATCTTGACAAGTAATACTATTTCCTGCATTCACTTGTACCATCTGCTCGCGCCTTGGCGCATTCTCATTTGAAAATAGTATATACATACGCAAACCATTCAAGAAACCATCCATTGAATGAAAGGACGGAACAAACATGAATCAGTACGCCACGATGATCCGCAACCTAAAATCGCCTGAGGTGATGGAACGCCTGATGCACCTGTATGGCCGCCGCGACGGTATGCTGGTGGAGCAGACGGGACGCTATATTGGTTTGCTCAAACGGCATGAAGAGCTGTTTCACGAGAACCGCGAAGTGCTGATGATCAGCGCCCCCGGCCGCACGGAAATTGGCGGCAACCACACCGACCACAACCGCGGGCGTGTGCTGGCGGCGGCAATCAACCTGGATACGCTTTCGGCGGTTTCCGCGCGCGACGATATGATGGTGGAAATCCACTCCGACGGCTATCCTGCCATCAAGGTGGATTTGGGCAGCCTTGATGTCGTTGAAAAGGAGAAGGGGAAAACCCATGCGCTGGTGCGCGGCGTGGCGGCGCGGATGGCGGAACTGGGCTACAAAATCGGCGGCTTCAACGCGGCGGTGACGTCGAACGTCATGTCCGGCAGCGGCTTGAGCAGCTCGGCGGCGTTCGAGGTGATGACGTGCGCCATCTTCGACGCGCTCTACAACGGCTTCACCATCGACTACAAGACGCGCGCGAAAATCAGCCAGTACGCTGAAAACGTGTATTTCGGCAAGCCCAGCGGTCTGCTTGACCAGATGGCGTCTTCTGCTGGCGGTCTGGTGACGGTGGACTTCAAGCACGATGACCCCGATGTGCGCCCGATGCACTTCGACTTTGCCAAGTACGGTTATTCGCTGGTCGTGGTGGCGACGGGCGGCAATCACGCTGATTTGACGGACGATTACGCGGCGATTCCTGCGGAAATGAAGAAAGTGGCGGCACTGTTCAATGAACCGTACCTGCGCCGTGTGCGCCCGGAGGAGTTCTATCAGGCGCTGCCGACCCTGCGCGGCAAGGTGAGCGACCGGGCGCTGCTGCGTGCCATGCACTTCTTTGAAGAGGACGAGCGCGTGGTTCGTCAAGTGGCGGCGCTTGACCGCAACGACCTGTTCGCGTTCCTGTGGGAAATCATCTGCTCCGGTCGGTCGTCGTATATGTATTTGCAAAACGTCTATGCGAACCCGAAGGATCAGAGCCTGTCGCTTGCGCTGGCGATGGCGGAACACATGATGCTGGACAAGGACGGCGCGTGGCGCGTGCACGGCGGCGGATTTGCTGGTACGACGCTGAACTTCGTGCCGGACAAGCTGCTGAGTCAGTTCATCGAGACGATGGAGGGCACGTTTGGGGAGCATTGCTGCAATGTGCTGGACATCCGTCCGGAAGGCGCTGCCGTGCTGCGGCTGGAATAATGAAATAATTTCGGCAAAATCTTGACAAGGACTGCCGCCTGTGCTATCATAACGATGGCGCGGGCGGCAGATTTTGCTGAAACGCGCGAAACAACTGCACAAGCCACTTGGAGCTTCTTCGGGGCAGGGTGAAATTCCCTACTGGCGGTACAGCCCGCGACCCTTCCGCACCGCAATGGGCAGGAAGGCTGAGCCGGTGAGACGAATGTCAATTCCGGCGCCAACAGTATAGTCTGGATGAGAGAGGAAAGCTGGAAATATGCGCGGAATTTCGGCGAGTATGCCGAAGTTCCGTGATGTTCCGCCCCTGAAAAGCGAACCTGCTTCAGGGGCGTGCATATTTTTAAGGAGGCTTGTCCTATGACAAAGCAGAAAACCCGTTCCAATCTCTCTGTCCAGTACATGACGCGCATCGCCATTCTGGGCGCACTGTCCGCCGTCCTGTTCCCGCTGGAAATCCCGATTGTCGCGTTCTACAAGCTCGACTTCAGTACGCTTCCGGCGCTGCTCGGCGCGTTCTCGATGGGTCCGCTGCCGGGTCTGGCGATTCTGCTGATTAAGGACTTGTCACGTCTGGCGTATTCGTCGAGCATGTATGTTGGGGAGCTGGCGGATTTCATCATGAGCGCGGCGTTCATCCTGCCCGCGTCGCTGATTTACCGCAAGCACAAGACGCGCAAAACCGCGCTGGTCGGCATGGCGGTCGGCACGCTGTGCATGATTGTGGTGTCGGTGCTGGTGAACTGGAAGATGATGATTCCGTTCTACATGACCGCGTTCCACATGGACATGGAAGCGATTATCGGCATGGCGCAGAAGGCACTGCCGTTCGTGGATACGGAATGGAAGGTGCTGCTGTATGTGACGGCACCGTTCAATCTGCTGAAGGGCTTTGTGCTGAGCCTGCTGACGTTTGTGCTGTATAAGCGGCTGTCGCCGATGCTGCACGTCCGGAAGTAAAGAAAATAAACACGCGGACACAGCCTGAAAGCGCATACAACTCAATCGCGAAAAAGGGTCAAGGGAGGAACTCCCTTGCAGAGTCCAGAGACAGCGTCTCTGGTGGGGTCAAGGGGCAACGCCCCTTGCGCCTCCTTATAATAGGAAGGAACATAACTATGAGAACACATTCTCCCAATGAAACACGCGAACTGGCGAAAAGGCTGGCGAAAGAGCTTCGGAGGGGGGATGTGCTTCTTTTGTGGGGCGATTTGGGCGCGGGCAAGAGCGAGTTTACGCGCGGACTGGCGCAGGGGCTCGGCGTGACGGCAACCGTCACCAGCCCGTCGTTCACCATCCTCAACGTTTACGACGACGGGCGAATTCCCCTGTACCACTTCGACTGGTATCGGCTGAACAGCGTCGAGGAGCTGTACGAAATGGGCATGGAGGAGTTCCTCGGCGGCGACGGCGTGGCGGTGGTTGAGTGGCCCAGCCAGTGCCCCGAAGCCATCCCGGAAACGCACCTTGCCATCCGCCTGACCCCGGTGGACGAAACGACGCGCGATGTGACCATTACTCCGATAGGCGGATTCCGTGAAATATCCTTGGAGGAAGAACAATGAAGCTGCTTGCTGTGGATACATCCGGGCCGGTGTGCGGCGTGGCGATTTTGACCGAGGACGGCATTCGCCATGAGTGTGCCGTCATGAACCACAAGACGCATTCGGTCAACCTGCTGCCCATGATTGACAACGCCTTTCAGTCCACGGGGCTGACGATTCAGGACATGGATCACTTGGCTGTCGTAGTCGGGCCGGGGTCGTTCACGGGCGTCCGGCTCGGCGTCAGCACGGTGAAGGGGCTGGCGCACGGCGCGGGGAAGCCCTGCGTCGCGGTCAACGCGCTGGAAGCAATGGCGGCGGGCATCAGCGGATTCAGCGGTGTCGTCTGCCCGATTCAGGATGCGCGCGCTGGGCAGGTGTACGGCGCAGCGTTCTCCGCGGGAGAAAATCGCCCGAATCGGCTGATGGCTGACACGCCGATGAAGGTTGAGGACTATGTGGCGGAAATCAGCCGCTTCGGCGACCGTTTTCTATTCCTCGGCGACGGTATGCCTGTGCATCGGCAGAAGCTGCAAACCCTGCTGGGGGATGCTGCCACGTTCGCGCAGCCGCATCAGGCGTTCCTGCGTCCGGCATCGGTGGCGTACCTTGCGTCGCTGGAGGCGGAAACGGTTGATTACCTGACGCTGATGCCGCTCTACCTGCGCGCCCCGAACGCCGCGCTCAACAAGAAGCTGACGGAGGGTCTCCATGCCTGAAATCACGATTCGTCGGATGACGATGGACGACGTGGACGGCGTGTATGCCGTGGAAATCAGCACGTTTGTCGATGCGTGGAGCCGCGACGCGTTCGTCAGCGACATGAAGAATCCTGTTGCACGCTACCTCGTGGCGGAGCAGGACGGGAAAATCATCGGCTATGCGGGTGCGTGGGTCATCCTTGACGAGAGCCACATCACCAACATCGCGGTGCTGAAGGAACACCGCGGGCAAGGGACGGGCAAGCGCCTGACGCACGGGCTGCTGCAATACCTCTCTAACCTCGGTGCGGCATACGCGACGCTGGAAGTTCGCCGCAGCAATGAAATCGCGCAGAACCTCTATAAGTCGCTTGGTTTTGTGCAGCTTGGCGTTCGCAAGCGCTACTACGCTGACAATGGCGAGGATGCGCTCATCATGGTCTGCGACCACATGCCGGCGGCTGACCCGGATTTCACGGAAGCCGAAACGGTATTTGAAGAATAAGCAATGGCGCTCGTCACATGACGGGCGCTTTTTTGAAAGGAGCAGCCTATGGCGACGATTCTGGTGACGCACGGCATCCCGGCAGAGGGATTTTCGCTGCTTTCGGGAGAGAAAATCGTGATTCCGAAGCCGCTCATGCAGTTCTCAATGGACGAACTTGCGGCGCTGATTCCGACGGCGGATGCGGTCGTTGCGTGCGGCGCGCTGCCGGGCGAAATCATCCGCAGGGGGAGAAAGCTGCGCATTATCGCGGGCTATGGCGCGGGCTATGACGGCGTGGACGTGCGCGCGGCGGCGGAATGCGGCATACCGGTCACGAACCTGCCCGACACCGTGACGGACAGCACGGCGGAACTCGCCATCGGGCTGATGCTTGCGGTTTCGCGCAGAATTGGGGAAAACAGCCTCCGCGCGCGAGAGGAAGCGCCGGAAAACCTGTTCGGCATGGGCAGAAGCATGGGGCGCAGTCTGCGCGGGCAGACGCTGGGTCTCCTCGGCTGTGGGCGCATCGGCAAGCGGACGGCGGAAATCGCGGCGGCGCTCGGAATGCGCTGCATCGGGTACAGCCGGCACGGGGTGAATCATCCGCAGGTGGAAAGCGTGACCTTGCCGGAGCTGCTGGCGCAGTCTGACGTGCTGTCTCTGCACTGCCCGCTGACGCAGGAGACGCGCCGACTGCTTGACCGTTCTGCGCTGGCGCGGATGAAGCAGGGGAGCATCCTCATCAACACGGCGCGCGGGGCGATTGTGGACTGCGACGCACTGGCGGATGCGCTGGAATCGGGACATCTGCGCGGCGCAGGGCTGGACGTGTACCCGGATGAGCCGCACATTCCGCCGCGGCTGATCGCGCTGCCGCAGGTTGTGCTGACCCCGCACATCGGCACGAACACGCAGGAGACAAGGCTGCGGATGGCGGAGGAGTGCGCACGGCAGATTGCGGATGCACTGGCGGGAAAACGGCCGGCGTATGTGGTGAATGGAATAGAATAATGTCAAGATTAAAACAGCAGCAGGGGCGACAAGCATCCCTGCTGCTGTTTTTGTAAAGTCAAGATGGCGTGTTCAGGCGATAGCACGTTATTTCGTCCACGCGTCAAACTCTTCATCTGTCGCAAGCACGGTGTGTGTACCGCCGACGGAATGCTCCGTTCCTTTGGCGTAATCAATGCCACTGGTGGCGTAGTTGTAGGTCAGCGCGATGCGATGCTTTTCCACCACGGGATTGGGGTGGGGGATGGCGGACAGCAGACTCTTGGTGTGCGGATGAATCGGGTGGGGGAAAATCTCCTCCTTGCGGCTGGCGAGAACATACTCCTGCTCCTTCATCTTCAGCATTTCTGCGCGGGCGATTTTGCTCATGCCAATCCACTCGGTCAGCAGCAGCGTTACAATCACCAGACCGATGCCTTTGGGCATAAAAATCGCCAGCACGGACACGATCACCAGCCGCGGGATACTGTTGGCGATTTCGACGAAGCGCTGCATGATGCTGTCCACACGTCCACCGAAGTAACCGGATAACAGCCCGTAGCTCATGCCAATGAGCATATCGATGATGATGGTGACGAAGGCAATCATCAGCGATACGCGCGCACCGTACCACGTCCGTGTCCAGAGGTCGCGGCCGAGGTCGTCCGTGCCGAAGAGAAACGTTTTATCGGCATAAATGTCGTCGTAAGGTTCGCCCGTCACCATCTCGTGGATGGCAGGTACACGCGGGCTGATGCCGACGGCGGCCTTCTTGCGTCCCTTGGCATTGAGCGCCGTGACGATTTCGTCATACGCATATCCGCTGAAAAGCGGCGCGACGAACGCCAGAAAAATCATCAGTAGTACCAGAATCAGCCCAATCATGGCGCGCTTGTTGCGGACAAAGTGCGTTGCGACACCCTTCCAGTAGCCTTGGGAAGCATAGTTGGTGTCGGTCGCAATGTCTGCCTGCTCCAACTGCGCAAAGTCCCCGGCGACCGGGACGTATTCCGCTGCCTGCACCGGCGGGCAGGTTTCTAACTGTTTCATTCGTTTGTTTCCAGATGCAAGAGGCAGAGCGGTCTGCCTGAAGAGAACCGTTCTGCCTGAAGATTTCGATACGATTTTAGATTGGCTCAGCCTCTTCTAAAAGCGCACACGACTGATTACTTGATGACGGCACTCTTATACACGCGGTTCAGCGCGACAGGATGGAAATCAATCCCCTTAACGCCCTCAGTATCATCATTTTAAGAAAAAGTAAAGGGGCGATGAACGAAAAAACATGAAATGTGCAAAGTGGAGTGCACAGAGGAAAAATAAGAACAAGAGAAAAACAAAGGAATGTCCCAAATGGTGCGGAGAAAATCAAACGCCGAAAAGTTCGAGAAGCCGTTTGAATACCATATACCTGAATCGGCAGTGAAAACATCTGGTATCACATGGTTCCTAAATGCTTGACTTTTCTTGCTGCCTGTGTTATCTTCCTATTGTAGCGTTTGCTTTTTCTGCAGCCCCTTGCATCTCCGCAAAGGGACGGTTATGCCACGATCCCCACCACCGTTAGGAGGTATCACAATGGATGACATTCTGTTTACCTGTGCAGGAACGAGCGACCCTGTTCGCGGCAATCGCGACGGCGGCATTCTGCATATCATGCGCTATTATCACCCGAAGCGAGTATATCTCTTCCTCAGCCAGCAAATTGCCGACTTGGAAGCACAAGATCACCGCTTTGAAAAGACTTTCCAGCACATGCAGGAAGTCTGTGCGGCGCAAGGCATCGTTTATCAGCCCAGTCTTTTTATGCATAATAGCCAGCTGTGTGACGCCTCCAAGATAGACCTCGTCGAAAAGCCGCTGCTGGAATATTTCACCTCTGTTGCCGTAGAGAATCCGAATTGCCGCATTCTGCTGAACCTGAGTTCTGGCACGCCTCAAATGAAAACGCTGATGCAGTTCCTTGCGGTTGATTCTCCTTACCATGTGTTAGGGGTTCAGGTTGATGGCCCGCAGCAAAACAAAAAAGATCAGTCGCGCACGGACAACGAAACATATAACGTTGACTACGAATTGGCAACAAACTTTGATGATGAGCCGGATTGTCTGCCGGAAGGCGAACGGCGCAACAGAACGTCTGAGCCGGAAATGTTTGCCATCAAGCATCAGCGCCATCGCCATCAGCTGCTGAAACTGCTGGAGCGGCAGGACTATGACGCCATGCTGGATATGTCGCAGAATTTACCCAAACAGCTGCGAACGCTGCTCCAGCATTTGAACGCAAGAAACAACTTGCAAAGCGAGGAAGCCTACAAGCTGTCAAAGGAGCTGCCGGATTTAGGCTTTCCGCTGTATCCAGCGATGAAAAGTGATTCGCATTACCGCGATTTAAGCGAGTACTACCTGCTGCTGCGCAATCTGCAAAAACTGGGGCGGTATTCGGAATTTGTGCTGCGGCTGAATCCGTTTTTGACGGAGTTGCTATATACCCTGCTTATGCAGACGGAATTTGCTGGCTATCTGAAAAAGAGCAACGGTCGAATTGACGTCGCGACGGATGTGCTGAACAGCAAGCAACCGGAACTGATGAAAAGGCTTCAAGCCGAAGCGCAGAGAACGCTGCTTGATTACAAAAATTTTAGCATCTTTCTTGGCATTTCTATGCTGCTTGTCACAGATACACTCTCCGACGCGCATCAGAATTTCCTTCGTGCCTGCAATGCGCTCAACACAGCGCAGCGCAACACAGCCGCGCATCAGCTTCATGCTGTGCTGGAAGAGGACATCAAGCACGATTGCTTCTTCGGCATCAAGCACTATGGTTCTGCTGAAATCGTGCAGAAATTAGGCGAACTGCTGGCACAGGCATACCCGGATGTGTGCGACAAGTCACTTTTCAGGATTTACGACCGCTGCAACGACTACATCAAGGCGCATTTGCAGCTGGGCGCTGCGAACCTCTAATTTTTGTGCGCCAAATCGGCAGCTTTTTCAGAGGTTCGCACCGCTTTGGGGATTGTTTTGACCAGTTTTGGATGTTGCTTTGTCGAACTTTCGCTTGACTTTTTCTGCCGTTTGTGCTATTCTTCCATTATCAGCACAGCTCCTTTTGTGGGGTTTTGCTGATGCAGCTTAGCCCCGCGAGGGGACGGTTACAAAGCGGAAGGTCACCGTGTCCGGCGCGCCGCACGATGCAGCTTAGCCCCGCGAGGGGACGGTTACCGAATGTGCGGCATGAAGAAATGGTACGTGTTGATGCAGCTTAGCTCCGCGAGGGGACGGTTACTCTCGCGCAGCGTTGTATGCGAGCTGACTATTGGTTGATGCAGCTTAGCCCCGCGAGGGGACGGTTACCTCCATATATGTTGACTTCCTTTCGTTTTTGTGTTAGATGCAGCTTAGCCCCGCGAGGGGACGGTTACGACTGTCCCGGAGAAGAAGTGGAGTACGCGAACTTGGATGCAGCTTAGCCCCGCGAGGGGACGGTTACTTCGTCGTTCGTGTACACGTCGCCCACTTCGAGATGCAGCTTAGCCCCGTGAGGGGACGGTTACGACCTTGCCAGTCAAGCCGTACATCCCGACGCGATGCAGCTTAGCCCCGCGAGGGGACGGTTACATAACACGCACTCCGTTGAGATTCGTCCATCCATATGATACAGCTTAGCCCCGCGAGGGGACGGTTACCGCGAGCGGAGCGGAGCAAAACCCTGGCCGGGAAAATGATGCAGCTTAGCCCCGTGAGGGGACGGTTACTTTCACCGTTCGAGAATTGCCTTAATGGAAGAGGATACAGCTTATCCCCGCGAGGGGACTCCCTACATGTGTTTTCTCCGGCAAATTTCCGTCATTTTATTGACAATTCGCACATTCTCTGCTATACTTCATGGTGAACTTTTCCTTCTTGTTAACGGAGGTGGTTTTTTGAACGAATTAACTTTACAGGCAACTTTCGCCGGTTTGCTGCATGACATCGGCAAAATTGTCTGGCGCGCTGGACTGGGGAAACGCACGCACGCGCTCGCGGGCGCGGAATACTTAAAAGCACATTTTGCCAATCCCAAAGCGCAGAATTTCCTCGCCTGTGTGCAGTATCATCACGAGAAGGAGCTGCGTGCGGCTTCCTTGCCGGTGAATCATCCCGCCTACATCACCTGTGCAGCCGACTCGATTGCTGCCTCCATCGACCGCCGCGGCATCGAATCGGGCAATCAGGATTATGATGCTTCACAGCCGCTGCTGTCCATTTTCTCGCATCTTAATGGCGAACATCCCAAACAGTTTGTCGCTCCTATTCAGCCAAGCGGCAGCGTTCCGTTCCCCGTTTCCGCCGCATCCGCTGCGAAAAGCGACTATGAGCAGCTCCTCCACCATTTTGAGCAGGGTTTATCGCACATCGGCTATGGCGCGGAATGGCTGAATGCGCTGCTTGCCTTGCTGGAAGAATGCACGTCCACCGTGCCTGCCAGCACCTATCGCGCGCAAAGCGAGGATGTTTCGCTGTATGACCATCTGAAAGTCACCGCTGCCGTCAGCGCCTGCATCAGCGAATATCTGCTGGCACAGGGGATTGACAATTGGCGGGATTATTTGCAGTCTCCCACCTCTGATTTCCGCAAAACAAACGTTTTTCTTTTGTACACCGCTGATATTTCCGGTATTCAGAAATTCATTTACACCGTCGCCACCCGCGGCGCACAGCGCGCACTCCGCAGCCGTTCCTTCTTTCTGGAGCTGTTCATGGAGAATTACATCGACCTTGTGCTGGATGCGTGCGGTCTCAGCCGTGCGAATCTGCTTTACAGCGGCGGCGGGCATTGCTATCTGCTGCTGCCCAACACGGATGCCGTCAGAGCCACAGTGCGTGAAGTCAACCGAAAGACAAATGACTGGCTGATTGCGCAGTTCGGTATCCAGCTTTTCCTTGCCAACGGATGGTGTCCGTGCAGTGCTGATGCGCTGTGCAATCGCCCAGCGGAAGAATCCCCCTACAAGGAGATTTTCGCCAAGGCTTCCGCTGTCCTCAGTCAGCATAAGCTGCAGCGTTATTCCGTTGCGCAAATCAAGCGCTTGAATCAGTTTGCCGATGCGCTTTCCGGGCGCGAATGCACCGTCTGCGGGCGGATTGACAATTTGCAGGAGAATCGCTGCCCGTGGTGCCGCGCATTCGAGAATATTTCGCGGAAATTGCAGAATCCGCAGTATACCGCTTTCTGCATCACCCGCGATTCATCCACATACGACTTGACTCTGCCTGACCGCAATGGTCAGGATGTTTCCCTGCTTTTGCTGACGGAGGACGAAGCCGCCAAGCAAATTGCACAAGACCGGCAGATGATTCGCTTGTACGGCAAAAATTGCACCATTCTCGGCGCGCAGATCTGCACACGGCTCGATTTGTGCGATTATTATGCCAGCAATCTGAACACATCGTTGGCGGCGCAGTCCGAGGGGATTCGCCGCCTTGCCATCTGCCGCATGGATGTGGACAATCTGGGCGAAGCGTTCATTTCCGGCTTTGAGCAGAAGGACAAGCCGCTGCCGAAGAAACGGTATCATTTCGTCACACTCTCCCGAACGACCGCGTTTTCTCGGCAAATGTCGCTCTTCTTCAAGCGCTATATGAACCTTGTGCTAACGCAGAATGAACAAAAGCCGCTGCAAATTGCCGTCATTTATTCCGGCGGCGACGATGTGTTTCTGCTGGGCGCGTGGAATGACGTCATCACCGCGGCAACGCGGATTGCGGATGCTTTCCATGCTTATACATCCGGCGCATTGACCATCAGCGCAGGCATTGGGATGTACGATGCGAAATATCCCATCCGCATGGCTGCCGAAGAAACGGCCGCCTTGGAGCAGCACGCCAAAAACGAGCCCGGCAAAAATGCGATTGCCTTGTTTGATCCGCAGGAACATCACACCTATTCGTGGCCTGTCTTTACCAGCGCCGTCCTGGGCGAAAAATATCAGGCGCTGAAAACCTTTTTCGATGGGCAGGATGAGCGCAGGATGGCTTTCCTGTACAACATCACGCAGCTGCTTCGTCTCGCATCCACAGACAAGCTGAATCTGGCACGGTTAGCCTATCTGCTGGCACGCCTGAAGCCAAGCAGCTTTGATAAGGAAAAAAGCGCACAGTACGACGCATTCTCCAAGGCGGTGTACCGCTGGGCAGCCATTCCGCAAGAGCGCGACCAGCTCATCACTGCCATCTACCTATATGTCTACTTGAACAGAAAGGTGGAAGATTCAAATGGCTTACAACAATAACTACAATAGCTATAACAATCAGCGGCAGCCATTCAGAGGCGGCTTCACACCTGCGCCTGCCGCTCCGGTTGAACCCAAGGCAATCCCGGCAAACTATGTTGATCTTGCAGAAACGCTGATGAGCGCAAATTCAAAAAGCATCACAACATCCAAGCTGCGCAACTGGTTCAGCATTGCCAACGATATCTATAATGTAGAAAGCCGCAGCAGCGAAATCGGCCTGAAGCCGGAAAGCTGCACAAAACTGCTGAATTTGCGCGTGCGCATTGTCTACGATGCCGGCAAGGATTCCAAGATTAAGGATTTTGTCACCAGCGCGAATTTGCTTTCGTATATCAAAGGCATCGGCAGCAGCCGCGAGCAGATGATTCGTTTTGCGCAGTACATGGAAGCCTTGGTTGCTTATCATAAATACTTCGGCGGGAGGGAAGCATAACAATGTACGGAAAAATTATCATCCACTGCGTTTTGACCGTCAAAACAGGATTGCATATTGGGGATTCCTCTGCCTTTTCTGCCATTGGCGCAGTGGACAGCCCGGTTGTTCGCGACCCTTACACCAATCGGCCTATTATTCCCGGCAGCAGTTTGAAGGGAAAAATCCGCACGCTGCTTGTTCGCAGCAAATGCAAGGATATTGAGCATATGCCCGACCACAAGGATGACGACTCCGCCATTCTGCGGCTTTTCGGTTCCGCTGCGCCTGTCAAACGTTCCCGGCTTCAGTTTGCTGACTGCTTTGTATCCAATGCCAGCGATTTTGCAAGCATTGGTTTGACGGAAGTAAAGGCGGAAAACACCATTAACCGTCAAACCAGCCAAGCTAATCCGCGGCAAATTGAACGCGTTACAGCAGGCGTTCAGTTTGGCTGCACCATTGTGTACGATATTGAAAATTCCAGTGAGCTGACCCCCGATTTGCAGCTGCTGGCGCTTGGCATGAAGCTGCTTCAGATGGACTATCTGGGCGGTCATGGTTCGCGCGGCAGCGGGCGGGTCGGCTTTTCCGATTTTTCTTTCCAGCATTTTCAGGATGAAACCTCCGACCAAACGTTGATGGACATTTTCAAGGAGGCCGAGAACTATGAATTATTCCCTAATTCGTCTGCGATTTGATGGCCTTGCTCACTTCGGCACTTCCGATTCTGCGCTTTCCTTATTCACATCAGAAGATCATTTCTATGCCGATACGCTCTTTTCCGCACTTTGCCACACTGCATTGTCTCTCCACGGCATTGATGGACTCCATTCGCTCCTTCAGCAGGCTGCGGATGGTTCATTGCTGCTCAGTGACAGTATGCCGTGGCATCGTACCGCGCACGGTGTTGATTACTACCTGCCCAAGCCTTGCAGGACTTTTTCTCGTCTCCCGCAGAAACACGAAATGCCGCAGGGCAGCCGCAAAGCAATGAAAAAACTTGCATGGATTCCCGTTCGCAGCTTTTCTGATTTCTGGCGTTCTATTGCCGGAGAAGCCTCTTATCAGCCGCAGCCGGATGCTTTCGGGACACTTGCAGGCAGAACGCAGGCCGCCGTGTCCGACGAAACGGATGCCGTTCCCTATCAGGTGGGCGCATATCGCTTCTTTCCCGATTGCGGTTTGTATGTGCTGATTGGCTGCAAGGAGCAGCGTCAGCTGGATTATTGCGCCGAATTGTTTACGGTGCTTGGTTTGTCCGGCATTGGCGGAAAAACCAGCGTCGGCTACGGGCGTTTTACCGTCGAAGAGCAGATTCGTTTGGACGATTCTGATGATTCCCAGCTGGCATTCCTCCAACATGCACTGGCGGACGCATCTGCGCCCTATCAATTGCTGCTGACAACCAGTTTGCCGCGCGATGATGAGCTGGAACAAACCATGCAGCACGCGCAGTATCGGCTGATTCGCCGGAGTGGTTTCATCCAATCAAACACATTTAATGCAGAGCCATTCAAAAAGCAAACGCAGTATTACCTTGCCGCCGGCGCAACTTGTACGCAGCGTTATCACGGGGATTTGTACACCGTTGCCGAATCGGGCAATCACCCCGTTTACCGCTATTCCAAGCCGATGTTTCTGGGGGTGAAGGCATGATTGAATCAGGAACGCTTCAATGCTTTGACTTGACGCTGACAACGCAAGGGCTGCTCCACATCGGGGACGGCAAAGTCATCCCGAAAAAATTTTACATGCTGAACGGCAATACCATCTCCTATATTGATGAAGAACGGCTGTTTGCCCTTCTTCTCCGTCGAAATCAGTTGGAGCGTTTTGAGGCCTATTGCCTTGGTGCGGACACAGATTTAGGAAGCTTCTTCAAGAGCAGCATTGCGCTTTCTCCCGCTGAGCAGCATGCGCTTGTGCGCTGCACCTTCCGCAGTGCCGATGCACTTGATGAAAATCATTCGTGCAAGGAAATTCGGCCGTTTATCCGCAACGCAGCAAATCAGGTGTACATTCCCGGCAGCAGTATCAAAGGCGCGCTGCGTACTGCCCTGCTGTTTTCCATGATTCAGCAGGATGGCAGCAAAAAAGCCCCTCTTGATTGGCAGAAGCCAAGGGGCGCTTTTGAAGCACGTTATCTCCATCAATTGTATCCGCAGATTGAGCGCGATACACCGCAGAAAGACCTTCTGCGCGGACTTTCTGTTTCCGACAGTCAAGTCATCGCAGACAGTGCCATGTGTTTAAGCTGCAAGTGCGATGCCAGCGTCAGCGGCGCTGTCCGCAAACTGCCTGTCTGCCGTGAGTGCATTGCACCGGGGCAGCTGATTCATACTACGCTGACGTTGGACCAGTCCATCCTGCGCGGCAGAATTACCAAGGAATCCTTGCTGCGTGCCATCCAAACCTTTGCCGCATACCATCAAAAAACGTACGCTGAACATTTTACCGTGCCTGACCATGCGCATTATCAGCTTGCAGCGTCAACGCTCTTTCTTGGCGGCGGCGCCGGCTTTTTCAGCAAAACGCTGTCGTACCCCTATGAGGGAAAGCAGCTTGCTTTGCAGCATGTTTCTGCGTTCATGTGCAAGTCTTTCCGTGCGCATCATCATGAAAAAGACCCTGCACTGGGCATCTCCCCGCATACTATGAAATATGGACTGTATCATCAGGAGTTATTCCCGTTCGGTCCATGCAAGGTGGATATTCTATGATAAAACAATACCGAATCAGCTTGGAAAGCAAGCAAGCTGGGCTCAATGCGTCGATTGCCTATCCGCTTTACGCATGGCTGTTGTCACAAGTGCCGACTGAAGTTGGTACGGCGCTTCACGAGCAAGCCACCCGTCCAATCAATCAGTATATTCTTTGGAATGCTGCTGCCAATCGCGGCGAATGGGTGGTTAACCTCATGACCGACGAGATGGTCGAAATATTTTCCCCTGTCTTGAATGCGCTCTCCGTCATTGCCCTGCGAAGCGGCACACTGGTTGCTACCGCAGGAAGTACCGTGGAAATCCCGAACTTCCAGCATCTATTGAAGTGCGGCGAATCGCTGTCAAACGTTCAGCTTTTTCCAATCCACTTTCAGACGCCCACAACGTTCAAGCAGGATAAGCGTTATGTGATTTTCCCGCAGGAATCGTTGATTTTACAGTCCCTGATCTCCCGCTGGAATGTCAGTTTTCCTGAAGCTCCGATGGATGACGAAGATGCGTTTCAGGCACTTCTGCGCGGCATTCACATTGTGGATTACAATTTGCACACCACACGCTATCCAATGAAGCAAGTGCGGCTTCCTGCATTTCAAGGGCGGATTAGCATTGAAACGCGCCTGCCTGCGCCCATGATGGCGCTGTGGACAACGCTGTACAGCTTTGCCCCTTATGCCGGGATTGGTGTCAAGACGACGCTGGGGATGGGCGGCGTGTCAATGATGAAGGCATCCAATCTGCCTGTGTGACCCCTCTATTTAATGATATATTTTTGATGCCAACACATGAACGACAGGCGTTCCCGATGGAAAGCTCCTACGAGTTAGCAACGTCTCCGCTCCTCTCCGGCGAGGACGCAGTGGACGGATTCACGAGCATCTCCCGCGCACTTGCGTCGCGTAGTAGAATTATTTGGAATAACATAGCACCAAGACGACGAACACGGCAAAAGAGGAAATGTCTTTTAGTTGACCCAACCACCTCCTATGCAAGTAGAAGAATCGCATGGGAGGATTTTTGGTGCGCCCGGCATAATACTGCGCCATTGGCTTGCGCCTTTTCCACTGAATCGTGCGGGAATCCTATTTGAAGCCGATAGTGCGGAAAATTTCTTCATCGGCGACTACTTTCAGCGCTTTGTGGATACCCTGCGTTTTTTGAAGGACGGCGATAAGCTGAAACTCAACGAAGGCTGGAAGGATTTTGCGGATGCGTCCGCAATCAAAACGGGTTTAAGTTTCTGCGAGGAATAGGGGATGGCTTTCAGCCATTCAGCAGGATTCTGTGTGAATTTTGCGAGAAAATCAACTTCTTGGATGATGCGGCGAAAGACCTTGATGCGTGCAGAATGAGTTTGGATGGAATCAAAAGAATTTTAGATGACTTTGATGAAATCTATGGCGATTATCAGCTGTCAGCGCGCGTCGATATGCTGCTGAAATTTCTTGCGAAACGAGCGGCACAGGAATATCGGTACATCAGCTTTCAAGAGAAGTCCCCCGACAATGATGCCGTGCAAATCATGACGGTTCACAAGGCAAAAGGGCTGGGATTTCACACGGTTTTTCTGCCTGAACTTACGAAAAATGAGTTTCCCGCGCGTACGCTGGGCGGGAAGCAATACTATCATGTGCTGGGCGGCACATTTGCGGAAAACAAAGACAAATATCAAAGTACGCTTGATGATGAGCGGAAACTCTTCTATGTTGCTGTCACCCGCGCAAAACAAAACCTGTACATGTCCTATGTATCGGCAACGCAGCCGGTGTCATGCTTCGTACAGGAAGCGGCACAGTCACCGTACTTGCAGATAAACGACCGCGATTTGACCTGCAATCCGAAAGCCTCCGCTGATTCCGACAAGGCAGAACTCGCCCAGTATGCACGCAGTCAGCTGCAAGATTACTACACGAAAGCGTGCCGCATTCTTCCGGAGGCAGATGCGGACTTAAAGCGCATCGAAGGACTATCGCCCGACGAGATGATTGCGGAAGCAGAAAGAAACAGTTTGCTGTAACGAGGTTTATTTCTCGTGCAAACAATGCGCTTGAATTGCACTTTTTCTCGGAATTTTTGCCCGGCAGGGATGACGCAGCTGGGTTGGACTCAATTATGAGGGGTATCCCTAATCCTCCACGGCGTTTTCCGACACTTCGAGGTGAAGCCGAGCGTGCTGCAGCCGCTGTGAAATTTAGCGTGCGACATGGCGGTGGAGGGGGTCATCAACGACTTGAATCTGCCGATGCTCACGAACGCGCAGACGGCGGGGCAGGTGCAAGTCCTCCAGCAGATTGCGCCGAGGGTCAACAACCTGCTGACGGCGGAGAAAATCTACGCGTATCTGCGGATGAATCCGCCGAGCGAAACGGAATTTGCCCGCCTGAAACGCCTGTTTCCGCCGGATAATCACGCACTTTGCTATGCACCGACTGCGCGCGTTGCTATGGCGGAGGAACAAGCAACGGTGGATAACGGTGGCGGTACATCAGGTACATCACAGCGCGGTCAGCAGGACGACGACCGGACGAACGACGGTCAGCAGGAGGATGCCAGCACGGCGCAGGCACAAGCGGCGCTATCCGCCCTCTTGCAGGACTGGCAGCACATTGCCGAGCAGATGCAGACCGACTTGGAGACGTTCCACAAGCAGCGCAGCGACGAGGCAGGCGGCATGATGCAGAATCTCCGCGCCGTCAACCGGGAAAAGTACGACTACACGGCGTTCCTGAAGAAATTCGCCGTGATGGGCGAGGCCATGCGCATCAATGACGATGAGTTCGACTATGTGTTTTACAGCTACGGGATGCAGCTTTTCCCCGAAAAGCGGATGCCGCTCATTGAGCCGCTGGAATACAAGGACGTGAAGCGCATCCGCGAGTTCGTCATCGCGATTGACACGTCTGGGTCGGTGATGGGCGAACAGGTGCAGGCGTTTTTGCAGAAGACGTACAACATCCTGCAAAGCACGGAGAGCTTTTTCAGCCACATCAACGTCCACATCATCCAGTGCGACGAGGACATTCAGGAGGACATCAAAATCACCTCGCGGGAGGAGTTTGACCACTATCTGCAAACGATGGCCATCAAGGGGCTTGGCGGAACGGACTTCCGCCCGGTATTCCAGCGGGTGGATGAGATGATTCGGGACGGGGAGTTTGCCAACCTGAAGGGGCTGATTTACTTCACGGATGGCTACGGCTTATTCCCGGAGCGGATGCCCGCCTATAAGACCGCGTTTGTGTTTGTGGAGGATGGCTGCGAGATTCCCGAAGTGCCGGTGTGGGCGATGAAGCTGGTGCTGACGAGGAAAGAGGTGGAGGAGATGGCTGAAAGCACCAATAAATGACGCGGAGGAAAAGCAGATGGATACAGCCTTATCCGTTGCCGCACTTGTAGTATCCTTGTTTTCGGCGGGGTTCACGCTGTATACGTTCATCTGGACGAAAGTCCGAGACCGAAAGCAGGCGACACTGGAAGCATACAATCGGCTGCAAGAGCAGGTGCTGGATCATTTGAACGTGTACATGCCCAAGCAAATTGCGGAGATTGCGAGGAACACACGTTCCGAAGAGTACAAGCAGATAAGCGCCTATGTTGCGCGAATCGAGCATTTCTGTGTCGGTGTAAGCCAGAAGATTTATGATCGAAACGTGGTTTACGAACTGGCGCAGGGCTACTTGGACGGCACGATAAAGAGCCGAATTGAGCCGATGATTGAGAAGAAGAACCGTTTTGGACACGATTATTACGCCAACATTCATCAATTTTACGATTGGATGGAGAAGGCGCGAAAAGAAAAGGAGCGTAAAGGAAAATGAGCGACTTTCAGATTGAAAATGGTGAGCTGGTGGAGTATACGGGAAGGGTGGGGATGTGGTGATCCCGGATTCGGTTACATCCATCGGGGATAGGGCGTTCTATGATTGCCACAGACTGACGAGTATAAGCATTCCGGACAGCGTTACGTCCATCGGGAAAGAGGTGTTCAGTAACTGCAGCAGCCCGACGAGCATAAGCATTCCGGACAGCGTCACGTCCATCGGGGAAGAGGCGTTCAGTGGCTGCAGCAGACTGACGAGCATAAGCGTTCCTGATTCCGTTACTTCCATCGAAGCACCAGCATTCACGGAATGTGAAAATCTGCAAGACTTCACCTGCCCTTCTTCTTTCGCGAAGCAGCTGCAAACCATACTGCCTAAAACGAAGACAACCATCATCCTTCACATCCCCGATATTTCAGGCATGAGCACCAAATTTCTTCTCAGTGTTGTAATCGGATTTGTTGAGGACAAACGAGACTGGTCCGACGAAAACGGCAAAGTGTATGCGAAATACATCAAAACAAAAGCACTGAAGCTGGCAGGTATGGCGATTGAGCACCCCGATTTGTTCTACCTGATGCTTCGTGAAAAGCTGATTTTCGCCAAGGATTTGGACGCATTCACAAAAGCCGTGCAGGACAGCGGCAATACGGAGCTGATTGCGGCAGTGCTGGACTATGCCAACAGCAACGTTTCCGAAAAGGACAAGGCAAAAGTTCAGCAGAAGAAAGAAACGCTCGACACGAATGTGACGAATTTCCTGTTTGATGCGGAACAAATTGAGCAAATCAGCGGGAAAACGTTCGCTGTCACAGGCAGGCTCAAGACGTTCGCCAACCGCAACGAGCTGCAAGCCTGCTTGGAAGCGTGCGGTGCAACGCTGACGGAGAGGCTTTCGCGCGACGTGAATTACCTCATCACGAACACGCCGGATTCGGGCACGGCGAAGAATCGGGAGGCCGAATCGCTGGGAATTTCGCGCATCACCGAGGCGCAATTCAACGAAATGGTTGGCAGAAAAGTGTAAAAAATGCCCTCCGCCGGTTACTCACAACCGCGGAGGGCATTTCTATATCCTCATTTCGTCCTCTAAAAAGTGCGAATTTGATATTTTGATACACAAAAGGTGGAAACTTGTTGAGGAGATTAGCACCTTCACCTCTTGAACCCCATGAAAAGCATTCGACGACCCGCAAACCCTTGCGCAACAAGGCTTTGCGGCACTTTCACAAGTGCCAAATAACCCCGAAATAACCCCGTCATCATGAACGGAACAATTTTAGCCCCTGTGCTGTGTATGCGGTTCAATGTCAAGGCGGCAATAAGCACAGGAGGTTTGCTTGATGAAAATGACGATGACGAACGAACTGCCTGCCGAAATCATGGAGAACGGCATTCACTACACCCTTGTGGGCGACTACTACTTTCCTACCTATATGCTGGCGGATAGGTCGCCCAATGGCAAGTGGGCATCCTGTATGAGTGCTATTTGCAGGAGAAGCATCCGCACGAGTATGTCAGGCTGATTTGGGCGGATGAGCTGGCGGCAGTGCTGGAATCCGTGCAGAGGGAGTGCGAAGAGCGGGTGGAGGTGCTTGTTCGGGAGATGGCGGAGGCGGAAGGGGTGGATGAGGAGATGAAGGAAAATGAGCAGATGGAGTGGGTGCGGAGGATGGAGATGATTTGCGGCAGGGTAGAGGAGGTTGTGCGCGAGGAAATCATGGGATAAGTGAAGAGAGAAACGGTAGCAGGGACAGGGGAGTTCCTGCTGCTGTTTTGTTCGTGTAGTAATCGCTGTTATGGAAAAAACGGACAAATCCAGCGATTATCCATTGAAAAATCGGACAATCGATGCAGACGGCATGTTGAAAAATTAGACAGCACATGATATAATCATCATAGAAAACAGGGCAAGGAGGCTGGTGTTGTGCCTGCAAGAAAGAGCGAAAAGGAGCTTGCCCTTCGCAGCTCTGCCGCGGAATATCTGACCTTTGTCGCCGCCACTGGCGAGAGCGACGTCAGCTTCGAGATGCACTACGAGAATGAGAATATCTGGTTAACGCAGAAGATGATGGCGACATTGTATGACGTGTCCGTAGCGGCAATCAATCAGCACTTGAAGAAAGTCTTCGAGGATGGTGAGCTACGCGAGGAATCAGTTATTAAGAAATACTTAATAACTGCCACGGATGGAAAAAGCTACAACACCAAGCACTATAACTTGCAAGCCATCATTGCCGTCGGCTTCAAGGTCAATAATCAGCGTGCCGTGCAGTTCCGCAAATGGGCAGGTCAAATCGTGAAAGACCATACCATTCAGGGATGGACAATGGACGTGGAACGCCTGAAAAAGGGGCATATGTTCACGGACGAATACTTCGAGCGCCAGCTTGAGCAGATTCGGGAAATACGGCTGAGTGAGCGAAAGTTCTATCAGAAGGTCACAGACCTGTACGCAACGGCGTTTGATTACGATAAGGACGCCAAGACGACACGCCTGTTCTTTCAGATGGTGCAGAACAAGATGCATTTTGCCGTCCACAGGCACACGGCTGCGGAGCTCATCGTGGAGCGCGCGGATGCCAACAAGGAGCATATGGAATTGGCCACATGGGAGAATGCGCCGGATGGCAAGATTCTGAAAACAGACGTGACGGTAGCCAAGAACTATTTGAGCGAACAGGAAATGCACTATCTGGAGCGCATCGTCTCTCTTTATCTGGACTATGCGGAATTACAGGCGGAGCGCAAGATTCCCATGAGCATGGAGGACTGGGCGAAGCGTCTGGACGGCTTTTTGGAGTTTAACGGAAACGAGCTGCTGACAGGCCCCGGCAAGATCAGTGCGGAACAGGCCAAGCTCCATGCGGAAACGGAATATGAAAAGTATCGGATTATTCAGGATCGCCTGTACGAAAGCGATTTTGACCGTTTCCTTATGTTGGAACAGGAAGTGAATCACAAACCGTGAAATTCCAATTTAAGACATAGCAATAACAAACCGATGCCGTTGGTAGCGTTATGAGGGCGTTCAATGGACACAGCTCAAGGCTCCTCGATTGCCCAAATAAGGATAAACATGACAAAATATCCTAGAACCGTTCATGAATTTAGAACTTGCCTTGATAAAGTAAACGTGGTATAATAGCAGCGTGGAAGAAGAAAGAGCAGGGAGCAAGCCGTATCCGACGGACTTGAGAGACACCCAGTGGAAAGAAATCGCTCCGCTATATTCGGGAATGCGGAATCGGAAGTGGAGCAAGCGCAAACTGACGAACACCGTGCTGTACATTGTAAAGACCGGATGTCAGTGGCGCCAGCTTCCGCATGACTTTCCACCGTATCAAACGGTGTACAGCTTTTTCAGCCGAGAAGCAAAGTCGGGATTATGGGAGAAAATCCTCACTTATCTGGTTGGAAAAAGTCGTAAAGATACGGGAAAAAGTGCAGAACCGCACTATATGCTAATTGATGCGCAAAGCGTAAAGTTTTTTATATGGCAGACGCCGGTGACATGGCGGTCAGCGATAAAAAAAAAGACCATCATTGCGGACAAGACCAGCAACAATGGATCGGATCGCGTGTTCCGCACAAGGTTTACCCTCAAGAGCATGGAATTCAAAAAAACGGGAACCTATTACCTCACCATCGTGGAGAAAGAAAGCGGAACTGTAGTGGGTTGGGTTGAGTTCACGATTGATGTCGCATTTGTCAATGATTTTGATTCCTAATCGTATGCGTGTAACAGGCCGCGCTCTTTGATGTGTGACAGAATACTGGTTACGTAACAGATGTGACTGGAGGAAACGCGAATGCTCAACGATTTGATTCAGAGACCAGTTTTGATAGTAACAGAGATTTCTGAAAAAGAAGCGGAGCTTGCATCCTTGGATACCGAATTGGCTTCCATGGAAGACAAGCATTATCAGGCCCAAATGATTGAGTCCGCTCTGGAGGAGTATTATGCTGAGCTGTATCAGAATCATCCAATAGACCGTTCACAAGAGGATGAAATCCGTGATTTGATTCAGGATAAGCGGGACAGTATCGAAAAAGCTGGAATAAAAAGAGAAGAGGACATAAAGTCTGTGGGACGCTACTGGTATTTGGATGAGAAAAAGCGTGAGTTGAAAATAAAAGCGGCTAACAAATCATACGTTAATGAATTGAAACGGATATTTGGAGAGCTTGAAGTTGACATCAAGAGGTTTTATCAGAAAAACATTTCCAAGACGGATCTTGTTACTATCATAGGCTTGATGGAAATGATATGCGTTAAAGGTGCAGAGGTTGGAACCATTCCACTTAGTTATCAGCAAAAGATATACAAGTGGCAGCAAGCTGTAAAAGAGCTTCCCGATGATGAGCAGAGAGACAATATTGAAGAAGAGGAGCAAGAGAAGCAAAGAATCCTCGCAAGACTGGATGTGCAAAAACGTGAACTGGAAAAAATAAATAAGGAAAGCACCTCTTTAAAAAAGACCTGTGCCTTACAACAGAAAGAATTGGAGGAACAGCGTGCAAAGCTTTCGACACTCAATACTCAACTTTCCATGAAAACAAAGAATATTGAAGACGATACCACTGAAAAAAAGGAAAAGGCTCAGATCGAATTTGATTCCAATTTTCAGAAGATTAAAGAAAGTCGTGCAAAAAGAAAGGAAGAGTTACGTGTCCAGATTGCAATTCTTCATGACAGTATAATGGCTGATGAAGAAAGAATGCACATGCTGAAAAATCAAAAGAAAGAACTGATGGAAACTTGCAGCACAATCCAAAGAGAGTATCAGAACAAAGTCAGTTCTTTGCGTCAAAGCATAAATGCTAATCGGCAAGAGTTGGGACGGTTGGAAGACGAACAGCTAAGACTGTCAAATGCCTATACACAAGCTAAAAACGATTTCGATGACAAGCTGAGTAGTGCTCAAAAAAATATACTCAACAGTCACAAAATACTGGAACAGTTGAGAAGAGAAAAGAAAGATTGGGAAGAAGCAGCTCAACGAGCATTTATTCTTTCCTTTAGAAAAAAAACGAAACATAAAGGAAAAAATCAAAAAAACGCTCTGCGTATTACCGAAATGGAGAAAACAATCCAAGAAGAGGAATCAGCGCGGATTGCTCTTCAACGCGACGATCCAGAATTGAATGAAACTCATCCGCTGAAGAATCAACTGGAAAAAGTATCTTCATCGATTGCCCGATTAGCGCAGACAATACAGGATCAAGAATCACAGATAAGCTCTCTAACAGCAGAAAATCCTGCTTGCAATAGCATACATCCGGTGAAAGTCCAGCTCGCTGATGTTACAGAGAAGATAGAACAACTTGTTAAGGCAATCGATGATCAACATGCGCAAAATGCATCTTTGGCGGCTGAATATCCGGAGCTTGAGGATGAGCAGGTGATCAATGCGCTCAAGCAGCAGTATTTAAAAGCAATCGAGGAGATCGACAGCCAGGCAAACGAGAAATTGTCAAATCTCCATCTTGGACAAGAAGAAGTGGCGAGCAGAATTCAGAGCCTCACAGCAGCGATTGATGAGGGAAGAAAAAGACTGAATACATTACAAGATGAGTTAGAGAAAAGGAAAGCTAAACTCCAGGATATTGAACAGCAGATAAACGATTTTCACACCAACTATTTGATTGGTAAATTTGGAAGCAAGTTTCAAATAAAGCAGCAAAAAAGTCAAAAGAAAGCAGAAGCAAAAACAATCTCTGCGGAAATAAGAAAACTGAGCAAGGAGCTGGCCGCGCTTGATAAAATGATCGCAAAAGCAGAGAAGGAACAGAAAAAACAGATGGAGGCTCAAAGAGCAAGCCAGATTGAAAAAGCAAAAGAAGATGAAAAAGCACGTAGAGAGCAAGAGGAACGCCAACAGAGGATAAAAAAGAACTTGAGAAGAGAGATATTGAACAGCAGACAGTTCAAGATAATTCTGCAATATTTGATCACTTGACAAGTGTTGTAAGAGCATTGGAAGGAGACAAATATCATGAATTGCTGAATTCGGAAATATGTCCGCTCCAGGATGATGGTAAGAGAGTGATAACTAACAGCATTGTGAGAAAACAATACAAGCAATCTGAAGATCATTCTTGCTGCAACCGTTATGCACTGATCTTTGTTGATCAATCCGGCAAACCAATCAGTGAGATGCGATTGATCGACAGGAAGGCGGATGGTGAAGAAACAAAGACTTCGTTTGAATTAAAGTCTGAAAATGGGTTCAATGGCGTAAAGTATTACTTGCTTATGCTGAATTTCGATACAGGCGACCTGATCTGTGTACAAGAATACAATGTCAACATTTCATTCTCAAATGACTTTGACTTTTAATCATACCCAAAGGAGGAATAAACATGACAGAATTTGATGCGAAAGTCCTGGAATATTTCCCCGGCAAGGTCGTCAGAAAAGACCTGACTTCTCTGATGAAAAAAGGTGCAAATGTGCCAACCTATGTTCTGGAATACCTGCTTGGCATGTACTGTGCTACAGATGATGAAGATGCCATTGAGATCGGGCTTGAGAAGATCCGGCGAATCCTGAGCGAGAACTATGTTCGCCCGGATCAGAGCGAATATGTCAAGTCCAAGATCAAGGAAAACGGACAGCATACGATCATTGACAAGATTACGGTTATCTTTGATGAGCGTGAGGACAAGTATGTCGCCCGCTTTACGAATCTGAGACTGGATCCCTTTGAAGTACCCTCTGATCTGGTGGCGCACAATGAGAAACTGCTGGTCGGCGGCATCTGGTGCATCGTCAAGATTGAGTACATAGGCCTCAATGCGGATGACGAAGACCGTGAAGAGTTCGAAGAGGATATTTTCGGCAACCAGAAGCGCAAAAAGAAGATCAAGAAAAAGAAGTCCAAATATGACTCTCCGTTTATAATCTCATCGCTCAAGCCGATTCAGATGCCTAATCTGGATCTGGACGATATCAAGGAAGCACGCGCTTTCTTTACCCGCGATGAGTGGATCGACCTTCTGCTTCGCTCCGCTGGTTATGAGCCGAATGAACTGTCCCAGAAGGAGAAATTCCACTATCTGCTTCGCTTTGTGCCGTTCACTCAAAAGAACTATAATCTGGTTGAACTTGGCCCCCGTGGCACTGGCAAATCGCATGTGTACAGCGAACTGTCCCCCTATTCCATCCTGATGAGTAGCGGTACCACCACGGTCTCTAACATGTTCTACAATATGTCTTCCCGTCGCGTTGGTCTGGTGGGCAATTGGGACTGCATTGCTTTTGACGAAGTGGCTGGTATCACCCAGGCGTCTGGCGATATGGTGCAGATCATGAAAAACTACATGGCAAACGGCAGCTTTGCCAGAGGTGCGGACTCCATTAGCTCAGATGCTTCCATTGCCTTTGAAGGCAATACGTTCCGCAGTGTTGCTGATATGATGCGTACCACAAATCTGTTTGAGCCGTTCCCTGCTGCCTTCAATAACGACTCTGCTTTCTTTGACAGAATCCACGCCTATCTACCTGGCTGGGAGACGCCCAAACTGCGCTCTGCTCTGTTTACCACCGGGTATGGGTTGATCTCGGACTGCTTCTCTGAGTTCTGTCATGCAATGCGCAAATACGACTTCACCAATTCCTTCAGTGCCTTTTTCACCCTGAATAAGCGTTTCAATACCCGCGATACGATTGCGGTCGGCAGAACCTTTTCAGGGCTGGCAAAACTCATTCATCCAAATGAGCGCATGACCAAAGAAGAAGTTCGGGAGATACTGGAATACGCCATTGAATGCAGGCGGCGTGTAAAAGAGCAGCTCCGCAAAATGACGCCCGGCGAATTCAGCGATGTTGATCTGGGTTATATTGATGATGAAACCGGTGAAGAGATCATCGTGGAGCTGCCGGAAGTTTCCGGCGGAACGCTGATCCGTCAGGGCTTTGAAAAACCTGGCTATGTGTACGGTGTAGGCCGGTCTGTGACGAATGTCCTCGGTATCTATCGACTGGAAAACAAGCCGTTTCCGGTACAGGCACGTTCAGCTTCCGGAATGTGGAAGGCCTTGCACGCGCGCCGAAGAGCGTGCGCGATAGCATTACCGCCGCCTTCAACTACTTCGGAGAGAACGCCGAAAGAATCATCGCCGGCTCTTACGAAGAATTTGATTACAGTCTATATTTCAACGATCTCCAGAATCGCGGCGTCAGCGATGGAATCTCGGTCGCCGAGGTTGTCGGCCTGTTCTCCGGCCTTGCCAATCGTCCGGTCATGCCCTCTCTGGTCATCTGCGGTCGGGTTGTCATGTCCGGCAGCATGATGCCAATTACAACGGAACTGGACGAGATCTTTGTTACGGTAGCGAATGCCGGAGCGAAGAAAATCATGCTGCCCGCTGAGAGTAAGGAAAAATATGAATTGCTTAAGGCTGACCTCAAAGAGGAGATTGAAGTGATCTTCTATACGTCGCCGCTTGACGCTGCGAAGAAAGCGCTGAGGGTTGATTGACATGGCAGAGTTTAAATGTATCAGCTGCGGCGCAGTGAAGAAAAGCGAAAAAAAGCTGCAGCTGCCCTGTCTGCGGGTACAAGATGCTTGAGATGCCGTATGACAAGGATGACGCGTTAAGACGTGAAATCCGTGGTTTTATCGGAAGACTCCGTCTGACGGAAGTGACCGGAGACTCTTTTGAGTTTTTCAGAGAAGTTCCGCTGGATGAAACCGATGATGATGACGACAAGAAAAAAGTAAAGACCATCAGAAAATCGCAAGACGATAAACGTTTCCCTGACTTCCATACGATACAAGGGTTTGTTTGCGCTGCAACAAAAACAGAAATGTTCTGCGAGCGCCTGAATGAGTCCATTGAGCAGATTCGCAAGCACATTCATGCATCATACTTCCAACAGTATCAAGTATCTCTTGAGAACCTGAAGGACACATTTGATGGGCTTGATGAGGTTCTTCAGGAGGCTCTGTCTGCGGTAGAGGTGAAAGTTGATCTCCCGGAAGTGCAACTACCAAAGATTACGCTTGCTTATATGGAGACGCCAGATCAATCCCTCCTGCCTTTGGCGGACGAAATCCTCAATGCGCTGCTCGAACTGTCCCGTAAGGTGTTGAAGTTCATCAAGCAGAACAACATCTACGGAACTGCATATCGTGAAAAGCTGAAAAGAACCTATCATCCTGAGGCGAACGCAGATTACATAAGAGACTTGGCCCGCTGCAAGGAAGGAGTAGAAAAAACGCTTGCGAAAAAATACGTGGTCGACCTGCTCTCAGATGGTTCTGACGAATTATTCGATATGCTGATGACGCTGTGGTATGCCATCGAAGTCATCATGTATGCTCCGATTCTTGTCAAGAAGAGCGTATATACCTTTGAAGATGGCACTACGGCTACTAATGACACGCTTAAAGGTATTGTCATTGAGAAGTTGTCCGCAAGGTATGCGGACGTCGATTCGGCTATCCTGGCGTTTGATTTCCTTTCCGGTAAAACTGAGGAAGAATTGTTTGATCTATATGACAAGATGATTGAACTGGATTCCTTCGGCATGATGGGAGTCAATAAACAAGGTTTGCTGAAAATCGGCGAAAGCGAGAAGCAGCTCAATGAGCTGATCGGACTCAGTGGGATCAAAGAAAGTATAAAAAAGATCAAGGCATATTCCCTCATGAACAAGGACAGCGATGCCTTGAATATCCACATGTGCTTTCTGGGAAATCCCGGTTGCGGCAAAACAGAAGTTGCACGTTTGGTTGCCGGCATTCTCTACGAGAATAAGATTCTCCCGACAAAGAAAGTCATTGAGGTGGATCGCAGCGGCCTTGTGAGTGAATACTTTGGCGCCACTGCAGAAAAGACCAGATCCGTGATCGCCAGAGCAATGGGGGGCGTGCTGTTTATCGACGAAGCCTATGCACTGGCGAATAATGCCGATACCGGCGGCATTACAGACTATGGCAGAGAAGCTATCGATACGCTCGTTAAAGCCATGGAAGATCATCGGGGAGAATTCTGTGTCATCTTTGCCGGTTACAGGAACGAGATGCAGAAGATGCTCTCTGTCAATCCCGGTCTTAAATCCAGAATCCAGTTTACCTTGGACTTCCACAATTACGCGCGCGAAGAGCTGAGGGAAATCACCATGTTGATGCTCAAAAAGCGCAATTATACGATCGGCGAAGCCGCACTGAGTAGGATGCTTGATATCACGGATGTCAGAAGAAAGGACCCGAACTTCGCCAATGTCCGAGAAATCCGAAACATCCTGGATCAGGTTATCATGTGTCAGAATCTGCGCTGCGTTGGCACGGAGGATACTGAAATCGGCATAGTTGATGTCAACAAGTATATCCAGGACGCCAAGATCAACCTTCCTACCTCCTCCGCTGGAGCAGCCAAACAGATTCTGACCGGTGAAGAGGAACTGGATGAGCTGATTGGCTTGAGCGTTGTAAAGCGCATGGTCAGGAAAATCAAGGCATACGCAAAACGCAATCAGGGTCTGGCAGATTTCAATCTGCACATGTGCTTCTATGGAAATCCCGGAACAGGAAAGACGGAAGTTGCGCGGATTCTTTCCCGGATTCTCTACGATGCGGGTGTTCTGGACGAGGCGAAACTGATCGAAACAGACGCGCACGGACTGATTGGCAAGTATGTCGGCGAAACGGCGCCGAAGACACTGGCCAAGATCAATGAAGCAATGGGTGGCGTGCTGTTTATTGATGAAGCCTATTCTCTGACAGGCGGAACGACTGTCAACGGAGGCGTTACCAGTTACGGAGAAGAAGCCATAGCGGTGTTGCTGAAAGAAATGGAAGACCGCAGAGGCCAGTTCTGCACTATACTGGCTGGGTACAGAGACGAAATGGTCAAAATGATCAGCACAAATCCTGGCTTTGAATCGAGGATCCAGTTTACGCTGGAATTTCCGGATTACACAAGAGAAGAACTGGGCCTCATCGCGCAGTCTTTCCTGGCAAAGAAGGGATACTCCATAGACGACGAAGCTTTGAATCGACTGCTGGACATCATGGGGTACTTCCGCAACAAGCCGAACTTCGCAAATGCGAGGACTGTACGGAACGTTCTGGATCAGGTCATTATGAATCAAAACCTTCGGACGGAAGATGAGAATGGCGACAACGTGATTATCGTGGAAGATGTGGACGACTACCTCACGGATAAAGGAATCGATCTTAATAAGCCAAGCACCGGAACGAAGAAGATCGGTTTTCAGTAAAACCAGCAGCCGACTCGCACCAGGAAAACCTGATCTTTATAGAAGAACAAACAGGAAGCGCACATGGAGATTCTCCTGGTAGTAGAACCATCTGGAATGACATAGTTCCAAAACCGGAGCTGGCGAATGAACTGCAAGCGAGCAGTAGTAGAACCATCTGGAATGACATAGTTCCAAAACGCTCGGACGCGCCGTTCATCAGCGAGGCAGGTAGTAGAACCATCTGGAATGACATAGTTCCAAAACGTACATGCCGCAATCATGGCGGCGAAACTTGTAGTAGAACCATCTGGAATGACATAGTTCCAAAACCTGTGGGGCGCACGGTGGGCATCATGCCGAGTAGTAGAACCATCTGGAATGACATAGTTCCAAAACAATCGGTGTAGGGCTATAATCCCACCGGGCGTAGTAGAACCATCTGGAATGACATAGTTCCAAAACTGGTGCAGGTCTGACGGTCTGCGTCCGCAGGTAGTAGAACCATCTGGAATGACATAGTTCCAAAACTCTTTCCATTCGTCCGCCATCTTGCGATTTGTAGTAGAACCATCTGGAATGACATAGTTCCAAAACAGCACGGTTGAGAAGCGCGGCAAGGAATACGTAGTAGAACCATCTGGAATGACATAGTTCCAAAACAGCATCGGCGGCAGCGCCTTGCCCCGTCGCGTAGTAGAACCATCTGGAATGACATAGTTCCAAAACACGCACTCGACGCAACGCAAATATCGTTGGGTAGTAGAACCATCTGGAATGACATAGTTCCAAAACACGTGGACTTCACCAACGTGGACGCGATGTGTAGTAGAACCATCTGGAATGACATAGTTCCAAAACTATGCGAATCTCTCCCGCGTACTTGCAGCGGTAGTAGAACCATCTGGAATGACATAGTTCCAAAACAGAACCGTCTGCGGACAAGCCCGCACGCGAGTAGTAGAACCATCTGGAATGACATAGTTCCAAAACATGCTGCCGCCTTGCAGGAAATCAAGGCTAGTAGTAGAACCATCTGGAATGACATAGTTCCAAAACTCGTGATGTACGGCGCACCCTCAACGATAGTAGTAGAACCATCTGGAATGACATAGTTCCAAAACACTCAAGCGCGGGGACCCGGTCGGCCGGTGGTAGTAGAACCATCTGGAATGACATAGTTCCAAAACCCAATTGCAGTATAGCGCACTGGCTACACGGTAGTAGAACCATCTGGAATGACATAGTTCCAAAACCGGGATTGATTTCGTACACGCACCAGCTCCGTAGTAGAACCATCTGGAATGACATAGTTCCAAAACCTCCGCCTCAATCGTCACATCCGTGTTGCCGTAGTAGAACCATCTGGAATGACATAGTTCCAAAACAATGACCATGAACGACGGGACGGACGCGAAGTAGTAGAACCATCTGGAATGACATAGTTCCAAAACTCAAATCCATGAGGTAGGAACCTTTCAGTCGTGAGCCGCTGCCACGCCGGATGGTTCTTTTCTTTTTCAGTATATCACAGCTTGATGATTTTGTCATCATAATTCTGATCAATTTGCCAACGAATTTCCTGCTCATGCATCGGAATCGCCTGATTTTGAAAAATCAGCAGCGTCTTTACTTTCGTGTAGGCGGCATACTTGATGACTTCCTGCCAATCCGCGTCCGAAAAGTAGTTGTCAAGATTGCAGAGAACCAGCAGTTTTTTCGGCATCCACTCCGCAAGAACATCCAGCAGCTTGCAAATCCGCACCAGCGGTGACGTATTCAGCGGGCAATCCAGCTGTACACCGAACGCTTTGCAAACATCCTGTACCGTCATTTCGTCCGGCGCGATGATTTCCAGCGGGATTTCGCGCGTCACGTCCTGAATGAAATCTGACAGCTCCACCATCTGCTTTTCCCAGCGGACCTGTCGCAGCGGATTTTTGCGAATGAGCTGATTAATTTCCCCGTAAAGTGCCGTCACGATTTTCTTGTTTGCAAAATCAATGTGGAACGGATCGGTAACAACGTACAGCAGCTTTGCTGCATCCAGAAGGTCATCGTCCTGCAAGAATAAGAAGGGCTCCAAGGATTCTTCGCCCGCTTCCAGCGCAAGGAAACTCTGCACAACCCGCGCGTACAGGTGCGGAGAGGCAATCTGCATCGAAGCCGCATGGTCATCGACGATTGGCAAATCATGCTCGAAGCTGATGTTTCTCAGTATCAAAAGAACCACAACCTCTCTGTCGTATCCAGCTGTTTTTCCTGCGGGCCGCCCAGCAGATAATCAATCTGGCTGTACTGCTTTTCCGTGATGATCATCAGCTGGATTACGCCTTTTACTGGCTTGATGCGATTAACGCGCTGTTTAATCAGGTCAGCCGACACCGCATTGACTGCCAATTTGCAGTATACCGATTCCTGCATCATCAGAAAGCCATCCTTGATGAGATCTCTGCGGAATCGCCCATACGCGGCGCGCTCTTCCGACGTTGTCACCGGCAAATCAAACATCACGATGACTCTCATGGCTCGCATCCTCATAGTGCATCATCATTCCTTCTGTCCACTCCGTCTGACCGTCAAGGTAATCCGTTGTATTGCGCACAAAGCGGGCGATGGCAGTGCTGACATACATCTTTTGCTGCTGATAGCAAATTTCTGTATTCAGGATGTCCAGCAGTTCGTACTTATATTCCTTGTCAAACGTGCGCTCTCCCTGATGCAGCACGACCTCATCCACCAGAAAGCGGAATGGTTCCATCAAATCACAGGAAAGATTGAAACTGTTGTACGCATTCCGATGGTGAATCCCCAGCTGCGTCGCGTAGCCGCGTGCCGTAACTTCCTTATTAAAGCAGGAAAGTAGCAGCGAATAGCCATAGTTCAATGCTGCATTACGGTCGCTTTTCAAATCGCGCGAAAAATCCTTGCCGAAAATGCGGTTGAAATAGACCTTCGCTGCGTGTCCCTCGCGATTCGTCGCGTCGCCAGGCGTGACGGTCTCCGCGAAGGCTGCAATTTGTCTTGCAGCCTCCACGGAAACTTCCTGTATCACGCCCGCCTGATTAAGAATCTTCTGCTGGATGATTTGCTGCCACAGCGCCGCTTTCCGCGCATCACTCCAGTTTGCCTGCGACATCATCCTTGCCGCTGTATCATGGCTTCCGGCATAGGGGAGTACCTGCCCGCATGGATTCCGCTTTTCATCACAGAAGATGACGTTCACCTTTTCGTGCATCAGTTCGCAGATGAGATACCCTGTCAGCGTGACCATCGTCGTGTCCAGAATCAGCGTGTGCAGTTCCGAAATGTGAACCGTCCGCACCTCATCGCCGCGAATGATGAGAAAACCGTCCTTATACGTCAGCTTGCACGGGCTTTGAATCACGACGGTTCGGAATCCGGCCATAGCTTCGTCCTCTTCTCGCGCAGTCCTGTAATGGACTGGTCAATCAGGTCAACGTCCTTTGTCGGTATGCCTCGGATTCTCCAATCTTCGCAGGTAATCCATTCTTTTGAAGCTTTTCGCTGCTTGCCCATCGCATTCAGCAGCTCGCTCACCATCGCTGTCCAATCGGCAGTTGTAAGCTGCTCAGGGGTCTCAAGGTTTTTCAAAATACGGTTAATATCATCGGCTTTGCACTTTTGATAAAATACAGCATATTGCGTTTTGAACTTTTCAAGCAAATGAAGCACCGTTTCCTTAAGCTGTTCCGGATTCAAACCATTCTCTTCCCCACGGAAAAGCAAGGCAATGGTTGTCATGTCCTTTCCCGAAACAAACAGCTGTTTTCCGTTGCTAATCGTTACTCTTGCGGCATTTTCTTTGCCCGTAAGAATATCAATTGTCTGCCCGCCGCGAAGTACGAAAACGCCGCCATCCCATTCTAACATCTGGTTCATCAGAAGCCGCGGACGCACCACGGTTACGCCGGGAATCTTATCAGCTGCAAAAGCACGAATCAATTCGTCTGCCTTTCCAGTGGGAACATTTGCGTAAATCGGAATACCTACAACCCTGTGGTAGACCTTTTTCCCTTGCGTATACTGAATTGCGGTCATAAAGGCAGGGTTGATGCTGTTAAACCCGCCATACCGTTCAGTACCCAGCGCTTTTTTCAAAGCAAATTTGGCTTTTACACTTCCAGCGCGGTAGCGTGTTTCATCATAGATGGCACCCGACTTCTGCCGCTTCAGGAACACCACATGTCCATCATGGTATCCCCACACCGCCTTCAAGTAGCAAATTTCCTGCTGTGCATTATGGATGATTTCCCCGGTATCCGCATCCACCTGATCCCGGCTGAATCTCGCCAGTATCATGCCGTGCTTCGAGCTTAAATCAACCTTGTCATCGTCCTTCTTTGCTCCCTGCGCCTTTCTGAATCGAATCGCCGCGGACGACTCATTGTCGAGCCACGGGATAAAGCGCTCCACAAAGTTTCCCATCGTCGCCGCAAGGAAGGCGTCATACGCATGATGCATGTCGTTCAGCTCACGAATCTTGTAAAGCCCGTACTGCTCCCGCAGCTCCGAGGACAGCCCCGCCTTGATGCCGCTCACATGCACATCCGGATAATAGCGCTTGAACAGCTCCGTCACGCACTGCACCATCTGTCCCGTTTCCACCAGCTGCCGTGCGACAAACTTTTGCTTGTCATCAGCGCTTACCATACTGCGCGTCAGATTCTTGAACTTTTTTTCGCCCATGAATCCCTTCTGGCGCAGATAATTCCACCACGGGCGCTGTGAATCCCGAATGCTATCCGCCAGCAAAAGGTTGTCTGCCTTGCGCTGATTTTCACCCGACAGCACCAGTGCACGGTTTTCAATCGAGTTGTCCACGATATAGCATTGCGGCAGAATATGATCAATTTCCGTTGTTGCCGAAAGCTGGTCAAAATCAAGCGGCTTGCCGCTGTAAAGCGATTTCCCCAGCTGCAGCAGATACAGGTACTGCTGGTCATCCAGTTTCTTTTTATCCTTGCAGTTTTTCAGTACTTCCCAGCACTCTGACGGCACTTTCTCCGCTGTCTTATCTTCCGCCAACTCTTTATACATCTGCTCCACTTGGTTCAGACGTGACTGCGTGCGCTGTTTCTTTTCATCCGGCGTTTCTTCGCGCGTGTTTTCCAGATAAATGGCGTGCGGATGGCAGCCCTGATGCTCAATCAGTTCCTTCACAATGCGCACTGCCGTCCAAATTCCGCGTTTCAGTGCCGGAGAAACCTGCAATTTCCGAATCTCGTCGTATTCGATTTTCTCTTTCGGTTCGCCCAGCTCCATCAGCCGCTCTTTTGCAATCTTCTCTTGAAAATGGTATTGCGGATTGTTCAGCACCTGCATGAAGTTTTCATTCGTCGCGCGCAGAACTTCCATGATTGTTGCCGGCTGATTCTCATATTCACCCAGCACATCAGTCAACAGCTTTTCGCTCAGTCGTCCCCAGCCAGTATAGCGCCGCTGCACCAGAAAACTCAGCTGCGTATCCGTTATGTCCGGATATTTTTCTTGAATCAGCTTCTTCAAGATGCTGCGATCCTCAAAGATGGTACTCCAGCGCACCAGCGTTTCCAGCTGCTCCGTCGTCTGGTCGTTCACGGTGAATCCGTGCTTCTCCAAGTCATACCGTGTGCGCAGGTTCGCTGTGAATTTATTCGGTTCCTGTGTGCCGGAAATATCATTCTCCGTAACATCCGTGTATGGGCTATTCTGCCGAAGCCACTTTGCAAACACTTTGTAGGAAACTGACTTGTTCTTAGCGAAGAGTTCATCCATCATCCGCTTTTTCAGCTGAACGTCACGAATCAGATTGCCCTTTACGCGGACGCGGTTCAGCTCATTCAGCATAAGGTACTCTTCATACAGCAGGGAATGCAGCGGCAGCACGTCCTCTATCGGCAAATAGGTGCACTTGTTTGTCAAGTTTGCTATGAACCCTTCCGCCGTTGCCGTCTGATTCACCACATCAAAGAAATTCCACGGATAGGCGGGCTGGGTCATGTCACGCACAATCCACTTCTGGAACGGGCTGTTTTTATCTTGATATAGCGGACCGACATAATACGGCAGACGGAACGTGCAGATGCTGAGGATTTTCTCTCGATTTTCCCGCAGCGTCGGATAATACTTTCCCTGCGCGTCAAGTATTTTCGCCAGCTCTTCCGCCTGAATCTGGTTCGGGATTTGACCGTTCAGATTGATGCGCTGCAGCGGCAAAAAGCCGTTCGGCTCATCTATCGCTTCCAGCATAGGCTGTGCGGCTGCCGCTGCTTCGGCATCCTTATTGCCTGTCAGCATAGCTTTGAGCACCTTGTAAAACTCATCTTGTGTGCAGCGTTGCAACTTCTCTTTTTTGAATTTTTTCGGTTTGCGCAGGTGATCCGTATATGCCGCATAGCCTTTTGCGTTTTCATCATCACGAAACAGTGCATAAAACTTATCCGGCTGATAGGCTTTCACCCATGCTTTCAGTTTCTCCAAGTCACGCCCGTGCTTCTCATAACGCGCTACCATCGTGTCGGAAATCGTCTGCCCGTTTTGACGAATTTCCGCAAACAGCTGCCAGCGATACAATTCCAGCATCAGAGCAAACACTTCCGCCTGCGCTTCCGTCATCCCAGCAAGATACGTTTCTTCCGTTTCGCCTTCAATGGCGCCTAAGGAGGTTTTTTCTGGTGCATCCGTCTGACTTTCATAGCCAATCAGCGCTTTTAAAGAACCTTTGTAGCCCAAAAGAAGCGACGCAAGTGCTTGTGCAGCCTCTTTGCTTTCTTTTTTCTTGCCTGCGTACAGCAGCTTCTGAATCTGCTCCTTGCGCGCCATACCACGGAGCGAGTGATTTTCCATCGTGTGACAGATTTCCTTTGCCGCATTTTCTGCCGGCGCAAGCCCGCAGACAAAACTTTCGGGGTCTGTCAGCAATTCCAGCAGCTCCTGCATCTTTTGCGGTGCTTCCGCACCGATGTCAGACAGCGTTTGCCCTTCCATCAGGAAATGCCCGCGATATTTGATGATGTGGTGCATCGCCAGATAGACATAGCGGATGTCCGCCTGCTTTGTGCTTTTCACCAGCTCATTGCGAATATGATAAATCGTCGGCAGCGTCTCAACGGATACTGTTCCATCCACAAACAGTGCTTTGGGCAGCTTCGCATAAAACTTCTCATACTTGCTGTCCTCTGCCCATAAGAACGATTCATTCATCCGAAGAAAAAACGCTGGGTCTGCCGCACACACATCCGGCGCAACCAGTGCTTGCAGCAATTTGATACGCTTGCGCCGACGTGCCAGCCGACGCCGCGCTGAACGCTTCTGGCGACGTTCTTTCGCCGTCTGCGCTTCCTCAAACAGAACCGAACCGTATGTCGGCCGCTTGTGGAAGCGCAGCAACCGTCCTTTTTCGTCCGTCATTGCGTAGCCAACAGAACTTGTGCCAATATCCAGCCCGATATTGTAGACTTCTTTCATGATGGTGCGCCTCTTTCCTTTGCTTTGTCGCTCTATGAATCGCTTTTGCAAACGCTTGAAGTGTTCCCACACGATATGCGCACTTATGAAAAAAGCCGCTTTCGCGGCGGAGCCTCTAAAAGCTCGCAAACGGTGAGGGAAACTCCCTGGTTTTGACTCACTATACCATTCCAGATAGTTCATTTTCATTATATAGTACTTTGTGCATTCTGTCAAGTGGTTTTTTGAGTTTTTTACTTGCTACTTTTTTCTACTGCCCGCGTTATGGGGGATACTCCGCTCCTTTTTTCAAGTGCAATGAGCGGAAGGCAGAGGAGAAAAGGTGCGAACAGATGGTGCAGTTTAATCCGGAAATAGTATAATCTGTTCCAAATACATCCGCTTTAATTGCAGTATGCCTTTTGCGCCCAATCCTATCGCGAAACGCAAAAAGCCGTCTTTCATCCGTCCAGATCCCGCATATTGTGACAGCCCTGAAACCGCAGAAAGTCGCTGACCTCAATTTTGTCCTTGCCCAGCATCATCTTCATGCTCGCATTGACCATGCGGATGTCGTACTGCCCTTGGAACAGCGGCGTGATGGGGAGATCCAGATGCAGCAGGCGGTAGACCGCAATCATGGCGGTGCGGACAGAAGTTTCAACCGTGAACACCACGTCGCCCTCCAACTCCACGAACTGACCGATGAAGGCAAGGTTCTTATTGCCAGCGGTAATGACCTCCGGGCGGTCTTTCAGCTTGCGCGGCATGAACTGGCTGGTGATGTAGGGCATCACGACAGGGATGGTCAACATTGATAAAATGCCGCAGTCTACGTTTGATGAAATTATCGAAAAATATATGAAAATGAACATTGCCCATTCCTTTCGAGAAGGTAACGGCCGTAGCACCTGCATTTGGCTTGACCACATCCTGAAAACTGAAATTGGCAAGGTGGATAAGGAGGATTATCTTCTTGCGATGGAACGCAGCCCCATAAAGGATGTAGAGATTAAGGTGCTGCTGAAAGCGGCGCTGACTGACGACATCAACAGCCGAGAGGTTTATATGAAAGGGATTGATTGTAGCTACTATTACGAGGGGTATGTGGGGGTTAAGACGGAGGAGTTGTAAATTATAGAGTGCCTGGATTGACAACGCTATTGATGTGGGAGAAATTGTTATCCCTGTGGAGTGGACTACAACCGATGAGCGCAAAACTGGGAAAGCAGTCACTGGCAGGAAAAGAGGAAAAATCGTTTGAGGCTGATAATTTTCTGCACTGTTGAGAGGCTTTTACATTTGATCACTTCTGTCTACGATACGAAAATATCTTAGCCGGTTTATAAAACCAACTATGTATTTTCTGCATCACCTCATGAGGCGAAACATTCGTGCAAATCGGTCGTATTCACTCAAAGTTTACGAAATCCTATTGAACATCCGATTCGGCGGTGGTATAATCGAAATGGTTATGCTGTACATTCTGTGCTGAGGTGAAAACTATGAAAGCAAGCTACAAAAAATTGTGGAAACTGCTTGTGGATAAGGATATGAGCAAAGGAGATCTTCACAAGGCGTCGGGGCTATCTTCCAGCACCATGACGAAACTCCGAAAAGGCGAAGATGTGTTCATGGAAGCGTTGAGAAAAAACTGCATTTGCCTCGACTGCAATATCGGTGACATCGTGGAGTTTGTAGACGAAAGCAAGAGTAAGAGTCCACTTTATGTGACCGCCAATATGGTAGGATAACAATGAGCTTGGGAAAACGGCTTGGATGGAGAAGCGAATGGAACGATCTCTGATTTATAACGGCACGATTACGGCGGAACAGTTCCTCTTTTACGAAATCCGCATTGCATCGAAATATTACCTCAGCGGAACATCCGTGGAGGACGCAATCGAGAAAATCAAAAAGAACAATCTGTTTCAATACCCGACCGAGCGGCTTGTTGCCCGCATGGTGCGAAGCTGCTATAAGCGGCTGGATGCATTAGACGATGAACAACTCCGGCAGGAATTATCATCGGCTCCTACTGAGATTGCAAAGCAGATCAACCTCTATGCCATGATGCGCTACAATCGCATTGTGTGGGACTTCATGATCGGCTTGATTGGAGAAAAGTTCCGAAGTCAGGACTTCGAGTTTTCTCGAAAAGACCTGAACGTGTTCTTCTCCCACTTACAGGAGCAGAACGATGATATTGCCGGATGGAGCGAGTCAACAGTCAATAAAATCAAGCAAGTTCTGACAAAGGCTCTGGTCGAGACCCAGATTCTTGACACCTTTAAATCGACACGGCTCAATCCGCTGTTCCTTTGCGAAGAGCTGGAAGAAGGCATCCGCAGAAATAACGATCTCGAAGCACTCGCAGCTTTTAACTGTTTTAGATAGGAGACTCTGGCATGAGCGACATCAAGCAAAGGTTGGATAGAATCCGGGACAGAATATCCGACCCCAGTTTTCTTGCTAACAAAGGATTAAGCAATGAAGTCGGCATTCATGTGTTCTGCTACGATCCGGCAGACGAGTTGATTGTCAGAGACTTCGTTTCCCGGCTGAAAGCAGAGAACGGGACGCCATACCACATTAAGGAGTGCGATCTCTATGAGATTTTTCTCAACCTCTTGGAGGACAAGCGCGTTTTGAAATCTGTGGACGGACTGGAAGAAAAGCGCGGAAAGGAATACCTTCTCAAACAACTTCAAAAGATTGCAACGCCGGAGGCGCTTCTGGAATACATGAAGTACGAACCGCATGAATACGGAGACGTTCTATTCCTGACCGGCGTGGGAAAAATCTTCCCGTTTATGCGCTCTCATAAAATGCTGGACAGTATGCAGCATCTCTTTGAGGACATTCCCATCGTCATGTTCTATCCGGGATCGTTCAACGGACAAGACCTCGGATTATTTGGAAAGTTTCTGGACGGACACTACTACCGAGCATTCAACCTTTTGTAATTGGAGGAAGACACCATGAAAATACAGAGCATGTTCCAAAAGGACATCGACCGTGACATCAACGGTGTTGTGCAGGTATCGCAGGACGACCAGCGTAGTGTGAAGCAGGAACTTGACGAGTATATTATCACGAAAGAACTACGACGCCATTTTGCCACGTTCTTTGATAACTATGTTAAAGCCATCGATTATCCGACAGGAAAAATAGGCGTTTGGATTTCTGGTTTCTTTGGAAGTGGTAAATCTCACTTTCTGAAAATGTTGTCTTACCTTCTCTCCAACAAAGAGGTGGATGGTAAACACGCTATTGATTACTTCACGGACAAATTCGACGACCCGATGATGTACGCCGATGCAGCCAGATGCTCGTCAATGCCGACTGAGACAATCCTGTTTGATATTCTAAAACAGGCACCAGTGAACAAGGATGAAACTGCAATTCTACGTGTTTTTGCAAAGATGTTTTATCGGCACTGCGGCTTTTATGGGGATGATCTGAAGGTTGCTCGGTTGGAGCGTTTTATCGAAAAGCAGGGTAAAACAGAGGCGTTTCGTGCGGCGTTTGAAAGTGTACATGGTGCGCCGTGGGTGGATGATCGCGACGCATTTGCCTTTTTTGAAGATGATCTTGTAACAGTTTTGCAAGATGTACTTGGAATGAGCGAACAGGCGGCACGTAATTGGTTTAACGGAGAGGAGACAAATGAGTTAAGCGTCGCTCAGTTGGTGGACGACATTGTCGCATATGTTGACACCAAACCGAACAATTTCCGGCTTTTGTTTATGGTGGATGAAGTCGGCTTCTTTATTGGAGACAACAGTGATCTGATGGGAAATTTACAAGCTATTGTTGAGGAAATTGGTAGACGATGCTCTGGCAAGGTGTGGGTCATGGTCACAAGTCAGGAAGCGATTGACTCCGTTGTGAAAGTATCTGGCGATGACTTCTCCAAGATTCAGGGACGCTTCAATACTCGGCTGAGCCTGTCTTCCTCGTCCGTCGATGAGGTCATCAAAAAGCGTGTTCTGGCGAAGACGGAGGACGCAGATCTCCTCCTGCAGATGGAGTATGATAAAGAAGCTTCCGGCTTAAAGAGTCTGTTCGCATTTGACAATCCGATTCTCGATATCAAGGGCTTTACCAGCGCAGCAGAGTTCAGCGCGACCTTCCCCTTTGTGCCGTATCAGTTCATTATCATCCAGAAGGTGCTTGCAGAAATCCGCAAGCACGGTAACTCCGGCAAGCACCTTTCGGGCGGTGAACGCTCCATGCTGTCCGGCTTCCAAGAGGCGGCGCAGAAAATCGAAGACAAGGACGAGAACGCCCTTGTGCCGTTCTATCAGTTTTATGACACGGTACATACTTTTCTTGAAAGTACCATTCGCCGAGTTATCGACCGCTGCCAGAATGCGGCGGATGCCCACGATGGCTTGGAACAGCAGGACGTGAACGTCCTCAAGTTACTCTACCTTGTCCGTTATATTGAGGATGTCAAGGCGAATATTGAAAACATCGCCATCCTGATGATTGATGATATTCACACGGACAAGATTGCCCTCCGTGCGTCCATCACGGCTTCACTGGAACGCCTTCTGACACAGAACTACATCTCCCGCAACGGCGATACCTATGCTTTCCTGACGGACGAGGAACAGGATATTGCCATCGACATCAAGAACACGCCGGTTGACAGCGCACAGATAGTCCAGAGCATTTCTCAGACGGTTTATGGCGAAATCTATCCGGCAAAGAAATATAAATACGGCAAGTACGACTTTGCCTACGATCAGTATGTGGACGAGACGCTGAACGGCGCGTCCACTGGCGGAATGCGGCTTCGCATTGTCACCGTGGCAAGCGACCTCTACGGCGTTGACACTCAGCGGCTTATCTTGGAATCGCAGGTCAACAATGCGGCAATCGTTGTCCTTTCGGCGGACACGCCCTACTTTGATGAGCTGGAACAGGCGATGAAGATCCGCAAGTATGTCAAGCAGCGGAATGTGTCGCAGATGCCAGAGAGCATCCAGCGGATCATCCGCGACCGCAATGACGAGGCGCGGAAGCTGGAAAGTCATGCCCGCAGTCTGATCGAAAAAGCTATCGTCGAGGGCAAGTCCTATGTTCACGGAGAGATTCTCGACCTGAAATACGGCTCCGCAAAGGAAAAGCTGGACGAGGCGATGAAGAACCTTGTCGAGAGCGTCTATTCCAAGCTCAACATGGTTAAACAGTTTGTGGACAGTGATGCTGGTATTCTCGAGATTCTCAACAGTACGCATGAAGAGTTCGGCTTCACCGGACTGGGCGCGAACAACGAAGATGCTCTCAATGAAATCAGCCAGTGGTTGGAGCTGCAAAATCAGAAGATGCTCACGACCTCGATGGGCGATGTGCAGCGCCGGTATCAGGCGATCCCCTACGGCTGGAAGGAGATCGACATCGCAGCCCTGATTGCCCGTCTGATCGTCCAGCAGAAAATCCAGATCAACTATGGCGGCGCGGCTGTTGCCAAAGAAGAGCGCCGCTTGGTGGACTTCCTGCGCAAGAAGACCGAGATTGACAGAGCCATCGTTGTGCGGCGTATTGCGCCCTCCGAAGAGCTGATTCGCAAGAGCATCAACTTCCTGCGCGACTATCTGGGCGCAATGGACATCCCCTCTGATGAGGATGGACTGATTCGCTTTGTCCTGAGTACCTTTGAAACCAAGCGGAGCCACTATCAGAAGCTCCTTGATGATTTCTACACCAAAGAGAGTTACCCCGAAAAGGAAACCGTCACTGCAGCCCGCAACCTAATGAACGATGTTCTGAGCCAGCGCAAGGATAATGTTGCGCTGCTCAAGTGGATGGTGCAGAAACAGGACGATCTTCTCGATTCCGCCGAAGATATGGAAGGCGTGGAGATGTTCTTCAAGACGCAGTGGACTGTTTTCGCCAATGCTAAGAAGCGCCTTGCCAGCATTCTCAAGGAGAAAGACTACTTTGCAACAGATATAGATACGTTGAACGTCATCAACACGATGTCTACGATTCTTGCCATGCCGAAACCCTATTCCCGCATCGGAGAGCTGCCGGAGCTTGTCCAGAAGGTCAAGACCGCCTATGACGGCTTGATGGATATGAAGCGCGATGAAGTCGCCGAGAACATCCGCCAGTGTATGCAGGATGTTCACCAGCTTGCCAGTGAAGCGTGGGACGCTGGGACGCTGCTCCATCAGGCGGACGATTATTTTGTGTGCAAGCGCGAAGCGGCGAAAGTTTCGACATCCCTCACCGAGCTGGATGCCATGATTACGCAGCTTCTGAGTTACAAGGACACGATCTGCCGCCGCATGGAGGTCATGTCTGCCTCACATCAGCAGGAAGCACAGAATCCCACGCCCGCAGCGACCGGAACGCCCGCGCCGAAGCCCCCGAAGATCATGACCGTGCGCCGATACGACCTATGCTCGGTCAAGCGTCTGCAAAGCAAGGAAGACATTGATAAGTACGTCGAGGCGATTCGCGAAAAGCTCTTGAAGACGCTCGAAAGCTGCGACGGTGTGCAGATCAACTAAAGGAGCATAAGAAGATGAACAAATCAAAGATTCAAAAGTTTGCCGTGGACGGGCATAAGCTCCTTTACAAGCAGATTGCCCAAAGAGCTTATCAGTACGGCATTGAAGAAGGAAACGTCGGCAAGGCGGATGCTACCGAAGTTCGCGGTCGCATTCTCTCCCCGCTTGAGAAGAGCCAGCGAGCGGCACTGATTGCTGAAATCAATGCCAATGGCTATCCGCAGACTATCGAGCGTGTCACCTATATCTGGTTTAACCGCATTGTTGCGCTTCGGTTTATGGAGGTCAATAACTACCTGCCCTCCCATATCCGCGTGTTCTCAGACGCATCCGGCGCATTCAAGCCGGAGATCCTGAACGATGTCCTTCATCTTGAGATGGAGGGCTTGGACAAGGCGCAGGTCGCGGAGTATATTGAAAATAATAACACCGAAGAACTGTATCGTTACTTGCTCCTGACGCAGTGTGCGGAACTGAAAGCAGCGCTGCCGGATGTGTTTGGACTTGCGCAGCGTGATAAAGATTACACAGAATTGCTTTTTCCGAATAATATGCTTCACCAAGATAGTTTTATCGGAAAAGTTGTAAGCGATATTGATGAGGTAGATTGGGGTACTGCGGAAAACTGGCAAAACAGTGACAGCGATCATTTAGTTCAGATTATCGGCTGGCTGTATCAGTATTACAACACCGAGCTGAAAGACGATACCTTTGCCCAGCTCAAGAAGAATGTCAAAATCACGAAGGAACGCATCCCTGCCGCAACGCAGCTTTTCACGCCGGACTGGATCGTCCGCTATATGGTGGAAAACTCCCTCGGCAGACTTTGGCTGGAAGGTCACCCCAATGCCGAACTGCGGGGCGGCTGGAAATATTATCTGGACGAAGCCGAGCAGGAGCCGGAGGTGGATGCGCAGCTTGCCAAGCTCCGCGAGGAATACAAGACCATCAAGCCGGAAGAGATCAAGGTCATCGACCCCTGCATGGGCAGCGGTCATATCCTTGTCTATGCCTTTGATGTGCTGATGCAGATTTATACCTCTGCCGGTTGGAATCAGCGCGAGGCGGTGCAGAGCATCCTCAAGAATAATCTCTACGGTCTCGACATTGATGACCGTGCGGCGCAGCTTGCCTATTTTGCGGTCATGATGAAGGCGCGGCAGTATGACCGCCGCCTGCTCACGCGCGGCATTCAGCCCAATATCTTCGCCATCCGCGAGAGCAACGGCATTCAGGCAATGACTATTGAGTATTTCCATAAGAATGATCCAAAACTGAAAGCCGACATCGAGAGCATTGTCACCGAAATGCGGGACGCCAAAGAGTACGGCTCTATCCTGAACATCACGCCCGTAGACTTCGCCGGACTGTACACCCGATTTGCTGAAATTGACAATGACATCAATGTAATGCGGAAGCCTGCACTGGATGAACTGCTGCCGCTGGTCAAATGCGCCGAATTGCTGGCGCAGAAGTATGATGTGGTGGTGACAAATCCGCCGTATGCCGCTGTATCCGGGCTTGCGGATGATATGAGCAAGTTTATCAAGGCAAATTACCCGGACAGCAAAGCCGACCTATTTGCCGTGTTTATTGAGCGCTGTGGCGAAATGCTGGTGCAGGATGGCTATCAGGCGATGATCACGCAGCACGCTTGGATGTTCCTGTCCAGCTTTGAGAAGCTGCGTACAAAGCTGCTGGCAGTCGATATTGTCAATATGGCACATCTCGGCGCAAGAGCGTTTGAAGAGATCGGCGGCGAAGTGGTGCAGACCGCCTCGTTTGTTATCCGCAAGAGCCACATTGCGGACTATAAGGGCGAGTATTGCCGCCTGATTGAGCCGACCTCTCAGCAAGGAAAAGAGGATATGTTCCTTGCGGGTGAGAATCGCTATGCGGCGGATCAGTCCAACTTCTCCAAAATCCCCGGTTCTCCGGTGGCGTATTGGGCAAGTGAAGCAATTTTGAACTGTTTTTCAGGAAAAGATTCTCTTGATTCTATGTATAAGATGAGGGAAGGAATCCATACAGCAGATAATGAACGTTTTTTACGCCTGTGGCATGAGATTAGCTCAAATAAGTTCGTTAAAGGGGCTTCTTCGTATGATGATATAGATAAATTAGGGCGATGGGTTCCTTACAATAAGGGTGGCTCATATAGAAAGTGGTATGGCAACAATGGTTGGGTAATTGGATTTGATACAGAATATAGAGATGCTATGGCAAAACTGAAAGGTCATGTGCGTCCGAGTGAAAGCATCTACTTTCAGGAGGGTGGTACATGGACGGCAGTTACAATGGGAGGATTTGGGATTAGGTACTATCCTGCTGGATTTCTTTTTGATGCCGGTGGTCAAGTTGCAGTTGGTCCTAAAATTTTCGGTTGTATTGCTTATCTAAATTCATGTGTATTCGGTGAAATTGCAAAACTAACTATGCCAACAATCAACTACAAGTGCGGTGTAATAAAGACTCTCCCCGACCTCTCCATAGACAATGATAATGTCGTTGAAAAGTCCAAGCAAAATATCAGTGCATCACAACAAGACTGGGACTCCTATGAAACCTCGTGGGATTTCAAGCGGAATCCGCTGGTGTGAGGTGCGCTATGAACTGGGTAGATATTATTGCTTTGCTGCTTTCGGCAGTTGCTGCTGGGTTTTCTATATGGTCTTTTTTCGTGGAGAGGAAACGAAACAGGCGCGAAGCCACCATTCACGCATTCGAGGAATTGGAAAAAACGGTTTTCTTGCAAGATGATTATACATCGGCACCGGCGGAAGCAAAAAAAGAGGCGGAAGAACATAAGCTCGGCAGAGCGTGGAAACGAGGAACAGAATATCTGTCGAGAATCGAACATTTTTGCGTCGGCGTTCAGGCAAAAGCGTTTGATCTGGACACGCTAAACCGCTTGGCTGGCGGCTATTTTATCAACCAGTACGAAAACTGGAAACCAATCATCGAACAAAAACGTTTGGACGATCACAGCATGAACCACTACAACGAATTTGAAGATGTTGTTAATAAACTAAAGAAAAAGCGAAAACCAGATTGACATGATACAGAGGTTATGCTTAGAAGAAATGCTACGCCATGTCATATTTAGACACTATTAAAAGTTCCTGAATTATGATGTGCCATCTGCAACTTGGAATCAACTTTGAACTAACTTGCGTCTTTCACAATGGCATTTACCGAACTGTTGGAGGAATCATTGATATGGGAAGACTAATTTCCGACAAATATGCCGCATGGAAGCAGGAGTGCGAAGCCCGTTTCCAGCAGCTTAAAAAGAACGAAGAAGAACTCAACCGCATTTTTATTGACATTTACGGCTTGCAGGATGAATTGACGCCGGATGTGGCGGACAAGGACGTAACCGTGCATCGCGTGTTTGACAGCAAAGACGATGTGCCGGAGTCCATGAAGGGCAGCAACTACGTCCGCACTATGCGCGACGAGATTGTCTCCCTCATCTCCTACGCCGTGGGCTGTATGTTCGGGCGGTATTCTCTGGACGTGGACGGTCTTGCCTATGCGGGCGGCGAATGGGATGCCAGCAAGTACAAGACCATCATCCCGGACAGCGATAATATCATCCCCATCTGCGATGACGAGTATTTTGACGATGACATTACCGGGCTTTTTGTAGAGTTTGTCCGCAAGGTCTATGGCGATGATACGCTGGAAGAAAACCTCAAGTTTGTTGCCGACGCACTCGGCGGCAAGGGTACGCCCCGCGAGGTGATTCGCAGCTACTTCTTGAATGACTTCTATGCCGACCACCTGAAAACCTATCAGAAGCGTCCGATCTACTGGCTCTTTGACAGCGGCAAAAAGAACGGTTTCAAGGCGCTGTGCTATATGCACCGCTATCAGCGCGATCTTCTCGCCCGCCTGCGCACCGACTATGTTCATGAGCAGCAGGAACGTTACCGCACACAGCTTGCCCAGATTGGTGATGCCATCGACCACGCCAGCGCATCCGAGCGCGTGAAGCTGACCAAACAGCAGAAGAAGTTCCAAGATCAAGCGGCGGAACTGCAAAAATACGAGGAAAAGGTTCACCACCTTGCCGACCAGAACATCGAGATCGACCTTGATGACGGCGTGAAGCATAACTATGAGCTGTTTGCCGACGTACTGGCGAAGATTAAGTGAAGGAGGCTCCCATATGGAATTGGTCGAAGAAATCCGAAACCTCATAGAACTTAAAATTGAGGGGGATTATTGGGACTTTAAGGAAATGTGGCATGACAACAAAGCCAGTCTCCTTCATGACATTATTTGTATGGCAAATAATCAGTTGGGGCGCGATGCCTACATCATTATCGGTGTAAGCGACAGCAGATGCCAAGACGGTGTCAAAATTAAAGGTGTTACAGAGGTAAATAGAAAAGATCAACAGCACTTGATTGATTTTTTGCGAAGTAAAAAATTTGCAGGCGGGCTTCGACCGCCTGTCTATTTGCAAACGATTTCACTTTGTGATGATGATGGTATTCCGCAATCAGTAGATGTCATCATCGTGAAAAACTCAGAAAAAACGCCTTTCTTTCTTGTGGATAATTTCAGAGATAGAGATAAAGAAATCCGAGCTGGATATATCTATACAAGGGTTGGTGACACAAATACAGCGATTGATTCAATGGCTGATATGGACAAAATTGAGTATCTTTGGCGGAAACGCTTCGGGATAGATTTGTCAGTTAATGAGAGACTGCTTCGCCTCTTAGATTCTCCAGATGACTGGGTTGGAGACTTGAATTGGGGAAACTCAAAATATCACAAGTATTTTCCAGAGTTTCAAATTCAAATTGAAGACATTGAGGATCAATCTCAGTTTTCCACAAATAGCATTATGCAAAATATTGCTGATTATCAAGCAGATAGGAGCTATTCTGTAAGCAATTTGACTATTTATTATCACTCAACAATTCTTTACAAAGAATATGTTATCTACTTAGATGGCGGACGGCATCTAATTCCTTTTCCAAAAACACATACTGTTTATTCGGACACAGTAGTTGGAGGAGAGCCTTCTCTAACTTATATTTATCTAAACATGGATAGTGTATCGGGAAAGTTATTTAGATGTTTTTGTTGTACAGAGCATAACTGGTACAATGAGAAATGGGACTTACGCCCCGGCGTTGCGTTCCTTATTTTCGATGATGAGGCGGTACAAGAGCAGTTTAACGATTTTGTGCTAAATCGCCTTTATGCAATCGAAGATGAATATTGCAAGGCGCTAACTGCAAAAAAATATGTTCGCAATTCACTAACTGATGAATACTATATTGGTGGTTGGTCAAAAGCAAATGAAATAAAATCATGGCATTTATATGAACAATTTTGGGACATGGTCGGGAGTGACTTGCATGACAAACTGCCAGAAATGCCAAAAGAAGGAATTTAACGAGGGAGCTAAACGCTATGACCACAGAATCTATTCAATTTAATTTGCGAGAGCGTTTTGCAGCTCCCTTGCCGGAGTTCTATCGCCGCAGGATCATCTTCTGGAAGGACGAGGATCGGGAATTTGAGAAGGACGTTGACGAGCTGAACTTGGAAAACGTCAAGATCATCAAGCTGACTGGCACAAACAACTTTGCCGTCAAGAAGTTGCTTCTCCACGACGATTTAGAGAGCGATTACCTCGTCTACTGCCCAATATCATACGCCGGCATCGAAGATAACTGGCTTCAGGACATTGAATATTATAGCGAGACCTTCCGCGCAGATTTTATCTCGATGCAGATGGATGAGCTGAATATCGCACCGTCTGCCACTATGCGGAAGGCGGTCAAACTCTATGCCAAGTTCCTTGAGAACAAGGAACGCCGTCAAAAGCTGCACAAGATCGGGCGGGACTATCAAACGCCCCTCCAGCTTCACATCGACATTATGGCGGTACTCGCCGGTTTGAGCGAAGGCTCTGTGCAGGATGTCATCATCGCTGTCCTTGCCGCAGGTCTTGATAAAGAGACAAACAGCGTTTTGCAGAATATCCGCAAGTTCGGCAGCATTGAAGCCTTCTGGCAGCTTGCGCGGAAATACACCGGCTATATTGAGGAAGAAGACAAGCCGCTTGGCTATTTTGCAGCGCACGTTCTGCTGGCTGCGCTTTCTCAGACGATGAATGCCTCCGTTCTGAAAGGCTTGGAGCGTTTCGTTTCCGAGACCAACAAGGCATACTGTTATAGCATCGTCCACGAATGGCGTTCCCGCGAAGATAACGAGGACTTGTATGGGCTGTGCCGTACCGTGGAGAACGAATTGCAGCTCCCGACGCGCTTTGACAAATTTGAGCCGGAAACGCTGATTACGGGTGATGTCTTCCCGTGCATCAACGAAAGCATCCTGAAACAGCTCTATGCCGAGATTAGCGACCATGTAGTGAAGGTCGATCTCATCATGAAGGTCTGTGAAAACAGGCGGACAGCCGGATGGTACGAGCGTTTTTCTGATTATTTTGACTGCCTTTTCTTCATCGGAAGGATGCAGAGCTTCTATCAGGAACACGGCGGCGGATTCCATATCGTTGAGCCGAAGAAAATCTGGAAGCTCTATACGAGTGAACTCTACCGAATGGATGCATATTACCGACATTTCCATTACGCTTTCGGCAACTCGCTCAAGAACGCAAATGATGTTCTGGAAGACGGCTTGAAGCACTCGACGGAGTTTATCGAGGCGTTGTATCAGAACTGGTTCCTGCGTGAATTGACCGCTTGCTGGACGAATGCGGTGTCAGATGACCTTGCTACGCTTGGCTATGTCTCGGAGATTGAGAAGCAGCGGGATTTCTATAAGAAATATGTTGTTCCTGCAAGCAGCAAGAACACCCGCGCATTTGTAATTGTCTCGGACGCGCTTCGCTATGAGGTTGCTTCGGAGCTTTCCGAACGCATTGTGCGCACCACAAAGGGAACTGCCGAACTTATGGCGATGCAGGCGATTTTCCCGTCCATCACGAAGTTTGGTATGGCAGCCCTTCTTCCGGGGAAAAAACTTTCTGTGAATGACAACATGGAAGCTCTCGTTGACGGCAATCCCACTCGTTCTACCGTAGAGCGGAACGCAATCCTAAACGCGATGCCGAAAGCCAGCGTTGCCATTCAGTACAATGACCTTCTGAACATGAAAAAGGATGAACGGCGAGAGTTGGTTGCCGGAAAAGATGTAATATACATCTACCACAACTCCATCGACGCCATCGGAGACAAAGCCACTACGGAGTCCAAAGTCTTTGACGCCTGTGAGACGGCAATTCAGGAGCTTTCCGGTATCCTACGTATTATTGTGAACGAACTGAGCGGAACAAATATTTTCATCACAGCAGATCACGGGTTCCTCTATACCTATAAGCCTCTGAATGAGAGCGACAAGATCGACCGGAAAGCCTTCTCCGGCAATGTTTACGAGCTTGGACGGCGTTATGCGCTGACTGCTCCTGACACAACTGCTGACTTCCTGCTTCCCGTCAATCTGGAACGGGAATTGGACGGTACGCCCATCAAGGGCTATGCCTTGCAGGACACCATCCGCATGAAGGTTCAGGGCGGCGGAGAGAACTATGTTCACGGCGGTATCAGCTTGCAGGAACTTGTTGTGCCTGTAATCGCCTTCAAGAACCTCCGCACGAGCAATAAGAATTACGTTGAGGTTAAAAACGCGGAGCTGAAACTTCTGAGCGAAAGCCGCAAGATTTCCAACCTGATCTTCTCGTTGGAGTTCCACCAGCGTCAGCCCGTGGGCGATAAGATCCAGCCCTGCACCTACTCCATCTACATGACGGACGATGAGGGCGTGGTGATCAGCGACCGGCAGACGGTCATCGCGGACAAGACCAGCGACAACGCGGCAGATCGCGTGTTCCGTGTCCGGTTCAATCTGAAAGCCGGAACGTATGATAAGAAGAAAGTCTACCGTCTGGTGATCGCAAACGAGATTGACGTGGAAGAGATCGAGTTCCACATCGACATCGCGTTTGCGGACGATTTTGGCTTTGACCTGTGAGGTGAGAAGACTGGATGAGCAGAGAATGAGCGGCGAGACCGGTGATAAGAACGCAGTGCTCGACCAGAAGCTGCGGCAGTTCTTTGACGGAAAGATTGTTCGGAAAGACCTGACGAAGAAAATCAAGGAAGGTGCGAATGTGCTGGTCTATGTCCTTGAGTTTTTGCTTGGTCAGTATTGCAGCTCGGATGATCCGGAAGTCATAGAGAACGGTGTGGAGAACGTCAAGCGCATCTTGGCGGACAACTATGTCTGCCCGGACGAGGCGCAGAAGATTCTCTCCATGCTGCGTCAGCGCGGAATACACACGGTCATTGACAAGATTACCGTCAATCTGAATATGAAGAAAGATACCTATGAGGCGGAGTTTTCAAACCTCGGCATCAGGAGCATTCCCATTTCAGAGGATTATCCTGCGAAGTCTGACCGGCTGCTCTGCGGCGGTATCTGGTGCATTGTGCAGCGCGAATATGAGTTTCTGGAAGAAGAGAAAAACGCTCCTCCCATTTATATCCGAAAGCTCACGCCAATCCAGATGCCCCCATGTGGACATTGAGGAATTAAAGGAAGGCAGAAAGAGCTTCACCGAAGAAGAGTGGCTTGAGATTGTGCTGCGCTCCTGCGGTTATGAGCCAGATAAGCTGAATGACCGTGAACGCTGGCTTCTGCTTGCCCGTATGCTACCGCTTGTTGAGAACGACTTCAACCTCTGCGAGCTGGGTCCTCGAAGCACCGGCAAATCCCATATTTACAAGGAAATCTCCCCGAACAGCATCCTTGTTTCCGGCGGCCAGACTACCGTTGCGAATCTGTTTTACAACATGAGCAGAAAAAACGTGGGCTTGGTCGGCTTGTGGGACTGCGTAGCGTTCGATGAGGTTGCCGATATCAACTTTAAGGACAAAGATGGCATCCAGATCATGAAGGACTATATGGCGTCCGGCTCCTTTGCCCGCGGCAAAGAGGAAAAAGCCGCGACCGCTTCTATGCTCTTCGTTGGCAACATCAATCAGAGTGTGGACGTGCTGCTGAAAACGTCCAGTCTCTTTGAACCATTCCTACCCGAAATGGGAACAGACACGGCGTTCCTCGACCGTATGCACTGCTATATTCCCGGCTGAGAAGTTCCAAAGTTCCGCCCGGAGCATTTCACCAACGATTACGGTTTCATTATCGACTATCTGGCAGAGTTCATCCGGGAACTTCGCAAGGAGCAGTACGGTGATGCTTTGGACAAATATTTCCGCCTTGGCAAGAAACTCAATCAGCGCGATACCATTGCCGTTTGCAAGATGGTCGGCGTATGATCAAGCTGCTATATCCGGATGGAGTGTTCACGAAAGAACAGCTTGAAGCAATCCTCAAGTTTTCACTCGAAATGCGCCGCCGCGTCAAGAAACATCTCAAGAAGCTGGGCGGCATGGAGTTCTACGATGTCAATTTTTCATACATTGACAACGACACCTTCGAGGAACATTTCGTTTCCGTTCCCGAACAGGGCGGCGGAAAGCGATCCCCGAAGGAATGTGCAATCCCGGTCAGGTCTATACGGTCTCGCAAGGAAAGAGCGGCATGATTGGCGTCTTCCGTTTGGAATCGCAGATGCTTCCCGGCAGTGGGAAGTTTGAGCGGAAAAGGCTGAACTCTGACGGCAGGTGCAAGGAAGCGGCAAACACCGCCTTCAACTATCTGAAAGCGAATAGAAACCGCATCAGCGGCGCGATAAGCACGACAACGAAGGACTATATCATCAATTATCAGGATTTGCAGGGAATAGGCATGACCGAGAAACTTGCGCTTCCCACGCTGATTGCACTCTGCTCGATTGCGCTTGGGAAACCGACCCTCAGCAGTCTGGCTGTGCTGGGAGAGATCAGCATCGCGAGAACGATGCTTAAAGTGGATGAGCTTGCAAACGCGCTTCAAGTCTGCCTTGACAGTGGCGCGAAAAAGGTGCTGCTGCCTATTACATCGGCGACTGATCTTGGACTTGTTCCACCCGACTTGATTGGCTGCTTCAATCTGGTTTTCTATCAGAGTGCAGAGGATGCGGTATATAAGGCATTGGGCGTTGAGTAATTCCGATAAAAAGCGATGCGGGCAACCAAAACTGGACATTGACAGAGGTACTTCGTTCGTTTTATGGGCATTGAAAAATGAGAACATATTAGTTGCCAAACTTTTTTGCGCTGCAAAGCAAGGGTAATGGTGAAGTAGTTATCGCTTATGTACAGTCACTTTGCGAAATACTGAATTGCTATGGAGTGAATACCATTTCTCTATGAGCGCGTATATTTGTGTCCGTGCAAAACACCCCACAAAGCCGTAAAATCAACAGTTGGGTATTTCGATGCAGAGCCTAAAACTAAAATCAGCTTACATTTGCAGAAAGAGTGCATTTTAATGCGATAAATTCCGGGTGTCATATTGAAAACAGCTCTATCCTTGTGATATAATGTGTGCACATACTTTCAAGGAGGTGCAGCATGGCTACACCAAAGCTGAAAAAACAAGATGTTATTGATGCCTTGAACTTTATCGACGAGAACGGAGTTCCCGAACATAATACAAGCGTAAAATATATACTTGTGTCCGAGGATGGGAAAAAATATCCGCCGAAGTATGTGGTAGCCGTTGCTGACCATTTGGCAAACAGCACGGATATTTCGACAGAATCCTTTAACAGCATTGACGCAAAGAAATATCTGGAAAGTCTGGGCTTTACCATCAAGACAAAGCCGCAGGAAAAATTCGAGTTATCCATTACTGCCGAGAGTATAGCGTCGACGGACGAACGCTTTACCATGGACAATCTGAACCTCGGGGATAACTATAAGCCGCTGGATGCTTATTTCAAGAGGGTAAATGGAGATGTAATCAAGCGAGCTTACAGCAAAGGAGAAAGAAGAAATTCTAATCAAACTTTGCCGCGCATAGCCTGTCAGGTGTTTGAAAAGCAGCTTGCCGCATTATCGGTTGATGAGAAGGAGAACTTTCCTGTCTGCAAATATAGTCCAGGCACCAATGTAATCAGCGGTATTTATGCGAGTGTAGACGATTTCAAAAAGCACCGCAACACGATAGAGTACCTGACATACAGCTATGACAATGGACGTCAGTTTGTTATCTATTGCTGGAATATCTTCTCTACGATTATCTTCATTCAGGAATGTTTGAAGCGTTTCGGTGAACCGGGAGATCAGTTCATTTTGATATACCGCGAAAAAGATGAGAAGGAAACCGCTGCCGCGGAGACGGAAGCTGCTGTTCAAGAAGAGCCTGTTCAACAGTTCAAGGGATACCGAAATCCGTTTTCTTCCATGCTGATTGAATCAAAAAATCTGATTTTCAGAGGTGCGCCCGGTACCGGAAAATCTTATTTTGCCAAAGAAATCGCTACGGACATTATCAGCAATGGGTACTTTGACGATTACACACTTCTTACTGACGAGCAGAAAAAAAAGGTTGAGTTTGTTCAGTTCCATCCGTGTTATGACTACTCTGATTTTGTTGAAGGACTAAGACCAAAACTCAATAAGGATGGGACAATGGGCTTTGAATTGCAGGATGGAATTTTCAAGAAGTTTATTGCCCGTGCCAGAACGAACTATGAGGACTCCAAAAAATCCAGAGAAACCGTAGAAAAGGAAGTTACGGTTCAAGAGTCCATGACAGAGTTTTTCTCTGGGATTGAGTTTGGCGTTGATCCATTCAAGACGATTAATGGAAATGAATTTACCATTACCGACGTGGATGATGGGCATATCCATATTTCCATTCCCGGAAATGCATCTGTCAACAGTCTTGCTCTGAATCTGGATGAAGTTAGAAAGATGCTGGAATCCGGGCAGAAGTTTGAAAAAATAAAGGATATTACGTCCTTTTTCGGAAAGACGTTTGCTACGCAAGGATACTCCTACGACTTCGCTATCTATAAAGCAATCAAAGCGAAGAAAAGAACAGTTTCAAAAGTAAAGGCAAAACACGAGAAACTAAAAAAATACATATTCATTATAGATGAAATCAACCGCGGCGAGATTTCAAAGATTTTCGGTGAACTGTTCTTTGCAATAGATCCCGGTTATCGCGGAAAAGCCGGCGAAATCTCCACGCAATATTCTAATCTGCACCCTGATCCTGACGAAAAATTCTATATTCCTGAAAATGTCTATATCATCGGCACCATGAACGATATCGACCGCTCTGTGGACAGCTTTGATTTTGCCATGCGCCGTCGCTTCCGTTTCGTGGAACTTAAAGCGAATGAACGCCTTGAAATGCTTGCATCGCTGGAAAACGAGGAATTAAAGGCTGAAGCAATCAGAAGGATGACTGCGCTCAATAAGGCAATCACAGAGGTTGAAGATCTGAATGAAAATTATCAGATTGGAGCATCTTACTTTTTGAAGCTGAAAACACTTGATTTTGACCAGCTATGGACTGATTATCTACAACCTCTCCTACAGGAATACATTCAGGGAATGTACGATGAGGAAGGAATTATGAATCGGTTCGCAAGGGCATACGGCTATCAGAAGCCTACCAGAGGTAATGCGAATGAAGTTAATCAGGATCAAGGATAACTCCCAGCAGAAGAAAGATGCCTTTTCTCAAGTAGCGAAGCTGACAGGCAAAATCGCAGATAAAACGTTGGAACAGCTTGAGCGTGAAGGTGTATTCGTATTTCCTGAAACCGTAAAGGATGCAGGAGATATTACACAAGACCAGATGATCCTTCAAAGCGTCAATGACACCTATCGCTCCGGCAATGTGATGGGCTTTCTCGGCTACGGTGATGAGCGGCTTGTAATCGAGTCCCGTTTTTGTAGAGAGGGTGAGGATTACTTTTTTCAGTATCTTTTAGACAAAGTGCTGGACTTTCCAAACATCGTAGATTTGAACTCCGATGCCAATCAAGACAATCGACTGTTCAATTTTCTGTTGTTCCTGTTTCCGTATTACCTCAAGGCAGCTATGCGGAAGGGATTGTTCAAACAGTATATCCGCCACAGGTACAATGATGGAAATGCAAAAGGCACGATTGATGTCGCAAGACATATCAAGGAGAGCACCCCATTTGTGGGAAATGTTGCGTACAGTCAGAGAGAGTTTTCTTACGATAACAGTCTTATGGAGCTGGTGCGGCATACCATAGAGTTTATCAAAAGAAAGCTTTACGGAAATAAACTTCTTATCAAAGTAAAAGACGAGATAAAACTTGTTATAGATGCAACTTCGACTTATGAGCCGTATGACAGGCAGAAAATCATTGAACAGAATAAAAAGAATACCATCCGCCACGCTTATTTCAGGGAATATCTCGCTTTGCAGAGGTTGTGTCTTTTGATTCTTCGACACCAGAAACATCAAATCGGTACTGGAACGAGGCAGATATACGGTATTCTGTTTGATGGTGCATGGCTGTGGGAGGAATATGCTAACTTGCTCATTGAAGACATCTTCTATCACCCAATGAACAAGAGTGGCATAGGCGCTCAGAGACTATTTGATGGAAATGTAGGATTGATCTATCCTGATTTCATCAGCCGTAATAGCGAGATGCGGATGATTGCCGACGCCAAGTATAAGCCGATTGACAATATTGGCAACCGAGATTATTTGCAATTACTTGCCTATATGTTCCGTTTTGGTGCGAAGGCTGGTTACTATCTCTATCCTGAAGCAGATGGAGCTGACGATTTGAAATTACAGTTGAATCGTGGTTCTACCTATGAGAAAAATGTTATGCCGCGTGATGACATCAGCATTATCAAGCACGGCTTGAAAATTCCTGTAAGTGCACAGAATTACTCGGAATTTACCGCAAAGATGAAGACTCAGGAACAGAAATTTATAAGCGTGTTTTATGCGTAATTTTACAGAAGTACGCAGAGCGGCATATTAAATAATCGACCAATAATAACCCGTAGGAGTTAAAATGTGTAAACGAGCAAAATGTTCCTTCGTCTGTCTTTGAGACACTATTGAAATTCGACTCGCCTATCTGGATGCTACACCCACTGTAAAGGGGTGACGGCTTTTGCAAGAAGCGCTCTAATGCACGGCAAAGTGGTCATGTTTTGTTTTGCATCCATCACAGACTCAGAGTTATCCCCAAAAAGGAAATGGATTGATTTGAAGGATATCTCGCGCTGGTATTTGTATATTGTTTTTTAGAATTGCCACTATTGTTGACCTGTCACCATAAGCAGCGTTATAAGCTTGGCAAAGATAATAGATGACTTTTCCATCTGACGTTGGTTGTTCACTATCGCAAACCAAATTCCTACCGGATACTTTTGCAATGACCTCGTAAGTCGAATGTGATTGAGCCCATTCTTTACTTAAATTGAGATGAAGAAGATCATCAATGTTTTGTAGGATTTCCGGTCTTTTGTGAACGTACCCAGGGTAAATGGATTTAGGATCAATCTGAAGAAAGCCATTGACGCAAAAATCATAGTTAAATCTTCTGCCAACTAACCATGCTTTATAGGTCTCAGTATCTTCAGTATCCGATAAACCCGGCAGATTATCGAAAGAAATATCAAAATATCTGTTTCCATATTTAAGGCAGTTACAATCAAGCCGGATTTCAATTCCGTGTCGCTCAATGAACATGCGCAATTCGGAATCTGGGGATTATAGACAGAACCAAGGTCTATAAGCCCATTTTCTTTTATTTCTCGGCAAGCATTGGCGCTTGTTGTAATGTGAGATATAACAAAATCAATATCGTCAAACCGTGGTAGCGATTTGTCATACTTTTTTATGGTTGCTTCAAGAAAATCATCGCAGTACTTATACTCATTGAAATGCGCGCTTTCTCTTTCCCAGACAGAAAAAGGGATGGAAGTAAGACGCTTCAGTGTATCCTGAGCCTCTTTTTCAGCGTGAATATTGAACAACATCTCTCATCATCCTTTCGAGCAAACAAGTTTATGCAGTCATTAAGCAATACGAGAGCAAGCGTCTTAATGACCTGCCGGAGTAAAAATGTGTCAACTCAAGCCTTGTTTACGTAAAATATCCTTCATCTTCGGCCACATCATCTCAATCGGATTCAAAACTGAACTGTATGGCGGCAGATAGAGCGGAATCACGTCTGCCGCACACAGTGCCTCTTTTACACCTTTTGACATGGTGTGACCGCATGTTGCACATGGCAATAATGTCACCTGGGTAAAGCGCAGAAATTAGCACATTTTTCAGATAGTCAAGGAAACGTTCCCCTGTAGTGCCGCCCGAATGCATGACATATGTCGTTTGACCGTTCAAGCGAACAGAAGCCCAAATGGTCTGGGTAGAATGCCTGATTTCGTGTCGTGGATATTGTCAGCATGGACCACAATGCCCAACAAGTTGCCCATCGTGTCCACATCGGCATGACGCTTGCGCCCTTTTGTTTTTTTCTCCGTCAATGCCGCGCTCTTCGTTGTCCGTAACCGTTTTTACGCTTTGCGAATCAATTAGCACAGCCACGACAGTCAGTCTTTACAATGTACAGCACGGCGTTTATCAGTTTGCTCTTGCTCTACTTCCGATTCCGCATTCTCGAATACAGTGGTTCTATTTCCTCCCACTGTGCGTCTGTCAAGTCCGTCTGGTACAGCTTGTGTTCTGCTCTTACTTCTTTCATGCTGCTATTATACCACATTCCTCTTATGAAGACAAGCTCTAAGTTCTACTGTCTTACCAGCAGAGAGCCGTTCCGCTGCCTCTTTTGTATGCTTCATCTATTGTGTTATGCCGTCATGGTTATTTTTCGGCATCCGCTTTTGCATTTCTTCAATTTTACTATCTACCTGACGAATCTGTTCATTGATTGCCTCTATCAGAGAACAGTGAATTATCTTTGTTATTCCATCGCTGGTTTCTTCTATATCATGATTTAGAAGCTCAATAAGTCTGTTGTAGTTTCCCTTTGTCGCATTTAAATTTCCTTCATCAGAGACATCTTTACAAACAGTAGAGACATCTTTACAGAAAAAACTATTTTGCCTTAAAAATGTTCTTATTTCTCGTTTAATCCGGTTGCTACTTCCATGATATGCGTTCCAAATTGCACTTGTCATCTCATCATCAAGCTCAAGAAAAACATGCCGCTGGAAAATAAATCCATTATAGAGCTGAGGATTTTGCAGGTGGTTCAGCAACTTGCTTCTGTTGCCATAGCAGGCGATAATGTAGCTGGTTTTCCCGAGCAACTCATTGAGTGATTTTGCACCAGCCTCAATTTGGTCAAATGTAGCCTCTGTTGAAGTGACATCGTCCTCTAACTCACCGGACTTTATCCGCTCGAGCCGTTTTTGAAAACCAGCAAGCATTTTGGCATAATCAACTTCACACGGAAGATTGATTGCATTAACTTTGAGATTCCATATTTGGCTAATTAAAGTAACAACCTCATCGTGCGTAAGTTCACCGCAGTAGGCTTTCTCAAGAGCTATAGGCAGACCATCATCAATATAGCTTTGCTCCAGGTTCCAGAATAGACTACGGAGAAAACATTGATCCGGTGTCAGTTGGATTATATCATAATGCGTTCTAAGCTCAGTAGTAAAACTCTTACTGTCCCAATTACCTGTATTAATCCAATTATTGATTGAATAGAAACTGCTATATCTTTCTCCTTCTAAAGAATATTTTTCAGTATCGTTATTAATATAATCAGACTGTTCATTTTTACTTTTATCCTCTTTGTGAGTATTCCGCGCGAGATTGCGCAGCACGACCGCTCAAATTGAGCATCCATTCCGGCGGAATTGAGCACGCTTGCCGCCGTCGTTGAGCACTGCGGTAAAATGTAGATATGCATCGCATTTTGCGGTGTAAATATCTACAAGACCGGCTATGAAAAGTCAAGGGGTTAATCCGGAATAACCGCCGGGAGATAAGGAGTGTTGTCACGGAGAACAGCGAAGATGATGGAGATCATTTTGCGGCAGATATGACCGATTACAGTCATGTGGTCTTTGCCCTCAGCGCGTTTGCGCTCATAAAGCGCATGAATTGCGGGGTCTTTGAAGGCGGCAACTGTAGAAGCGAGCCAGATGGCTCGGCGCAAGTAGGGCGAACCACGCTTGGACATCTTCATTCTGGTGCCGGAGAAGTCGCCGGATTGCTTTACAGTCGGATCGACACCTGCATAAGCAGCGAGTTTGGCAGGTGAAGAGAAACGCCTGATGTCCCCGCCGATTTCAGAGAGGATGACAGCAGCAAGGGTTGGTCCAATGCCAGTAATGGTTGTAAGCTGCGTGTCAAAACCGGACAGCAAGCGGGCAATTTCGGCATCGAAAACATCGACAGACGCTTCCAGAGAGCGAATCTGTTCGATGTACTGGCGAATGATGAGCGAGAAACTGCTGGAAGCCAGCACAATGCCGAAAGAATTTCGGGCTGCGTCCTGAATTTCAGCGGCTTTTTCCGCCCCCAGCCTGCCGCGACTTGCCTTTTCCAGAACCTCGGCAAGCTGCTGCGAGGAAACAGACAGCATTTCTTCCGGCGTTGTATACTGGGACAGAAGCTCCATGGAGGATACCCCAAAGGTATCCGAAAAGAGCTTCTCGTATTCAGGAAAGACTTGGTCAAGCAAGGCAATGACCTTGCGCTTGAGATCGGAGGCCATGTCAATGACATAGAATCTCTGGCGGCACAGTTCACGCATAGCATGAAGATCACCGGGTTCTACGGAGGTTTCGCAATATCTGCCGAAGCGGATGACGTCAGCGATGATAACGCTGTCAACAGAATCCGTCTTTGTTTTGCGGATGTACATGCCGCGCAGCGCATCAGACTGAATGGGGTTGATGACATGCACCGTGAAGCCGTCATTGCGCAGATGGGCATAGAGCGTCAGCCAGTAGTGCCCCGTCGCTTCCATGCCGAACACGACGGGTTCGCTGAGACCTCCCACCATATCCATGAATTTGTTGTAACCCGCTTGGGAATTGGCAAAGCGCATGGCTTTGCGAACAACACGCCCATCCTGAGCGATGACGGACGCTTCGTGGTTACGCTTGGCAATGTCAATACCGACGAACAGCATAGAAA
>OKRU01000123.1_pt1 | contig 65742 bp, 47 predicted proteins | sample 1601131 | NCBI WGS metagenome assembly OKRU01 (sample SAMEA3541558, study PRJEB24748) | human gut metagenome | biome: human gut; feature: human-associated habitat; material: faeces | place: China | collected 2012
ATGTTATCATTCCAATGGTTATTATTCGCCCTTATGCCCCTTTGCACCTGCTTCTTTTTGACTATGACGACGGTGTGGAGATGACCGACAGCCTTGTTATGACCAGCGGAAATGTCCGTGGCGCACCTATATGTCGAAGCGACGAGGACGCACTCAGCGAAATAGCAGGCTTCTGCGATCTGATATTATCCCACAACAGACGTATCTTGATACGCTCAGACGATACTGTCATGGATACATTTGAGGGCAAGCCTTACATAATAAGGCGTTCAAGAGGATATGCACCATTGCCTGTTATGACATCATGCAGTGATAAAGGTCAGACCCTTGCCATAGGCGGTGAGCTTAAAAATACGTTCTGTATCAGAAAGGGAAGCCTTTATTATCTCTCTTCCTATGTGGGGGATATGGCTGATATCCGCACTGTAAAGGCACTTGAGGAGTCCGTGAAGCGTATGTGCGAACTTCTGGAAGCAACACCGCAAAACGTAGTCTGTGATATGCACCCCAAATACAATACAGTTGCATTTGCCGAGGGGCTTGACCTGCCTCTGAAAAAAGTCCAGCACCACTATGCTCATATCCTATCCTGTATGGCAGAAAACGACTATAGCCAAAAGGTCATAGGCGTATCATATGACGGCACAGGCTTTGGCACAGACGGCACCATATGGGGCGGAGAGATACTTCTCTGCGACCGCACAGGCTTTGAGCGTATGGGAAGCATAAAGCCCTTCATGCAGGTGGGCGGTGATCTTTCCTCTAAAGAGGGCTGGCGTATTGCCGCAACGATAGCAGGCTCAGCCTATGGGGAAAGGGGCGGAGAGATCTGTGAAAAGCTTGGTATTTGTACAGCGAAAGAGTACAAGCTTCTGTCCATAATGGCAGAGAAAAAAGTAAACGCAGTAAGCTCCACAAGCGCAGGACGGCTTTTTGACGCCGCTTCTGCGGTGCTTGGCATAAGGCGTTTTTCCACCTTTGAGGGCGAAGCTTCCATGGCGTTGCAGTTTGCGGCAGAAAAATTCAGCCGTGCGCTTTCTGCGGGAAGCAAAATCTGAACTAAAAAAAGTGACCTGGCCTACCAGACGAGAACTTATTGCCCATACAATCGTTGTATTTATTGCCGTTGTCCTTTCAGCAATTCTGATTTGGGTAATTGACAGTATTTTTGCTGGGCTTTTCCAGTTGATTTTACAATAAGTTTGAGTAAGGAGGAAGGGAATTAATATTCCCGGTACCGCTATGGAATCAGAAAAACGTTGGTATGTCATACATACTTATTCCGGTTACGAAAATAAAGTAAAAGCTAATCTGGAACGCAAAGTTCATTCCCTGGGTATGGAAAACGAAGTTTTCAATATTGTAATACCTATGGAAAATGAAATAGAAGTCAAAGATGGCAAAAAACGCAGCGTGCAGCGCAAAGTTTTCCCGGGCTATGTACTGGTAGAAATGATTGTTAATGACCGCAGCTGGTATGCCGTCCGCAACACTCCAGGCGTAACCGGTTTTGTTGGCTCCGGCACTAAGCCCATTCCTCTTACAGATGAGGAAGTAAAACAAATTATGCGTTCTATGGGCGTGGAAGAAAGCCGTCCTAAAATTGATTTACAATTACAGCAGATTGTACGCCTTAAAAGCGGCCCGTTTGCCGGATGCCTTGGCAGCGTTTCCGAAATTAATGAAGAGCGCGGCAAGCTGAAGGTTCTTGTGGACATGTTTGGGCGCGAAACACCTGTTGAAGTTGATTTTACTCAAGTTGAAGAAGCTGAATAAGGAGGTGTAATAAATGCCGAAAAAAGTCGTTAAGATGGTAAAATTACAGGTACCGGCTGGTAAAGCTACTCCGGCTCCTCCTGTAGGCCCTGCACTCGGCCAGGCCGGTGTAAACATCATGGCTTTCGTTAAGGAGTTCAATGAACGTACTGCACAGCAGGCTGGTCTTATTATCCCGGTAGAAATCACCGTATTTGAAGACCGTTCCTTTACTTTCATTACCAAAACTCCTCCGGCTCCGGTTCTCTTGAAAAAAGCAGCCGGTCTGGAAAAAGCATCTGGCGAACCTAACAAGAAAAAAGTAGCCACCCTCGGCCGCGACAAAATCCGCGAAATCGCCGAAACCAAAATGGCTGACCTCAACGCAGCAGATATTGAAGCTGCAATGAGAATGGTTGAAGGTACTGCCCGCAGCATGGGTATTACCGTAGTTGACTGATAATATCAGTTAACTTAATTAAGTGGGAGGCCAAAAACCGTTATTACCACATAGGAGGAAAAGTTAATGGCAAAAAGAAGCAAAAAGTACCAGGAAGCTTTGAAACTTATCGAAGCTGACAAATTCTATTCTCCGAAAGAAGCAATAGAATTAGTAAAGAAAACTAACGTTACCAAATTTGACAGCACCGTTGAAGTTTCTTTCAAACTCGGTGTTAATCCTAAATACGCTGACCAGCAGGTTCGCGGCGCTATGGTTCTTCCGCACGGCACCGGCAAAAGCAAAACTGTTCTTGTTTTTGCTAAAGGCCCCAAAGTTGCAGAAGCTGAAGCAGCAGGCGCAGATTATGTTGGTGGTGAAGAATATGTCGCTAAAATTCAGGGCGGCTGGACAGATTTTGATGTCTGCGTAGCAACCCCTGACATGATGGGCATGGTTGGCCGTCTTGGTAAAATCCTCGGTCCTAAAGGTTTAATGCCTAACCCGAAGGTTGGTACCGTAACTATGGACGTAACCCGTGCAGTAAACGAAATTAAAGCTGGTAAAATTGAATACCGCACCGATAAAGCTGGTAATGTACAGGCTCCTATCGGCAAAGTTTCCTTTACCGACGAACAGCTTTTGGCTAACTACATTGCACTTGCCGAAACTCTGGTAAAAGTTAAACCTTCCGGAGCAAAAGGTCAGTACATGAAAACCATCACTCTTTCTACTACCATGGGCCCTGGCGTTAAAGTTGACGTTCTGAAGGCTAACAGCGACAAATAATTTTATAAATCAGAAGATAATCGGGCCATAGACAGCAGGTGCGGCACAGCCGCGTAAGCATAGCGCCAGCCGAGGTTGGAGACGTTGAAGATAGACCTTCGCGACCTCCGGCTGCGGCCGAGAGGTCTTTTTGATTTAATAAAAAATATCAAAATAAAGAAGGGGGTGCAGATGTATGGCAATTAGACCTGAAAAAGCAGCTAAAGTTGCAGAGATTAAAGAACTTCTTACCAGCTCTAAATGCACTGTTCTGGTAGACTTCTGCGGTTTGACTGTTGCACAGGATACTGCATTGCGCCGTAAAATGCGCGAAGCCGGTGTTACCTACATTGTAGTTAAAAACACTCTGCTCCGTATTGCAGCACAAGAAGCAGGCATTGAAGGCCTGGAGCCGGTTCTCGAAAAGAACACCGCTATTGCGGTTGCTCCGGAAGACCCTGTTGCCGCAGCAAAAATCATTTGCGATTTTGCTAAAGAAAACAAAGCACTTGTTGTTAAAGCAGGTGTTCTTGACGGTAAAGTTATTGACGATGCAGCTATCAAAGCTCTGGCAGAACTGCCGCCGAAAGAAGTACTCGTTGCCAAAATGCTTGGCAGCATGAATGCTCCGATTTCCGGTTTCGTCAATGTACTTCAAGGTACTATCCGCAAAGTGGTATATGCGCTTGACGCTATCCGCGAACAAAAAGAATCCGCATAAGCTGAGGCTTATCGCATAAAAATTTAACAATAAAATTAAAACATCTAATTTATGGAGGTAACTATAATGAATAAAGAACAAATCATTGAAGCTATTGAATCTATGACCGTCCTCGAACTTTCCGAACTCGTTAAAGCTCTGGAAGAAAAATTCGGCGTATCCGCTGCTGCTCCTGTTGCTGTAGCTGCTGCTCCGGCTGCTGGTGGCGCTGCTGCTGCTGAAGAAAAAACTGAATTCGACGTAATCCTGACCGCTGCTGGCGCTGGCAAAATCAACGTAATCAAAGTTGTTCGCGAAGTAACCGGCCTGGGCCTGAAAGAAGCTAAAGCTATCGTTGACGAAGCTCCGAAAGCTGTTAAAGAAAAAATCTCCAAAGCTGACGCTGAAGCTCTCAAAGCTAAACTCGAAGAAGCTGGCGCTTCCGTAGAAATTAAATAATTTTGCTTAACGGCAATAAAAATTCCGCTGCAATGCAGCGGAATTTTTTTATGCCCGCATGATTGACAAATTGCAAAATATATGATAACATATCATACTACAACATTAGTAGATTGCAGGTATTGACAACCGGTACCGGGGGTTCAGTGGTTGAGCACCGTACCGTGCTTATATGGATTTAGATGAGGTGCGTTCATCGAAGACAACATGCAAGGTCCTGAATATTGTTTGGAGCCTTGCTTTTTTTGTCATGGTAAAAACGCGCTTGTTTAAGTCTGCCTGACAACATATACATTAAGGGGTGAGGGATTACATGTTTAAACCGGTTCCCGTAGGTAATAGGACTCGGTACAGTTATGCCAGAATCAATGAAGTATTGCCAATGCCTCATTTGATTGACATCCAAAGAAAATCGTATGAGTGGTTCATGCGAGAAGGTCTTTGCGAAATTTTCCATGACATTTCTCCTATTAAAGATTTTACAGGTAATTTAGAACTTTCCTTTGAAGGCTTTACTCTCGGTGAGCCTAAATATACAGTAGAAGAATGCAAGGAACGCGATGCTTCCTATTCTGCACCGTTAAATGTAAACGTGCGCCTTCTGTATAAAGATACCGGCGAGATTAAAGAATCTAAAGTATTCATGGGCGATTTTCCGCTGATGACGGAAACCGGTACTTTTGTAATCAACGGTGCCGAACGTGTAATCGTCAGCCAGCTGGTACGTTCTCCGGGCGTTTATTACGCTGTTACAATGGACCCCAGCGGCAAAAAAATGTATGGTACAACAGTCATTCCTAACCGTGGTGCATGGATTGAATATGAAACCGACTTAAATGACGTTATTTACGCACGTGTTGACCGTACCAGAAAGCTGCCGGCAACTGTTTTGCTGCGCGCCATGGGTTTAACCCAGAATGAAGATATTTTAGCGCTCTTTAATAATCATCCTTCCGTTGCTGCAACGCTTGAAAGGGATACAACAACTACCCGGGAAGAAGCTTTAATTGAAATTTATAAAAAGCTGCGTCCGGGCGAACCTCCTACTCTGGAAAACGCCTCCGCACTTATTGAAGCAACTTTCTTTGACAACAAACGTTATGACCTTGCCAGCGTAGGCCGCTATAAGCTGAATAAAAAACTCGGCTGGCGCCGCCGCCTGCTGGATAAAGTGCTGGACCAGCCGCTGGTTGATGTATCTACCGGTGAAATTATTGCTGAAGCAGGCACCAAGATTGACCTTGATGTTATTGATAAAATCGAAGAAAATGGTATTTTTGCAGGTCCCGGCCTGAAAGAAGTTTTCATCCGCCTGAAAGAACAGCCGATGAAAATTATCTGCACTTCCGATATTCCGGAAGACCACCGCACCATTACCGTTGAAGATGTAATGGCTTCCTTCGGTTATCTGCTGAACCTGATGGACGGCCTTGGCACCGGCGATGACATCGACCATTTGGGCAACCGCCGTGTACGCCGTGTCGGCGAACTTTTGCAGAACCAGTTCCGCATCGGCCTTGCCCGTATGGAACGCGTTGTAAAAGAACGTATGACCATTCAGGATGTTGATGTTATCACGCCGCAGGCGCTTATTAATATCCGCCCTGTTGTTGCTGCAATTAAAGAATTCTTTGGCAGCAGCCAGCTCTCCCAGTTTATGGACCAGAACAACCCGCTTGCCGAGCTGACCCATAAACGCCGTCTTTCCGCACTGGGCCCCGGTGGCTTGAGCCGTGAACGTGCAGGCTATGAAGTCCGCGACGTACACCATTCCCACTATGGCCGTATGTGCCCGATTGAAACCCCTGAAGGTCCGAACATCGGCCTTATCGGTTCTCTTTCTACCTTTGCTGTTATTAATAAATACGGCTTTATGGAAACCCCGTACCGCCGTGTTGATAAAGAAAACAAGCGCGTAACTGATGAAATTATTTATCTTACCGCTGATGAAGAAGATAATTACATTATCGCTCAGGCGAATGAACCTTTGGATGACGAAGGTTACTTTGAAGGCGAACGTGTAACCGCACGTTACCAGAACGAAGTGCTTTCCCTGCCTCCTGACCAGGTAGACTTCATGGACGTTTCGCCGAAACAGGTTGTATCTATCGCTACCGCGCTTATTCCGTTCCTCGAAAACGATGACGCGAACCGTGCTCTCATGGGTGCCAACATGCAGCGTCAGGCAGTGCCTCTTCTGTGCACTCAGGCTCCTATCATCGGTACCGGTATGGAATATAAAGTTGCCGTTGACTCCGGCGTATGCATTCTGGCTAAAAATGCCGGCGTTGTAGAACGCGTTACCGGTGATGAAATCGTTATCCGCAAAGATGACGGCGGCGTGGATAAATACAGCGTATTGAAATTTAAACGTTCCAACCAGGGCACCTGCGTTAACCAGCGCCCGATTGTTTACAAAGGCGACAAGGTTGTTAAAGGCCAGGTACTGGCAGACGGCCCTGCAACCGACCATGGCGAACTTGCACTTGGCTACAACGTAATTGTTGCCTACATGCCTTGGGAAGGTTACAACTACGAAGATGCTATTCTTCTGAGCGAAGATTTGGTTAAGGCCGACGTATTTACTTCCATTCATATTGAAGAATACGACTGCGATGCCCGCGACACCAAACTTGGCGAAGAAGAAATTACACGCGATATTCCGAACGTATCGGAAGAAGCATTGAAAGACCTTGACGAACGCGGCATTATCCGCATTGGTGCGGAAGTACGCCCGGGCGATATCCTCGTCGGCAAGGTAACACCGAAAGGCGAAACCGAGCTTACCGCAGAAGAACGCCTGCTGCGCGCTATCTTCGGCGAAAAAGCACGCGAAGTACGCGACAGCTCACTGCGTGTTCCGCACGGCGAAGCAGGTAAAATCGTAAGCGTAAAAGTATTTACCCGCGAAAATGGCGATGAACTTCCTCCGGGAGTTAACGAACAGGTTCGCGTACATATCGCACAGAAACGTAAAATTTCCGTCGGCGATAAAATGGCAGGCCGCCACGGCAATAAGGGCGTTATTTCCCGTATTCTGCCGCGCGAAGACATGCCGTTCTTGCCGAGCGGCGAACCGGTACAGATTGTGCTGAATCCGTTGGGCGTACCTTCCCGTATGAACATCGGACAAATTCTGGAAAACCATCTGGGCTGGGCAGCACGTGCACTCGGCATGCAGATTGAAAACAATGCCGAAGGCCTTGTAGAACGCCTGACCGGTGTGGGCTATGACGTTGAAAAATACGGTATCCCCGAAACCGTTGAAATCGGTAAATTCGGTGATAAGAGCATTAAAGCAGTGCAGATTTCCGTGCCGGTATTTGACGGTGCTCACGAAAAAGACATTAATGATGCGCTTGACCTTGCAGGTATCGACCGCAGCGCCAAAACCACGCTGTATGACGGCCGCACAGGCGAACCGTTCGATAACAAAGTTACCGTCGGCTTAACTTACATGCTCAAACTGCATCACCTTGTTGATGATAAAATCCATGCCCGCAGCACCGGCCCGTACTCCCTTGTTACCCAGCAGCCTCTCGGCGGCAAGGCGCAGTTCGGCGGCCAGCGTTTCGGCGAAATGGAAGTTTGGGCGCTGGAAGCATACGGCGCAGCTTACACCTTGCAGGAAATTTTAACCGTAAAATCCGACGATGTTGTCGGCCGTGTTAAAACCTACGAAGCCATCGTTAAAGGTGAAAACGTTCCTGAACCTGGTGTTCCGGAATCCTTTAAGGTACTTATTAAAGAACTTCAGTCCATCGGCCTTGACATTAAAGTGCTTAACGAGGACGAAGAAGAAATTTCCCTGCGTGATACCGACGACGATATCAACGAAACAGCCCGCAAGCTGGACCTTGACATCGACGGTGCCATCCCTGAAGCTCCTAACACGGAGATTGTGCAGGATGACTACACCACCGACAGTGATGACAGCGCAGCGGAAGACCCCGATTTTGATTTGATTGCCGATATTGGCAACATGAATATGGAAGCAAAAGATGCGGATGACGCCGCCAGTGAAGATATGGAATAGAAGGGAGCGATCGGTTCTTGTTAGACGTAAATAATTTTGAATCTATGCGTATCGGCCTGGCTTCACCGGAGCAAATCAGGGCTTGGTCCTATGGCGAAGTAAAAAAACCGGAAACCATCAATTACAGAACTTTAAAACCGGAACGTGACGGTTTGTTCTGCGAAAGAATTTTCGGGCCTACCAAAGACTGGGAATGCCATTGCGGCAAATATAAAAGAATCCGCTATAAAGGCATTATCTGCGACAAGTGCGGCGTTGAAGTAACCCGTGCCAAAGTACGCCGTGAGCGTATGGGCCATATTGAACTGGCTGCACCTGTATCCCATATCTGGTATTTCAAAGGTATTCCGAGCCGCATGGGGTTAATTCTTGATATTTCCCCGCGTTCTCTGGAAAAAGTACTGTACTTTGCCAACTACATTGTATTAGACCCGGGCAGCACTCCGCTGACTAAAAAACAGCTGCTGACCGAAAGCGAATATATTGAAAACCGTGATAAATATGGCAGCACATTTAAAGTAGGTATGGGCGCTCAGGCAATTAAAACCTTATTACAGGAAATTGACCTGCCCAAACTTACCGCAGAACTGCGCGCAGAACTGAAAGAAGTAAGCGGCCAGCGCAAAATCCGCGCTGTACGCCGTCTGGAAGTTTGCGAAGCCTTCTTGAAATCCGGCAACAGCCCGGAATGGATGATTCTGGACGTTGTACCGGTAATTCCGCCTGAACTGCGCCCGATGGTTCAGCTGGACGGCGGACGCTTTGCAACGAGCGACCTTAACGATTTGTACCGCCGCGTTATTAACCGCAACAACCGCTTGAAACGCTTGCTTGAACTTAACGCGCCGGATATTATTGTACGCAATGAAAAACGCATGCTGCAGGAAGCAGTTGACGCCCTTATCGACAACGGCCGCCGCGGCCGTCCGGTAACCGGCCCGGGCAACCGCCCGCTGAAATCCCTTTCCGATATGCTGAAAGGCAAACAGGGCCGTTTCCGTCAGAACCTTTTGGGTAAACGTGTTGACTACTCCGGCCGTTCCGTTATTGTTGTAGGTCCGGAACTTAAAATGCACCAGTGCGGCCTGCCGAAGGAAATGGCACTGGAACTGTTTAAACCTTTTGTAATGAAACGCCTTGTTCAGAGCGGACAGGCTACCAATATCAAAAACGCCAAACGCATGGTAGAACGCGCCAACAATGTTGTTTGGGACGTTTTGGAAGAAGTAATTAAAGAACATCCTGTATTCCTTAACCGTGCACCGACGCTGCACAGACTCGGTATTCAGGCATTCGAGCCTATCCTTACCGAAGGCCGTGCAATCAAACTGCATCCTTTGGTATGTACAGCATTCAACGCCGACTTTGACGGTGACCAAATGGCAGTGCATCTGCCGCTTTCCGCGGAAGCACAGGCAGAAGCAAGAATTCTGATGCTTTCCGTTAACAACATTCTGGCACCGAAAGACGGCAAACCTGTTGCCGTACCTACCCAGGATATGGTTTTGGGCTCCTACTACATCACCATGGTGAAAGAAGGAGCCAAAGGCGAAGGCATGCGTTTCAGCAGCATTAATGAAGCTATGCTGGCATACTTCCATAAGGTTGTTGATTTGCAGGCACGCATTCAGGTTTATGTACCTAACAAAGATATTTACGGCGAAGAAAAGAACGAAGGCGTAAGCCTTGTTACCACTACGCCGGGCAATATCATGTTTAACGAAGACCTGCCGAAAGAACTGCAGTACTTCCATCAGGAAACCGAAAAGAACGCTGCCGGCGAAGAAGTTAAGGTTTGGCATTTAAGCAAACTTATTAACAAAAAAGAACTGGGCAACCTTGTTGCCAAAGCACACAAGCTGTTTGGCAACCTGCGTACTGCCGAAATTCTTGATATTGTTAAAAAGAACGGTTATGACAACGCCTGCAAGGCAGGTATTTCCATCGCCGTATCCGATATTAAAATCCCGAAAGAAAAACAGCAGATTTTGGCTGACGCCGAAAAACAGATTGATAAAACCGAGCGTATGTTCCGCCGCGGCTTGATGAGCGAGGACGAACGCTACCGCAAGGTTATTGAAATTTGGAGCCAGGCAACGGACGACGTTACCGCAAAACTGATGAGCGCTACCATGGATAAATTCAATTCCCTGAACATGATGGCTGACTCCGGTGCCCGCGGCAATACCCAGCAGATCCGTCAGCTGGCTGGTATGCGCGGTCTTATGGCTGACCCGTCCGGCCGTATTATCGACCGTCCTATCAAGGCAAACTTCCGCGAAGGCTTAACCGTATTGGAATACTTTATTTCCACCCACGGTGCCCGCAAAGGTTTGGCCGATACCGCACTGCGCACGGCAGACTCCGGTTACCTTACCCGCCGCCTTGTAGACGTTGCGCAGGATGTTATTGTACGCGAGGATGACTGCGACGTTGTAACCTTTAACCTTGTTAAAGAACGCAGCCGCCTGTGCAAACAAACCCTTGGCGCAAGCCAGAACAAACTGCGCGAAACCGTTATCGGGCGCAACCTTGCTTCCGGCGTTGAAAGCCCTGTAACCGGCGAACTGATTGCCGAAGCAGATACCGTTATTACGGAAGATATTTACAATAAACTTATTGCAGGCCACGTGCTTGAAGTTAACCTGTATGCAACCGATGATATGGACGGCGAAGCAACTGAAACCGTTCAGATTAATATCAGCAGCGAAGATGCAAATAAGGTAATGAAAGAACACCTGATGCATCACTTCAACGGCAAAGAAGTTGCCGAAGACGTTGTTAACGCAGAAGGTGAAGTGCTGGCACATGCAAAAGATACTTATACCGAAGCAATGATTGACGCAATTTTGGCAGACGGCACTGTCCGCGAAATGAAAGTGCGCAACAATGCTATCGAAGGTATCGAAATCGGCGCTATTACCGAAGGCAAGAACAAACAGACGGTTATCGAATCTCTGCGTGACCGTATTGTCGGCCGTAACCTTGCCGAAGATATTCTGGATGAAAACGGTGAAGTGCTCTATCATATCAACGATTATGTTACCGAAGATATGGCAGACAGAATTGCAACCCTGCGCGAAACCGTTAAAATCCGCAGCGTGCTTAACTGCAAATCTAAAGTTGGCGTTTGCCGTAAATGCTATGGCCGTAACCTTGCAACCGACAGAAATGTTGATGTCGGCGAAGCAGTTGGCACCATTGCAGCTCAGGCAATCGGCGAACCTGGTACCCAGCTTACCATGCGTACGTTCCATACCGGCGGCGTAGCAGGCGGCGACGATATTACCCAGGGCTTGCCGCGTGTTGAAGAATTGTTTGAAGCACGCAAACCGAAACACCCCGGTATTTTGGCAGAAACCACCGGCGTTGTGCATATTGCCGAAGAAGGTGGCCAGCGTAAAATTACCATTACCGATAAAGACGGCATGGAAGAAGTTTATGCTATTCCGTACGGCGCAAAACTTGCTGTTACCGAAGGGCAGGAAATCGAAAAAGGCGACCGTCTTACCGAAGGTTCTCTCAATCCGCATGATATTATCCGCATCAGCGGCGTGCGCGCAACTCAGCGCTACCTGGTACAGCAGGTACTCGGCGTTTACAAATCTCAGGGCGTAGAAATTAACGACAAGCACATTGAAGTTATGGTACGCCAGATGATGCGTAAAGTACGTATCGACGAAGCCGGCGATACTACGATGCTGCCGGGCGAATACGTTGATATCGGTGAATTTGAAGAACAGAACAGCGAGATGCTTGACCGCGGCTTACAGCCGGCAGAAGGCCACCCGATTCTTCTGGGTATTACCAAAGCATCCTTGGCAACTGATTCCTTCCTGTCTGCGGCTTCCTTCCAGGAAACCACCCGTGTACTTACGGACGCAGCCATTAAAGGCAAGGTTGACCCGCTGCTCGGTCTTAAAGAAAACGTTATTATCGGTAAACTCATCCCGGCAGGTACCGGCATGAGCAGATACCGTGACGTTAAAGTAAAATACAATAACGTGCCTACTAATAACTAATTTTACTGCATAACAGCAGAAAAACTTAATAAGTTGCAATAGGTAAAGTAAACCACCCTGTTTATTCCGGTTGGAGTAAGCAGGGTGGTTTTGTTTTTAGCTGAGTCGCCGGTTAGCAATGAGCTGGAAGCGAAGTTGATAACCGTGACAGCGAAGCTACGCAAATTTCATGACTGAATAGGGAGTGAAATTTGTGAACCTTAATATAATAAAAAAGATAAACTTCTAATGTCAGCATCAAATTTGTTGTGACATTATTTTTTTAGATGAGTCATTGATATCCCGCATCACCGGCAGTGCGGTTTACCGTAAAACTACGCTGCCGCGCCAACCTACCGGCAGGGATAAAGTTTCACCAAGACCAGTAAAAGATAGACTTACTCTAACGGAAATGTCTTGCGGGGGGGGTAAAGGTATGGTAAAATAACATTATAAAATAATGCAAAATAAAATTATAAATTTTATTACAATCAATAAAACGTAAGAGGGATAACCGTGGCAGAAAATCTGCAAAAAATAAATAAGTATACCAATATTATTTTACCGTTTGTATTAATATGTGTTGACTACATCGCCATAGTATGTGCAGAAGAACTTGCCTTTAACTTCCGTAACTTTTATACCGGCAACAGTCACCTCCACATATCTTGGCTTAACTTTTGGGTAGTATTTCCGTTGCTTTACCTTATCTTCTTAAACATCGAACAGCTCTATAACCGCCGCGCGCAGTTCTGGCAGATAATCCAAAAACTCTTTGTTACCAGCTGCTACGCTGTTACAAGTATCATCATATTACTCTATATAGCGCGCATTGTAGGTTCAACTTCCAGAATGTTTATCGCAGTATTCTGGATATTGAGCTTTATTCTGCTTGTCATCTTACGTTACATAGTAAAAAAGATACTTGAAAAATACCAGTTATTACAAATACCGGTACTCATTATCGGCGCAGGCAAAACAGCAGAACTACTTGTACAAGGTATCAAAAACGATGCCGGTATGGGATATAAAATAATAGGACTTTTAGAAGACAATAAAGTAGAAGAAGGCATTCTTGAAAACTATCCTGTACTTGGCAAATTCAGCGACGCAGAACAAGTAATAACAAAATACAACATCAACCATGTCTTTATAGCAGCACCAGGGTTAGAACAAGGTAAACTAACAAAACTAATCTACAAAGTACAGCCTTTGGTAAAAAGCATGGTGGTAATACCAAACCTTGTAGGTGTACCAATGGGCGGCATAGAAGCAGAAAGCCTGTTTAATGAAAAGATAATGCTGTTAAGGCTAAAAAACAACCTTGCAAGGCCAATAAACAGATGGATAAAAACAATCTTTGACTATGTGCTGACCATAACAGGTACTATAGCAATAAGCCCAATACTTATAGTAATAGCATTATGGATATATAAAGATTCACCGGGTCCGGTAATCTTTAAACATAGGCGTATAGGAAAAAGCGGTAAAGAATTTAACTGCTATAAATTCCGCAGCATGTGCGTAGACGCTAAAGAAAAATTAGAAGAACTACTAAAAACAGACCCGGAAGCGAAAGCAGAATGGGAAAAAGACTTTAAATTAAAGAATGACCCGCGCATAACCAAGAGCGGGGCATTCCTTAGAAAGACAAGTTTAGATGAACTGCCGCAAATATTCAACGTATTGAAAGGCGAAATGAGCCTTGTGGGACCGCGCCCGATAATAAGGGATGAAATGGTAAGGTACGGAGAATACATTAACGACTACCTAATGGTAAAGCCGGGCATCACCGGCATGTGGCAGGTAAGCGGCAGAAGCGATATTGACTACGCAGAACGTGTACTTTTAGACAGCTGGTACACAAGAAACTGGAGTGTATGGTTGGACTTAATGCTGCTGTTTAAAACATTTAAAGTAGTATTGCTTAGAAAAGGTGCGTATTAAATTGGAAAAATTCATTGATGATTTAGTATCAATAATAACTCCGGCTTATAATGCAGAAAAATATATTAAAGATACTATTGAAAGTGTTATTTCTCAAACATATCAATATTGGGAAATGGTAATTGTTGATGATGCTTCCAATGATAATACAAATATAATCATAAAAGAATATCAGCAGAAAGATAGTAGAATCAAATTAATAACTTTATTAAAAAATCAAGGTGTAGCAAATGCACGAAATATGGCAATACAAAATGCTAAAGGAAGATATATAGCATTTTTGGATGCTGATGATGTATGGGAAAAAGAAAAATTAGAAAAGCAAATTAATTTTATGAAGCAAAATGATGCTTATTTTTCTTATCATGATTATAAACTTTTAGATTTATCTACCAACAAAGAAAAAATAATATCAGTACCTAAACAATTGGATTATAACAATTTATTAAAAGGAAATAGAACTGGAAGTTGTTTAACAGTTTGTTTAGATAGAAAAATGATAAAGGATATCTATTTTCCAAAAGCAAAACACGAGGATTATATTTGTTGGCTTAATATTTTAAAACAATATTCGATTGTGGCTTTGGGGATGAATGAAACTTTAGGAACATATAAAGTTGGTAAAAAATCAATAAGCAGTAATAAGCTGCAAAGTGCAATTTGGAATTGGAAGGTTTATAGAAAAAGTCAGAATCTTTCAGTACTGAAAAGCATATATTATATGTATTTTTATGTGATTAATGGCATAAAAAAGTATTCGTAAATAATGGTGATGAAATGAACTCATTTGCAATATTACTCAGCTGCATGTATGAAAAAGATAAAGAAATAATAAAACGGTCTAACATACAAAGCAACTGTGTAATTATTAACCAGTGTGATGAAGATAAAAAAGAAGAATTAAAAATAGAAAATAATAAAACCTGCCTATGGATAAATAGTAAAGAACGTGGATTATCCAAAAGCAGGAATATGGCAATAGAAAGCAGTAACGCAGATATTTGTCTGATTGCAGATAACGATGAAATATTTGACGATGATGTAGAAGAAAAAATATTAAAAGCATATAAAGAGTTGCCACAGGCAGAGATTATAGTTTTTAATTTACACAATAAATCGACAAAACTAAAAAATAAAATATATAAATTAAAAAGACTTGAATGTTTAAGAGTTTGTTCTTGGCAAATAAGTTTTAAACGCAAATCTGTAATAGAAAATAACTTGAAGTTTGATATAAAACTTGGTGCCGGTACAGGTAACGGAGCAGGAGAAGAAAATAAATTTTTATTTAATGCTTATGACAAAGGATTAAAAATTTATCACTATCCAGTTGATATAGCGAGAATGGTAGATAATGAATCAACGTGGTTCAGTGGTTATAATGAAGAATATTTTTATAAGCATGGTATGACAATAAGATATATTTTAGGATTTTGGATGGGTTGCGTTTATGCAATATATTTTTTAGTTTTTAAATATGGATTATATAAAAACGATATTACGTTCTATAATGCTTTTAAGCAAAAATTTAAGGGAATTTTTGAAAATAAATTGGCTGAATAGGGTGAAATAATTTGAAAATAGGCATTATCTCAATGCAGCGGGTTATAAATAATGGTTCATTGTTACAGGCATACGGATTAAAGAAATGCATTGAAAAATTAGGGCATAGAGTTGAGTTTGTAGATTATAAGTCATCTGATATACAAAGTGAAAAATTTACCAAAAAAGAAAAATTACAAAACTTTAGCCCTATTTTATATACAGTAGTAGTTGCTGGTAGAAATGCTTTTAAATTTGGGTTGAAAGGAATAAGCATAGCAATTAGTAATCATATAGTTAGAAAAAATTTTTTAAACAACTATATGAAAGTTTTAAACTTAACATCTAAACCAAACTATTCAGCTAAAGTAGACATATTAGTATTTGGCAGTGACGAAGTTTTTAATACTATTCAGTATGTAGAACAATGTAAAGGACATGCCTGGCAGCTTTATGGCGCTGATAATAATGCTGGTAAGTTAGTAAGTTATGCTGCTTCATTTGGGCATACAACTTATGAAGGCTTAGAAAAATATAATATGCTTGATAAATCTAAAGAATTATTAAGCAAATTTGATAGTTTTTCGGTTCGTGATAAAAATTCTTATGATATTATAAAAACGCTAACGGGCAGGGAAGCATCTATAAATATAGACCCGGTATTATTATATGATTACGAAGATATAGAAATAAAAAAGCCTGAAATTGATAATTATATTTTAGTATATGCTTACCCAGGACGTATAAACAATAAGCAGGAAGTAAAAGCCATAAAAGATTTTGCTAAAAAACATAATAAAAAACTTGTATGTGTAAACATGATGCAGGCGTGGTGCGATAAATTTATTTATGCGCATCCGTTTGATTTGCTTGGCTATTTTAAACATGCGGATTATGTTGTAACAGATACATTCCATGGAGCAGTAATATCAATAAAATATAATGTTTCTTTTGTGCAATTTATAAGAAGTTCTAAAGGTTATTCCAATAATCAAAAAGTTGGTTATTTGTTATCAATGTTTGGATTAGAAGATAGGATTGTTTATGATAGTGAAAAATTAGAAGATACTATGTTAAAGTCCATTGATTACGATAAAGTAAATAACATCTTAAAAGTTGAAAAAACTAAAGCTAAGGATTATTTAAATGAAGTATTAAGATAAATATGAGAGTGAGCATGGAAACGATAACACTATTTAAAAATAAAAAAGATTGCTGTGCATGTGGTGCATGTTTAAATATCTGCCCAAAGCAAGCAATACAAATGCAGGAAGATGAAAATGGATTTTTATATCCAGTAATTGATAATGATAAATGTATAAAATGTGGTTTATGTATTAAAACATGTACTTTACAAAATAGTAAATTAACAAATACACCGTTAAAAACTTATGCAGCGCAATCAAATAATACAGATTTAAAAAAGTCAGCTTCTGGTGGTATATTTGCAAGTTTAGCATTAAATATATTAAAAGTAGGTGGCGTTATCTATGGTGCAGTTCTTGAAAATGTTAATGGGAAATTAATTTGCAGGCATATTGCTGTTAATAATGTTACTGATTTAGAAAAGTTGCAAGGGTCTAAATACATTCAAAGTAATATCGGAAATATTTACCAAGATGTAAAGAAAAATTTACTTGAAAATAAAACAGTTTTATTTTCAGGAACGCCTTGTCAGGTAGATGGATTAAGAGCATATCTCGGCAAAAAATATGAAAATTTGTATTGCATAGATATTGTTTGTCATGGTGTACCAAGCAATAAAATGTTTCAGGATTATATAGAAATGTTAGAGAAAAAATATAATGACAAAATAGTTGATTTTAAATTTAGAGATAAAACAAAAGGATGGGGACTTACAGCAAAAGGATATACAGCAAAAGGATATACAGCAAAAGGATATACAGCAATAATACCTGCCAATGTTAGTTCTTTTTATTATTACTTTTTAAAATCGTACATTTATAGGGATAGTTGCTATAGCTGTAAGTATGCCTGCAAAAATAGATGTGGCGATATAACAATAGGAGATTACTGGGGAATAGAAAATGCACATCCGGAAGTATTAAAAAATAATAGTGTATTGGATTACAGAAATGGAGTTTCCTGCTTAATTGTAAATACAGAACAAGGGAAGAAGCTTATTGAAAAATATAAGGATGATTTAAAATTAATTGAATCGGACTTTGAGAAAGCTGCTGAAGAAAATAGACAGCTTAATAGAGCAAGCGTTTGTAATGTAGAAAAGCGTGATGAAATATTGAATTTATATAGTAAAAATGGATATGAAAGTGTTGAGAATAGTTTTAGAAAAATTGGTTTTTTGAATATTGTTAAGAATTTAGTGCCGGTGCGGATGAAAAATTATGTTAGAAAAATATTGATTAAAATGGAGTAATTAGATGTTATGGAACATTTAGTTAGTGTAATTATACCAGTTTATAATGTAGAACCGTATTTAAGAAAATGTTTAGATTCAATATTAAATCAAACATATAAAAATTTAGAAATTATTTTAGTTGATGATGGAAGTACGGATAAAAGTGGAATAATTTGTGATGAGTATGCTGATAGAGATAAAAGAGTTAAAGTAGTTCATCAAATTAATCAGGGGTTAAGTGCTGCTAGAAATGCAGGTCTGGATTTGTGTAGTGGCGATTATATTACTTTTGTAGATAGTGATGATTATATTGAATGTGATGAAATCGAAGTTCTAGTTGATCAAATTGTTCCAAATGGGATAGTTTGTAATGGTAGCACAATTATATATCAAAATAAAAAAATTATAAAAAAATCAAAAAGGCTATATGAGTTAAATAAAAAAGAAGCTTTAAAATTATATATAATGGAAAATGCTAATTGGGGAGGTATAAAAAAGATAGATTATTTTATTGGTAATTCTGTAAATAATAAATTATTTCCATCCAATATTTTAAAAACTTTAAGATTCAATTGTGACATAAAAGTATCGGAAGATGTAGATTTTATGATTAGAGTTTTACTTAAAGTTGAAAATATAAAATTGCTGCCTTGTGCTAAATATTTTTATATACATCGCAATATAAATAGTATTACAAATAGTGCATTTAATAAAAAAATGTTAGACAGCATTAAGGTTAAAATAAAAATAGAAAGTATAATAAAAAGAATTTTGCCCGATTATTATGATTATGCTCGAATTGGAACATTATTTATTTGTGTATATTTGATAAATAAAATTGCAAGATTAAATAACCAAGAACGGCAAGAAAATAAAGAATATATAGATATTATAAAAAATGAAATAAGAAAAAGGAGAAATGTAATAAATAAAGTTAATATAATAGGAAAAATAAAATTATATTTTATTTTGTTTAACACTAATTTGTATATGAATATAGTTAGATTAATTAGAGTAAAATTAAAATTGAAGGGGTTAATAGTTTGAAACAAGTAATGTTCATTATTAATAGTTTTAATAAGAGAGGGGGATTAGAACGAGTTGTAAAATTAAAAACTGATTCATTAAGTAATAAATATATATGTAATCTTCTGATAATGTATAACTTAGGCAAAAATGCATATAAAATAAGTAAAAAAATAAATATCATTTATTTGAATAAAAAGTTAAAAAAAGTTAGAGAAAGCCTAATCGATAATATTTTAAGGCTAAGGAAAATCATACAAAAAAATAATGTTAAAGTGATAATTATAGAAGGTAGAAGTGTTAATTTTATTCCATTATTATCAAAACTTATTTGTAAAGTAAAAGTTATTTTTGTTGATCATGGTTCCATAAGTGGATATAAAATAACAGCTATTACAAAAAAGCAAAAAATTTGTAATTTTGTAGATCAATTTTTAATAAGTAAGTTAAGTGATAAGATAATTACTTTAACCGAAAAAGAAAAAAATGAATATATTAAATCTTTTGGTTTGGCACATGAAAAAGTAGATTGTATTTATAACCTTATAGATGATAATCTGTTGTTTTCAGATTTTAGCTATAATAATAATACAATGAAAATAATGACAGTTGGTAGAATTGAATACGATAAAGGAATAGAAGAATTAATTGAAGTTGCTAAATTAGTATTTTTAAAACACTCTGATTGGCAGTGGCATATTTATGGTGATGGGAAAATAGAGTATATTAATAAAATTATAAAAATATTAAAAGATAATAGATTAGAAGATAATATTATTTTAAAGGGAAAAAGTAATAATATCTATGAGTTGTATAATAACTATTCGTTATTTGTTATGACATCTCATCATGAAGGTTTACCAATGGTTTTACTTGAAGCTAAAGCTAAAAAATTACCGATAGTAAGCTTTGATATAAATTCTGGACCATCAGATATAATACGTGATGGCATAGATGGTTTTTTGATAAATCCGTTTGATTGTCAAAAAATGGCTGATAAAATTTGTGAATTGATAGAAAATCCTGAATTAAGGCAGAAATTTTCCGATAATGCGCATGGGAATATTGATAAATTCAACAAAGAAAAAATTATAAAACAATGGTGTGATTTGATTGACAGCTTATCTTGAAAAAATTTTTAAAGAAAAACTGTATAGAGATTTGTTATTCTTTTTTATTGTATTTTTTAGTATATTTAATTTTATACCTGAAAATTTGAGGTTGAATATACTTGCCGGACCGTTGGCATCTAAGTTATCTTTTTATCCATTGCTTTTATTATTTATTTTTAGTATTTATTCCCAATATAAATATAAAAATGTTTTTGCAAATTTTAAGATTTTCAAAAATTATTTTTTCGTTTATATATTTTTTGTATTGTTATCGTTTATAATTGGAGCTTATTTATATCCATATTATGATGAAGTTATAGTTGGGCCTGTTAATGTTAGCTATAAATTGTCTTTGATTATAGATTATTTAAATAAATTTAATATAAGTATTCCACAAAATGTACTGGCTTTTTATTACTTTTTGCTTTGGAATATAAAAAACTTTTTAACTTATGCTTTTTGGTATTTAATCGGAGCGTATCTTATTTATTGTTTATATTATAATAGCTGGCAAAAAGCTTACAAGATTATAATTTTAGGTGTTTTATCAGCTCTGTTTGTAATTTTCAGTTATAGCATTGTAGAAATCTTTTATTTAACAGGCAATGAATTTGCAAAAGAAGTCTTAATAACTATAAATCCATATATACATGTTGTTGAAAGTGGTTATGGGTGGTGGCCGCCATTATTATTAAATGGACAGTTAAGGTCGGTATTTGTTGAACCTTCTAATATTGGTTTATGGTCTGCGTTCGCAATACCTTTTTTATGGTATAAAATTTTTACGGCTAATAAAAATATTAAAATAATATTTTTATTAATATGGGCATTTTTATGCTTTTTTTGTTTTTTAACTAATGCAAGGACTGTAATGGCGTTATTACTTATAGACTTGATATTATTGTTATTATATATATTAGTTTGCAGAAATAAAGATTATATAAAAAATGTAGTTTTAGTATGTTTATCTTGCATAAGTGTTTTTTTGTTTACAAATATTTTTATACAAAATTGTTTTGTTAACAATATATATAATATTAATAGCCTTGAAAATTATGTTCAAACAAATATAATGTCTATAGCATCGGCACAAAAAAGAAGTAATACAGCAAGGTATTCTGTTGCGATAGCTAATTTTAAAATTGGTATAGATTATCCGTTGTTAGGAGTTGGTTATGGATTAACAGATGGGTATATACGGCATTATTTACCGGAAATGGCTGATAATAGTGATGAAGTAAAAATGTGGTTAGAACGGCAAAAAGTTAAAGGTATTATAAAATCTGGATTTCCTAAATTGAATGAATATGCAAGCTTATTTGCTGAAACGGGAATAATAGGTTTTGTTGTATTTTTGTTTCCAAGCCTATATTTGTTAAATAAAATTAAAAGTATAATTTTTAGAAAAGATATTTTTAAGGCTAAACTGCCATTTATAATGTTTAGTATTTCGTTGTTTGGTGTACTTGCTTCAGGATTTAGTGCAGTATTAAATGCTTTTTGCTGTTATTGGGTACTTTTAGGTTTAGGCTATGCAATGTGTTTTGGAAAGGAAAATGATGTAAAAGATAATGGCGATACATGCAGTAGGCAGAAACATTAAATATTCCGCAGTAAATTACATAGCCGTTAATTTGCTTAAGTTTATTGTACGTATGGTGTTTATTAAAATACTGCCGATAGAATATTTAGGTGTTAATGGTTTATTCAGTAATGTTTTAGTAATGCTTTCGCTTGCGGAACTTGGTATTGGCCCTGCCATTGTGTACAGCTTGTATAAACCGCTTGCCTATGGCGATAGAGAAACTGTTAAAAGCATAATGCGCTTGTTCAAAAAGGTATATATTGCTGTTGGTACTGTTATTTTAGTTTTGGGATTGGCGCTATTTCCTTTTTTAGATAATTTTATTAAAGACGGGCAAAGCGTGCCGCAGGTGCATTACTTTTATTTAGTGTTTTTGCTTAATACGGTAGTCAGTTATTTATGGACGTACAAACGCAGCCTTTTAATTGCAGACCAAAAGCAGTATGTAGTTAATATCTACCAAGCAACTGTGCAGGTTTTAGTTTCTGTGCTGCAAATAATATTGCTTTTAATTTTTGCAGATTACTGGTGTTTTATCATTTTAATGCTGTTGGGAACTATGCTTGAAAACTTCAGCATCGCACGCAAGGCGGATAAGGAATATCCGTATTTAAACGAAAAGGCAGAAGCTTTATATTTAGACATAAAACAGCAGATAGTAAAAAACACTAAAGCCATGATATGCCATAAGATTGGTGGTATGGTGGTGTTTAGCAGCAGCAACCTTGTATTAAGTAAATTTGCCGGGCTTGCGGCAGTAGGGTTATACAGTAACTACTACATGGTGATAGCCGCACTAAACACTTTTGCCGCAAAATTTTTTGAAAGCATTACTGCCAGTATTGGCAATTTAATGGTGGTGGAAGAAAGCAGCAAAAAAATAAAAGCCTTTAAAATTACGGAGTTTATTACAGCTTTGCAGGCGGCAATCTGTTTTTGTGGTCTGTATGTTTTGTTTAATCCGTTTGTAGAATTGTGGGTTGGTAAGGCTTATTTATTTAGTGAAGCAGTTGTTTCTGCAATGGCATTTTCATTTTATTTAACGTATATGCGCAAGGCTGTGCTGATGTTTCGTGATGCCTGTGGTTTATACTGGAATGACCGCTATAAGCCATTGGCGGAATCTGTAATTAATTTAGCTGCTTCTATTTACTTAACAATTAATTACGGCATTATTGGTGTAGTGCTTGGTGGTATTATCAGTACGCTGTTAACATGCTTTTGGGTAGAGCCGTATGTGCTTTTTAACAACGGGATAGATATTAAGTTAAAAGATTATTTTGCGGATTATTTAATATTTACTGCTGTGTCTTTGTTATCTGCATTGACAAGTAAATTTATTTACAGCAGTTTGTTTGATAAAGTTACTTTTGTTAATTTTATAGCAGGTATTTTTATTTGCGTAAGCGTTACGTTTGTTTTGTGGTATGTAATTTTTAAAAACAGGGAAGAAACGCAGTATTTAGTTAGTTTGTTAAAGAGTAAAATATATCGAAGGTAAAAATTGTTTTATGATAGAAAGAAATTTAAACGAAAAAATTTTACAATTAAATAAAAAAACAGCAATTATTGTAATTTATAGTCAATCTCAATCTGGCAAAACAACTTTCCTCAAAAACCTTGCTTCACTTGACCGCAAGTACGCTGACTTGGCAGAGCCTGCTTTGCGCAGTATGGCTAACGAGGAACCGGTGCTGTTTTTGCAGCGGTATGCGCCGCCGGTGCTGATTGATAATATTCAGTACGCGCCGGAACTTGTGCCGGTAATTAAGGATTATGCGCTAAAGCACGGCAATACGGGCGATTTTTGGCTGATTGCGCCTAAAGAGGATGCGGAAACTATTATCGCCATTATGCAGGAGCTCGGCGATAAGTTTGCCTGCCTAGAGCTTTGCGGTTTAAGCAGCGCGGAGCTGGACGGAAGGGAAAGCACGCCGTTTATACCGGATATGCAGCTGTTGGCAGGACGGATGCAAAATCCTGTGCCGCACAGCATGGTTGAAATTTACGAGCGTATCTGGCGCGGCAGTAAGCCGGCAATGTATAACGAAGGTGCAGACTGGCAGGCGTTTTACGCTAAACTTGTGCAGGATATTTTGCAGCGTGACATCCGCAAATTTGTTCAGCTTAACGATGAGATGAAGTTTTACCGCTTTTTGTGTGCGGCAGCAGCGCAGACGGCAAAACTTTTAAACTACGCCGTTATGGCAAAGGAAACTGGCATCAGCATACCAACGGCGAAGCAATGGCTTGGTATTTTGGAACGCATGGGTTTGGTGTATTTGCTTCAACCGGCGGCTTTTAGCGGTGTTAAATATGTTGTAAAAACGCCGAAGCTGTATTTTACGGATACCGGCCTTGCGGCATACCTTTTGCGCTGGAACACTGCGGACGCGTTAGAACTTGGCGCGATGAGCGCGGAGTTTTTTGAAACCTGGGTTATTGGCGAAGTATATAAAAGTTTTGCCAATAGCGGGCAGATAGCGCAGCTGTACTACTACCGCAATTTTAATGGTAAAGAGGTTGAGCTATTAATTTTGCACAACGGTGTGCTGTACCCATGCGTTATCAGCAAAAGCGCGCAGGTGCAAAAAATGTACAAGCGTTTTAATATAATAGAAGCGGCGTTTGGCGGCTGTACAGAAGTTAAAAGAGCATCTGGCAGTGTCATTTGCCTTGTGCCGGAGTTCGGTATGGATAAAAACAACATTATGTATATTCCCGCGTGGATGATTTAAGCCTTGCATAAGCAGGGCTTTATTTTTATGCTTAATTTTACCTACACCTTTACGTGTGGTATAATATATTATTAGATTTATTGAACGAGAGGAACAGCCATGGCAGATAAATTTTTAGTGATAGACGGCAGCAGCCTGATTCACAGGGCGTTTTTTGCCCTGCCGCCGCTGACGACACAGAGCGGTGTGCATACGGGTGCTGTGTACGGTTTTTGTAATATGCTTTTGCGCCTGCTGGCGGATGTACAGCCCAAGTGGCTGGCGGTAGCGTTTGACAAGAGCCGCAAAACCTTCCGCACGGAGATGTTTGCCGATTACAAGGGGCAGCGCAAACCGACGCCGAGCGAGCTTTCTGAGCAGTTCCCGCTGGCGCGCAAGGTGCTGGAGGCAATGAATATTGCCGTACTGGAACTTGATAATTACGAGGCGGACGACATCATCGGCACGTTTGCCGTACACGCGCCGCAGGAAGCGGACGTGATTATTGTAACGGGCGACCGCGACGAACTTCAGCTTTTAAGCAGCCGCACAAGCGTATATTTTACCAAACGCGGAATTTCGGACCTTAAAATTTACACGCCGGAAGTTTTCGCAGAAGAATATGAAGGCCTTGAACCGAAGCAGCTTATTGACCTGAAAGGGCTGATGGGCGATACTTCGGATAACATTCCCGGTATACCGGGCGTTGGCCCCAAAACAGCTCTTAAGCTGATTGGCGAGTACGGCTGTGTGGAAAACGTGCTGGCTAACGCCGATAAAATCAGCGGCAAAGCACTGCGCGAAAAAGTACAGAATAACAAAGAATCGGCGTTGCTTTCCAAAAAACTGGCAACAATTTTTACGGATGTGCCGGTTGATGCAGATTTGGCAAATTATGAATTGAAAGCATTAAAACCGGAGGCGCGCGAATTGCTTGCCGGGTTGGAATTCCGCAATATGTATGACCGGTTTAATGCCGTTATGGGCGCGCCGGAAGGCGATTTCAGCCTTTTTGGCGACTTTGTGGAAGACAAGCCTGCCGGGCTGCCGGAAGAAGTTGTAAAAAGTGCCGACGATGCGGAAGCGTTGTTTAAACTTATCGCCGTAAGGCGTGAAGTTACGCCGCTTGCTGTGCAAATTGGCGGTACGCTGCCGGATTTATATTTTAAACGTGCGGAGCTTTTATGTGATGGGCGTGTTTATATTTTTGAAGGCGAGTGCCCCGGCTGGCAGCAGTTTTATGACTGGCTGGCAAATGAAAACTGCCAAAAAGCCTGCTGTGACAGCAAAGAGATTATAAAAACCGCTTTGTGCCTTGGGGTTGAAGTACGCGGCATAACGGATGATATTGCCATTGCCGCATACCTTATTGACCCTGCGCGCAGCGAATACAGCATTAAAACCGTCGGCGGAGCGTACCTGACGCAGGCGTATGCGCAGGAGTGCAAGGCGGTTGCGGAGCTGGTGCCCGTTTTGCGCGCTAAGCTGAACGAGCACGAACAGATAAAATTATATGAAGAAATGGAGCTGCCGCTGGCACGCACGCTTGCCAAAATGGAACTGGCTGGCATTAAGCCGGATGCAGCGATTTTGGATAAATTAACCAAAGAAATGGCGGCGCAGATTGCAGCGCTTGAAATTTTGGCGGTAGAGCAGGCCGGAGAAACATTCAATTTAAAATCTACCAAGCAGCTTGGTGCTATTTTGTTTGAAAAGCTGGGCCTGCCGGTCATCAAAAAAACTAAAACAGGTTATTCTACAGATGTATCAGTTTTGGAGCAGCTGCGCAACGAGCATCCGCTGGTGCGGACTATTTTGGAACACCGCAAGCTGACGAAGCTTCACAGCACTTACCTTGAAGGGCTGCGACCGCTGATTAATAGCGTTACAGGGCGTATACATACGCATTTTCAGCAGCTTGTTACCGTTACCGGCCGCCTGAGCAGTACCGACCCGAACTTGCAGAATATCCCTACCCGTACGGAACTTGGCAAAAAAATACGCGAAATTTTTGTGCCGGGCGAAGGTTACGATTACCTGTTAAGCTGCGATTATTCGCAGGTAGAACTGCGCGTGCTGGCGCATATTGCGCAGGATGAACTGCTTTTGGAAAGCTTCCTGCACGGGCAGGATGTACACGCACGCACGGCGGCGGAGGTGTTTGGGGTGCCGCTGGACGAAGTTACCGGCACCATGCGTACGCGCGCCAAAGCGGTAAACTTTGGCATTGTGTACGGCATCAGCGATTTTGGGCTTGCCAAGCAGCTTGATATCAATCGCGGCGAGGCGGGCAGATATATTGAAAATTACCTTGGACGTTACACCGGCGTTAAAAAATATATGGATGATATGGTGGCGAGCGCCAAAAAACAGGGCTATGTGCAGACGCTGTTCGGGCGCAGGCGTTACCTGCCGGATATTAACAGCCGCAACTTTAACCTGCGCGGCTTTGCGGAGCGTACCGCCATTAACACGCCGATACAGGGCACGGCGGCGGACATTATAAAAATTGCCATGGTTAACGTGCAGAAAATGCTGGAACAGGGCGGTTATAAAAGCCGCATACTGCTTCAGGTGCACGACGAACTTTTGCTTGAAGTAACGGAGGCCGAACGCGAAGAAGTTGGCGCACTTGTAAAACAAACTATGGAAAGCGCCGTAAAACTCAGCGTACCGCTGATTGCCGACGTTAACTACGGCGTAAACTGGGCAGACGCCAAATAGGGAGGAATTACCATGCCGGAAATGCCGGAAGTGGAGCAGGTACGCAAAACCCTGCTGCCACACATTAAGGGCAAAACCATTAAAAATATAGAAATTAACCTTGCAAGGCTGATAAAATACCCTTCGCCGGAAGAATTTATTGCCGGTTTAACGGGCAAAACCATTTTGGATGTAGGACGCCGCGGCAAATACCTGGTGCTTAAAACAGGCGAAAACCAGAAGCTGATTGTGCATTTGCGCATGACGGGCAGCCTGATTGCGCAGGATGCAGATAAGCCGGAACCGCCTTATGCCAAAATTAAGTTTGAACTGACGGACGGCGTAACCATGTGGTTCTGCGATATCCGCACCTTTGGCACGCTGTACCTTGTTACCAATAATGACGCTTATATTGAAGGCTACGAAACTTTAGGACCTGAGCCTTTAAGCGAAGGCTTTACGGCCGGTTATATGCGCCCGGTTATAGCTAAAAGCAGAAAGCCCATAAAAACTCTGATTTTGGAGCAGACTTTTATTGCAGGGCTGGGCAACATCTACGCCGACGAATGCCTGGCGTTATCCGGCATTTTGCCGGTGCGCACGGCCAACACGCTGACGGACGAAGAAATTGACCGCCTGCATGATGCTATAAACAAGGTTATTGCGCAGGGCATTGCTAACCGCGGCACAACCTTCCGCGATTACAAAGACGGCGAAGGCAACAAGGGCGATAACCAAAACCATTTGCTGGTATATGGGCGCAAAGGCTTGTGCTGCAAAATGTGCGGCGGCGAACTTTTGGGCACCAAAGTAGGCGGGCGCGGCACAACATACTGCCCGCACTGCCAAAAATAAAACGGTGAAAAAATGAAAGTAATAGGTTTAACAGGGGGCATAGCCTCCGGTAAAAGTACAATTGCAAATTTACTGCGCAGCCTTGGCGCTCCTGTTTTTGATGCCGACGCTGAAAGCCGTGCTCTGGTTGCCAAAGGGCGTGCGGCTCTTAACGAAATAGCCCTTACCTTTGGCATTGAATACCTTACGGACGGCGGCGAGCTTAACCGCCCCAAAATGGCGGAACTTGTTTTCCACGATAAAGAAGCGCTGAAAAAACTGGAAGCAATTATTCATAAAAATGTACTGGCTGCTGCGCAGAGCTTTCTGGCGGAATGCCGCAGTAAAAATCTGCCGGCGGCAGTGCTTGATGTACCGCTTTTAATTGAATGCGGCTGGTACAAAGATGTTGACGCCGTGTGGCTTGTTGCCGTAGACAGCGAAACGCAGATAGAACGTGCCATGGCACGCAGCAACATGACGCGCGAAGAAGTTAAGGCACGCATTGCAGCGCAGATGACACTGGAAGAGAAAAAGGCTTATGCCAGCCTTGTAATTGATAACAGCGGCACCTTTGCCGAAACGGAAAAAGCCGTTGCCGCAGCATGGAAAAATTTTACGGCGGAGGCATAAGTTGGGCAGGCGGAAAAAGAAAAAATTTATCGACAGATGGTGGGTAAAATTCTTAATGGTTGCTGCCGCCATTTTTCTCATCGGTGAAGCCGGTATGAAAATATGGAGCAGCGAAGCCGTGCAGACGCGCTTTGTTTATATGTGGCCCTACCAGAACGAAATTTTGGAGTACAGCTCCAAAAACAAAATCGACCCATTTTTGGTTGCGGCAGTCATTAAAAACGAAAGCGGGTTTGATACGGAAGCTGTATCGCATGCCGGTGCCGTGGGGCTGATGCAGATTATGCCGGAAACCGGCGAATGGATTGCTGCACAGATGGGGCTTGACCATTTTGACTTGGAAGCTTTGCGCAGGCCTGAATATAACGTGCGGCTTGGCTGCTGGTATCTGGGCGAGCTGGAGTATGAATTTCAGCGCAACTGGGTGCTGATGATGATTGCCTATAACGCGGGGCGCGGCAACACGCGCGCGTGGATGCAGGAAAACGGCTGGAACTATGATTTTAACCGTATTGAAGACATACCTTACCCGGATACGCGCGAGTATGTAAAAAAAGTTTTGCGCGACCGCGACAAATATTATCTTTATTATAAAAATAAAATAAAAAACTATTGACAGATTGATTTTTGCGCGCTATAATAATCAATGTTGACGCGGTAGTGGCGGAACGGCAGACGCGCTAGCCTCAGGAGCTAGTGGGGGCAACCCCGTGGAGGTTCAAATCCTCTCTACCGCACCATTTAATTTAATAGCAATACCCCAATGCGGTTGTGGCGGAACGGCAGACGCACCATCTTGAGGGGGTGGCGGGGAGACCCGTGTGGGTTCAAATCCCACCAACCGCACCAAAAATGCAATGAAGCAGCTTGTAAAACAGGCTGCTTTTTTTATGCCTGAATGAATTAAGCAATAGGCATTAGCTTAAAAGCGCTGGTATTTGTGCAGGTTATTTTTCTTTTAACTTGTGGACAAAGCATGCCTGCAATGGTATAGTATATTAGGTATTGCGCAGGGGCAGAAAAAAGCTGTCTGCCCTCAAAAAAGATATTTTTGGAAGGTGGTACAATCAATGGAAAAATCTGTTAAGCAAAACACATCCACTCCTGTGGACGCGGATTATTCGCTGGAGGCCGTGCCTGATTCAGCACGCAAAGGCTTCTGGCAGATGTTCTTCGTTATGCTGGGGTTTACGTTTTTTTCTGCCAGTATGAGCGTAGGCGCCAAATTGGGTAATGGGCTCGATTTATCAGGTTTTGTATGGGCGTGCCTGATTGGCGGCATTATCCTGTCGGCTTACTGCGGTGTACTGGCTTTTATTGGTTCTAAAACCGGTTTGAATATGGACTTGCTCTGCCGCCGTACTTTTGGCAGCAAGGGCTCTTATCTTTCTTCTGCTATTTTGGGTTTTACGCAAATCGGCTGGTTCGGCGTAGGCGTGGCAATGTTTTCCATCCCCGCGGCGGAACTTATGGGCATGAACGAATGGACTCTGACCATTATTGCCGGCCTTTTAATGACGGCAACCGCAGCTACCGGCATGAAGGCTCTGGAAATTGTCAGCTATATTTCCGTTCCGCTTATTATTATTCTGGGCGTTTATTCCATGGTTACCGCTGCCGCAGAAGGCGGCGGGCTGGCTTACATTTTTGCGCAGTCTGCCGGGCAGATTACCCTGTTTACCGGCATTGGCTATGTTATTGGTTCTTTTATTTCCGGCGGTACTGCAACGCCTAACTTTATCCGTTTTGCCAAAAACAGCAGCATTGCCGTGTGGACTACGGTTATTGCCTTCTTTTTAGGCAACACGCTGATGTTCTGCTTTGGCGCGGTTGGCGGCGCTTATACCGGTAAGGATGATATTTTCTATGTTATGATTGCGCAGGGCCTTGCCATTCCGGCTTTGATTGTACTTGGCGCCAATATCTGGACTACCAATAATAATGCTCTTTACACCGGCGGCCTTGCCATTTCCAATATTTCCAAAGTTCGCATGAAATGGACTACCTGGATTTCCGGCATTATCGGCACGGCGCTTGCAATCTGGCTTTATTACAATTTTGTAAGCTGGCTCAGCATTCTTAACTGCGCTCTGCCGCCGATTGGCATTATTGTTATTTTAGATTATTTCTTTAACCATAAAAAATTCGGCAGCGATTTTAACGAATATACCATTAACTGGTTCAACATTGCCGGTATTATAGTGGGCGCTGCCTGTGCAAATCTGCTGCAGTGGGGCATTGCCGCCATTAATGCCATGGTGGTTGCTGCTGCATTCTTCTTTATCGGCGAAATGCTTGGCAAAAATAAATAATAACTGTAAAGAAAGGATGAATTGTTATGCTGCTGCAAAAACTATATCTGGCAAATGCCACGGAAACGGTAGATATCCGCGTTACGGACGGTAAATTTGCCGCTATTGCTCCTCAGCTGGAAGCGTTGCCCGGCGAAGAAGTGGTTGATTGCTGTGCCGGCAAAATGGTGCTGCCGCCTTTTGTGGAATCGCACGTACATCTTGATACCTGCCTTACGGCAGGACGCCCGCACTGGAATTTATCCGGCACGCTGTTTGAAGGTATTCAGCGCTGGGAAGAATATAAGCCTTTCCTTACCAAACAGGAAGTAAAAGACCGTGTAAACAAGGCGCTCCGTCTGCAAGCCGGCAACGGCATTCAATATGTGCGCACTCATGTAGATATTAACGACCCGGAACTTACCGCCCTGCGCGCAATTTTGGAACTGCGTGAGGAAGTTAAGGATTATATTGATATTCAAATCGTAGCTTTCCCTCAGTACGGAATTTTAAGTTACCCTAACGGCAAAGGCCTGCTTGAAGAAGCACTGAAAATGGGTGCCGATGCTGCCGGTGCCATTCCGCATTTTGAATTTACCCGTGAATATTCTGTTGAATCGCTTAACATCTGCTTTGAACTGGCGCAGAAATACGGCAAATTGATTGACGTACACTGCGATGAAATTGATGACGAGGCCTCCCGCGGACTGGAAACTGTTGCCGCCCGCGCTTATGAAACCGGCATGGGCGATATGGTAACGGCGTCGCACACAACGGCCATGCACAGTTACAACAATGCTTATATGATTCGGCTGATGCGCCTTTTGAAAATGTCCGGCATCAACTTTGTGGCAAATCCGTGCGTTAATGTGCATTTGGGCGGACGTGCTGATACTTACCCCAAACGCCGCAGCATGACACGCGTAAAAGAACTTACCGCCGAAGACATTAATGTTTCTTTTGGCTCGGATGATATTTTTGACCCATGGAACCCGCTTGGCAATGCCAATATGCGCGACCAGGTATTTATGGGCCTGTATACCGGGCATATGCTTGGCTATGAAGAAATTTGCAATTCTTATAAATTTGTTACCGAAAATGCTGCCCGCACCTTGCATTTGGGCGATGCTTACGGCATTGCGGTTGGCAAAGATGCAAACTTTATTATTCTTGACGCCAAAAACTGGTATGACGCATTAAACAACAATGCGCCGGTGCTGCGTAATTACCGCAAAGGCAAACTTATTGCTTCCACCGCGCCGGTAGATAAAAAAGTGTATTTTTAACTGAGCCGCTAATTAGTTCCAAGTGATAGCGAAGGCAATAATTGTACCAGCGAAGTTACGCAAATTTTGCGATTGGATAATGAGCAAAATTTACGAACCTTAAGTATTAAATGAATAATTTAATGCAATGCTTATGTTGTTCAGCTTTGCGAAAACAATATGAAATGTAATTGATTAAAAAAGTGCAAAGAGTATGCTGTAAAGCGGCAGCAAAAACTGCGGCGGCTAAATTTTAGATTCTATTTTAGAGAGTCCGGTCTGTAAAGTCCGGACGGAATCGGAGAAGCCGCAGCATTTTGCAACGCTGAAACAGTATACTCTTTGCACTTTTTAATTTATATTTATATTAATTTTTGCTGTTTTTTACCTGCTGCCGTGCTCGCGTTTCCAGCGCTTTATTTCATCAAGCCTTGCTTTTACGCGTGCTTCCAGCCCCTGCGTTGTTGGCTTGTAATATTCCGTTCCAATGAGCGAATCGGGCAGGCACTGCATATTGGTAAGTTTTTCTTCCGTGTTGTGCGCGTACTGGTAACCTTTACCGTAGTTAAGTTCCTGCATCAGTTTTGTGGGCGCATTGCGGATAACAAGCGGTACAGGCTCGGCCAGCATTTTGGCGGCGTCACGCTTGGCGTGTTCATACGCCATATAAAGTGCGTTGGATTTTGGCGCGACCGACATATACACCACGGCCTGCGTTAAATGCACGCTGCATTCCGGCATGCCGATAAAATGGCAGGCGTGGTAGGCAGCAACGGCAAATTCCAGTGCTTTTGGGTCGGCAAGGCCGATATCTTCACTGGCAAAGCGCGTAACGCGCCTCGCTATGTAAAGCGGGTCTTCTCCTGCTTCCAGCATGCGTGCCAGCCAGTACACGGCGGCGTCCGGGTCGCTGTTGCGCATGGATTTATGCAGTGCGGAAATTAAATTATAATGTTCTTCGCCTGTTTTATCGTACAGCAGCGATTTTTTTGAGGTGCATTGTTCCAGCGTTTCGCGTGTTACCGTCGTTGCGCCGCATGTGTCCATATCGCCGTTTAATACTGCCATTTCTAATGTAGAAAGCGCCGTGCGTGCATCGCCGTTGGCAAAAACGGCAATCATTTCCAAAAGTTCTTCTTCAATGTTAATTTTCTGGGTGCCAAAGCCTTTTTCATCTGTTAAGGCACGTTTTAAAAGCTGCACAAGCTCCTCTGTTTTAAGTTCCTGCAAAACAAAAACCTTGCAGCGGCTTAATAATGCGCTGTTAACTTCAAACGAAGGGTTTTCCGTCGTTGCGCCTATTAAAATAATGCTGCCTTTTTCCACAAAGGGCAAAAACGCATCCTGCTGCGCTTTGTTAAAACGGTGTATTTCGTCTACAAAAACAATGGTTTTTTCGCCGTAACGGCGGTTTTCTTCAGCTTTCTGCATTACGCTGCGTATTTCTTTAATGCCGCTTGTAACGGCCGAAAAATCAATAAACGCCGCTTTGGTGGTGTTGGCAATAATCCGCGCCAGCGTGGTTTTGCCTACGCCGGGAGGCCCCCAGAAAATTATGGAGGAAATCTGGTCGCTTTCAATTAAACGGTGCAGCACTTTGCCCTTGCCCAAAAGGTGGGTCTGGCCAACATATTCTTCAAGCGTTTTTGGGCGCAGCCTTGCCGCCAGCGGCTGGGGTAAATTGTTTTCAAAAAGTGACATTGCTTCCATAATTTCGCCTCCCAAAGCCATTATAATTCGCCGCAGAATTAAGCGCAAGCGGAATTTATTAAAGCAATTTTACACAATTGTTTCATTAATGCAAGGATATTTGTTTGCTAAAACAGTTTAAAAAGTTATATAATTAAAATAACTTATACTTGCAGAAGGTTGGGTGCGTACTATGGACTGGCATAACCGTAATATGAAAATTTTAATCGGCATTTGTATTGCCGTTGTTTTAATTGTTTGTTACCGTATTTTTGATAATATACAAACGGAGCGTGCCCGTGCGGAAAGAATGTCGCGCGTGCAGGCGGTGGCAGTTGTTACGGCAAAGCCGGAGCGCAGGACGATTACCCCGCTTTTGGAGTTCAGCGGCAGCCTTGACCCGGAGTGGCAGGCTGATGTTGCCGCCAAAGTTGACGGGCGTGTGGAGCGCGTATATGTTAATGAGGGCGACCGTGTAACCAAAGGGCAGGTGCTGGCGGAACTGGAACAGCGCGATACTGATGCTGCTCTGCGTGAAGCGCGCGGCAATTACATGGACGCGCAGACCAATCTCCGTAAGGCCGAGCGCGACCTTGAACGTTACAGCGCTTTATATAAACAGGGTGCGGTTTCCGAACAGGTTGCCGACGATTACGCTTTTGCGCGTGACAACGCAGCTGCCAAGCTGGATGCAGCCCGCGGCACCGTGCAGGCTATGGAATCGCAGTTTGAAGGTACTGTAATAACAGCCCCGGCTGACGGCATTATCTCCAAACGCTATCATCAGGAAGGTTATTATGCAGCAGCTGGCACCCCGCTTTTTGCCATTGCCGATATCAGCGTTTTAAAAACCGTTATTAATATTCCGGAAGGCAATATCAGCGGCGTATCCGTTGGCAACGAAGCCGAAATAGAACTGCCTGCTTTTGCCGGGCATAAGATTATCGGCAGAATAACGCGCATTGCCCCTGTTGCCGATTTACCTGCGCATACCTTTGCCGCCGAAGTAAGTGTTGATAACACCGAAGGGCTTTTGGCAGGCGTTTTTGCAACGGTAAAGCTTACCGCGCAGCCAAGGCAGAATGTACTTACAATACCGGTTTACGCCATTGTAATGCGTGATGACCAGAAAACCGTATTTATTGTGGAAGACGATAACACCGTGCGCCGCCAGGTGCTTGACATTGGCTATACGGATGACAAGGTAGCCGAAGTTTTAAGCGGCCTGAAAGGCGATGAAGTAATTGTAACCGAAGGGCACAACAAGCTGCGTGAAGGCAGTAAGGTAGTTACTGATAAGGCAGGTAATTAATTATGATAGAGACTTTTATCCGCCGGCCGGTTTTTACTACCATGTTTATTTTGCTGCTGGTAGTGTTCGGCATCCGCTGCTACCCGGAAATCGGCGTAGATTTGAACCCTGACGTTGATATGCCTATCGTCAGCGTGCGCGTTACTTACGACGGCGCTTCGCCGGAAGAAATGGAAACGCTTATTACCAAGCCGATAGAAAACCGCGTCAGCCAGGTTGCAGGCTATAAAACAATTTCCAGTACCGTGCTTGAAGGCTACAGCGAAACCGTACTGGAGTTTAACATGGGCGTAGACCCGCAGGCTATGGCCAGCGAAGTGCGCGAAAAGGTTGCCAGTGTGCGCAACCGTCTGCCGGACGATATCGACGAACCGGTAGTACAAACGGTTGATTTAACCTCCCAATCTATTGTTGCGTACACGTTTTCTTCCGAATCGCGCAGCCGCGGTGAAATACGCCGTTTGATAGAAGACAGCATTCTTGACGAAATGCAGATGGTTGAAGGCGTTGCCGAAGTAACTGCGGTAGGCGCCAGCCAGCGTGTAATACGCCTTGTGGCAAAGCCCGATAAGTTAATGGAATACGGAATTTCGTTTCAGGACCTGCTGCAGAAGGTAGATGACGAAAACTACAATACACCGGGCGGCAAAGCCAGAAACCACGACATGGAAATAACCGTGCGTACCATTGGCAAATACAGCAATATCGACGATATTAAAAAAGTTGTTATTGCCAACCATAACGGCAAAGCTGTGTACATTGGCGACGTGGCGGACGTTATTGACGGCTGGGAAGATGAAGACACCTTCGCCAGTGCTAACGGCGTGCCCTGCGTTATGACCTTCGTGCGCAAGCAATCCAAAACCAACACGGTTGACGTTACCGACCGTGTTAACGCCAAAATGGAAGAACTTAAACAGCGCGTAATTCCGCCCGATATTAAAGTTGATATTGTGCGCGACCAGTCTACCTACGTACGCGAAAACATTGCCGACGTGTGGAACACGATTTTCTTTGGCGGCGCGCTGGCGCTGTTTATAACTTATATGTTCCTCGGCAACTTCCGTGCCACCATTATCGGCGGCTTGTGCATACCAACATCAATAATAGCAACCTTCTTTATGATGAAGGCAATGAATTTTACATTAAACAACATGTCGCTGATGGCGCTGAGCCTTGCGGTAGGCATTTTGATAGACGATGCGATTGTTGTAATCGAAAATATTTTCCGTCATATCGAAATGGGCAAAACGCCGTTTGTGGCAGCCAAAGAAGCAACGCAGGAAATTTCCCTGGCAATACTGGCAACGTCGCTGTCGTTAATGGCAGTGTTTGTGCCGGTTGGCAGCATGGGCGAAATTATCGGCCAGTATTTTAAACAGTTCGGTTTAACGGTTGCCTTTGCCATAGCGTTTTCCACTCTGGTAGCGTTTTCGCTTACGCCAATGGTTTCCGCCTACTGGCTGAAAGAAGAAAAGCCGGGCGAAAGCCACCGCAACAAATATGTGCAGCTGGCGCTTGATAAATTTGAAGCGGGCTTTCAGATTTTCCGCGGTTTGTACAGCGGCATTATGGAAGCGGCGCTGAACAACCCCAAAAAAGTTATTGCCGCCGGTATAGTTTCGCTGGCAATGAATATTGTGCTGCTGCCGTTTGTAGGTACGGAATACCAACCGACGTATGATTCCGGCGAATTTACCGTTAATTTTAAAGCGCCTATCGGCACCAGTATGGAAAAAACGGTAGCGCTGGCAACGCCTTTGCAAAAAGAAATAACGGCCATGCCGGAAGTAAAAATAGCGGCGCTGAATATCGGCAACGGGCGCAACCCGGTAAACCAGGGCTCTATTGATATCCGCCTTGTGCCGAGCTATGAGCGTGACCGCACCATGCAGCAGATTATGGATGACCTGCGTGCCGAAGTGCGCAACGTTCAGGGGCTGAGCGTTACGGTAGTGTCCAATCAGGGGCGCGGCCGCGGCGACAGCAGGCCGGTGCAGATTGGCCTGCGCGGCAGCGATATTAAACAGCTTAAAGAATACGCGCTGGAGCTTGCCGATTTGGTGCGTAAGGTTCCGGGCGCAACGGATGTCGATATTTCCGATTCGGACGAACAGCCGGAAATTTTAATCAGGCTTGACCAGGCGCGCGCCAGCCTTTTGGGGCTCGATTCTTATTCCGTCGGCGAAGTTGTGGAAATGGCCTTTATGGGCAAAAGCACAGGCAACAGCTTTACAATCGGCGATAACGACTACGATATTATTTTGCAGCTGCCGGAAAGCAAGCGTACCGATATTAATGATGTTAAAAATCTGCGCGTATCTTCGCCGGACGGGCAGTTCATCCGCCTGGGCGACGTTGCCGACATAAGCCTTGGCAGCGGCCCGACGCGTATTGAACGCGAGGACAAGCAGCGCCAGATTGTTGTTTACGCCAACACGGTAGGCACATCTCCGGGCGAACTGATTGCCAAAATACAAAACGAGCTGATACCCAGCATGAACATGCCGCAGGGCTACAACTACAAGCTGATTGGCGAAGCCGATACAATGTCGCGTTCGTTTAACGAAATTGTTAAGGCCATTGTGCTGGCGGTTGTAGTTGTTTATATGGTTCTGGCGGCACAGTTTGAAAGCTTCAGCCAGCCGGTAATTATTATGGCTTCGCTGCCGTTTGCGGTAGTGGGCGCCGTGCTTGGCCTTTTAATGGCGGGGCAGACTGCCAACATGATGAGTATGATTGGCTTTACCATGCTTTTGGGGCTTGTTACCAAAAACGCCATTTTGCTGATTGACTATGCCAATCAGCAGCGCGAAAAAGGGCTTGATATACGCAGCGCAACGCTGGAAGCCTGCTCACTGCGCCTGCGCCCGATACTGATGACGACGCTTTCAACAATTTTAGGCATGCTGCCTATCGCGATGGGCATCGGCGAAGGCGCGGAACTGCGCCAGTCCATGGGCGTGGTGCTTGTTGGCGGCCTTATCACTTCAACCATGCTTACCCTTCTGGTTGTGCCGGTTGTGTATATGGAATTTGAAAAATGGAAAGAAAAACATTATAAACCTGCCGGAGAGGCAAACGCATAATAAACGGGGCTCTGCAAATTGCAGGGCCTTTTGTATTATCTGTTACAAAATAAATGAAAATCACTTGTGCCATTCCTCTTTAATCTTGTATAATAAATGTAAAGTATAAGTAAAAATTAAGTTAAACAACTTACAGGAGGGCTTATGGTTTACTTTTTCGGCTTTTTGGGAGGACTGGCGTTATTTTTATACGGCATGCAGCTTATGGGCGAAGGCCTGCAGCGTGCCGCAGGCGAGAAGCTGCAAAAAATACTGGAAAAGCTGACAGGCGTTCTGCCGGTGGCTGTTGCGCTTGGCGCCGTTGTAACAGGTATTTTGCAGTCGAGCAGTGCCACAACGGTAATGACGGTTGGTTTTGTAAACGCAGGGCTGATGAATTTAAAGCAGGCCTTCGGCGTTGTAATGGGTGCCAATATCGGCACAACCATGACGGCACAGCTTATTGCCTTTAAGCTTACCGATTACATTACTCTGTTTCTTGCTATCGGTTTTGCCGTGCATCTTCTGGCAAAACGCCAGCGCGGCAAATATATCGGCCAGGTAATTTTGGGCTTCGGCATTTTAATGCTGGGCATGGAAATGATGAGCGATTCCGTAATGCCGCTGCGCGAATATCAGGGCTTTATTGATTTTATCGGCCGCTTTTCCGATAACCCGATTCTCGGCGTGGGCGTAGGCCTTGTAATGACCATGGTCATTCAGTCCAGCAGTGCAACAATAGGTGTTTTAATTGCCATTGCCAATCAGGGGCTTATTCCGCTGGAAGGCGCAATTCCCGTGCTTCTGGGCGATAATATCGGTACCTGCATTACGGCGGTGCTTGCTTCGCTGCGCGCCAATATTACGGCCAAAAGGGTAGCACTGGCGCATGTAATGTTTAACTTTATCGGCAGCATTATTTTTATAACCTTTATGGGGCTGTTTATAAAACTGGTGCTGGCAATTTCCCCGGCGGACGATATTGCACGCCAGATTGCCAACGCGCATACGGCGTTTAACGTGGTAAATACGCTGCTGTTTATGCCATTTACTGGTTTATACATTAAATTTATAGAAAAATGCCTGCCGGGCAAAGGAGAAATTATTTCGCGCAAACCTGCATATCTTGATGAGAAAATGCTGGTAACTCCTTCCATTGCCATGGGGCTTGCCGTTAAGGAAATTGTGCGCATGGGCAATATGGCACGCCATAATGTTGAAGTTGGCATGCAGGCACTGGAAGACAAGGACGAAAATAAAATTAAATACGTACTGGAGCATGAGCCTGTAATTGATGCGCTTGAAGAAGACATAACCCGTTACCTTACCAAAATGAGCGAAAAAGAAATGGGCGCCGAGCTTTCGGCAATGCATACAAGGCTGCTGCACGCCTGCACGGATATTGAACGTATCGGCGACCACGGCGAAGCGCTTGCCAAAGATGCACGCCGCATGTTTGAAGACGATGTTAAATTCAGCGAAGAAGCCAAAACCGAACTGCGCGCTTTGGGAGAACTGGTTATGCAGGCCAGCGGCAAAGCCATGGAAGCGCTTGCCAATAACGATAAGGTGCTGGCACAGGAAGCGTGGGATATTTGCCGTCAGGTTAAAAAAGCACAGAAAGAAATCCGCAAAAACCATATTGTGCGCCTTAACGAAAAACGCTGCGACCCTGTTGCCGGGTTTATGATGATGGAAATTTTAATAAACCTGAAGCGCGTTTCCGACCATTCTAAAAATATAAGCCAGATTGTTTTGGGAATTTTTTAAAATTAATTAAAAAAGTTGTTGACAAACAGATTTTACTGCTGTATAATTAATTTCGTTGTTGAGAGACGCGGAAATAGCTCAGTGGTAGAGCACCTCCTTGCCAAGGAGGGGGTCGCGAGTTCGAATCTCGTTTTCCGCTCCATGAATTGTCAGCCCGGCAGTTTACTGCCGGGTTTTTTGAATTTATTCAGAAAAGAATAATGATATATTGTAGGAATAGCAGTAAAATTCTTGTCAAGTACCGCTGGTTGTGATATTATATTATGAGCAATGTGTGTAAACAGCTGCATTTTTAACAATAAAACCGATGTAAAAAACATGCTGTAATAATCAGCACATATAATTAAGGGAGGATTTATTAATGAACGTAACAGTAGAAAGAGTCGGCAACGACGCAACTCTTAAAATCACTTTGCCCGCAGAGGAAGTAAACAAAGGCTTTAAAAAAGCCGTTGCAAAAATTGCAGGCCAGGTAAATATCCCCGGCTTCCGTAAAGGCAAAGCCCCCCGCAATATTATCGAAATGCACTATGGCAAAGAAGCAGTAAAACAAGAAGCATTTGAACTGGTTGCTAACCAGTGCTATACCGAAGCTCTGGAACAGGAAAAACTGATTCCGGTATCCGACCCGAAGGTTGAAGATTCCGTATTTGAAGAAAACAAAGATATGGAACTTACCATTAAAGTAACCCTCAAACCGGAAGTTAAACTTGGCGATTACAAAGAACTGCATGTAGAAAAAGAAGCAGTTGAAGTTACTGACGAAGCAGTTGAAGAACAGGTACAGGGCCTGCGCAGCCGCCATGCAAAAATGGTAGAAGCTGAAGAAGGCGCTGTAATTGAAAAAGGCGACTTTGCCATTATCGACTTTGCAGGCACCGTTGACGGCGAACCGTTCAGCGGCGGCGAAGGCAAAGGCTATCCTCTGGAAGTTGGTTCCAACTCCTTTATCCCCGGCTTTGAAGATCAGCTTGTAGGCCTTAAAAAAGGCGATTCCACCGATGTGGACGTAACCTTCCCGGAAGAATACTTTGTTAAAGAACTGGCCGGCAAACAGGCAATCTTTAAAGTAAACGTACAGGATGTAAAACGCAAAGAACTGCCGGAACTTACCGATGAATATGTAGCAGCAAACAGCGATTGCAAAACCGTTGAAGAACTGCGCGCAAGCTACAAAGAACGCATGCAGAAAGCAGCTGAAAACAATGCCCAGATTGCTTATGAAAAAGCACTGATTGACCTTGCAGTTGCCAATGCGGAATTTGAAGTTCCCGAAATCATGATTGAAGACCGCGTAACCCAGATGATTGACGAAATGCGCATGAGCCTTGAAGCACGCAAACTCACTCTGGAACAGTATATGCAGTACAGCGGCATCGACATGAAACAGCTTCGTGAACGCCAGCATGACGCTGCTGTTGAAAACGTTAAAACCGACCTCGTTCTTGACGCTATTGCCAAAGCTGAAAACATCCAGGTATCCATGGAAGATGTTGACAGCGAACTTTCCGCTATCGCTTCCCAGCATGGCGCAACTCTTGAAGACGTTAAGAAAATCATTAAATCCAATGGCACTATGGGCCTCCTGCTCGCAAACATTCTGCGCCGCAAAGCTGCCCATGTAATCATTGACAGCGCGAAATAATTTAAGCGCGGTTAAACCACAGTAAAGGGGTGTGACAATAATGAATTATGTGCCAATAGTTGTAGAACAGTCAAACCGCGGAGAACGCTCTTACGATATATATTCCCGCCTTTTAAAGGACAGGATAGTTTTTGTTACCGGCGAAATAGATGATACTATGGCCAATCTCGTTATCGCCCAGCTGCTCTTTTTAGAGTCGGAAGACCCCGATAAGGATATCCATCTCTACATTAACAGCCCGGGCGGCAGCGTAAGCGCCGGCCTGGCAATTTATGATACAATGCAGTACATAAAGCCTGATGTTTCCACAATCTGCATGGGCATGGCCGCCAGCATGGCATCCGTGCTTCTGGCTGCCGGTGCTCCGGGCAAACGTTTTGCCCTGCCGTACTCCAGAGTTATGATTCATCAGCCGCTGGGCGGCGTTCAGGGGCAGGCTTCCGAAATTGAAATCACCGCGCGTGAAATTCTGCGCCTCCGTGATGAAATGAACGGTATTTTAGCCAGCCATACCGGACAAACCAAAGAAAAGATTGCGCAGGATACTGACCGCGATAACTACATGTCCAGCCAGCAGGCCAAAGAATACGGCCTGATTGACGAAGTGGTATCGCGTAAACCTGCTAATGAAAAATAAAGGCTTTAAGGAGATACTCAAAATGAAATTCGGTGGGGACAATCACCATGATGCCCCGGTTTGCTCTTTTTGCGGCAAGCGCGAAGCGCAGGTCAGCAAAATGTTCAGCAAAGTGCTTGGCGAAGGTGATTTGTTTATTTGCGATGAGTGTATAAAACTCTGCAATGAAATGCTTGAAGAAGAAATGCGGGCAAGGGCTGTAAACCATACTGAAATTGCCGAACTGCCCAAACCCAAAGAAATAAAAGCAATTTTGGATGAATATGTAATCGGCCAGGAAGAAGCTAAAAAAACACTTGCCGTAGCCGTTTACAACCATTATAAACGCATTGACTACGAACTTAACCATGTTCCCGGCGACAAGGATGTTGAACTGCAAAAATCCAACATTTTAATGCTTGGGCCTACCGGCAGCGGCAAAACACTGCTGGCACAGACTCTGGCAAAAATATTGCAGGTTCCTTTCGCCATTGCCGACGCCACCGCTTTAACGGAGGCCGGTTATGTAGGCGAGGACGTGGAGAACATTCTGCTGCGTTTAATCCAAAATGCAGATTACGATATTGAACGCGCACAGCGCGGCATTATCTACATTGATGAAATTGACAAAATTTCGCGCAAGTCCGAAAATCCTTCCATTACGAGGGATGTTTCCGGCGAAGGCGTGCAGCAGGCTCTGCTGAAAATTCTGGAAGGCACTGTTGCCAACGTTCCGCCGCAGGGCGGGCGTAAACATCCGCACCAGGAATTTTTGCAGATTGATACCACAAATATTCTGTTCATCTGCGGCGGCGCGTTTGACGGGCTGGAAAGCATCATCAGCGCACGCACGGGCAAAAAGAATATGGGCTTTGGCGCCGATATTAAAACCAAGGACGAAATCAGCCTGACGGATACCTTTAAAAAGGTATTGCCGGAGGATTTGATGAAGTTTGGGTTGATACCGGAATTTGCCGGACGCCTGCCGGTTGTTGTAACGCTTGAAGCACTGGACAAGGCTGCGCTGATTAAGATTTTGCAGGAGCCTAAAAACGCACTGGTAAAACAGTATCAGCACTTTTTGGCTATGGACAATGTAGAACTTGAATTTGAGCCGGATGCACTGGACGCCATTGCCGAAGAAGCACTGAAACGCAGTGCCGGTGCGCGTGGACTGCGCGCCATTATTGAAGCGGTAATGCGCAATGTAATGTACGACGTGCCTTCGCGCAGTGATGTTGTAAAATGTATTGTAACGGCCGATTCCATCCGCAATCATGCAGAACCTAAAATGATTGTGGCGGCAGGCTGAAAGGAAAATAATGGGGGAAGGGGATTTTAACCTTCCCTCTTTTTGGTTTTATGGGCCTTTTGTGATACAATTATAAGAGATTTGAATTTTAATATAAAATAGGGGGATGCTAATATAAATGGAAGCATCAGGAAAATTAATGCCCCTGCTGGCGTTAAGAGGAATTATCGTATTCCCGGGAATGACGGTAAACCTTGATGTAGGCAGGGATAAATCAATAAATGCGGTTAATGCTGCCATGCAGCTTGATAAAAAAATACTGCTGGTAACTCAGCGCGATGCAGAAACCGCAGACCCGAAACGCGAAGAACTGTATAATTATGGCGTTGTTGCCGAAATTAAGCAGCTTTTAAAACTGCCGAGCGGTGCAATCCGTATTTTAATTCAGGGGCTTGAAAGGGCAGAACTTACTTCGTTAATTGACGCGCCTTTTAAAGATACATACCTTGAAGGTTTTGCCATGCCGGTAGCCAGCGTTGAGCCGGAAGAAAATTCCGAAACCGAAGCCATGCGCCGCGTGCTGCTGCAAAGTTTTGAAAAATGGCTTGTTACCGGCAAAAAAGTAACTACCGAAGTTATGCTTAACTTTAAAAACATAACTACCGCCGGTGAAATTGCCGATATCATTGCCGGTTATTTAACAATCAGCATTGACGAAAAAGAAGAACTGCTGGAACTTGCCGATGTAAAAGAGCGTATGCACAAGCTGCATACTTTTTTGTGCAAAGAACTTGAAATTGCCGAGCTCGAAAAAAACATTACGCAGGAAGTACGCAAACAAATAGAAAAAAACCAGCGTGAATATTATCTGCGCGAGCAAATTAAGGTTATTAACAAAGAGCTTGGCGAAGGCGACGAACGCCAGGCCGAAGTTGATGAATATAAAAAGCAGATGGAAGGCCGCGACCTGCCGCCTGAAGTAGCAGATAAAATTAACAAAGAGCTTGACCGCTTGTATAAAATGCCGCCGATGATGGCAGAAAGCGGCGTTATCCGCAATTATGTGGAAACGCTTCTTGCTTTGCCGTGGGGTATTTACGGCAAGGATAACTTTGATTTAAAACACGCCGAAAAAGTGCTTAACAAAGACCACTACGGCCTTGAAAAAGTAAAAGAGCGCATTTTGGAATACCTTGCGGTGCGCGCTCTTACCAAAAGCGGCAAAGGGCCTATTTTGTGCCTTGTCGGGCCGCCGGGCGTGGGTAAAACTTCGCTGGCGCAGTCCGTTGCCCGCGCTATCGACCGCAAATTTACACGCATGTCGCTTGGCGGCGTGCATGATGAAGCCGAAATCCGCGGCCACCGCCGCACCTATATCGGCGCAATGCCGGGTCGCATTATTCACGGCATGCAAACCTGCGGCGTAATGAACCCGGTTTTCCTGCTGGACGAAGTGGACAAAATGTCGTCCGATTTCCGCGGCGACCCTGCTTCTGCACTGCTTGAAGTTTTAGACCCGGAACAGAACAACACCTTCAGCGACCATTATGTTGAAATACCTTTCGACCTGTCGCAGGTATTCTGGATTGTAACGGCCAACACCGTGGAAACAATTCCGCCCGCACTGCTCGACCGTATGGAAGTGGTGCAGCTTTCCAGCTATACCGAAGATGAAAAGGTAAAAATTGCCGAACTGCATCTTTTGCCGAAAGAACGCCAGAATAACGGCTTAACAGCCAAAACGCTTTCCATAACGGAAGATGCGCTGCGCATGATTATACGCGGTTATACGCGCGAAGCAGGCGTGCGCAATCTGGAACGCAAAATTGCGGCAGTCTGCCGTAAAACCGCTCTGCGCATTGTTAACGGCGAAGCCAAAAGCGCAAAAGTAACAGCCAAAAATTTACATAAATATCTCGGCAAGGTAATTTATCTGGAAGACGATGTAAGCCTCGAAGCAGCAGCCGGCATCTGCACCGGCCTTGCCTGGACCCGCGTCGGCGGCGAACTGCTTAAGGTAGAAGTTGTGGCCTGCAAAGGCAAAGGGCATCTTGCGTTAACGGGTCAGCTTGGCGACGTTATGAAGGAATCTGCCCAGGCGGGTTATACCTACATCCGCTCGCGCGCAGATGAACTTGGCCTTGACAAAGATTTTTACGAAACCACAGATATTCATATTCACCTTCCGGAAGGTGCAATACCAAAAGACGGGCCTTCGGCCGGCATTACCATGGCAACGGCAATGATATCGGCATTAACGGGCCGCAAAGTTAAAAAGAACCTTGCCATGACAGGTGAAATAACGCTTTCCGGCAGAGTGCTTCCTGTTGGCGGCATTAAGGAAAAATTCCTGGCTGCCCACCGCTACGGCGTAAAAACCATTATTATGCCGGCTAAAAACGAGCAGGATTTGGAAGAACTGCCCGCAAACGTACGTGCAAAAATGCACTTTATTCCCGTAAAACATATGGACGAGGTGTTAAAAATAGCATTGGAGGATTAAACGCGATGAACAAAGGAGTTTGGGACATAGTCCGTGCGCAGTTTGTCACGTCTGCCGTTAAGGCAGAACAGTACCCTTCGCCGCAAATGATTGAAGCTGCCTTTATCGGGCGCTCCAATGTCGGCAAATCTTCTCTTATTAACTCGCTCTGCCGCCGCAACGGGCTGGCACGCGTAAGCGCCACCCCCGGCAAAACGCAAACAATTAACTACTATTTGCTGAATGCCAAACGCAATGTAGAAGGCGGCGCCGATACAGCACAGTTTTACCTTGTCGATTTGCCCGGTTACGGCTTTGCCAAAACAGGCAAATCCAATAAAGATTTATGGTCCGGCTTTATCAGCAAATATCTTTCAGGGTCGGACAACCTGGCATTAGTATGCCAGCTGATTGATATCCGCCATAAACCGATGGAAAGCGACATAGAGTGTTACCACTGGCTGTTGGGCTGCGGCCTTAACGTGCAGATTATTCTCACAAAAGCCGATAAGCTTTCCAAAAATGCAGCCATGGCCCAGAAAGCCCTTTTTAAACGCGAACTTGGGCTTGACGACAGCCGCATTATAACTTATTCGGTAACGCAGAACACTATGCGCAGTGAACTTATTAACCGTATTATGACGGCACTGGAAAACCACAGATGATTTTGTAAGCGTACAGATTGTAGGGAGTGGTTTGTATGGGGATTTTTGACATAATGCTGCATGTAAGGCGTCTGATGATGTTCGGGCTGGCAGTACTTATAGGCTTTCTTTTTCAATACATGGCAATACCTATACCGTTTTTGCTCGGCGGCATAGTATCATCCATGTTCTGGAAGGTTATAGGCGCACAGGTATACTGGCCGCGCGAGTGGCGCGAACTGGGCCTTTGCGTAGCCGGTTACGGCATTGGGCGCAACTTTACGGCAGAAACCATGCACGAACTTTCCATGCAGTCGCTTGGTGTGCTTGAAGCAACCGGCGCCGCCGTAGGCGCTTCGGTTATCATAGCGTGGTGGACATCACGCCACAGCTACGCCAATCTGCAAAGCTGCGTAATGGGCTGCATGCCCGGCGGGCTTACGCAAATGATGCTTATGAGCGAAACCGACAAACGCGTAGATTTCAGCGTAGTAATGGTAATGCAAACCCTGCGCCTTATGAGCGCCATTATCATTGTACCGTTTCTGGTTGTGCACGGCCTTGGGGCGGAAATAAAAGACACCGCACTGCCGGCAGCACAAACAGGCGGCTACACCTGGCTGTGGATGGTGCCTATCGCAGCAATTGGCGCTGTTGTTCTGCAAAAGCTGCATATACCAACACCGCGCCTGTTGGGGCCAACGCTTGCCGCGTCTGCCTGCTCATATTTCTTCGGCACCTTTCAGCCCGTGCCCGACCCTCTCATGACGGTTGCGCAAATAAGCATCGGCCTGTACATGGGCATGCTGCTTGACCCTGCGCGCATAAAAGAAACCGCCCGCCTTATGCCGTTTATAATAACAGGCATCTTAATAATTATTGCTGTCAGCGTTGCCATGGCTTACTATCTTTCCGGCATTTACGGCTTTTCGCTTATAACCGCCTTTTTGGCAATGGCCCCCGGCGGCATTGCCGAAATGTGCCTTGCAGGCATGAGCATGGGCGAAAACGTTTCGATAATTTTAACCTATCAGCTGGTTAGAATGCTTATTTTAAATATCACCGTGCCGATGGGGCTGACGTGGTACTTTAAAGATAAATAATATTAAATAGGATATTGTAACGCAAAAATAAAAATGGTAAATTTTTACCAAAAGGCTTGACAACACTATTAGTAATAGTTATAATTAGGGCAACAAATCAATATTTCGTACAGGTACAGTAACTGTTTAAATGTTTATCGGTGCAAATCCGATGCGATCCCGTCGCCGTAACGGCAATAAAAGCCGGAGCCGGTCAGCCAGCCTGTATAAGCATCACTGCTTGACCTGCGGGAGACAGGAAGGAGATGTTTACTAACCAACCGGCTTTGTTTATGTGAGAGTGGCAGGGCCTCTTGATTGTAATTATCTGAACCCGTCTTTTCGTTTTTGAAAGACGGGTTTTTATCTTGCCTGCGCAGGTTGGAATATTGATTTTTAAAATTCATTTAACATTCTCAGATACTCATTCTCTACTCCTCTTGCAGTGCCCGTTGGGGTGCAGGTGCTGCTTTGGCCGCCGTGCTTTTACGGCGGCTGTTTTATTTTGCCGCAAAAAGTTGAGCAAAACCTCTTTTGCTGTTATACTTAAAACAGAAAAAATATTTTCAGGAGGTTTTAAAATGAAAGTAATTTCTACCGAAAAAGCTCCGGCCGCTATTGGTCCATACTCTCAGGCAATTGAAATTGGCGGCATGCTTTTTGCTTCCGGGCAGATTCCTGTTGACCCCGCTACCGGCGAAGTGCCGGAAGGCATTACCGCACAGGCGGAACAAAGCTGCAAAAATGTAGGCGCAATTTTGGCAGAAGCAGGCCTTGGTTACGAAAACGTAGTAAAAACCACCTGCTTTTTGGCAGATATGGCAGACTTTGCCGCCTTCAACGAAGTTTATGCAAAATACTTTACCGGCAAACCTGCACGCAGCTGCGTTGCCGTTAAAGGCATACCCAAAGGCGTACTTTGCGAAATTGAAGTAATTGCCGCAAAATAACAAACTAACAAAAAAGGTTGTACCGGCTGGCAAAAGCCATACAGTACAACCTTTTTTATTTTTATTATGAAACTTTATACCTTAAATTTTTAAGAGCCTGTTTATGGTGTTTGGTAACCATGGCAGGCGTGCAGTTTAATAATCCGGCTGTTTCTTTGCCGCTTAAGCCTTCAAAATATAAAGCGTTAATAGTTTTTTGCTGTTTGGCGGTTAACTTATTAAGCGCCAGTTTTAATAAAATACTTAATTCCTCACGTTCAATAACATCGTCGCTGAACTCAGCGCCTTCTGCCTCACTATCTGGCAGGGGCGCTTTTTTATTTTCATATGCCCAAACTTTCTTCACTTCATCGTACAGCGCAAAATGTATTCTGCATCTAATATACCCTGCAAAATGCTCGTAATCAGCGCCGTTGTATGTTAATACAAGCTCAATAAACTTTAACCTTGCAAGGCTTAAACCTTCCTCAAAACCAAGGGCATTATAAAACATCTCGCGGCGCATTTCACTGCGGAACAATGGCTCAAAAGCAAGGCAAAGCTGTTCCAGCGCCTGTTTATCGCCATTTTGGGCGGCAGTAATTAAACTTTTTGTTTTATTTGCCAAAGTGGTAAAAGTTTTGTGGCGTACGGTTTTGGGAATAATATCCATTTCCGGCACGGCAGATTTTAAAACCCTGCCCGGTATTTGGCTGAAAGATGACAAATTTTTTCTTTGAATCACAAAAACCTCCAAATTTTAAACTTACCAGCTTTACCGTGGCCACGCAAAAGCGGCGTAAGCAAGATTATAACGGAACGCCGCACTGTTTGTAAAGACCTTGTTTTAAAAATTTTTATATGTTAAATTAAAAGTTTTGGCTTTACAAAAAAAGTTGCCGGTGCGCAAGACAACGTAGAGTACGGATTATTAATTTCAAAAGTGTCTTGCGGGGGGGTAAAACTATGATAGAATAATATTACTAAAAATTGTTTTGCAAAAAAGCAAAACAAAAAAAGGGGAGAGTTATGTTATGAAACGTGTAAGTAAAAATTTAACTAAAGCAGTAACTTTAAGTGTACTCTTAATGTTGCCGTATGGTATGGCATGGGCGGAACCGTATACTGAAACCATTAATGGTAGTAATGATAATTATAGTGATGAAATTAAATCATATGATAAAAATACAAATACTTATATTTATGACTTTTCGAAAGACGATGATGCTAAGCTGGATGTAACGGCAACAGAAAGTTATGATAGGGCTATTTCAGTTAAAGATAGTTCTATAAAAATTAAAGGGCAACTTGATGTTACGGTAAGGGCTGATAAAGAAGGCGGTCGTAATGGTTACTACCCTAATGGCGCTGTAAACGTAAACGGCAATAATCTTTTGTTTGACAGACGCGACGGTGGTACTATAACGCAAATAGATGGTAATGATAGTGCGGTTAGAATTTATGGACAAGGAAACGCAATATATTTAGGGAACGGGAATATTGAACAAACAATAAATAATGATAGCAGTCCAATAAATGATGTATCTGGAATAGAAATTTATGGCGGAAATAATCAAGGCAATAATAACCTTATAGTTTATGGCGAAGATACGATTAAAACAACGGCAAAACAAAATGAAACAATTGTATCAGTTGGTTATAATAGAATAAGCGGTGTGGAAATTGATATTAACGCTTCTGATAATAACAAAATTATATTGGGATATAAAGGCAATTATGATGATTTAGATGAATTTAACCAGGAAAATATTGCTGAAAAAGTTAAGCAATTAGGTGCTGTTACAATAGACCTTACGGCTGAAAATACTTGCCAGGATAATAATAGAGAAGCAAAAGTAATTGGAATAAGAAATGCCGCTGATAATGGCAATATTATAGCAGGCGGAGATATAACTATAATAACAAAAGCAAGTGGTTATACTATAAAAGATGATGATGATTCTATATCTGCTGCTGGCGTTTATATGTCTGGAATGGAAAATAATAATATTATAGCTGCCAATAAATTTATGATAACAGCAGAAGCCGAAAGTAAAAGTGATGGAATGGTTTCTGCAATGGGTATAGTCAATACGGCTGTAAATGATAAAAACACTATAAACTACGTAAATGCATTTGGCGATGGAAGCGATATTACTGCTACCGCAACAGGTAATATGTTAACTGTAAATGGCATTTCTGCATATGAAGCTCAGGCTATGAAAATAATAGACGGCTATGGTCGAGAATATATTATTTATAGTAAAAACGGCGATGTTGAAGTTAATACAGGTACTATTGATATTACTACAACTACCAATAACGGTACGGATATTGAAAATATAGGTATTCGTGCAAACGGCGGGACGGTAAATATTAACGGTGATGCTGGTATAAAAGTATACGTAAATAATGCAGCTGATACAAATAGTGATGTTTTTGGTATCTGGTCTAATTTGGGTGGCACTGTAAATGTTGAAGGCGCTGCAAATATTACTATAAATGACAATCGTTTAGATGCAAAAAAAATAGCTGTAGTTGCAGGTACGCGAGATTTAGATGAGAATGGTAAACCGTTTGGAGAACAAAATACAGTAAATCTTAATTATCACAAAGGCGGAGTAAGTGTTGTCAACGGCGATATTCTTAGCGGTTATAATGGTCTTGTAAATGTAGGTACGGATACAACTACTTTATCTCAGAGAAGCACTGCCGGTACACTTACTTTAAACGGCAACGCTTTAGCCGGTAATGGAGGTACGCTGAACATTAATTTAACAGCGGGCAGTACGTGGACAGGGCGTGCTGACGATTATCAGGACGCTGAAACGGATGATTGGGATGCTGCTCATTCAGCACAATTTGCACCGCAATTTAGCAATGAGGTTACTTCTTCCGGTAATGTAAATGTAACCCTTGCGAAAGGAGCAACGTGGAACGTAACAGGGCAAAGCTGGATTACCGAACTTGACGGCAATGGCGTTGTAGATTTAACCAAAGACGAGGGCAGTGACGCCGTGCACATTGGCACGGTAAAAGGTGAGAATACTTTTGTTGTAAACCTTAAACCTGACGGACTTGACACAAGCGATATGCTTTACATTTATGATGGTTCTAGTGCCGGTGTGCAAAACCTGCGCATTAACAACGAAGCAGAAGTTTTAAACGCACTTAAAGATGATGGCGACCGTATCCGTTTTGCAACCGTTGGCAAAACTGCCGGTGCAGGCGCAGGCTTTGGCGATGATTACGTTGTGCGCGGGCGCGGCGTAATTAACAGCGGTTTCAGCATTGATTATGTAGATTATGAAGAAGATAAACAAAATGCCGATTATACTACGGATTATAATGGTGATAATTTTGATGCCGATAAACCTGGTAACAGTTATGTAGAAAATGTTTATGGTGAGGCAAATGGCGCTGATGATATAGATAGCCAAAACTTGTACCTTGTACGCGACAGCAGCAAAGACGCAGGTAAATCTGACAGCGGTGCAACCATTATCAATATGAGCCGCGCTAACTATAAAAACGCTATTTATATGGACAGGCTTAACAAACGCATGGGTGAAATGCGTTATGTTAATGCTGAAGAAGAACAGGGCTTATGGGTGCGCCTGCGCCATGACCGTATAGGGCAAAGCGGAGACTTCCGCAGCATGAATACCATGTATGAAGTGGGCTATGATGTTAAACAACCCACCGATAACGGCGAGCACCGCATTGGTATGGCAATAGACTACATGCGCGGCAGCACCACTTATGACGACATTATGGGTAAAGGCGAAACCAAACGCTATGGCCTGTGGCTGTATGATACCTGGCTGGGTGAAAAAGGCCATTACACCGATTACATTGTAAAATGGGGACATCTTTCCAACGATTTCGACATCCGTGATAAAGACAGTTTGGAAAATATTACCGGCGATTACAGCAACAATGTATTCAGCGTAAGCGCGGAATACGGCAAGAAAAACGATATGGGCAATAACTGGTATTTTGAACCGCAGGCACAGCTTCAGCTTGCGCGTGTAACCGGTGCCGATTATGTAACAACGCAGGGCAGCAAGGTAAATGTAGATGGCATTAACAGCTTAATTGGCCGTGCAGGCTTTAGAATTGGGCGCGACATGGACGAAAACAGCACTGTTTACTTAAAAGCAGATTTGCTGCATGAATTTATGGGCGACCAGACGGTAACGGCGGCAGATGCAACCGGCACACTGCGTGAAGAATTTGAAAATAAAGGCACTTGGTATGACATAGGCTTTGGCTTTGCAGCTAAGATGAGCAAAAACAGCTATGCCTTCATGGATTTTGAAAAGTCCTTCGGCAACGATAATGACGAAACTTACCAAATTAACGCAGGTATGCAGTGGAGCTTTTAATTAAGCTGCCAATTAGCAACAAGGCGAAGGTGAAGTTAATAATTTTGTCAGCTAAATTTATGTACCCTGAATTTAATAATAAAAAGTAAAATAAGAAAGATTGTACTGTAAGGCGGCAGGCAAAAACTGCGGCGGCTTAATTTAAGGTAATTGCTTTAGAAAGTCCGGGGCTGTGCCCGGGCGGAATCGGAGGAGCCGCAGCATTTTTGCTGAGCCGTCACAGTATAATCTTTCGGTATAAAATAAAAAGTATTATTTTATACACGGAAAGAAAAAAATATGGAAAAAGATATTTCTTACAATAAAGAAAAGTTTAAAACTCTGGCCGGTAACTGTACGGCAGAATACGTTAACTATATGCCGCGCGGCAAAAACGGCATGCGCTGCTGGGAGATTAAAGCACAAAAGCCGGACGGCGACTATACGATAGTAGTTTTGTGCGATTACGGTTATAAAGTTGATGGCAAAACAGTGGAAATAACCCCTTTTAAAAACCGTGATGGGCGCAACGAAGAAATTTACCGCCTGTATCACGAAGAAGGCTTATCACAATTATTTTTGGCAAATTTGTTTAATATGAGCCAGCCTTCCGTATCGCTGATAGTGAATAAAAAATAAATAAGCATGCTGCTGTATAACAGCGGCATGCTTATTATCTTTACAGAAGTATAGTTTTTTGTTAAAATAAACAGGCAAATGTGCTGCCATAACGGTAGGCGGTTATCCCTCTGCGGAGGGACTGTGACCCTCCGATAATATAGAATCCGCTTGACGGAAATACTATTGAGGAGGGGAATAGCGTGGATATATTATCGCTGTTAGCTGTAATAGGCTATACGGTAACAATCTTTTCTGTGGGTTATTCCCTGGGAAAAGATATATCACGGAAAAACAGATAACCGCCACAAGCCCAATTTGTGACGGTTATCAATAACCAAGTTATAAATTTGCGGCTAACCGTCTATCGGCAGCACATTTGTGATTTCTATATTTATTATAACAAACACAGTAAAAAAGTCAAATTATATATTATGCCTGTACAGTGCTGAACGCCGTACAGGCTTTTTATTTTGCTTAATGAGCGGTTTAAAAATTATGGTGCGTTTCGCTGCAGGGGTTAATATGCACCATGCAGTGCTTAACTTCCGGAAACTGTTTTTCTATCTGCTCGTGAATGTTTTCGGCAATGGCGTGTGCTTCAACAAGGGTTAAGTGGTCGTCTGCGCTTATTTCCACATCCACATATACGCGCGAGCCAAAAATGCGCGTTTGCAGTTTGTCTACATGGTCTACGCCTTTTTGTGCAGCAATAAGCTCCTGCATTTTTTCAACAGTTTCTTCGTCGCAGCTGCGGTCTACCATACGGTCAATGGCGTCGGTAAAAACATCGTATGCGCCTTTAATAATCATAAGGCAAATGGCAATGGCGGCCAGCGGGTCAAAAATGGGGTAGCCAAGCATGGCTCCGCTGATGCCGATAAGGCTGCCGACGGAGGTTAAGGCGTCATTGCGGTGGTGCAGGGCGTCTGCCAAAAGCGCGCCGCTGTTTATTTTTTTTGCTACGCTGCGGGTGTACCAGTACATGCCTTCCTTGCTTATAATGGCAAGGGCTGCAACGGCAAGCGTTATGCCGTCCGGCGCGGCCAGTTCGCCTTCGGCGGAAAAGTGCAGTATTTTTTGTATTCCGGCAAAGCCGATGCCTGCACCTGCCAGTGCCAGAAGCGCCGACATGATGATGGAGGCAACACATTCCATACGTTCGTGCCCGTACTGATGTTCCATATCGGAGGCTTTGTGCGATATTTTTATGCCGGCCATAACAATAAGGTTGCTGAAAATATCGGACGCCGAATCGACTGCATCCGAAACAAGGGCGGCCGAATGGCCCAAAATACCTGCGGCAAATTTGGAGGCTGCCAGAAATATGTTAAGGGCAATGCCTTTTTTTACCGTGCTGAGGGCAAGGGATTGATTTAAAGATTGGTCTTGCTGCATTTAAATTTCTCCTTAAAACAAAATACATCTGCGGAACTACTCCTGTCCCGCAGATGTAGGATAATCTGCTGCCGTAAGGCCCGGCCGGTTTTACGGCCTGATCAGCTTGTACTGTAGTTGCAGTGCAAAAAGATTAACTAAATTGTAATAAGGCTTTGTTTTTTTGTCAAGTATGTTTTATAAAAGTTTATTTACAAAAAAGTTTACTAAAACTTATTGACAAAACTTGTTTGCGGTAGTAAACTACAATTTGCAAAGAAAGTTAGAGCAACTAACTTAAAAAGCAATATAAGGTTAGCTCCGGCTATACAGAAGAAGGGGATGGTTCCAATTATGCCGTTGACTTTTGCCGCTACCGGCGAGGTAAACACTATTAAAGCCGTACGCGGAAGAAATGAAACAGTACGTTTTTTGGAAAGCATGGGGTTTGTAGAAGGGGCAGCTATTACCGTCGTATCCAAACTTGCCGGAAATTTAATCGTCAATGTTAAAGACGCGCGTGTTGCTTTAAACAAAGATCTTGCTTCAAAAATAATGATTTAACGGAGGTATGCCATGAAAACGCTTAAAAATGTTGAGTGCGGCCAGACTGTTAAAGTAAGCCGGCTTGGGGGAGAAGGCGCTGTAAGACGCCGCATTATGGATATGGGCATTACCAAGGGCACAGAAATTTATGTGCGTAAGGTTGCGCCGCTCGGTGACCCTATTGAAGTAACTGTAAGGGGCTACGAGCTTTCGCTGCGCAAAGGCGAAGCTGAAAACATTGTGGTTGAATGATTTGAGGAGGGATTGAAGTGGCTGTAAAAATTGCATTGGTTGGCAACCCTAACTGCGGCAAAACAACCATGTTTAACAATTTAACCGGTGCAAACCAGTATGTTGGCAACTGGCCGGGCGTTACTGTTGAGAAAAAAGAAGGCAGGCTAAAAGGTTACAGCGATGTAATTGTTACCGACCTGCCGGGTATTTATTCGCTTTCTCCGTATACTTTGGAGGAAGTTGTTTCCCGTAATTATATTATTAATGAACATCCTGATGTTATTTTAAACCTGGTGGACGGTTCCAACATTGAACGCAACCTGTATTTAACAACCCAGCTGCTTGAAATGGGCGTGCCTGTTGTTATTGCGCTGAATATGATTGATATTGTCCGTAAAAACGGTGATAAAATTGATATTGCGGCGCTTGGCAGAAAACTTGGCTGCCCGGTTGTTGAAACTTCCGCTTTAAGCGGGCTGGGGCTGAAAGAAGCTGCCGCCAAAGCCGTTGAAATGGCCAAAGCCAAAAATGTTGAGTGCAAACCCTTGCATTTTAACGCTGATGTGGAAAAAGCGCTGGAAGAAATTAAATACATTATGGGCAGTTCCCTGCCGGAAACCGGTGCAAGATGGACGCTTGTTAAATTGTTTGAGCGCGACCGCGAAGTATGGGCTAAATATAATCTGCCGGATGTTATTCAAAAGCAGCTTGAAAAAATTATTGCCGGTGTTGAAGAAAAGCTTGATGACGACTGCGAAAGCATCATTACCAACGCCCGCTATGATTACATTACCGGCTTAATGGCCGATTGTGTAAAAAAAGTTAAAGTAGGCATGACTACTTCCGATAAGATTGACCAGATTGTTACGAACCGCATTTTGGCTCTGCCTATTTTTGCAGCCGTAATGTTCTTTGTTTATTATATTGCCGTTACTACAATCGGCACGGATGTTACCGACTGGACCAATGACGTGCTGTTCGGCGAAATGATTATGCCTTCCGTACAGGAAGCTATGGAAAATGCCGGTGCTGCCGAATGGCAGGTATCGCTGGTGGTTGACGGCATTATCGGCGGCCTTGGCGCACCGATTGGCTTTGTGCCGCAGATGGCAATTATGTTCTTCCTGCTGGCGCTGCTTGAGGACTGCGGTTATATGGCGCGTATCGCGTTTATTATGGACCGTATTTTCCATAAATTCGGCCTGTCCGGCAAAAGCTTCATTCCGTTCCTTATTTCCTCCGGCTGCGGTGTGCCCGGTATTCTGGCAACCCGCACTATCGAAACGGAAACCGACCGCCGTATGACGATTATGACGACAACCTTCATTCCCTGCGGCGCTAAATTGCCGGTTATTGCTTTGATTGCCGGTGCGATTATGGGCGGCGACTGGTACATGGCGCCGATTATGTACTTCATCGGCATTATTTCTGTTGTATTTTCCTGCCTGATTTTAAAGAAAACAGAAATGTTTGCAGGCGACCCTGCACCGTTTGTTATGGAACTGCCGCAGTACCATATTCCGGCTGCTAAAAACGTATTGCTGCATACCTGGGAACGCTGCTTTGCCTTCATTAAAAAGGTTGCAACCGTTCTGTTCCTTGTCTGCGTGGTAATGTGGTATCTTTCTACCTACGGCATCGGCACTGAAGGTTATGGTATGGTAGAACCTGAAGACAGCTTTATCGCTTCCATGGGCGGGGCAATCGCCTGGATTTTTGCACCGCTGGGCTTCGGCGAATGGCAGGCTGTTGCTGCTTCTATCTCCGGCTTCGTCGCTAAGGAAGCCATTGTCAGCACCATTGGCGTATTGATTGGCGTTGGTGAACTTGCCGAAGACGATGCAAGCCTGTGGGCAGCAACCATGGGCATGTTCCAAAACCCGATGGCGGCGTTCAGCTTCCTGGTGTTCAACCTGCTTGACAGCCCGTGTCTGGCAGCAATTACCACTATGAACAAAGAGCTTGGCAGCCGCAAATGGCTGTGGTTTGCCATCATCTTCCAGAACGTATTTGCTTATGCCATGACCTTTATGATTTACCAGTTCGGCCTTGTGCTTATCATGGGCGAAGCCTTTACGGGCATGACTGCTGCCGCCTGTGTGGTTGCGCTCATCATGCTGTACATGATGTTCCGTCCGGCGCCGAAAGCAAAAGAATCCCTGCGTTCGGTAAATGCTTAATTAAAACCTTTGTGATATAATAATGTTAAAACGTAAACTGCGCGGGCTTTGTTCCTGCGCAGTTTACAGCGTCTTTTAAAGAAAGGAGCAAACAGCTGTGGCTACATGGATTATCAGTGCTGTTTTACTTGCTGCAATTGTTATGGCGGCGCGCTATTGCTGGAAAAAATTCCGCCGCGGCGAATGTATAGGCTGCTCAGGCGGTGGCTGTTCCGGCTGCGAAAGCGGCGGCTGCTGCCATTGCCACGAACCTGCCGGTAAAACAAAATAACTTTATAAACCTGTTCTGCGCTTGACAGCGCGCCTTGAAATTGATAAGATATTAACTATCAAAATACTGTTAATAACTATGAACGGAAGTAGTAAAAGCACAGGCTTTTGCAGAGAGGGCGCGCACGGCTGCAACGTGCCTAAAGCAATGGCTTTGAAGTAGTCCGGGAGTTGGCAGGCTGAACTGAAAGTAAGCTTGCCCGTAAGCGTGCGTTAAGCGTTTCAAGGTGTCCGGCTTTGGCCGGGAAGATAGGTGGTACCGCGATTTTGTCGTCCTGTTTGTAATAAACAGGACGTTTTTTATTACTTTTGCAAATTTATGACTGGAGGAATAAACATGACAGAAGAACACAACATCCCCAAAGTTTATGACCCCGCTTCTGTTGAAAAGAAATGGTATGAATTTTGGGAAAAGAACAGATATTTCCATGCAGAGCCGGAACCGGGCAAAAAGCCGTTCAGCATTGTAATTCCGCCTCCGAACATTACCGGCAAGCTGCACATGGGCCATGCGCTTGACAACACTTTGCAGGATATTTTAATCCGCTGGCATCGCATGATGGGCGACAACACCTTGTGGATGCCCGGTTATGACCATGCCGGCCTTGCTACCCAGATTAAGGTAGAAGAAGTGCTGAAAAAAGAAGAAGGCAAAACCCGCTTTGACCTTGGCCGCGAAGAATTTGTAAAACGTGTTTGGGCTTGGAAGGAAGAATACGGCGACCGTATTATTAACCAGTTAAAATGCCTGGGCATTTCGTGCGACTGGGAACGCAAGCGCTTTACCATGGACGAAGGGTGCAGCCGCGCCGTACGCGAAACTTTTGTAAGCCTGTTTGAAAAAGGGCTTATTTATAAAGGCACCCGCATTACCAACTGGTGCGTTAACTGCCATACCGCTTTAAGCGATATCGAAGTTGAACATGAAGATACTCCGGGCCATTTGTGGTATGTACGCTACCCGGTTGTTGGCGAAGAAGATACCTATTTAACCATTGCCACCACCCGCCCGGAAACGATTCCCGGCGATACCGCTGTTGCCGTTAACCCGGAGGACGAACGCTATGCAAAACTTATCGGCAAAACTTTGCGCCTGCCTATTTTGAACCGCGAAATTCCGGTAATTGCCGACAGCTATGTTGATACTAAATTCGGTACCGGCGCTGTAAAAATTACTCCTTCGCATGACCCCAACGACTATGAAATGGGCCTGCGCCATAACCTGCCGGAGATTGTTGTTATCGGCAAAGACGGCGTTATGACGGAAGAAGCAGGGCCGTTTGCCGGTTTGGAACGCTACGAATGCCGCAAACAGATTGTTGCGCGTTTAAAAGAAGAAGGCTACCTTGTTAAAATAGAAGAACACAGCCACGCAGTTGGCCATTGCCAGCGCTGCCATAATATTGTAGAGCCGCTTGTTTCCACGCAGTGGTTTGTAAAAATGCAGCCGCTTGTAAAAGCCGCTGTGGACTGCGTTACCGACGGACGCACCCAGTTTGTGCCGGAACGCTTTACCAAAAACTACACCGGCTGGATGGAAAACATTCACGACTGGTGCATCAGTCGCCAGATTTGGTGGGGGCACCGCATTCCTGTTTGGTACTGCGATGACTGCGGTGAAATGAGCGCCAGCCGCACCGACCTTGAAAAATGCCCGAAATGCGGCAGCACGCATATCCATCAGGACGAGGACGCACTGGACACCTGGTTTAGCTCCGCTCTGTGGCCGTTCTCTACCATGGGCTGGCCGGACAACACCGAACTGCTTAAACAGTTCTATCCTACCAGCGTGCTTGTAACCGGTTACGATATTATTTTCTTCTGGGTTGCGCGTATGCTGATTATGGGCATGGAATTTATGAAGGAAATTCCGTTTGAAAAAGTATTCATCCACGGCCTTGTGCGCGACAGCCAGGGACGCAAGATGAGCAAATCGCTCGGCAACGGCATCGACCCGCTGGAAGTTATTGAAAAATACGGCGCCGATACCCTGCGCTTTATGCTTATTACCGGCAACACTCCGGGCAACGACATGCGTTTTTACTGGGAACGCGTGGAAGGCACCCGCAACTTTGCTAACAAGATTTGGAACGCATCGCGCTTTGCGCTGATGAATATGGAAGGCTACGACAAGGACGCAGAACTTGCGCCTTATACGCTGGCTGATAAATGGATTCTTTCGCGTTTGCAGGATACCGTTAAAGACGTTACCGGCCTGTTGGAACGCTTTGAGCTTGGCGAAGCAGGACGCGCCATTTACGATTTTATCTGGAGCGAAGTTTGCGACTGGTACATTGAAATTGCCAAACCGCGCCTTTACAACAAAGATGCTGCGGCTGAACGCGCAACCGCGCAGCATGTACTGGCAACCGTGCTGGTATCTGCCATGAAGCTTTTGCATCCGTACATGCCGTTTATTACCGAGGAAATTTACCAGTGCCTGCCGCACGAAGCGGAAAGCATTATGATTTCCAAATGGCCTGTGGCTGACGAAAGCCTAGTTGACCCTGAAGCAGAACGCGGCATGAACGCCATTATGGACAGCATTAAAGCTATCCGCAATATGCGCGCCGAAGTTAATGCCAACCCGGGCAAAAAAATTCCGGCAATTATGCTTGTAAGCGAAGATTTGCGCGAGGTTGTTGCCCATAACGACAGCTACATTAAACTGCTGGGCGGCATTGATAACCTTGAGCTGCGCCCGCTTAACGGCGAAAAACCGGAAAACGCCATGGCAGCCGTTGTAACCGGTATTGAAGTATACCTGCCTTTAGCCGGTTTGATTGACGTTGAAAAAGAAACCCAGCGCCTGAGCAAAGAACTTGCCGCAATGGAAAAAGATTTGCAGCGTGCGGGCGGCAAACTGAACAATGCAGGATTTTTGGCTAAAGCGCCGGAAGACGTTATTGCCAAAGAGCGTGCTAAATATGAAGAATTAAGCGGTAAAATTGAAGCCGTGAAAAAACGTATGGCATATTTGGCAGAATTAAAGTAAAATTAAATAAAGGGTTGAAACGGCACGGCAGTTTTGGCCGTGCCGTTTTGCATATATTAACATAACCGGGAGAAATGCAATGAATTATAATGAAAGTTTGGCTTATTTGGACAGCCTTGGAAAATTTGGCATTAAACTTGGCATGGAGCGCATTGAAGCGCTTTTAAAAGAACTTGACAATCCGCAGGATAAATTTAAAAGCGTGCATGTAACAGGAACTAACGGCAAAGGTTCCGTAAGCAGCATGATTGCCAATATCCTTTTGGCAAGTAATTTAAAAACCGGCAAGTTTATTTCGCCGCATCTTGTAAAATATAATGAACGCATCAGCATTAACAATAACGATATTACGGACGAGGCTTTTGCACTGGTTATAAGCGCCGTTAAGCAGGCGGCAGACAGCATTGTTGCCAAGGGCGTGTGCGAACAGCCCACTCAGTTTGAAGTTTTAACGGCGGCTGCTTTTTTGCATTTTGCTTTGGAAAAAGTTGATTATGCCGTTATAGAAGTAGGGCTTGGCGGCCTGTGGGACAGCACTAACGTAATTACGCCGGTGGTAAGCGTTATTACCAATGTGGCGCTTGACCACTGCGACAAGCTCGGCACTACTATAGAGCGCATTGCCATGCAGAAGGCGGGCATTATAAAAGAAAAAGTGCCTGTGGTTACTGCGGCTGCGGGCGACGACGCCATTGGGCCTATACGCGCCGTAAGCATGTTTAAGCAGGCGCCGGTGTATATTTACGGGCGCGCTTTTTGGGGCGAAGAAAAAGAAAGCACGATGGACGGGCAGACCTTTACCCTGCATGCAGGTGATGTTTACAGCAGCGATTACACCATTAAACTGGCCGGTGAACATCAGATTGCCAATGCTTCGGTGGCGATAGTGGCGGCCAAACTTGTTTCCAAGCAGGATGACCGCATTAACGAACTTGCGCTGCATATCGGCGTTGCCAATACCTTCTGGCCCGGAAGGCTGGAGCGCATTGGCGAAAAGCCGGATGTTATTTTAGACGGCGCGCATAACCCCAATGGTGCGGAAGCTCTGCGCAAGGCGCTTGATAAATTTTATCCGAATCAGAAACGCATTTTTGTTATCGGCATGATGGGCGATAAGGATATGCAGCATGTTCTGCATACTATTGTGCGCCCGATGGATTTGGTTTACACCGTACCGGCGGACGGCGGCGAACGTGCTGCAAAGCCGCAGGAGCTGGCAAATATTATCGGCGCTAACGCTGCGCCGCGCAGTGACGTTTATGAGGCATACCTTGAAGCGGTTAACGAAGCCGGCAGCGGCGGCGTTGTAGTTATTTGCGGTTCGTTATATTTGGTAGGCACGTTTAAAACAAGATTAATGGAAGAAAAGGCAAGGTGCAATTAATGGGCGGCGTTGCCAAATACCACAGTGCAGAAAAATATGTATTTTTGCTGCTGCTTTTTACGGCGGCAGTAATACCGGTAAACCAGGTGTTTACGCTGCTGATGGTGGCGGTAACTTTTTTTGCCGGGCTTGCTGTGGCCGTTAAGTACCGCAAATTAAAGCGCGTGCCTGTGCTGCCGCGCGTGCAGCAGGGGCTTTTATACCTGCTTTTGGCAATTACCTGGTATTCGCTGCGCTTTTCGGCAGACAGTGCCGTTTCAGCCTATAATTTTGGCTACGTTGTGGGACAGTACGTGCTTTTGGTATGGCTTGTGCTGCGCTACGGCGGCGACGGCAAACTTGATTTTGATTGGCAGAAGCCCCGCGAATGGCCGCGCCCTTTGTTGCTTTTGGCTGTGCTTTTGCTGGCAGGTTTTGCCAACGGCCTGCTTGGCATTTACCAGCATTTTACCGGCGTTGTGCCTACCGACCCGTGGGTAGACCCTTCGCAGTTTCCGGAACTTAAAACACGCGTTGTCGGCACTTTAATTAACCCAAACATTTTTGCCGGTTATCTGGTGCTGCTTTTAAGCATCGCCGTGCCGTTTATAAAAATAACAACAGGTAAAATACGCATTTTTTTACTGGTGCTGGCAGCAGTGCTTGGCATAAGCCTTGTTTATACTTTTTCGCGCGGCAACTGGGTAGCCTGCGCCTGTGCCATGATTTTTTACTTTTTGTTTTTCTGGCGCAAATGGCTCATTCCGCTGGCAGTTTGTGCGGCAGGCGGCGTATATTTTATGCACGGTGCGGTATGGCACAGGCTGATGTCTATTTTCGGCACGCAGGATACCTCCGTGGCGCTGCGCTTTGCCTACCTTAAAAGCACGCTTTTTATCATAGAAGAACACCCATACGGCGTAGGCTGGTACGGGTTTCAGTATATTTACCCGGAATACGATTTTTATTTGAACAACCCCAATGTAATTATGTACCACTGCCATAACCTGATGCTTAATATTCTGGCAGAGCTCGGCTGGCACGGGCTGATTGTTTTTGTGCTGGTGCTTGCCGTTTTTGCCTGGCATGCCTTTAAGCTGGCAGTAAAAGGCGTGCGCCCGTGGCTGCGCGCCGTAGGGCAGGGGTATCTGGCGGCGCTGGTTGGCATTTTGGCAGGCGGCCTTACCGACCATGTATACTTTAATATGGATATGGGACTTTTGTTCTGGTGCGTGTCGATGGTAATGATGCAGTGCAGCCTTTTAAACAGGCTGAGCCGCAGCGGGCGGCAGAAAATTGCTTTACATACCGGGACAGACACGCTACAATAAAATCAGAAAATTTTTAATTTTTATGGAGGGAAAAATGAATTTAAAGGATGTACAGAGGGTTTTAAAAGCAAAAATCCTTGTGGGAGAAGAATTGATGGAACGCCCCGTTGAAACCTGCTGCGGCAGCGACCTTATGAGTGATGTGCTGGCTTTTACCAAATGCAATACCCTTTTGTGTACAGGCCTTACAAATATGCAGGTTATCCGTACGGCGGGCATTACCGATTTGTGCGGCATTATTATAGTACGCGGCAAACTGCCCGGGCCGGATTTTCTGGACTTTGCGCGTGAAGCGCAGATGCCTGTGCTTTCAACAAACTGCACTCTGTTTGAAGCCTGCGGGCTGTTATATGTGGCCGGGCTGCGCGGATGTTCGCAGGAAAAAGGGGGCTGCGGGTTATGACGGAGGCTAAATCTGTAAAAATAAGCTATGATGTGGCAGGCGGCGATTTTGACCGTGCCGGGGAAGCCTCGAGCGGCATTAAGCGCATGCTGCAAAAAATAGGCATACCGGCAGATATTGTGCGCCGCATAGCCATCGGTACTTATGAGGCGGAAATGAACGTGCTTATTCACGCCGGCGGCGGCAAGGTTGCTGCGGAAATTTTTCAGGACCATACAGTAATAAACATTACCGATCACGGCCCCGGCATACCGGATATTAAGCTTGCCATGCAGGAGGGCTGGTCGACAGCGCCGGATTATATCCGCCAGATGGGGTTTGGCGCCGGTATGGGCCTGCCCAACATGATGAAATGCAGTGATAAATTTGACATACAATCTAAAATAGGAGAAGGAACCTCCATCACAATGGAGTTTAAGCATATCAGCGAAGACTTGTAAAAGAGGTGAGCCCATTGGCAGAAGGCTATATTCATTCCGTCCGCTTTGTGCCTTCCAAATGCAAAGGCTGCGTAACCTGCGTTAAGGCGTGCCCTACCGATGCTATCAGGGTGCGCAACGGCAAGGCCGAACTTATAGCGGCGCGCTGCATAGACTGCGGCGAATGTATGCGCCGCTGTGCGTATCACGCGGTAGAAGCATATTCGGACAAACTGGAAGAAATACAAAAATACCAATATAATATCGTTTTGCCTCCTCCTTCGCTGTACGCGCAGTTTCCGGCCGATATTTCGGAGGAAACAATACGTGGGGGCTTAAGCAACCTTGGCTTTGATGAAATTTTTGACGTGGCTGTGGCTTCGGAATATATTTCCCTGGAAATTGCAGACTACATTAAAAACTACAATGGCGGGCGCAAGCCTTTAATTTCGTGTACCTGTCCGGCGGTGCTGCGCCTTATTCAGGTTAAGTTCCCGGAACTTATCAAGCAGGTGGTGCCGGTGCTTCCACCTGTGGAGGCTGCCGCAATTTATGTAAAAAAAGAAGCTATGGAACGGCTGGGGCTTGAAGAATCGCAGATTGGCGTATGGTTTCTGGCACCCTGTCCGTCGAAAGATGCCAATATCCGCCAGTCGGTAGACGTAGTGCATACGCAGCTCAGCGGCAGCATTGCTATTTCGGAAATTTACGGCAGGCTGATGCGCTCTATCGGCAGCGTTAAAGAAAGCAAAAAAATAACCGCGGCTTCTTCCTACGGCATGGGCTGGGGCTGTTACGGCGGTGAGCTTGCGGCTGTAGGCGTGGAAAAAGGGCTGGCGGTGCATGGCATAGAAAACGTGTATGACGTGCTGGAGCAGATTTCCATGAATAAAATGCCGGACGTTGATTATGTGGAATGCAGCGCGTGCAGCGGCGGCTGTATCGGCGGCCCGCTGA
>OKRU01000132.1_pt1 | contig 64323 bp, 35 predicted proteins | sample 1601131 | NCBI WGS metagenome assembly OKRU01 (sample SAMEA3541558, study PRJEB24748) | human gut metagenome | biome: human gut; feature: human-associated habitat; material: faeces | place: China | collected 2012
TCAATTGACTTTTGATTTTGAATTCGATTAACATAACTTAAGAGACACTAGTGAATTCAAATCTATATATCAATGCGAAATCACTTTTCATCAGAATCTTTACGCATGCGCCCATAAATAAAGCCGCCCAAACCTGCGACAAGAATTATAAAGACAGGCGAAATACCCCAAGCACTAATCAAAAGTGCAGACAAAACAGGTATCCATATATTTCTTTTTGAAATCTTCGCAGATTTTGCCATAGAAAAGACTGGAGCGGCAATCAAGGCTACAACTGCAGGACGAATGCCCATGAAAAACTTTTCTACATAAATATTAGACTTGAACTCCCTAAAGAACATAGCTATCAGCAATATAATTATAATCGAAGGCAAAGCAACGCCGAAAGCGCCGACAATTCCTCCTTTCAATCCTCTCAACTTGTATCCTATATGACTGGCCATATTAACGGCAAAAATTCCTGGCACACTTTGAGAAACAACTATTATATTGAGAAATTCTTCCTTTCCCAGCCATCCTTTACGATCAACAACCTCCTTTTCCATAAGAGGAACCATGGCAAACCCTCCTCCAAGAGTGAATGTTCCTATCTTTGAAAAAGTAAAAAACATTTCTGTACAAAGTCCCATATCCAATATTGTAAATTAGGTCTTCCGACCTCATCGTTCTGCCCTGAATTGACTTGGTGTCATTCCGAAATGCCTTCTAAACACTTCACGGAAGTATTTTACGTCCGAGAATCCGCATGCTTCAGATATCTCAGAAACCTGCATTTCGTTCTGCAAAAGTAATGATTTTGCACGATTTAAACGAGCAAATCTTATGTAGTCTGACGGTGAATTGTCGGTAAGAGCCTTCAGCTTGCCGTAAAAACTAGTTCTGCTCATACCTATCTCCATACATAAAGTATCTACGTTAAAGTTCTTATTGGACACATTGGCATCAACAATAGACCTGACTCTATCCATGAATTTCAGATCCAGTTCATTTGTGCTTTTTATATCCGGCCCCATCTCAGACGGAATCAAATCAGCATATCGGTTCTGCATGACTTTTCTATTAGCCAATATACTCTCTATCTGAGCCTTAAGAACTTCCACATCGAACGGTTTTGTCATATACGCATCAGCAAGTGTCGACAACCCATCTATTACACTGTCATTATCAGCTAAGGCCGTCAGAAGAACCACTGGTATGTGGCTTGTTTTTACATCGGCTTTGAGCGCACGGCACATTTCATCACCCCGCATTTCCGGCATCATCACGTCGCTTACGATAATATCAGGATTGAGAAATCTGACCTTCTCCAGTGCCTCAGCCCCGTTGTTGGCCACATAAACCGTATAAATTACAGAAAGTGAATTTCTTATAAACGATTGCAGATCGGCATTGTCCTCCACTACAAGAACGACAGGATTTTCCTTCGCATACACGCAATTGCAATATTCCACGCATGTCTTTTCTGCATCGGCATAAAACTTTTCATCGTATGGAAATTCTACTCTGAATCTACTACCCTTTCCTTCTTCGCTTTCAAACGATATTCTGCCATGATGTTCTTCAACTAGAGCTTTCACCAACGAAAGTCCCAATCCTGTACCTACAATATTTTTTCCTACATTGCTGGCACGGTAGTATTTCTCAAACAATCTAGACTTATCATCTTCAGGAACACCAATTCCATTATCGGAAACATCTACAGCCCACCATTTATCTGTATGGTTGCACTTCACTTCCACCGCACCTCCGTCCGGAGTGTATTTCAAAGCATTATTTACCAGATTCTGCAAGATACTTTCAATACGTCCGCGGTCAAGTATAACATACAGTTCTTTGAAATCAGAGCTATAAGTCAATTTCTGCTTCTTGGTATTTGCATAAAGATTGAATGGACGAAGCATTTCATTAATGAAGGAATTCAATTCAACCTGCGAAACACAAAGTACATGTTCGCTGATCTTATGTCTTTCAGCATTGATAAGGTCACCGGTCATAATCATCAGCTCGTTTGCGCTATGCATAGCAATCTGCAGATTGGCCTTACCTTTTTCAGACAAGACCTCATTGCGCATAACATCCTCCAACGGAGCCTTCAGAAGAGTCAACGGCGTGCGAATCTCATGTGCAGTATGAATGAAGAAGTTAACTTTCTCCTCTGCAATCAGACGTCTATTCTTAAGCAGTATAAGTCGATATACAACGAGAATTGCAAAGATTCCAAGCATATAATACAAAATCTTTGCAGGAAGACTGCCCCACCATGGAGGAGACACGACAACAGGAATTGAACATTCGTCTATCATTTTGCCGTTGAATCCGCTATAAGCCCTGATATTCAAAGTAAAATGTCCGGGATGCAATTCATAATTTATTATGCGTTCAGACGAAGGCTTGCTCCATCCGTCATCCAAACCATCCAATTTCCAAGAATACTTTATGTCTGACGGGTTGTCAAAATTGAGACTTCCTACAGTCACAGCCAAAATATTCTCGTTATGTTCGAGTTCAATTTCATTTAAATTATGCACATTGAATCTATCATGTCCATTGACAGTCAGTCTTGTAATCAAGATTTTCGAATTATAAGAATGAGGCAGCCTTACCGAATCGGCAAACTCCACAGTACCGCTGTTCGAACCGAAAATTATGCGGTTGTCAGATGTTCTTATTCCGCACGCCGCATAAAAACCGTAAGCATGCATGCCTTGCTCATAAGTCCAATTTGAAAACGTCCGTTGTCTGGCATCAAATCTTGACAAACCGTTGCCGGTACTGAGAACTACATTACCTTCGTTGTCCTCCACTACAGAAAGAACGTTATCCGAAGGCAACGAGCTGTTGCTGCGAGTATAATGAATAAAAAACCGGCCTATACTATCCCTCACAAAAAGCCCCTCATCTGATGTGGCTATATACAGATTTCCATTTTCAGTACAGAGAATGTCATTTACATTTCTGCATCTAGCAGGTTTATCAAGCACATCCAATTTACCGTCCAGAACATTTACCCTATAAATATCATTATTTGTGGACAGCCAAAAATGCAAAGAATCATCGCGCGCCATAAAACGTGCACCGCCACATAATTCGTAAGATGTAATAGTTTTTGTGTTCCATTCTATTTTATCAAGACACTTGTCTCCCCCCATCCACACATTTCCGAAATCGTCCTTATAGACATCTTCGATCCAGGTATTAGCGAAGTGCTCCAATCCAAACATTTCAGGAGCCAGATCTACAATGCTTCTATCGTACTTATTGATAATATACAAATTATCAGATTTGCCACCGACCAAAACAGAACCAGGTTCGACTTCACACAAAGAAATAAAAACCTTGAAATTCTCATTACCGCTCATCACGAAATGCTTCCATTCACGCTGTTTCTTGTCAAAAAGATCAATACCGCCGCTAGTCGCATACCAGATATCTCCGTCACTGTCCTCAATCATATCAACAACCAGATCCGAGCTCAACGATTGCTCATTATTTCTGATATGTCTATTATGCACATAGTGCGGATTAAATGCATTATAACATGCAACGCCATACGAATAAGGAGAAAACCAAACGCGTTTTCCTTCACGGTCAGAATATAATGCAACTATCACATTACATCCACGGCTGTAATCATTATCATATTCAGTCTTGACAAAATCAGAGACACTGAAATCGTCCAGCGAAATTTCCTTTATTCCTGCACTGGCTGTAGCAACAAGCAGTTTGGAACTATCTGCATAATCGGGAGAAACAGAAGAAACCGGCACGTCATAAATCAGGTCCGAACTGTGCATGACAACCATTCTCGAAGCCAAATCAACATCAAACATCCTGCTTTTGGAATCAAAGACCAAAAGTTTCCTGCTGTTTCTATAAGAATACATCTTAAAAGGAGACAAAGAATGCATGTCTGAGACCTTCACTCCGGCCGTATCATATATCGGCCAATCCATCTTGGAGAAAATGCATTTTTTCTTATCAAAATGCGCCTCATATATACCATTGCTACTTCCTACAACAAAACTACCACCAAATTCAGCCATACACAAAGGCGCTTCACCATCAGGCATCAACACACACGACAAATGATTCCTATCTATATCATAGACATACAAAGAATTGCCGGAAGACATCCACATTCGGTTACTACTGTCTATCATAAGATAAGAAATACCGCTATCTCCCAAATTCTTAAGAACTACAGGTTTGAAGCGTCCACGAACATCATCAAAAACGTATATTACATTTGATTTATATGATCCGACTTCCCAAATACGGCCGTCATTATCGGCAACCAAATTGGCACGCGTTCCTATAATCAAAGGCACTCCATCATACTCAAGATTGAAATGAAAAAAGTCAAGACCATCGAATCTGTCCACTCCACCGGCCGTCAGAAACCACATATACCCATGCTTATCTTTGGCTATGGAATAAACCCTATCATTGCTCAACCCTTTTTCTGTTGTAAGGAAGCTGAACAACTGTGCTTTTGCAGATATATGAAATATAAGCAAAAACATCAATACCGACACTCTAATAAACACGTCCATCAAAATGTATTGCTATATATCTAGGTAGTAAGGTCAACAAAATAAAATAAATCTACATCACCGTAAATCCACACCTTCGCTTGGATCAGTCTGTCCAAATATCAAGATAAATACAAAGCTGATCAGGAAAGGCTAAGAGCTCTGTCGCAACTATAGAAAAACACACCATCAATCACAGTATAAACGAGTCAAAAAACAAAAGTAAAAAATTGAGCGACAGACACTGTCGACAACAAATGTCTGCGCTCAAAATAAAACATTGTTACTTATGGTTTTCAATCCACTCACGTGCATTTACAAAGGCTTCTATCCAAGGAGTAACCTGATCGCTGTTCTTGCGAGACAGTGGATAATAAGCCTGCTGCCAAGGGAATATTGCACGCTCAAGGTGAGGCATCATTGCAAGATGACGTCCATCAGCACTTGCTATACCTGCAATATCATAGTCACTGCCGTTAGGATTTCCAGGATAACCGGAATAGTTATACTTGGCAACAACATTGTAGCGGCTTTCTTCGTAAGGGAGAGAGAAACGTCCTTCTCCGTGAGCAACCCAGATTCCGAGCTTGCTTCCGCTCAAAGAACCGAACATCACACTGTTGTTCTCTGGTATTGCAAGTGAAATGAATTCACTTTCAAACTTGTGAGAAACATTATGAAGCATGTGTCCCTTCTTCTCGAACTCAGGATTTATGAGGTCGAGCTCCATCATGAGCTGGCAACCGTTGCATATACCGAGAGAGAGTGTGTCCTTGCGTGCATAGAATGCATCGAGCGCAGCCTTTGCCTTAGGATTGAACAAGAATGCACCTGCCCAACCTTTAGCAGAACCGAGAACGTCGGAGTTACTGAATCCGCCACAGAACACAATCATATTTATATCTTCAAGAGTTTCACGACCGCTGATAAGGTCTGTCATCATAACATCCTTCACATCGAAGCCGGCAAGATACAAAGAGTATGCCATTTCACGCTCACCGTTTGTACCCTTCTCTCTTATGATTGCGGCCTTTATGCCGGTTCTCTCACGTCTGTCAGGCGAAATGCCGTACTGGCTGAACTTACCTGTGAAGTTGTCGTTGAACTTAATCTCAACAGGCTGGTTCTTATAGTTCTTGAAGCGCTCATCAGCCATGCCGTTGAAGCTCTGCTTCTTGTCGAGACGATAAGATGTGCTGTACCATACATCGCGAAGCTTGTCAATGTCGAACGAAAGGTTCTTGCCGTTCTTGCAAACATTGATCTTACGTCCCTTAGAAGGAACACCAATTGCAGCATAACCTACACCGGCATTGTCCAAAATCTTCTTGACCTCGTGCTTGTCGCTGTCGGCAATCTGTATTACAACACCAGGATTCTCGGCGAAGAGCACTTTCACCATGTCTGCTTCCTGAATGTTCTTCAAGTCGATTTCCATACCGCCCTCACGATTTGCGAAACACATTTCGAGCAATGTAGTAATCAAACCACCTGCACTGATATCGTGACCGGCAAGAATGAGACCTTTTTCAACAAGTTCCTGAACAGCTGTAAAGGCATCACGGAAATATTCAGGATTCTTGACTGTAGGCACGTCACTTCCTACCTTACCGAGAATCTGAGCAAAAGCAGAACCTCCAAGTTTGAGTGTATCAAAGCTGAAATCTATATGATAGAGTGTTGAATCGGCCTTGTTTACAAGAACAGGCGATACCACCTTCTTTACATCTGAAACTTCACCGCCAGAGCTTACAATCACTGTTCCCGGGCTTATAATCTTGCTTCCGTCAGGATACTTCTGTGTCATTGAGAGCGAATCCTTACCAGTAGGCACATTTACGCGGAGTGCACAGCAGAAATCAGAAAGAGCCTTGACACCTGCATAAAGACGAGCATCCTCACCTTTCTGTGAACGGCATGGCCACATCCAGTTGGCACTGAGCGAAACGCTGTCAAGTCCGTCTGCCATAGGTGCCCATACAATATTTGTAAGCGACTCGGCAACAGAAAGTACTGAACCGGCAGCCGGATCAGCAAGACCTGCCTGAGGAGCATGACCAATAGCTGTAGCAATACCCTTCTCGCCTCTATAGTCGAGTGCTACGACACCGCAGTCTGAAAGCGGGAGCTGAATCTCACCCTGGCACTGCTGACGTGCAACCTTACCTGTGACAGAACGGTCAACCTTGTTTGTAAGCCAATCCTTACATGCAACAGCTTCAAGCTGAAGAACATTTTCAAGATACTGTTCAATATTTTCTTCGCTGTAGCTGACATTCTCGTAAGTACGCTCTACAGTTTCGTCTCTCATATATGTCTTAGGTGAATGGCCGAACATCTGAGCAACATCAAGGTCGAACGGACGTACACCGTCGCCCTGCTCAAATGCGAAATGCGCATCGCCGGTAGTTTCACCGACAACATAAAGCGGAGCGCGCTCACGTTCAGCAATCTTGCGGACATGCTCTATATGCTCTTCCTGAATGAGCAGACCCATTCTTTCCTGGCTTTCGTTGGCAATGATTTCCTTTGAGCTCAAAGTCTTGTCACCGATAGGCAACTTTGTCATGTCTATCAATCCTCCGCATTCCTCAACAAGCTCAGAAAGACAGTTGACATGACCTGCAGAACCGTGGTCGTGGATAGAAACAACAGGATTTACATCCTCTTCGCAGAGAGCACGAACAAGGTTGTTTGCACGCTTCTGCATTTCCGGATTTGCACGCTGAACAGCATTGAGCTCTATACCGCTTGAATAACGGCCTGTGTCAACAGAGCTTACTGAACCACCGCCAAGTCCGATGCGATAGTTGTCACCGCCGACAACAACAATCTTGTTGCCTTTCTCCGGCTGTCCCTTAAGGCAGTCGCGCTTTGTTCCGTAACCAACACCTCCGGCAAGCATGATAACCTTGTCATAACCATACTTCTCACCGTTCTCCTCGTGTTCGAAAGTAAGCACAGAACCAGTGATAAGCGGCTGACCGAACTTGTTTCCGAAATCGCTGGCACCGTTAGATGCCTTGATGAGAATCTGTTCAGGTGTCTGATAGAGCCACTTGCGTACAGGCATTATATCTTCCCATGAACGTGCACCGTTCTCACCGTTGCGCGGATAAGAAGTCATGTATACGGCAGTTCCTGCAATAGGCCAAGAACCTACACCACCACCCATACGGTCGCGGATTTCACCTCCGGTACCGGTAGCGGCTCCGTTGAAAGGTTCTACAGTTGTAGGGAAATTATGTGTTTCTGCTTTGAGTGAAATCACAGATTCGATATCCTTGATTTCAAAATAATCGGATGTAGAGTGGTCTTTCGGAGCGAACTGCTCAACAATAGGTCCCTGCGAAAAAGCCACATTATCCTTGTATGCGGAAATAATCTTGTTAGGATTTTCTTTTGTAGTTTTCTTGATCATCTGGAAAAGCGAGCTTTCCTTTTCCTCACCGTCGATGATGAACGTTCCGCCGAAAATCTTGTGGCGGCAATGCTCTGAATTGATCTGAGCAAATCCGAACACCTCAGAATCAGTAAGCTTACGTCCGAGCTGGCCTTCTACCTTGTGAAGATACTCTATTTCTTCAGGACTGAGCGCCAAACCCTCCTGCTCATTGTATTCCTCAAGATTCTCAATGTGCATGATTGGAGCCGGTTTGATATCAACCGTGAAGATTTCCTGATCCAATCCGTTGTACATGCGCTGGAGCATAGGGTCATGGTCGGCATCGGCACTGGCAACCGGGAAGTACTCCTCTATACGGTCTATGCCGGAAATATTCATGTTTTGAGTAATTTCTACGGCATTTGTACTCCATGGTGTGATCATTTCACGACGCGGACCTACAAAATATCCGTCGAGCTTGTCCTTACCTTCCTCTTTTGCCTCTCCGTAAAGCCAGCAAAGTTCCTTTTTCTCATCTGATAACAGTTCATGATCTGCTGATGTAGCAATGACACTGCCGCTTGGTGTTCTAAAGAAATAAATCATCGTATATATTTATGTAACAAGTTATCGTCTTTTATTGCCGTCATGCTGTCAACATGACACAAAAACGCCCTTATATGATTTTGCACGACTACTGCAACAAGATTCCATCATAAGTGCAACTGAACAGCTGTATAATCTTGTCAACTGCAAATATAGCCTTTTCTACTGATTTCATACACTTTTTAAAAAGAAAAGCATACAGCCGCAGGATGAATCTGCACTGTATGCCCATATATTAAAAACTGCGTATATCAATATGATCAGCCGTTATCAATGTAAAATATTTTCGGTCAAAGACGGCAAGTCAGGTTCACTTCACCTGAGGAATCTTTTTCAACGTGCCTCCCTGATTATATTTCTGGTTATTAGGCAATCCATATCCGCCAACACCCTTACGCATAAGCTCCTTCAACTCCTCAAGATGATATCTGTATACGCCTCTCGGCTCTATGCCGTACTTGCGGCACAACGATGCAGCCATGCCGACAACCTCTCCCATCATTCCTGTTGTACGCATGACACGTGTAGTACCCAGAGCCACATGCGTAACGCTTATGTGTCTTCCGGCCATAAACAGGTTGTCAATATTTCTTGAGTACAGACATCTGTAAGGTATCGGATAAGGATGGATATTTATATGTTTAGCAATCGACTTGAACTCCTCGTCTGGGAAATGCTTTGTGTTTTCCGGATCAGGATAATGCAGGTCAATGCTCCATGTTGTTGAAGCAGAAGCATCCTCGTGTATTATATATCTTGTGATGTCGGATTCCTTAAGAATATAATCGCCCATAAGACGTCTGGATTCACGTTTGCCGGAGATGTATGCAACCCATCCGAGCTTACGGTTCTTATATTCGTCATTATCTTTCAATCTATTTTTAAGATAGCTCCAATTGGAATAGACAACCATCAAGCCGTAATCGCGGATACGTTCAAAATCGCTTATCTGGTTATAGTTCATACCGGTTTCCCATGTCCATTCTCCCATCGTCACCTTCTCGCAAGAGTTTTCATTGAAATCAAGTCCGTATTCAAACACCGGGAATGAAGCCTTTTTACCTGCATCCACAGAATACCATTGCACAGAAGCTCCCATCGTCAAGCTGTCGGCCTTCTCTGGAGCAGTCGTTTCTGCAAACTCGTCGCGGGATTCTCTTCCCATACGCCAATCGGCACCGGCAAGATAACCTATTGTACCGTCACCTGTACAATCAACGAAAAGCGGAGCTTCAAAACGCAGCTCCTTTCCGTTTTCTATATGTCTGACCACCACCTGCTTAATCTTGTTCTCGCCGGATTTGTTGACTGCTATAGCTCTATAATTCATGAACAAAGAAATATTCTTCTCTTTCATTATCCAATCCATTTTCTTCTGATCCTCATAGTATTCAGCAGGTTTGGCATTACCCTGACGTGAAGGAGCAAACTCCTTCTGCAATCCGCCGAGAGCCTTATATGGACCAACCTCAATGCGTCCTCCCAGATGAACACGTATCTCTGAACTGTTGTTGCCGCCAAGCAGAGGACGGTCATTTATGAGCGCAACCTTGCATCCCAAACGTGCGGCGGAAACAGCGGCACACATACCGGCAATACCGCCACCTACGACAACAAGGTCGTAACCGCCCTTAACCTCTGCATTTCTAGGAATGCGTGCATTTCTGAACGCCTCCAGTTCCTCAACCTCAGATGGAGGAAGCACATCTTTTTCTGTGGTAAAATATATTGCATCGCATCTGCCGTCAAATCCTGTAAGATCATGAAGTGCCACCTTTACCTTCCCCGACTTGACAGACACACGTCCGGCATACTGCCACATCCAGCTGTTGCCATCAGCGCCCAATACGGCACTCAGCTTCTTGCGGCCTACGCTTATCTTGAACTTACCGGGGCCCTTGCCGTCAAACCATGGCGAAACCCAATTGTAAGTGCGCACATACACATGATAAGTTCCAGCCTCTCCGAATTCAACCGTCGTTTCTGCATCATCTACAGCCTCACCCATACCGTGAGCTATCAGATAAGGCGACCCCATCAAATCCATAAACTGCTGATCGACCGACCAGCCGCCCTTATTGCTGAAACTCTCGGCTTCAACAAGAACATCTGCGCCACGTACCGTTCCGCAGAACAAAAACATAAAGACAATAATCAAAAGATTTTTTCCAAACATAAAACTTTAAGATTTAGATTAGTTAAAATAAAAAATATTCAAATAACAATAAGTCAAACAAATATATCTTCCTTGCAAATATAGTGAAAGGTGAGAGCAGATACAAATGAAAACACAGTTTTCGATTTGGATATGCCGAACCGCATCCTATATTATTCCCCTGCGCCATCATCTGCGAGCGCCCGCAAAAGAAACTACGAGCCCGCAGAATTTTTATTGCGAGCGCCTGCAATTTTTCCTTCAGAGGCACACAAAACAATCAGCAAGCCTCTAATAAATGCGACAAAGGTATCTGAAATACCGCAAAACAGCCATTTTCGGAGTCGCAGCGTTCAAGTCCACTATTCACTTAATTATCAAAATATTACAATTCCGCACTTCTAGTTTATAATTATTTTGGACAAGTCCACAAGAAGTAAACCGAAATAAATTTATACTTCAGAAATAAAACATCCTATATTTGCAACCATCATTTTCAAAACCTTAAAACAACACTATACAGCACAGATGGGAAATAAAAACTCTTTGATTAAAGCAATTCCAGTTCTTTTCGGATTTTTCGTAATGGGATTCTGCGACATAGTCGGCATCTCCTCCGACTATGCAAAAGAAGCTTTCGGATGGTCAAACACAATGGCCGGATTCATTCCTTCAATGGTATTCATCTGGTTTCTGTTTCTCGGCATACCTGTCGGAATAAAGATGAACAGCTGGGGACGCAAGAACACTGTACTCCTAAGCATGGCCATAACCGTCATCGGAATGTCCATTCCCGTCATCGCCTACAACAGCATCACATGCATAACGGCCTACGCCCTCCTCGGCATAGGAAATGCCATACTGCAGGTTTCACTCAATCCGCTTCTCAACAATGTTGTAACCGACCAGAAACTCCTCACCAGCAGTCTTACAGCAGGACAGGTCGTCAAGGCAATATCATCATTGGCAGGTCCGCATATAGTGCTCATCGCCGTAAACGTTTTCGGCCACGGCGACACACGACTGTGGTACTACTGCTTCCCTATACTTGGAGCCATAACGCTGATTTCCGGCATCTGGCTCATGCTCACCCCTATCGCCCGCGAGGAGAAAACTGCTGAAGTCGACGGTGGCGCACAGCTGAAAGACACCTTCATGCTCCTTGCCGACAAGCGCATACTGCTCCTGTTCCTGGGCATATTCTTTGTTGTAGGCGTTGACGTCTCCACCAACTTCATAAGTTCGAAAATCATGTCCATGCGTTTCGACTGGAGCAAGGAAGAAGCCGGCAGTGCACCGCAGGTATACTTCTTCTGCCGTACTATAGGAGCCTTCATCGGCACATTCCTAATGACCAGAATTTCAGAAATGAAATATTTCAAAGCGAACATCATATTTTGCATAGTCGTCCTTCTGCTCCTCGCATCGGTCGAGCACCCAGCGCTCAACATGGCCTGCATAGGCGCAGTAGGATTCCTGTGCTCCTGCATCTTCCCGATTATATTCTCGAAGGCCGTACAGATAAGGCCCGACAAGACCAACCAGATTTCGGGACTCGTCATAACAGCAGTTTCTGGAGGAGCAGCCGTACCGCCTGCAATAGGATTTGCCATCGATACGGCAGGCATAGCCGGAGGCACGGCAGTCATACTCGCATGCGTGCTCTACCTCACATTCTGCGCATTCGCCGTCAAGGCCGATAAGTGACGACAGATGCAGAACAACTGCAGATTACAGTTTCTTCATTTTTATTATTATAATAGAAAGCAAAACAATAGATGTAATTTTCTTCACGTCCGGCCGCCGAAGTGATTTTGCCGGCCGGGCATTTTTTTCGGGAACCGACAGCAACAGGCATCAACTCACGCCCCAAACTTATAAATACATACACAAACACTCCAGCAACATGAATATCTTTCTGAAAACCCTTTCGGCATGCGCCCTCGCATTCGCCGGATTCACACATGCAGAAGCACAGATAGAAGTATATCCCGTTCCACAACAGATATACTACGCAAAGCACATAGATGACTACACGGTGCGCGTTAGACAAAGCGGCACAAAAGAATGGATTGATCTCTACGAATACAAGGTAAAAGTCGACATGGATACAAATTCCGATGCAACCATGGTGCAATTCGGTTTCAGCGGAAGTGTTGACGTGCTCGTCGAGAAAAACAACGGACACATTGACGATGTATGCATACGCCCGCTGTCACGGAAGATCAAGGCTCGAAAGGATGGCAACAGCATAATGTTCACCCTCGACAAGCCAGAGAAACTCTCCATCGAGTTCAACGGCGACAGGCTCCACAATCTCCACCTATTTGCCAACGCCGTAAGCCCTGCTATGCCCGAAGCCGGCAAACCCGGCACCATGCATTTCAACGCCGGCTACCACGTACCCCAGTCCCCCGACAAGTGCTTCCATATACCCTCCAACACGACCGTATACATCGAAAGCGGAGCCATCTTCAAGGGACCTTTCGTCTGCGACAGCGTCGAAAACGTCAACATCATCGGCAACGGCATAGTGCTCGAAACAAGCAACGGCATGACCATAAGCCATTCGCACAACGTCACAGTCGACGGTCTCACCTTCATGAATCCCCGCTACAACTCCATAACCACAGCCGTTTCCTCAGACGTCACACTCCGCAACATCAAGTCGTTCAGCAGTCAGGGATGGGGCGATGGCCTCGACTTCTTCTGCTGCACCGACATCACGGCCGACAGCCTCTTCATGCGGAACAGCGACGACTGCATCGCAATCTACGGACACCGCTGGGACTACAACGGCAACACATCCGGCATACGCATCACCAACTCCACCCTATGGGCCGATATTGCCCATCCAGTCAACATAGGTACCCACGGCGACACATCGCACGAAGGCGAAACGCTTGAAAACATTGAAATCAAGAACATCGACATTCTCGAGCACGACGAAGACGACCCCGACTATCAGGGATGCATAGCCATCAACACCGGCGACCATAACCTCGTGCGCAACGTGCTCGTTGACGGCCTCAGGGTCGAACACATACAGGAAGGACAGCTCTTCCACCTGCGCGTCATGTTCAACAAGAAGTACAACACAGGCCCAGGACGCACCATCGAAAACGTCACTTTCCGAAACGTTTCCTGCAACGCCCCACGTCTCCGCCCTTCACTCATCGAGGGCTATGACAGCCTGAACACCGTGAGGAACATCTCTTTCGAGAATATACGTCTGAATGGAAAGAAAATAAAAACGCTCGAAAAGCTGAACATCAAACGTGCCAACAGCTTCACGAGCGGTATAACTATAAAATAAAGATACCATAAAAACACACAAACAAACGCGCGGGAACACGCCCATAGTGTTCCTCCGCATCGGGGCTCTACACACACTCTCTATCTCCACTATATCTGCCCCGACTCAATCAGCAGTATGCACCTCTCAGTCAGGCGGTCGTCCACCTCGGGGTCATACTGCTTTTTCAGGCTTGCCCCGAACAGGTTGGCAAACAGGTTGTAGAATCCGGCCTTGAATCCGCCCATATAAGTCTTTATAAGCTGGAACGACGTCTGATCGCACTGCCTGTCAATCAGCTTTATGAGCAGTTTTCCCTGCGAGAAGGTGAGTTTCTTCAACCTCGGCGTATACTCCTTCTTCAGCTCCTTCTCCATGCGCTTCATGTATTCGTCGCGCGCCTCCTTGTCGGGGAGCGAATCCAGGTGGGCAACGGTGCGATCGATGGTCTTCTGAATATCCACCGCAATCGGGTACACCTTCTTTATGTTGTTCACCAGTTTATAGTATTTCTTCAGCTGACGTTTGTTCTTAAGCACCAGCTCCTTGAAGCAGTAGACATCGGCCAGCCTGAACACAGGAATCCGCTCGCCTTCATACTCCTCCTCGCCCACATAGCCAACACCATGCGTGAAGATCGGAGAACCCAGCGCCTCCGCGTTGTCCTCCGCTCCCCTGATCTGTCCCCACGCACCCGCGCTGCAGAGACAGAACACTGCTGTCAAAACCATGTGCCTGAACGTCAATTTCATGTCGCAAAAATACAAAGAATAAACATCCCCACCCACACCCTTTTGCAAATTATATGATTAATTGGTCTTTTATTAAATCTATAATGTTAAATTTGAACGGGGATATAAACAATCTTTTACAAAAACACAATACAAGCATAATAGTATGAAAATGCACAAGTTAATTGCATTGGCTATTTGGGGACTATTTCTGTCAATCAGCAACATTTCTGCACAAGATTACAGTTGGGATGATTTTGTTGAAGAAATGGCCGACGATGCTTCGCTTTCACAAGAAATCATTTTTGAGGATTTATATGAAAGGCATCTGAATCCCATAAATATCAACAATACCTCCATTGAAGAGCTTATGCATCTGCCGTTTCTTACAGAACAACAGTGTCGGGACATGGTTGATTATGCAGAGAAATACGCACCGGTAAATACAACTGGAGAACTGATGATGATTCCAAGTCTGGATTTAAAAACACGCAGATATCTGCAGTTGTTCGTAACTGCAGGACCTCCCAAAACAGCCGATAAAGGCCTTAAAGGAATCATAAACAGATCAAAAAGCGAACTGACAGTCCGGACTGATATACCGCTATACCGTAAAGCAGGATACAAAGATTATCCGGACAGTGTACTTGAGGCATCACCAAACAAAGTTTATGCAGGCTCACCGTTATATCATTCGGTGCGGTTCAAATTCAATGCAGATGACAAACTCACAGCCGGCCTTATATTGGAAAAAGATGCAGGAGAGAAGGGAATAGATTATTACTCGGCTTATGTAATGCTCAAAAGTGCAGGCATCTTACGTACAGCCATTGCCGGAAAATACAGAATAGCATTCGGCAAAGGACTAGTTGTCAACACCGGTGCATCGTACGGTAAAGCCATGACTCTGTCATCACTTGGAAAGACTGATAGAGGTATAAGACCGCATTCTTCAACCTCCGAAAGCGGATATATGACAGGAGGTGCGGCAACATTAGGCTTCGGAAAACTATCTGTTTCGGCATTCGCTTCATGGAGAGACAATGATGCGACCTTGAATTCCGATTCCACAGTATCGTCCATAAAAACTGACGGACTGCACAGGACTGAATTGGAAAAGAGCAAAAAAGGCAATCTGAAAAGTTTCTCGGTCGGAGGAAATATCGGATACAGATTCCGCAACTGCGGACTTTCACTAACGGCGGCCACCACACATTACTCAAGAATGCTCAATCCTAAATGGAATACAGAATCATCATTATACAGATACTACAATCCTAGAGGAACTGATTTCACCGCAACCGGTTTGTCCTATTATTGGAATGGGACAGTTTTATCGCTAAGCGGAGAAACGGCATTAAGCACTAATGGTGCGATAGCTACAATCAATGCCCTGCAATGGAATCTAAGCTATTCAAATCAGTTCATGTTCATTTTTAGGCACTATTCACATAGGTACAATGCAGTACTGGCCAATTCTTTCGGCGAAAATGGAGAAGTTCGAAACGAAACCGGATTATTTGCCGGCTGGAATGCAGAATTGCCATTAGGAATAAATTTAGAAACATATTTCGATATCTTCCGCTTTCCATGGCTGAGATACCAGGTGTCAGATGCGTCATACGGCTATGAAGGTATGATACAGGCAACGTATCCATGCAGTAAAGATGTTGAACTGTCGCTCAAGTTCACAACTAAATCAAAACAAAAAGATTTTGATTATGAAAATGGCTCAATGCTGAAAATGAACAGTTCATACAAAATACGAATACAAGGACGCTGGCAAATAAACAAGTCGTTTTCATCAAAAACCGGATTCTATATGTCATTCATCAAAAACTGGAAAGAAAAGACAGACAAAGGATTCATGGTTTCGGAAAACATCAGATGGCAACATCCACGAAACAGAAGCAAAATAGAACTGTTTCTGGCGTACTTAAAGACAGACAGCTATTTCAGCCGTCTATATGCCTACGAATCAGGACTGCTTTATGCATACAATATGCAATCATACGCATATCACGGCATAAGAACTTCGCTGGTGGGTTCCGTAAATATCATGAGAAATCTGAAAATCAATGCAAAAATTGGGGCAACAATATACTTCAACAGAGAAACAATAAGTTCTTCGACAGAACAGATAAGCCAGAACCACAAAGAAGACATACAAATACAAATGCAGTGGGCATTCTGAAAGACATATACAAATCACGCAAAAACTCCAGCAGACAACATACTAAAAAGAGCGGATATGCAACACCTTACACAGGTTACATATCCGCTCTGCCTATATATGAAAACTACACCTACTTTATCATAAATTTATAAACCTCAGTATTTTCGCTTTCTTCACTGTTGATTTTTACGACATAAACGCCTTTTGCCAATCCTTCAGCAGAAACTGTACAAGGAGTGGTTTCACGACCAACATTTCTGACCACTTTTCCTGCAAGGTCGACTATTTCGACACTTATAGGCGAACCATTGCCGTTTATAAATATGCGTCCGTCATTACCGAATTTCACATCGAAAGTATTGCCAGCATCAGAAGCATCAGCTATGCCAGAAGACTGATCAACAGTAAAATACTTACGTTCAGAAACTTCATCATAAGAATCATTGATAAAGAGTGAACAGAAATAACGTCCCGGCTTGAGGGTCTTTTTAGGCACAGTTACATATCCGTCTGTTGCTCCATATGTATAATAGAAACCGTCAAGTTCATCTACATTCGGATCTTCTCCTTCGGCATATACACCAATCCAATCCTTAGGTGTTCCAGGACCGTCCTGATAATATATCTTGATGGAGTCATCTTCAGTATACACCTCCTTATCAAGCCATACACTGGAAATATTGTCACCTACAGAGAAATAAACTCTATCGGACGGTTCGAAATAAGCACCATAAAGGAAGTAATTTACAAAATAGTATCCTTTTGCAAGATCCTTGCTCAATGTCAACGTACCTTCAGACGAACCGGCTGGGGTATAATCCCAAGAAGTTGAATAATCTGAACCAACTTTGTCGCCAACCTTATATATTCCTATCCAGTCACTTGAAAGTCCTGGAGCATTTGAATAATCGACAACGACATCTTCACCTTCTTCATAAGCAGTCTTGTTCAATTTAAGTTCAGGTTTTGGCCCGAAATAGAAAGGTATACGCTCTGTTGCTTCATCATAACCTCCATCCTTAAACAGAACAGCATAGTATTCATTAGTCTCGTTGATAGTGAATCTCATCGTACCTGCAGGTCCATCTGTATAAGCCCATTTATACGACAATGTGGCGCCTCCCGGAGTTTCATTCTTGCGGTATATTCCTATCCATGCATTCTTACCTACAGGTGCATATTTATAATCGATAGATATTTCTTCGCCAAGATTCAAGCTGTTGCTGCTGAGTGTAATCTGAGGGTCACCGTCAATGCTTCCTACAACTTTGAATGACTTGACATCAGACCAATCAGACCATTCCATATTCTCGTCACGGTATCTTACACGAACATAATAATTACCATTCTTGAGAATATAATTATCAACCGTCAAACGTGTGATATCAACATTCTCGTTAACATCAACCGGTATATGCAGAGGAGAACCTGTAGATCCATAAAGATCTTCGACATCTCTGATGCTGTTGAGTTCTACTGTAGAGAAATCTTCTTTTGTAGAGAACTGGAACTGAACGGTATTCAATTTCTCACCTGATGCAGCAGAATATTCGCCTCCTGAGAATTCGTAAGGGAGCTGTACTTCCTCTGGTATATCATCAAGTACTGGTTTGTCTGGTCCTTCTTGACCGAGAGTACGGTGGAAAGAATCTATAAGAATGTTGTCAACAACAAGAGCCTTATTGCCGATAGCATAGCATTCAGCTTTCATCTCTTTCTTGTCAAAATCGAATTCAAGAATCTGATATCCCCAATAATCAATGGTTTTCTGAACATCATCATAATCTTTCTCAGACGACATACCCCACATCTGATCCCACGATGCGGCACCGTTTATTATATGGTAAAGCGGATAATCGGCAAGTTGTCCTCTATGATACAGATGATGGTGTCCGCCATAATTGAGAACATGTTTAGGCGTTTCGGACAAGATTGGAACAATCTCGTTTCTGACCCATGAAGATATATCACCGATATATTGCTCAGCTTGTATAGGACGGTGATTTACACTTATGATGAAGTCGACAGAATCGTCATCTTTAGCGGCATCAACAACTTTTCTGACCCATGCTTTCTGGTCAGAACCTGTATGTTCTGTACTTAACACAACAAACAGTATACGGCCGACCTGATATGCATAATAATTCTCAGTTCCACTGCTTATGCCTTTATATTCAAGATCCTCATAATGATTGTGAGCGGCATAATGCATCATTCCCGGATCACTGTAAGTTTCATGATTACCGACAGCGGTCATAATAGGAAGATAAGGCGACATCTGCTGTGATTTGAAAAGATGTATCTGCTCATACTGGTCAAGAGTACCGACATCAACCTGGTCACCGATATTCATAATCATGTTTATGTTCTCTTCCAGATTGCCGTACTTCTCTTCAATCTTACGCTGAGCAGCCTGCATAAGCCATTCATATCCGCTGCGGCTCTTTATCTGATGGTCGCCCATAAGAAGTATACGCATAGACGTCTTTGAACCTTCTTCTGGCATAGTACGGAAACGGAAGACTTCACTTTTCTTGTCACCGCTGACTGCCTGATAGTAATATATAGTATTTGGCTTCAATCCTGTGAGGTGCACAGAATTCCAGAAATACGGCTGACCATCTGCAGACATATCGTTGACTGTTCCTTCAATTTCATTGTCAAGATTATCTGCAGACGTTCCAAACTTAACAATAGGAGAATCGTTGAACGATGTTTTCCAACTTACCCAGATTGAATTTGACGTAGCTGTCTGCAGATAAGGCTTGGTCATATCTGAATACTTTCCTGTCTCAGGCTGTACTGTAACACGATGTGCAACCACCTGACCTTCAGCTCCATCTTCAGCAGGTGTGTAGTATATGTCAGCATCAGTACGTGACACACCTCCGATTTCGACTGATTCTCCCGGAGCTATTGTATAATCTTTAAAGTCTTTGACATACCTAATAAATGAGACATCATGCTTAAGAGTATCAGCGCTGTTGTCTGCAAACGTTCGTATAACACGCAGAGGACTGTCTTGCGACAAGAATGTAGATCTAATCTCGACAGACGCCGTACCTTGTCCTGATTCAATACGGCAACCTACTGGTGCAATCCAACGATACGACTGCACAGCTTCATCATTTTCGACATTGAAAGAAGCCAACTCATCAATACGCATTTGGCTGTTTCCTTCAATCGAAGCATTTCCCTGCTGATTCTGGGCGCAAACAGGAATGCTCAATGCCATAAGGCATAAAGGAATGTAATTCTTCTTCATAATTATATTGGCTAAATTGTACGCCGCAAAAGTATCGCCCAATATTTACAGACTTATTTCACTGCATATAAGAAAAAGTTTCATGAGTGCTGCGATTTTCTTACCATGTGGCAAGGAAACATATATTAAGAATTATACGGAATGTGAAGCCTTTTTACTAATATTGCCGAGGATATCAAGATTACCACATTCGAAACAACACAAAAACACAATATTCTATGGTAAGAAAATGGAAGATTACGATGTCACTGGCAATATGCGCCATGGCAACAGGCTCTATAAACGGACAGACATTCAGCTGGACGGCCGACAGCAATCCTATAATCAAGCACAAATATACAGCTGATCCTGCAACAATGGTATGCGGCGATACGCTATGGCTTTTCACCGGTGAGGATTTTGCAGGCAACCAGCAAAATATTCACATGGAGAACTGGTGCGTATTCTCCACTACGGACATGAGGACTTTCACCGAGTATCCAGTTCCGCTCAGAGCAGACGAATTCAAATGGTCATCAGGAATAGCGTATGCTTCGCAAGTCATAGAAAGAAACGGCAGATACTATTGGTATGTCAGCACTGACAACACAGGAATAGGCGTGGCTGTATCCGACAGACCTGAAGGGCCGTACAAGGACGCTATAGGAAAACCGCTGTTGACGGTGAAGGACTGTTTTGCATCGAAAAAGCAATGGGCATGCATAGACCCTACAGTTATGATCGACGATGACGGACAGGCATGGATATTCTGGGGCAACGGAGAATGCTACTACGCAAAACTGAAGGAAAACATGGTGGAAATAGACGGTAAAATCAGACAGGTGGATTTCGACGGTTTTGTGTTCGAAGAGGCACCGTGGATACACAAGCACAACGGCAAATATTATCTGACATACTCCAGCGGATTTCCTGAACGCACGGCCTATGCCATGGCTGACAACATCGAGGGACCATGGAAATACATGGGAATACTGAATGAACTGGCGGGAAACAGCAGTTCGAATCATCAGGCAATACAGGAATTCAAGGGAAAATGGTATTTCTTCTACCACAACGGAGGACTAAAAGGTGGGACATCGTGCAGCAGAAGCGTATGTGCAGACTACCTGTACTACAATCCCGATGGAAGCCTGAAGAGAATTATAATGACATCAGAGGGCGTAGGCCAATAAGTGCAGAGGCGCAAGAAAGATAAAACCGTAAGAGACAACCTCATATATAGTGTAGTTGCCTCTTACGGTTTTTTATAGTGTTTGTTCGTTTGTTGTTTCGTTCATCGAATTTTCACCTTTAGCGGTTTGCGTACGCACTGAGCGAACCGGCTGAGCAGTTGTTCCCAATCGGTGAGCGAGGCGATGCCGGTTTCGGAATTTCGGTTCCATCCGGAGCCGAAATAATAGGTGAAGTCAGTGCCGGGCTTGAGGGTAGAAATACCGAGGAGGTGTCCACATGCTCCGCTTCCACGTCGAGGAAGTTCTTCCTTGGTGAAGGCGCGATACTCGGCCGATCCCAGGTCTTCAGGGAAGACTGTTCCGATGAAGATGCGCCCCATCTGGGGGTTCTGCTTCTTGCGGTACTTCTCCTTGTAGGAATACGGGTCACCGAGGTCTTCATAACCTATGTAGCCGGCCTTGGCGTTGAGGACATAAGCAGATGGATTCTCGTTATGCACGACGATACCTGCTGCTACGGGTGTGGCGGATGTAAGTCCGGAGTAGGAAATGACGGCCTTGTTGAAGTGCGAACCGGCATCGAGGGTGACGGTGCGGGTTTCTACGACGTCAACTCCATTAACCTTCTCAGGGGCGAAGGTGAGGCGGAAAGTGAGGCGGAGAGGTCCGCTCTCAAGGATGTCGCAACGGGTATAACACTTAGGATAGACGATATCCTTGCCTTCGTTTTCGATCAGGGCCGAGGTGCCTGCACCGAGTGTTGGGCCGACCTTGTAGCAGTCCATGCCCTTACCGTGATCGACATGGTAGCTGATGGCGTTGTAGACGTCGTCGGCAAGGTCTCCGTGGCCTTCACGGCGGAGCTTGTTGACAATCTTCCAGAGCGCGGGGTCGAGTTCGGATTCATAGAAACCTTCGACGACGAGAGCTGTAGTGCGCTTGTTGAAGATGTCGTAGCCGTAGAGGCGATCGCCACGACGCTGTATGGCAGGTCCGTAAGCGCGATAGCCGACACGGTCGTTCTCCCAAGCGAAGTCGTCAAGACGATCGGGATAGATGCGTCCAAACACCTTTGTTTCATATTTTGCAGGTGTGCCCTGCTTGACGTGATATACCGACTTGCTGCGGGCACCAACGCTTGCCTGGAAGATGAGCTTGCCGTCGTAGGTCAGCTGGCTAGGCACTTCACGTCCGTCGGCATCAGTGACGATGAATCCGGATGCGGTGCCGAGCTTCTTTTCCAAACTCTCCAAAGGAATTTCAACCATTTCCATTGCTCGTTCCAGCGATATCGGATTGCTGATTTCTACGGCAACGGAGCTTTCGGCCGCCTTGGCGCTCATGAATGCAATTGCCAGAACTGCCGACAGCAGAATATTCTTTAATGTAGACATGATAAAAAGTTTGCTCAAATGTATAAAACAAAATGGGAGGAGCCTCCCGATTCCGATTGACTGCGGAAAGGCATGAATCGGCAGAGACTCCTCCATATTCTTATCAGGATGTTCCTGAAAAATATGTAACCTTATTTAGGCTGCTTTCCAATGTATGCAAGGATACCACCGTCGACATAGAGGATGTGTCCGTTTACGGCATCGGAAGCTGAAGATGCGAGGAACACTGCAGGACCGCCGAGTTCAGAAGGATCGAGCCAACGTCCAGCCGGTGTCTTGGCGCAGATGAATGTGTCGAACGGATGACGGCTTCCGTCTGGCTGAATCTCACGCAGAGGTGCTGTCTGAGGTGTAGCGATGTAGCCAGGGCCTATACCGTTGCACTGGATGTTGTATTCACCATACTCTGAGCAGATGTTGCGTGTGAGCATCTTGAGTCCGCCCTTTGCTGCTGCATATGCAGAAACTGTCTCACGGCCGAGCTCTGACATCATTGAACAGATGTTGATGATCTTTCCGTGGCGACGACGCATCATTGAAGGGAGAACAGCCTTGGCAACGATAAACGGACCTACGAGGTCGATGTCGATTACCTGCTGGAACTCCTCGCGCTTCATCTCGTGCATAGGTATACGCTTGATGATACCGGCATTGTTTACGAGAATGTCGATTTCGCCTACTTCCTTTTCAATCTTTGCCACGAGTTCCTGTACCTGTGCTTCGTTTGTAACGTCGCATACGTAGCCGTGAGCGTCGATTCCGCACTCTTTATATGATGCAAGTCCCTTGTCAACAAGTTCCTGCTTGATATCGTTGAACACGATTGTTGCACCAGCCTCATGGAAAGCCTTTGCAATATTGAAACCAATACCGTAAGAACCGCCTGTGATGAGCGCTATCTTACCTTCAAGAGAAAATGGATTTGTTGCCATAATGATTGTTAATAGTTAAGTTTATAATAAAAAAATATGAATTTCAGTCATACATTGCATGTTAACGGATGATTGCGGGGACGGCACTCATATCTGCCCCGGGAGTATGTCTGCACTAGGTCACCCCCAAAAGAGGAAACACATAAAGCATCTCATGCATATCTCTTCGTACCTTGTTCAGATGCATCAGTATGCGGATTTCATGGTCGGTCGCTATAGAAAGAAATGTTCGAATGCCAATGATGCAGACAACATCTGCATTGCAAAGTTAACAAAATAATCATACTGTTATAAGATTGTGCCGATGATTTTCGTGCGCACAAAAGCGTTGAACGGTGTATTACAAATTATTAACACATGGAAAGGCGCTCTCAAGTGGACTGACGCGATGTCAGCGACCACCGTTCTTGGCGACAGCAGATATGTTTCTCATCAGACCTTCGTACTTTGCGCGTTTCACGGCAGAGCCCCGGAATATCTCGCGGTAGTCGTCGACAGTCAGTGCCTGCCAAGAGGCGTTGTCCATCGACATGAAGCGTTCGGAGGGCATGAACTCCTGAACTTCGGTGGGAGTTGCCCAGCGATTGTGCGGACATGCCTGCTGGCACCTGTCGCATCCATAGACGCAATTTCCCATGCACGAAATCATGTCTTCAGGAATATTACCACGATTCTCGATTGTCAGATAAGAAAGACATCGGTTTGCATCAAGTCGATAAGGATGCGAAAGCGCTTTTGCGGGACAGGCATCGATGCAGGCACGACAACTGCCACAGCGCTGTTCGAGAGGAGAACCGTACTCCAATTCCATATTTACCAATATCTCGCCAAGAAAGAAGAAGCTTCCGGCATGGGGAATTATCAGGTTGGTATTCTTGCCAATCCATCCTATGCCAGAACGCCATGCCCAATAGCGGTCGAGAATGGGTGCAGTGTCGCAGCATATTCTGAAATCCAGTGATGTGGCATCGATGTCGGGTATGCTTTCGGCAAACTCCAATATGCGCGTCTGCAGGGTGTGCATCAGCCGCTTCATGACGTCGTGGTAGTCCTTGCCGTAGGCATAGTAGGAAAACTGGTATCTGTCGTCAGGGAGTTTCGTCGGGGGACAGTAGTTCAAAGCCAATGAGATTACGCTTCGGCATCCTTCCATCAACTTTCGTGGATCAAGCCTCAGTTCCATCCAGTTGGCCATATATGACATGCCGGCATTGAAATTGCCAGAAATCCAATCGCGGAATGCGTCTGCATGAACACCGTCGACGGGTTCGGCCTTGGCTATGCCACATGCAGAAAAGCCGAGACACTCGGCCTCGGCTTTTATATATTCAGTCATTCTCCTGATTACGTTGTCCATATTTTACTTAAGATGACGGCTTCTCTGCTGGTTGGCATCGAAAATCTTGAATTCGTATCCCTGCTCCATCAGCCATTCGATGGATTGAGGCAGAGCCGTCTTCAACTTGTCGATGCTTTTCAAAGAATCATGGAATGTAATTATAGAACCGTTCCGCGTGTACTTCTTCACGTTCTCCACAACATCATCGGCTGTAAGCCTGCTGCTGTAGTCGCGAGTGACGACATCCCACATTATTATCGTGTAATGCTTTCTCAACCTCAGATACTGTTCGGTCTTCATCCATCCATGTGGAGGTCTGAAGAGGTTGGAATGTATCAGCTTGTCGGCCTTGTTGGCATTCCAGAGGTATTTATGGCTGAGCCATTTGAATCCGCCGATATGATTGAATGTGTGGTTTCCCAATCGGTGTCCTTTCGACTTTATCAGTTCCAACAGTTCGGGATATTTCCTGACGTTGTCGCCTACCATAAAGAATGTGGCCTTGATGCCGTATTTGTCGAGGGTTTCAATTATCCAAGGCGTCGACTGGGGGATGGGCCCATCGTCGAAGGTCAAATAGACTGCCTTCTCGTTAGGGTTCATCCTCCAGATGGCACTCGGATAAATCCACCTCAGAAATTTACTGGGTTGTTCTATAATCATCACTGCAATGAAATACCTGCCTGCGAAGCCTTGCTCTGCAATTTCATGTACAAAGAATTCAACGTATTCTCCATCTCGGCAGCCTTCTTGGCATAAGCCTCTGCCTTCTTGCCCATCAGCGGCTGACCGTTCTCCTGTTTCTCATTGGCCATCTTTGAATAGTTGCGCCAGATGAGTTCCAGAATGTTCATCTGTCTGATGCATTCATCAACAGAATAGCTGAAACGTCTGTCGCTGAGACCAAGATACCAGTTGGCGTATTCGATTGCCTTCTTTTCGAGAGCATTAAATATTGCTTCACCCTTTTCAGGCATTCCGCATTCAACATAGGCCGTAGCCAAGCTGAGCGAACCGCAACCTACATCATGAGGCACGTTGTAGTCAGGAATTTCAGTTGCACATTTCTCCAAAGCTTTCTTGGCCTTGTCCTTCTTGCCTTCTTCGAGAAGCTTGGTTATCAGTTCTGAGAACCATCTGCGGTGAGTGTAGCACATTCTCATAGAAGTCTCGTCGACATAGAGACCTTTCTGCTTCAGATTGCCGTACTTGTACTTATTCATCATGTTGTCGTACATGATTTCCGAATCAACAACGGTTGACATCTGAGAATTGCCGTCGAATGTGAACGGAGTGATTCTGTATGCCAAACCTTCCATTACGAAATGCTTATAGAGATTTCCGTAGTTGCTTGCACCTACAGTTGTAGACATGTATATAGGACGTCTGAACTGCGACTGTGCCAACATCTCGAGCATCATAAGCTGATTCTTGTAGAGGCTCTTTGTACCGCTAAGGCTGATGGCCATTCTGTCTGGTATTGAGTCTCCAGGAATCATCATTCCCGACTTTCTTACAGCTTCCTTGTCGACCTTTACATATACCGTATCGCTAGGTATGCATCTGAACATAGGATCCAGCTGTTCGTTGAGAACGAAATTCTTCATCACGTTTGTAAGCTCAAACGGCTCGTCGCCGAACAGCTTGCGTGCCTCTTCCGGGTTGGTGCGGTACTGTTCAAGAATGAAGTCCTTGATTGTCTGTCCGTCACCGGAAGGCAACTGAGGGTTGACCTCGACAATTTCATTCTTGCCGGCAGTATACTGAAGTCTGTTCCATGAAATAGGAAGCGGACTTGACTGTCCTTCTCCTTCATAAGCAGGACGCTTCATCTGGTCTATATACCAATCTGTCTGCAGGTATGAAAGGTTGCACACGCGGACGTCTGTACGGTTGCCTTCAGTATCTTCGTTATACCAAAGAGGGAATGTATCATTATCACCGTTCGTAAATATGATACCGTCGTGAGGTATAGTCTCAAGATAATTCAAACCGAAGTCACGGCACATATATCTGTTGCTTCTGTCGTGGTCGTCCCATGTTTGGCTGACCATCTGCAGAGGCACTGCCACAGCAGGAACAAAAGCTATGACTGCGGCCAGCTTGGCAGAAGCGCAGTTGGAATCCTTTGCCTTAAGAAGCTTCTTCATCCATCCGTAGATAGCGGCGATACCCAATCCGCACCATATTGCAAAGGCATAGAACGAACCAGCATAAGCGTAGTCACGTTCACGAGGCTCGCGAGGTGTCTGATTGAGGTACAATATGATTGCAAGACCTGTCATGAAGAACAGGAAGAATACAATCCAGAACTGCTGTATGCCCTTCTGTCCTCTGTATGCCTGCCAAATGAGTCCGATAATACCGAGAAGCAAAGGCAAACAGTAGAACACGTTGTGTCCCTTGTTTGTTCTGAGATCCTCAGGAAGCTTGCTCTGATCGCCGAGTCGGAGATTGTCAATCACCGGTATACCAGTAATCCAGTTGCCGTGTTCGAGCTCACCATTGCCCTGAATGTCATTCTGTCTTCCGGCAAAGTTCCACATAAAGTATCTCCAGTACATGAAGTTCACCTGATAAGAAAGGAAATACTTCAGGTTGTCCCACTGTGTAGGCATCTTGACCTGTGTGACACGACCTGCCACGTCATAATCAACATACTTGCCTTCAACACCGCCCAGCCATCTTTCATAATCAGCTGCATGGCCGGAGTCAAACAGTCTTGGGAACAGCATCTGCTGATTCATCGGGTAAACGTATTCTATATCGTTGCGTATCTTGATGTACTGATCCTTTTCGTCAGGATTAGCCTTATCCTTACGCTGATATACCGGCGCACCGATTTTCGTAGCATACATATATCCGTTGTCGCCCATTACAACTTCTGGTTTAGAGTTATATGCAGGGCCGATAAGGAGCGGTTTCTGTCCATACTGCTCACGTCCGAGGTAATTACCGAGCGTAAATACATCCTCTGGAGAGTTCTGGTCCATAGGAGGATTGGCTGTTGAACGTATCACGATTACTGCATACGTAGAGAAACCAATCATTATAAGCATCATACACAGCAAGGCTGTATTGACAATACGCTTGCTGACCTGACGTATGTTGAAAAGAACAAATGCCAATACTGCCAGAACGATGAGACCTATTACAATGCTTGCTGTGCCATGTCCGTAGAACGGAATACCGAGCAAAGCTGTACTCAACAAGAATGCGATGTTCATACGTGTTCTGCCAGCAACACCTTCACGAGAGCTCTCATAGATACCCCAGATAAGAGATGCGGCAAGAATGATCAAGTATATGTACAATCCTGTATTGAATGGACATCCGAAAGTGTTGACAAACAACAGTTCAAACCATCCTCCGACCTTGAGTACTCCAGGCACTATACCGTAGAGAACTGCAATAATCACAACAACCGAAACAAGCAATGCTATCAAAGAGCCCTTCAGTGTAGGATTCTTGTATTTTCTGTAGTAGAACACAAGCACAATTGCAGGAATACACAAGAGGTTGAGCAGGTGCACACCAATCGAAAGACCTACCAGATAAGCAAGCAATACTATCCATCTGTCGCTGTGAGGTTTGTCAGCATTATCCTCCCATTTGAGTATAAGCCAGAAAACCAATGCAGTGAAGAATGAAGAAAAGGCATATACTTCACCTTCAACGGCACTGAACCAGAATGTATCACTCCAGGTATATATAAGCGAACCGCATACACCGCAAGCCATTATAGCGATGATATTGGCAACGGTCATTTCACGTTCACCTCTGACAATCAATTTTCTAGACAGATGCGTGATAGTCCAGAACAGGAACAAAATACATCCCGCACTCAACAGTGCAGACATCGTGTTGACCATCTTGGCCACCAGTGTAGGATCATCAGCAAAAAGTGTAAAGAACTTACCGACCATCATGAAGAATGGTGCGCCTGGCGGATGTCCGACCTCAAACTTATAAGCCGTGGTAATGAATTCCGGACAATCCCAAAAACTTGCAGTCGGCTCTATTGTTGAGCAATAGGTAAATGCCGCTATTGCAAAAACCAGCCAACCTACAAGATTGTTTATAATTTTGTACGTTTTCATTGGATATTGTTTATATGATTAAATCATTCGAAAGCATCTGCCGGTTAGAAGTTGCAAATATATAAAGATTATTTTCAACATGTCGGCACATGTATTCCATTTGGGCACAAAAGATGTTAAAACGACATTTTCAGCTTTTTTTCCAATAACTTCTAGTGAAAATCAGTATGATTGGGAATATCTCCAGACGTCCGATAAGCATCAGAAACGAACATGTCCATTTTGCAACAGGAGAAAGCACTGAGAATGTGTGCGAAGGTCCGAAGTATCCGATTCCTGGGCCCACATTTCCCAATGATGTTATGGACAATCCTACCGACTCATAAAACTGGACACCGCAAAAACAAAGCACCAATATGCCGGCCACTATGGAAATGGCGTATATGGATGTAAATGCAAGCAATGTCTGCCTGACAGATGAAGATACCACGCTGTTGTTGATTTTGACTGGCAGAACAGCCTGCGGATGAAGTATGCGCGTAAACTCATTCTTGAGTATGCGTGCTATCATCGACAATCGGATGCACTTGAAGGCACCGCTTGTTGACCCGGAACACCCGCCGCATACCATGACGATTAGCAATACCGGAACGAGCATTTCAGGCCAAAGAGTATAATCGTATGTAGCAAAGCCTGTCGTTGTCTGAAGCGACACGACTGTAAACGCAGAAGCTCTGAATGCTTCTTCAAGCCCGCGTCCACTGATAAAATGAAGAACAATTGTGCAAACGGCTACAGCCGCCGATACTATTATCATATAGCATCGGAGTTCCGCATCCCTGAAGAAGGACTTCACTTGTCCGCGCAGGATGGTATAATACAGCAATGTAAAATTGATGCCGGATGCAAACATGAAAAATGTTATGACATATTCTACGGCACGCGAATTATAGGCATCATGAAGAAGAATGCTTGTAGGGGCAAAACCGCCTGTAGAAACAGTTGCCATAGATATATTGACGGCATCGAACACTCCCATGCCGCAAAGAAGCAGTGAAATGAAACATCCCAAAGTCAGGAGCATATTCACGCTCCAAATCCATTTTGCCGCGATGCTTATACGCGGATGGACCTTCTGGCTTATCGGTCCTACAGATTCGGCAGCAAACAATTTCACTTCTCCTACCCCGAATGCGGGCAGTACTGCTATCGTAAAGAATATAATGCCGAGGCCGCCAATCCACTGGGTCATGCTTCGCCAGAAAATTATACCGTTTGGCACTTTGCTCAAGTCGTCGATAACTGTTGCACCGGTTGAAGTGAAGCCCGACATAGTCTCCAAAAAAGCCGAAGCCACATCCTTAATGCATCCTTCAAACAAAAAAGGCAACATGCCTATGAACGAAAATACAATCCATGTGACAGACACCACGAAATAGCCGTCGCGCCGACCTATAGATTTTGCCGAATTCACACCCAAAAGCGTGAATATGCTCCCTATACCGACAGCTACCAGGATTGACCAGACAAAAGGCATCACATCTTCCCTGTAAAACCATGATACACACATACAGGCAAAAAGAAGTGCGGCCTCGATAAACAGCAATATGCCAATAAGTTTCAGTGTAAGTTTCCAGTTTCTCATGACAGAAATTTAATTTATCTGAAATATTTGTCAAGTTTTTTCAATGTCGATGCAAGACAGAACACCACGACCTTGTCACCTGGTCTCAGCACCGTACTTCCTGAAACGAGCATGCCCTTTCCGTCACGTACCAGTCCGCCGAAATTCACCCCTTTAGGAAGTCCCAGTTCCATAACTGCATTCTGCGTTACTTTTGAACCTTCCTTGACTATAAATTCTGCTACATCAGCATCAGCAACATTAAGCATCTTCACATTATCCACATCTGCCTGCAGAAGCATTTTGTATATATGACTGGCAGTGATGGCCTTCTTGTTGATGATTGTACCGATATCCAGATCTTCGGCCATATCGAAATAGTCGGAATTCTCTATTTGCGCAATAGTTTTCCTTACACCTTTCTTTCTGGCAGTCACACAGGCCAATATATTCTCTTCGTCATTGTCCGTCAAAGAGATGAAAGCCTCGACATGGTTAAGTCCCTCATCATAAAGAAGCCCCATATCATGCCCGTCTCCCTGTATTATCATCACACCGTCCTTGACAATCTCGCACAATTTTTCGCATCGTGCCTCGTCCGACTCTATTATTTTCAGGTTTATATTATTAGGTATTGCCCAGCTCGTACGTACCGAAAGTTTACCTCCACCCACGATTACAGCATGTTTTACAGGAGGATAATTTTCCTTTCCTGTCTGTATGCGAACAAGATCAACATCTTCTTTTTTTGTCATAAAGAAAACAAGGTCATTCACATATATGCAGTCGTCTCCTCGAGGAATGATAGTTTCACCGTTTCTCTTTATAGCAACAACATGGAAAAGATGGTGTTCTTTATTGAGTTCCTTAAGAGTTTTATTTATAAGAATTCCTGCCTGATGCATCTTCACACATACAAGCACCAATTCTCCGTCGTTGAAACGCCACCACTGACGTGCCCAGCTCAGCTGAATCGATTCTGCAATTTCCTGTCCTGCAAGCATTTCCGGATAAATCAGGGAACTAATGCCCATACGTTCAAACAATTCCTGATGCTCAGGCTTCAGGTATTCATAGTTGTCAATTCTCGCGACAGTACGTTTTGCGCCAAGTTGCTTTGCCAGCATGCAGCACATGATATTCTCGCTTTCATGCGGGGTAACTGCGATAAACAAATCTGCATGCTCGACACCTGCATTCTCCAAGCCTTTTATTGATGTAGGAGAGACACATAATGTCATTATGTCAAGTTCATTGACCTTACTCAGTTTACTTTCGCTTTCATCTATAAGAACGATATTGAAAGCTTCATTTGACAACAAGCGAGCCAAATGCGTCCCAACAGAACCAGCGCCAGCTATAATTATTTTCATATCCTAAAACTTTTAAGTATCACATTCAAAAACAGGTAGAAGCCTTCAGATTCCAAGAAGCGCGTCTGAAATCGCATCCTTGTCCATACCTACGATTTTACGAAGTTGTTCAACAGTACCATGTTCTACAAACGTATCCGGTATACCGATGCGCTTGACCTCAAGAGATTTTCCATGATCTGAAAAATACTCCAGAACAGCGCTTCCCAAGCCCCCCTCAAGAATTCCGTCTTCGACAGTGACCACTTTGTCAAACTTTTCGGCCACCTCATCAAGAATATCAGCATCTATAGGTTTAAGGAATCGCATATCATAGTGAGCCACACTCAGTTCACGTCCTTCCATTGCAGCTTTGGCCTCAGCCAATCTGATGCCTTTGGCCGCCTCTACGCCTATCGGGCCTATAGAAAGCAAAGCCACATCCTTTCCATCCTTAAGCTTACGTCCGCGACCCACCGGCACTTCTTCAAAAGGACACTGCCAGTCAATTCTCGAGCCGCGACCTCTAGGATACCTTATTACAAACACCCCTTTACCTGGAAGCTGTGCAGTGTACATCAGTTTTCTGAGCTCATGTTCATCATAAGGTGAGGAAATAGTAAGATTAGGTATCGGTCTCAGATAAGCCATATCGAAAGCTCCATGGTGCGTAGGTCCATCTTCGCCTACCAGTCCGGCACGGTCGAGACACAGCACCATGTCCAAATTCAATATAGCCGCATCATGTATTATATTGTCGTATGCCCTTTGCATGAACGAAGAGTACACATTGCAGAAAGGCATAAGTCCGTCCTTGGCCATACCGGCAGAGAAAGTTACAGCATGTCCCTCTGCTATGCCGACATCAAAAGTACGGTTCGGCAAAGCCTTCATCATTATATTCATAGAACATCCTGTAGGCATGGCCGGCGTCACACCGACAATCTTGTCGTTAGCCTGTGCCAGCTCCAGAAGCGTATTGCCGAATACATTCTGGAATTTAGGTGGAAGGGAAACATCTGCATCAGGTACAAGGATTTCACCCGACATTGCGTCAAACCGTCCTGGAGCATGCCATACGGTAGCGTTTTTCTCGGCAGGTTTGTAGCCCTTGCCTTTTTTAGTGTGTACATGCAGAAGTTTAGGCCCTTTCATATCTTTTATGACCCTGAACACACGTACCAGTTCAACAACATCATGTCCGTCAACCGGTCCGAAATATCTTATGTCCATGCCTTCAAACATATTTTTCTGCTTTGTCAGCATAGACTTCACACTGTTGTTGAACCTTATTATGCCCTTGCGTCTGTTTTCATTGAGTATACCCCAATCAAAAAGTTTTCGCGATATTTTATATCTGAGAGCATTATATGTATCGTTGGTAGTAAGTTCCAGAAGATACTTGCGCATTCCGCCCACACTCTTATCGATCGACATGTCGTTGTCGTTCAATATAATGAGCATGTCGTTCGGTATCGCAGAAGCATTATTTATACCTTCAAAGGCAAGACCGCCGCTCATGGCTCCATCGCCAATGATTGCAACCACATTGCGTTTCTCGCCATGCAGTCGTGCCGCAACAGCCATACCCAACGCGGCCGAAATAGAATTCGAAGCATGTCCGCAGGTAAAGGTGTCATATTCGCTTTCCAGAGGAGAGGGGAACGGACGTATGCCGTGCAGTTTTCTGTTGGTACAGAATTCCTTCCTTCGCCCCGTAAGAATCTTATGTCCATAAGCCTGATGCCCTACGTCCCAAACAAGTCTATCGTATGGAGTGTCATAAACGTAATGAAGCGCAACTGTGAGTTCCACCACACCTAAGCTGGAAGCCAGATGTCCCGGATTTACAGACAGTTCATTTATAATGTCATGTCTCAGTTCATCGCACAGCTGAGGTAATTGCCGAACCTCCAGTTTTCTAAGATCTGAGGGATCGTCAATACTTGAAAGCAGTTCAAAATTCGAGATATCAGCCATTTTTCAACATTTATAACCTTGCAAAAATACGAATTTAAATGAAAGTTGTTTACATTTGTGAAAAAATATTGCACTAACGATGCCTAATTTGTTTACTAAGGTTGATATGCCGGCAATAAGCTCCGAAATACTCCATTCCGACAAAATCATGCTCATGGGGTCATGCTTTGCCGACAACATAGGCGAACGACTGAAATCAGCAAAATTCAACTGCCTTGCCAATCCGTTCGGAACGCTCTACAACCCGTTGTCCATCTCACAGGCCCTGCGTCAGGTTATTTCAGGGCGCATATACCGTGAAGGCAATGAGGAACTGTTCCGCGGCAACGATGGCTTGTGGCACAGCTGGATGCACCACAGCCGTTTCTCATCAGCCGACATGTCAGAATGCATTTCAACCATCAATTCTTCAATCTCAAAAGCATCATTCCAACTCAAAGATATAGACAAGCTCATCATTACGTTCGGCTCATCGTGGGTCTACCGTCTCAAGCAGAACGGTTCTGTCGTGGCCAACTGCCACAAGCAGAACGACAAGCTTTTCAATCGAGAGCGCCTCACGCCTGAAGAAATAGTTTCCGAATGGAACGCTCTGGTATCCGAACTTAAAACCATGTCGCCCAAACTCGAAATAATCTTCACCGTAAGTCCGATCAGGCACCGCAAAGACGGATTTCATGCCAATCAGCTCAGCAAAGCAGGCCTGCTCCTTGCTGTCGACAGCATCTGTTCGTCAAATTCTTCATTCTGCAGCTATTTTCCTGCATACGAAATAATGATGGACGAACTGCGCGACTATCGCTTCTATGCCGACGACATGCTCCATCCATCATCCATAGCCGTCGACTACATCTGGGAGCTTTTCTCAGGATGCTTCTTCAGCCCATCTACCGTCAAATTGTCCGACGAGTGCAGAGCCATCCAGACAGCCCTGGCCCATAAGCCTTTTGCGCCAGAGTCTGAAGCATACGAAAAATTCATACAGAACACCAAAAACAAAATAATAAAACTAACAGAAAACCATCCATACATCAACATGGATGAAGAATTATCATTATGCAATACAAGATTGAACAAATAGCCGGTATAATCAAAGCAGAGCGCCATGGCAATACCGGTGCTGACATCAGCTGGCTGTTGACCGACAGCCGTTCACTCTGTTTTCCTGAAGAAACACTGTTTTTTGCAATCAAGACCAAACGCAACGACGGCCACCGTTACATCAGTGAACTTTACAAGAATGGCGTGCGCAATTTCGTTGTAAGCGAACTTCCAGACAACATGCCGAATTGCGCCGACGCAAATTTCCTGGTAGTAAGCGACACGCTACAGGCACTTCAGCAATTGGCCGAACACCATAGAATGCGTTTCGACATACCGGTCATCGCCATAACCGGAAGCAACGGAAAGACCACGGTCAAGGAGTGGCTCTACCAGCTGCTCTCACCGTCGTGCAACGTTTGCCGCAGCCCGAGAAGCTACAATTCGCAGATAGGCGTACCTATGTCCTTGTGGCTGATAGGACAGAACACAGACCTTGCCGTCATCGAAGCCGGCATTTCAATGCCTGACGAAATGCAGAACCTGGCATCAATAATAAAGCCAACAATCGGTGTCATAACAAACATCGGTGAAGCACATCAGGAGAACTTTGATTCATACGAAGAAAAGTGCAGAGAAAAGATGTGTCTGCTGTCATCTGCTCCAAAAGCAGTGCTCAACATGAACGATCCTGCAATAAAAGCCTGCAGAAACATTCTCCCAGAAACCACTTCTGTAACAGCATGGCATGATACGGCCAACGACGCATCATGCAGTTGCGATATAACAATTACAGACATAAAGAAAAATACAGGAACGACCGACATAACAGTCCTCATCGACGGAGCAGAGCATACATTCACCATACCGTTCATCGACGATGCCTCAATTCGCAACTCTCTCACATGCCTCGCTGTATGTACCCAGCTGCAGCAGTTTGCATCGATCGAAGACATTATGGAGCGCATGAGCCGTCTCGAACCTGTAGCCATGAGAATGGAAGTAAAGAACGGACGCAACGGATGTACACTGATCAACGACACATACAATTCCGACATACACTCCCTCGACATAGCTCTCGACTTCATGTCCAGACGTCCTGACACCAGCAGGCAGAAGCGCACGCTCATACTCAGCGACATACTTCAGAGCGGAGAAACAGCAGAAGCACTCTATTCGCGTGTAGCATCACTTGCAGAAAGCCGCGGCATAAGCAAGATTATAGGTGTCGGCAAAGACATATCTTCATGTGCACACCTGTTTAATATAGAGAAATACTTCTTTGCATCGACAGAAGAATTCATATCCAGCCACATTTTCAGACAGTTGGCCGACGAGTTCATCCTGATAAAAGGTGCACGCAGTTTCCACTTCGAACGTATATCCGACCTTCTGACACAGAAAGTCCACCAGACTATACTCGAAGTAAATCTCAATGCACTTGTCGACAATGTCAATTACTACCGCTCATTCATGAAACCAGAGACAAAGATGGTCTGCATGATTAAGGCATCGGCCTACGGTATGGGTTCCGTAGAAGTCGCCAAGACGCTCCAGGATCACAACATAGACTACCTTGCTGTAGCTGTAGCCGATGAGGGCGTCGAACTGCGCAATGCCGGCATCACGTCAAGCATCATGATAATGAATCCGGAAACGACTTCATTCCATACGCTCTTCGACTATCGCCTCGAACCGGAAGTATTCAGTTTCAGCATACTTGAAGCTCTCATACACGAAGCAGAAAGAGAAGGCATAACGAATTTCCCTATACACATCAAGCTCGACACAGGAATGCACCGTCTCGGCTTCGACCCAGAGCATGATATGGAAAAACTCATCAGCATCCTGCAAAAACAGAATGCACTCGTTCCGCGCTCAGTGTTCTCACACTTTGTCGGAAGCGACGGCGACGAGTTCGACAGTTTCTCACGCCATCAGTTCGAGCTCTACGACAAAGCCAGCCGAAAGCTCCAGCAGGCCTACAGCCACAAGATACTGCGCCATATATGCAACTCGGCCGGCATAGAACATTTCCCGGAGTATCACCTCGACATGGTACGTCTTGGTCTCGGACTCTACGGTATAAATCCGCGCAACAACGCAATAATAAACAACGTAGCAACTCTCAAGACAACGATATTGCAGATACGCGATGTACCGTCAGTCGACACAGTCGGCTACAGCCGTAAAGGACACCTCACACGCAACAGCCGCATCGCAGCAATACCTATCGGATATGCCGACGGTCTCAACCGTCATCTAGGCAACGGCCACTGCTACTGCCTCGTCAACGGCAAGAAAGCACCTTACGTAGGCAACATCTGCATGGACGTCTGCATGATTGACGTGACAGACATCGACTGCCACGAAGGCGACACAGTGACAATCTTCGGCGACGAACTGCCGGTAACAGTACTCAGCGACGTACTCGGCACAATCCCATACGAAGTACTCACATGCATATCTACTCGCGTACAGCACGTTTATATACAAGAATAAAGCTGTCTATTCGCATTAATGATATAAAAATAAATGCGGTTTAACCCAAATCGGTTATTAGGATTTGGGTTAAACCGCATATAAAATATAAATCACCAGTTCTGGTTTTCCCGATTCAATACCTCAATACTTTACCAGCAACAGTTCTAAACTGAGGCATAGTTTGTCCAATACTTGCCCCCATATATGTAGGGTCACAAATGATATATTTCTCTCCACTCACCATAATATAGTCACCGCCTACATTATCATTAAATCTCACTGCTGTTGCCATGTGATTAGGATATTCCACAAGAACCACATCCAGATGCAGAAGATTTCTTATCAGATATGAGAAAAGGATTGCACGATCTTCACAGTCACAATAAGGATAATAGAAAAGTTCTTCAACAAAGAACGGCTTCTCGTACCCGAATTGATCACCATCAGTTTTATATTCAAATCCCATCTGCACAAAATTAATTATAATTCCTGCAGCCTCAGATTCACTCTTACCCGCAAGGCAAGGCTTCAACGTCGTGAGCAAGGCATTTGCCACTTTACTATTGACAGGTGCATTAAAATACACACCGTAATCACATTGAGGATAACTATTGTAAAAGTTCATCAATTCCTCTGGAACATCGACCGCAACCTTTATGTTCCCTCCTGGAGTCTGATGCACAGAAGAAACAATGCGACCACCAAGTTTTGGTGTAGCATCAAGACTCATGCTCAGTTTGTTCTTAGCATTAGGCGCATCTTTTCTGCACATGTAGAAAGAAGTAGCATCCTTATCATTGATACTGTAATATGTAGTTCCATCCAATGACATATATGGGCATCCATATAAAATACAATCCGTCGCAACGAAAAGCAGCATCTTCTTATTGTCACCGTTTCTCGCCATTTTGACCTTGTATCCCATCTCATTCAACAAGAATTGCTGCATGACAACACTTTCATGCTCATTTGAACAATACTTGTCAGAAATAGTTCTCACCAAAGTAAACATACCCCAATCATTTAAATCAAGATTAGAAGCCAGCTTTCGGCAATCATCTATAATAGCCTTATAATCTGTCTTATACAAGTTTTCATACGCATCAGCAATAGCATCCTCTTTCAGATTTGTAAGACGACACTTGCCTTTTAAAGAATTATTAAAATATAATGTTTGTCCACCGTACTCCATCGGCATACGTCCTGTACCACCGGCATACAGAGCATCAGCCTGTACAACGTCAGGTTTAACGCTACCGCCTATATTTGAGTTGTCAGGTTTAATATCTATTACAGGCTTTTTTATAGGTTCTTCAATTGTCGTATTCGCTTCGCCTATGCTTTCTTCTGGTTTTTTACCAACATTCTGCTCAGGTTTGATTACAGGTTTATCAATATTCGCATCATCCCCAGAAATAGTCACAACAACAGGCTTCTTATTATTAACATTCTTATTCTGTTTCTTAAATGTAAAATCGTCAACATCAGCCACATCAACTTCAGGCTTCTGCTTGCCTTCTTTACTTGTCTGGTCGAGTATTTCCTCTATAGTAAGGCGCAAAGGCTTACTGTCTTTAGGAATTGCAGTTGTGTCATAAACGATAGGTTTTACGGGTTCAGGTTTAGTCCGTCTGATTATCGGTTTCTCAGCTTCAAATTCCTTCCAAGGATCACGCATGAAGTTGATAAAATCCATATTGGCATCATCTATGAACTTGTCAAAATCTGCCATTTCCTCACTCATAAAATCGTCAAAAAAATCATTATCATTCTGCGCCATTGCAGGAAATGACATAAAGAAACAAATAACGCAAAGTCCTAATATCTTCATAACAAATGATTTTATAAAATAAAAAGGTTATATCTAAAGATATCAAATCAGTCACTCAAGATATAACCTTTTAAACAAATTTATTATTCAGCTTCAACAGGCTCTCCGATAAAATCTTTTACCTGTTCAGACAAATCACCCAAAGCAGTTTTCTTTTTTGCTTCCAAAGCAGCTTCCTCTCTAGCTTTCTTTGCCTGCGTCTCATCAATAGACATAAACACATTGAATTCTTTTTTTCCGTTATCCATGTCACGAATCAGCACAAAATGCTGTTTTACAAGTCCGCTGATTTTTGCATTGACACCTGTTTCATAAGCAGCACCGAATTTGTCAATTTCCTCTTCTGATGCAGCAGCCGCATCCGAAGACATCAAAGATTTCATCTTACCTACCACTTGTGCCTTTGCACGTCCAGCATAACTTGTAATGCCGTTCATGATAGCATTTTCACGTCCAATCTTTAAATTCTTGCCTTCGGCAATTCCTGTTAGCGGAATACGGTTCTCTTCGTCTTCTTCGAGATACATACGATACTTCAACATCGCATAGTCGAGAGTTGTAGCGCTAGCCTGCAATTTCCAACCTTCTTTCTTAAGTTCCTTAACTCGTTTCTTGACATCCTTCTCCAACGCCTTTGACTGAGCACTGACTGATGCGACTCCACCAAAAAGGACAGCAAGGACCAGCATCAGATACATAAATCTTCTTTTCATAATCGATAATTTTTTAGGATTAGCAATCTATTTTATATTATTCCCAATTTGTCACATAAGGTAGTGAAATACGTTTCCTCTCAACCTCACTAGTCTGCGGATTAACAAATGTTACTGCCCCTTGTACCAGAGGTACAGATGTGCCTTTCTTTTCTTTTACAGTAAAAACACCGTCCGCTTTTGCCTTGATCTGCACTATACCTTTTGTTGTGTAGATTCCATCAATATCGTCAAAAACTATAGGAGCAGTAATTTCAGGTATCTGTATCTCTAGAGATTTTAAGCCAAATGGCAGTCCGCCGCGATTATTCAACGTAAGACGTATATTTATGCCCGTAATAGTTTTTGAATCTGCATCCGTCTCATCAGCCATAAGTATCAACTTACCTTCAGGAACAACGCTGAATGAAGCACTGCCTGCAGCTGATTCTTCTGCAAGGAATGCTTTATGCTCCAATTTCTTGCCATTTATACGAAACGTTATATTCAGATAATTCTCCTCATCCGGCAAACAATCTATAGCATTATACGATATTATAAAACCGCCGTCACTAGGCAAAGCACTGAGTTGTCCAGCACAATTTGACAAAACTTTCGGAGCAGCAGATACATGTATTGGATTTCCGTCAAGCAGTAATTGACATTTGTATTTTCCCTGTTCGATAAAAGTTCCAGCTACAGTAAGCGCATCATACAGCATCTTGTAACGCTTCTTGAGAGCTTCGGCCTGACTCTGACGTACCTCATCGAAAAAATATTCAATAAGTGCATCTAGCTGAGCAATACCGTCACCTATTTCTTCAACAGATTCGATTTCATTTATTTTTTGCTCAAGCTCCTCAAACTGAGCAACTTTTTCAGCATCCAACTTTTCAAACTCTGCTATAAGTTTATTTTGTTCAGTTTTCGTAAAAGGATATTTTACAGAATATTCATAATATTCCACATAAGTAGATTTATTACGCAACTTTTGCCAATACACGTCTTCAACATTAGACAGCGATATGCCCTTCAAGAATGGCAGATTTGCAGATTTCATTTTTGATATTCTATTAAAAACATCCTTAGAATCCACTTGTCCATTTATATTGACTTCTGAAAGTTCATTTTTTGACGTCACAGCAACATTACTTGCAACAGCCATTATTATCCGTTCCGAAATCTCAGACAAAGCCTTTGACTGGGCATCTGCCAGGGTATTGGACGTAACCGTTACAACAAGATAATCTTCCACAGCAGTATTCAACCACTCTGGTGCTTTCTTCGAACTGCTCTCCAATACCTTAGTCTGTGCAAGGCCGCTTACAGACAAGGCAATAACACAAAACAGGCAAATTATTTTTTTCATAACCATACCTTTAATAAATTACCATTCAACAGGCAAATTTCGTATTACTATTTTAGCATCCCTTATTGCAAATTCGAGATAGCTGAAGCTCGATATCTTACTTGAAACATTTAATACATAATAATTCTGTTTCAGTTTTACGGCAGAAGGAAACTTTACACCGTATGCTCTGTTGCTGTCATCGCTCAAAGCTCCCAGCTTCGCACATTCTATTCCGTCTGAAGTATATGCATAGTTGAAATATACAGCTCCCTTGTCAATGTTGCTGTTTTTGTTTACAATCTCCATCTCTATTGTGATACGTCGCTGGGTCATGTTACCGTAGCAGCGCAAAACCTTAACATCAAGATCGTTTACAGAGACAGATATCTCATAATCGAGATTCGGCGTATCTTCCACCGGATTCTCTTTTTCGACAATTACAGGCTTCTCAATGATTTTTTCAACAATCACCGGCTTTTCTACAATTTTTTCAACCTCGACAATTTTCTCCACCTCAACAGGTTTTTCAACAATTCTTTCAATTATCACAGTGTCGCGAATCTCTGGAATCTGCTTGGCTATCTCAGACATAAGCACCGATGCCTGCTCGTAGCACGGCAGCATCTTGGATACAGCCGACAAGTAGCTCATCGCTTCTTTATACTTTTTCTGTTCATACAGCTCCTGTGCATTCTGTATAATTACGCCACAATTTGAAGCATAATAATCTTCAATTTTCTGCCGAGACAGGCGGATAAAACGCGTAAAAGCAGTATTTGTCACCTTAATATTGTTTACCAGTGTCTTCAAGGCCTTTTCCTTATCACCGACAGCATGGCCGCTCACAGGAATAACCATACTGTAATACATAGTGCCGTCAATTCTATTTTTTGCTATCAGCGTAATTTCCCCCTGAGCCAGAGAGACATTCTGGGTCAATCCTTCTGATGTCATTACGTTTGCAAGTTCTATTGCAGGCTCTATTGCAAAAACATTATAACTGTCAGATGCTCCCGCACTATTGCGGGTAAGCACCTGCTTCAATTTGAGTTCAAGAGCATCAGATACACTTTGCGGCAAGTCTTTTTGCGCAGGCCGCAGAAGTGTAAATTGTATATCCCCTTGTGCAAACATCGGCAGACAAAGGACAAACATCAAAGTTGCTATAAGAGTCTTATTCATTTTTGTAGAATTTTAAAAACAACAAATGCGACAAAATCAGCATATTTATTCTATTGTCACATTTATACCCTGTCCGCTCGCCCTTACATTTGCCTTATAGTAATCGCCTAATTGGCTTCTGAAGAACTTTCTCAAGTCACTGCTGAAGTTGGACAACGTATATGATTTATTTTTCTCAGAATCCCATAAAGGAATATTCATACGTACCTGTATGCCTTTGTCTGTATCAAGAGTAACATTGGGAACACTCTGATGACAATGCGACTCCAACCAGGCTAGAAGTTCATCTTTGAAGTAATTGCCGTTTTCTGGTGATTCCTGATCAAAATCCCAATCATTGACTGATTGCGACAAACCCATATCAATCACTACAGTACGTCCCTGCTGTATTATATCTTCAAACTTGGACTGAAGTGTACTGAAAAAATCGCCTTTTATCTGCTTTATTGCATAATCTACCAACTTGATATGCTCATTGGTCATGTATCGGCCGCTAGGGAAAGTAGCATCTGACAAATTATTGCTGGTTTGCTTTTCAAGCGCATGAAGTGTCAAGATGCATTCGCTTTCATTACCTTCTTGAAGAACTTTGGCATCAACATTTACAACTATATCGCCGGGCATTCTTTTCATAATCTCCGTAGCAATGTCTGTTTGGTTTCCAGTATTCATCATTGCAGAATTTATCTGATTCTGGAGAATATTGAATGCATCTTGAGTTGTATATCCATGACGATTGAATTCATCTGTGAGCTTTCGCACAGCATATTTCAAGACCGGATCTTCAACAACTTTCTGACGTAAAGTTGCAAGATCGCTTCCGTCAATCATGTCAGGAACGATAACGATTGTCGGATTTAATGACGCAGTAGCCTTGACGGCCTTCGAATCAGTCCATGTAGGATTCAGGGCGATATCATTCTGCTCAAGATCAGCACACAATGCCTTGAGCAAAATTGTCTGTCTGACAGTTACACGATACTTTCCTCCCACCTTTTCACTATTTACCGTCTCAATCTCGCCACTTATATAATTCAAATATCGAGATTCAGAGAAGAAACGATAGTCATAATCCGACCTCCTTACAGCTACAAGTGGAGAACCATTCTTTATTCCAGCTATACCAGAATAGAACAATGTATTAAATGCAGATTTGGAGGCAAGCAATGCGGCGTCTTTCTTCTTATCATCAATAGCCGTCGCCAACACTGTTGCCGTATTGACATCTTGCTGTACCAACGTAACATCACTGGAAAAGTTCTGTGCACAAACCTTCGTGCACAGAACCACACAAAACAACACCAATCTGAAAAATTTACTTATCATGCGTTCTTCTTAACTACTAATTACAAACTATCTACAGCATCTGCAGCTTTGTCAAGGAAACTTTTAGGCTTCGGAACCAATCTAACTATAACATTCTGTTTAGCATCAACTGCACTCTTTATTTCTTCTCCGCCCTTCTTGACTTCGCACAAAGAAATATCTTCACCTTCGACAGCAATGACTTTCAGACGGCCGATTTCCTTAAATGAAGTTCTGCCGGCAATCTGACGCGTTACACATACAGAAAAATAAGTATCTTCGCTTACACCATGGGCAGAACCCAGACTGATATAAACCTCTTTTGCATCATCTTTCTTTACCTTACTGATTTCCAATATTGTTCCTTCCAATTTGAAGTTCTCGTCTATGAAATCACGAACAGCCTTTACTGCTTTCGCTGATGCTCTGCTTATAGCCTCGTCTTGAGTGTCTCCTGTACTGATATCAGTAATACCTTCTCCATGTTTGAAAGTCTTTGAACCTACCAAAGTTCCATCTTTAGGATTTATAACCTTCAAAGTATAAGCGATAGATGCTGAATAATAAGTACTACCATCATTAAGTTTTTCCTTATTGGTAGTCATTGAACTTACAAAGCCCTGTATTATATAATTTGCACCCAACTGGCTCATTGCAGCAACACGTTCCATATCGTTATCTTCACCGGATGACAATTCACCCGATTCACGTCTTTCCTTTTCTATACGCAAGGCATCTTGTGAATCTACATCTGTAAGAATTACACGATCCATATTCTGAATTCCTTCGATAACATGATTGCGCAATCCCTCCACCCATACAAACGGAACGCTGGTTGAACGTGTAAAATAGTCAATATAAACCGATGGTTTTCCTGTCTCTTGAGCATAAACATTCAGTATGCAGAACAAACATACGAACACTGCAGCAATACTCTTCAAGTTCAAAAAATACTTTTTCATAAAATAATCTTAATTATGGGACTTCACAAACATTTCATCCCTGGTTAATAATAGATATGATTATATTCACCTACATTCTAATAGAATACAAAAGTTCAACCTCAACACTTTGAAAACATTTTGTGTCCTAAATCAGCTGCCCGCAAATATTTTTAACCCGAATAGCCGAATTATTATCAATGTTTACAAAGATAAGCTATCTTTAATATTGATTATATCCACAATATTTACTATTTTTACCCTACAAATGAATAGTTATTAACCTTTTTTCTATCAAATTATGGGGATGAACTTTAAAAAAGCCATAGGTCGGCGTCTGCAACTGCTTAGAATTGAAAAAAAATTAACACAAGAGCACATGGGCGAAATGTTAAATTTATCAACAAGTGCATACTGTAAAATAGAATACGGTGAAACCGACTTGACGCTGACACGAATCAATAAAATTGCTGAAATCTTTGGAATACCTACGATAGAACTTCTAGAAAAGATTTTCGATAAAACACGATGCCGTATAAATGTGCCACAAACTGATTTGATGACAACCAATTCAAATCAACTAAGACATGAAGATCTTTATGAAATAATTCTTTCAAACGGTAGACTTATAAAAATACTTGAAAGAAGAATAGAAGCATTAGAACAATTGTTCAAAGATGCGAACTGATATTAAAATGCTTACAAATATGAGTATACACAACAGGAACGGGGAGAAGCCCATCGGCTGTCTCCCCGTTCCTGTTGTATATACTGCCAGCAGAGCCGTCTAAGCTCCAGGCTCATTTCACCATACATTTCTTTGTGCTGCGTCCGCGTTCATTCCTGTCAGCCTGGAATACGAATACACCTTTCTTCAATGTGAATTTCTCTCCGTCGCCGCTGCACATCCTGCGTGCAACAAGTCTTCCCGCCGTGTCATATATGCAGACCACGTCGCCGGCATCAATGCCGTACACTTCTGCATTGCCGTCTCCCGATGCAACGATTCTTATTCCTTCATCGTCGCCTTCACCTATAGAAGTGAAACGGAGCGTGAATCTATCTGTCACGTCACCGCCTTCAACTACAGTGAACTCATAACCGCCATCTTTCAGATTCACAGTCTTTCCTGCAACCTTGTCTGTCAGCGTGACAGCATCATAGTCGGAAACATCACTATTCTCATCAAGAGCAATCACATAAGCACCAGCATCATAGAGCGTCACTCCGAGAGCTAGAACACCTTCGTTGCTGACTGCCGACAAGAGCGAATAACGTCCACTGCCCTGTTCCGCATAAATCAAAGGCATACTGTCCACACAGGCAAACCACTTGACACCATCAGCATTAATGTCAAAGTCTGTACGCGCATTCTCCGGTTCAACAGTTTCCAACTGCAGCACGTCCGCTCTGACTCCCGCCACTCCGCGAGTCGCACCAGCCTCATGCAGCACTATGCTTAGACGTGCCTTGCTGCCGAAAGCACTTCCGTTTCTTGAGCCGTCAGGCAGCTTCACTCTGAAGATTTCGTTGTCCTTCAATGTAGCCGACTGAGTGAATACGGCACTACCTCTTGGTATATAACCGGCCACTGTAGTTCCATCATCTCCATAAGTCTTGACAGACCTATATCCATTATAATTATCATAACCATAAAGCACACGTCCATATTCCATGTCACTGTAATTCATGGCACAGAGATATGGCGAACCGAACAGATTCCAGCTCATATTCTCCTTATGTGTAAAACGGTTGCTTGTACTTGGAACAATATTGCCGTCAGCATCAGTTGTCCATGCCTCATTGAAATTATATTTATTCAAAGATATAGTCTTGTCAACGCCGCTTTCTATATATGGAGCATTGCTCTTGCCATAGAAACGAAGAGTTGTATCTGTTGCTTCCTCGGCATCATTCTCAAAGAGCAATCCCTCACAGATTTCAGCCTCATCAATATTTACCAAATCCGTCCAGGCACCGCCGTCATTGTCATATTTGTAATCATAAGTGGCACGCCTGCTGCCATCATAACGTTTCGGGATGATACCTCCCAAAACACTTGTCACAGAGTTTATATCGAACGGCATAGCCACCAGTTCCGCACTATCCTTACGTACATCATACTCCGCCGCAAAATTTGTCAATCTGATATAATTTCCACAGCCTCTCAGTCCGGCATGATGCTCCAAAAGGAGGAAACCAGGATTGAAAGCAGACGATTTATCCTTATAATCTGCATTCTGAATCTTCAGTTCCTGTTCCTTACGCACATACACTACAGACTTGCCTATTGGATAATCTGTTGAGGTTATGACATTGTCAGTGGTCATTTTTTTACAGATATTCCAAGTCTCGAAACAACCGTTGTCCACAATATTACGGATACGCTTGTTGCCTATCAGGTCACGTTTATGACCTACTTTTTCCATATAACCACTTATATCTATACGGTCACCACTTGGATCAATATCCTCAGACGTTTCCATCAGCTGATAGTTCCAATAGTTGTCTGTTACATAAGTATTATCGCCTTCGGCAGAAGATCTGTTGTTGCCACTGCCCTCAATCGCGCCAATTGTTCCTGAAGCCGTAACATTCACAGCCTTGACGCCACTGACATTTCCTGGATGAGCAGTTGTTCCGTCGCCCAATACCAACGAATTATACAAAAGGCCATCTTTTGTTCCAGTCACATCATTTTCAATGATAGAAGTTGAAAGTACACCATCGTTGACATTTGCTGTATCAGCAACCACAAAGCCGTCAATGACACCATCAGCATTAATGGCAACATTTTTCACTGATGAACGGTTAGTTGCTTCCAACAATCCTTTTCGCTTAGCAAGCAAATCTTCAACAATTTGTTGTGAGTTATCACTTTCACTGCTGAGCTCGTCGTTCATACTGCCATAAACCTTTGTATTGCCGAGTGTCATATTAAGTGTACCCGTATCATGGTAATTTCCATGAACAAAGACATAACCGTAAACAGGATTATTATCCGTACTATTATTCTGCGCATATAGTCCAGCCAAATCTACAGCTCCTTGCAAATCGCCCAACGCAGTTTCCCAGCTCTTGCCGTCAGCAGTTCCTGTAAGGTCAGCCTTAACGTAAACAATCTGTTGCAGAGGTGCCTCATATTCGTAAGCACCGACGTCTATAGCGTTATCCACCAAACGCGCATTATTGCCGAGATCGATCTCTGTGCTTGGTATAGCCGTGGCATCAGGATCACCTACTACATTCACAACATTTTTTACATAAAGGTCGTTACTGCCCTTATTCAACAATTGTACACTCGGGCGGATATGATAGTCACGCACTTCCTTGTTGCTATTCAGAGGGTCTACAAAGTTAGGGCCATTATTTACATCATCATTGAGAACGTCTCCATTTATGGCCACATTGCCGTTGCTCTGATTGCGTGTCAGATTCTGCACGTAGTTTTTCCATGCCACCGAGTTATAAATAGCTGTCGTTCCTGTATACGTATAATCAGTTTTATTGTTCGCAAACGTAGCATTGACAACCGTGGTGTTTTCATCTGCTCCACTGAGTCCTGTACCGCCATCAGCAAAGAGAGTATTGTAAACAAGCATCTTGCCACTGTTGGAAGCAATATTCAAGCCTGTTTCGTTCGTTCTGAATCCGCAGTTCTTTAATGTAAGCGAACCACCTGTATCAGTACTTGCATTCATACCTGTACCAGTATTAGTTGTATTAATAAATGTGAAGCCTTCAAATACAACATCCTTGCTGTTTGCAGAAACAGACATCAATATACCTGTCTTTCCATCATTTCTTAGAACTGTAGGCTTACTGAAGTCCTGTTGCTCACCACTACCAGTACAAGAGCCCTTCAAAATCAGACTGTCACTTAAATTACTCTCCAACATATTCAATATATAAGCAGAACCTGCAGAGAGGCGACTCCAAGAATAATTACCATCACGGACATAAATGGTTCTCTCACCATCCTTTTGAGTCGGATTGGACGCTCCAACTATAGCTCCGCGCAAGTCATCAGTAGCATTTGCCCAATCTGAACCAGAACCAGTTCCATGAGAAATAGTATCTACATAAATTTTCGGCATAGCGGAGAAGTTCGAAAAATACTGATATTCATAAAAACCTATATCTATGGTCTTGCACAACTCATTGTTATGCTCGTCACTAGGACCGGAATATCGACTGTAAGAATCCATCATGTAAACCTGTTGAACATTGTTCTTTTCAAACCACTCTTGATATGCGCCAGTACTCTTACCTTCTTCATGTTCGCTTTCATCAGTCCAAGGCGGTTGTGTTTCTGTATGCATTATACCATTACCAGCATCAGTCAACACAGAAATAGATGCAGGATTCCAAAGACTCGAGGCTGAATTACCGTCAACACCAGCCAGAGTGGATGGACTTGTGAATCGTGGACCATTTTCACTCAGATTTGTCTTATCAAGAAGGATGTTAGTTCCTGAACCGAATTTTCCGCCATAATCCACATCGCTGGCTGAATATGAAACATTACCATTTTTAGATAAGTTTGTTTCAGCTTGGTAAATTGTACCTTCGTTTCCCCATATCAATGTGTTCACAATTTCACTCTTACCATTATGCGTATAAATAACAGGATTGGTAACTGCCTTATTCCTTACAAAAGTATTGTTAAGAATATACAGCAATGGATCGTTAAGAGTTGTTATACCTTCCGCAAAATTCGTTCCAATAGCGCCTCCTTCACCAGCCGATTCATTGTTTGCCCACAGAACGTTGGCCGCACATAATTTGACATCTTTCGATGTACCCGAAACATAAGCAGCAGCACCACGGCTGGTCAGGACATAATCGCCTGTTGCTTTATTGTTAACAGTCCTGTTTCCGGCCAAAATGCAACCCGACAGATTCAAATCAGCATCGCGCACAAATACAGCACCGCCACGCACTGCAATATTGTTCAACAGACGGCATCTGCTGATAGTGTATGTTACCCTATTACTGTAAATTCCACCGCCTCGGCCCTGCTCGTCTTCTTTAGTGCTATAAGACAGTTTATTATCTGTCTCACCGTACATAACGGTCAATCCGTCCAATACAACAGGATTGACGGTTGTAGCCCCTTCATCCACCTGCGTAAACACTACATGATAAGCGTTCTTCGCGTCAGTCGATGCATTAATTTGTCCAGAAAGAATAGTCTGATTGGCAAGTTCCCAAGGTTCATATATATTATTCTGGTTGAAGTCGGAATAGTCACGAACAGAAAGAATGTTGTCAATATCGCCCATATTAATAAATGCGTCATCCATACCAGGTATGGAGTTAACATCACCAGATGTATAATATTCCGTTCCAGAGAATCCACCATAAATACTGACTCCTTGCGGAACATCAAACGAATAAAGCCTTTGGTCGTGAGTAACATCGGCTGTAGTAGTACGCAAGTTAGAAGGCTTATATGTACCTCCGGCTACCAAGATTTCAAATTCTGTACCATCGGTTGCATGAGGATTGTCTCCACTACGCATCGAGCGTATATAACCAAGTGCATCTTCAAGTGTTGAGAATGAAGTGTAGAACGAACGGCCAAGATAATCGTTCATATCAGAACCTTCCGGCAGTGTTACATTGGTTGTCTGCGATACAAATATGCGTGTGAACAGTTCCGTCGGGAGAATACCGCCTTCATAAGCAAAAGCGCCGGCATCGAGACGCTCTGCACCATTGCCCTCCTGTACACGTGCAATATTCTGCATATCATTATCGGCTACGTTGAAGTTAGTCTTCAAGCCAGACTGATATTTAATATCCAATCCGTGCTTAATCAGCAACGAATAGTCTTTCAGACGATAATAATCATCTGCGAAATAAAGAGACTTGTCACTCTCCAACATCGCATTTTCAAAATCTGAAGGCATTTCCTGCGTCTCTACAAAGCAATTGTTGAAAGGATAGAAACTGGTTTTGTCTGTTATTCCGTAAATACCACTGAGTTTATTGTCATCAAATGGAATATTTACCACGCCACTGACATTCTTGTCCGAACCAGATTTATTGCCGAAGATAACGGTGTTGACATTCATTACAGCACCGTCTTCCATATAAAGACCACCTCCGGCAGAAGAAGCCTCATTTTCTGCTATTGTACACGATAAGATATGTGCACGATTATCGGCACTGACACCAGTACTGTCTGCGTAAATGCCACCACCTTCTTCTGCCGTGTTGCGGAGCACAGCTGTACCGCTGACGATACCTCCAGGCATAACGTAAAGTCCACCGCCTTGTTTTGCCTCGCAATTCATGACGACGCAATTGCGGACATGTGCACCACTTGGCACGATGGCACCGCCACCCATTGTTTTTGGATTACCTGTACCGGCCATGGAAGTTGCACTGCCGTCTGTCAACCATACACCATCAATAATTGCATTTTTTCCCAAATCACCTGTACCAGGCCATGCACCAAAAGTAACAGTATGATATCCATTTACATTCTGAGTAATTGTAGATCCTTGAACTGGAACAGCTACAGCACTAAGCACTGTACGGAACGTCATGGGATTACGCACGTTTTCGCCTGTCGCTTCATCCCATCCGCTGCCTTCCACATAAGTTGCATTTTCATCATAGGTACCTTCATAATATCCGCCCATAAGCGTCACACCTGCAGGAATGACGTACGTATAACTCTGCGGATCAGAAGGTGAAGCCAACGTATTGGCATTATATACAAAAGATGCATTCTTATATCCTGCAACTTTCACAATTGCAGATGTCAGTGTTCTATCCGCAACCTTTTCGCCTGCATCTGTAAGAATATCCTGCAATTTCATTGCACAAGCGGCATTTTCGGGGTCAGCTCCACTGCGCAGTCCTGCTCCATTTTGTGTTACATAATAAGTCCCGACTCCATTTAAGTATGTATATTTGATATTTTCATCATTATCAAGCTCATAAGCGCCTATATCGACAGCACAATCTTTAATACGATTAGTAAAATCAACGTCCGTTGATGGCAAATCAAACTTTTCAGTTCCATTATTTACACACAAAGAAGAAGATTTCAACCTATAATTATTTAAAGTTTGTGCATTAGAACCTTGAGCAAAAGGATTCTCCAGGTCGGTTCCATATTCACTATCTTTGAATTTTGAAGATATACCAGTTGTCAAATCAGTTGCAGTCTGGACATAACAGTTATAAGCTTCTTCAAAATTACTCTCAGATGTAGAACGAACAGCCACTTTAGCATTACCATAAAACAAACAGTTATATATACTCAGATAAGCATCTAATCCGTTAGTTTTCCACTGTGTCAAACCACCAGCACCAACATCTCTTGTTGCATTATTATATACAACAGTATTATTATAAAAACGTGCATTTTCAATGAACAATCCACCACCATCCCAAGCAGAATTATTGGCAACAAGTAAATTATATCCTGTTCCAAGAATCATATACATTCCACCTCCATAACTGTCTGATATTGATTTAGCAGAACAATAATTGTTTAATACGAAACAATTAATTACAGAGCTATTTTGACCATCACAATAAAATCCACCTCCTCTATTTCTTGCATTACTATATGTACCACAATAATTTGTATTCTGAGTTACAACACAATTTCTCAAAGTTACCCCACGAAACATACGAACACCTGCACCACCATCGCGATTTGCATGATAATCTTTATAATAACCATAACGTATTGTAAAACCATCCCATACAGCACCTTCATAATCTACATAGTTTTGATCAAGTCCAGACTTATATCTGTCTGTATTTGTAAAATTAGTCTCATCAAACCAACCTCCAGTAACAGGATCCCACGCTGTTGTAGATTTTGTTGGTACACATACATCAGGTTGAAATAATACAGGCTTCCTATAAACATTTAACGGAAGGTCGCTCCAACCAGAAAGAGTTGCATTATTTCCATTCCATGTAGTAGTAGCACTATTTCTTACTTGAAGAATAGTTTCGTATTTTTTATAATCTAAATCTGCTGTTTCTGCTTTTGAAGGCACATATTGTGACAGCAATGCCTCTCTATCATCTTCATTAGGTATACCTTCATTAGGGAAACCACCATAAACTTCAACCTTGTCACGAATAACAAAACCTTTCCAATCAGTATATGTTCCACCTGCCACCCAGACCTGCATACGTGTTTCATCAGTAGATGCAGCTGAAGCTTTTTCAACCGCATACTGTAGACCGCTCACATATCGCTCTTCTCTTTTGTTTGTAATGTTAATATAAGAATCGGATACGTATTTCTCATTTGCCTGAATAAAAGTCTTACTATGTCCTGAAGTTTCACCATAAGGGCATCTATCATCATCATAAAAACCTGCATACTTTGAATCGGTTGTCAAAACACCAATATAAGCATTTTCAGCATCACGCGTGGTATCATAAATATTATTTCCTGCTATGGCATTTTCCCAAGAAGACCCATCTTTTTTGCCAGCTCCATTCTCTGTGACATAAATCACAGTTCCTGCTTCCGGCAAATCAGCCTCATAAGCTCCAAGGTCTGGAACACCTCCAAGATTTCGTTCGTTGCCATTGATGTCAACTGTCAAGTACTCTGTTCCTGTAGATTTATTTATTATGGTGTTTCCAGCCTCAGTTGAACTAGTCAACGGTCTGAACTCGGAATATCCTCCAAGGTATGTATCAAATCCCAAAGTTGCACCAACTCCATTTGTAGGGTTTGCAAAATTCTTTGCACCATCTGCACCAACTGAAGCCAATGATAAATTATTTGTTCCAGATGTATTGCCGACAGACAAAGAAGAAGTCCCCATAACGGCTGGTGCAGCACCGTCGTTATTTACAACAGTCACATGATTCATTGTGAGTGTTTGAGCATTAATAACCGAAGCGGTTTCTGTAGTATTCGTATTATTGTTCACCACACAGTTCTCCATTGTCAATGTAGCATCGCGTGCATCAATGGCAGCTCCTTCATCTGCAGTGTTGTTTTCAAAAATACAGTTGCGCACTGTCACGTTCGAGCCTGCATGCGCCAACAGACCGGCACCATACTGACGGCTTGCCGTACCTGCGGCATAGCCGTTGATGACATGGAAACCGTCAAATACAACCTGAGCACCCTGTTCTACTGTGATGCAGTGGTACAAACCAGCCGTGATATCTTTACCTTCAGTATTACCGTTGATGATTGAACGGTAAGTCAGAGGGTCACGTTCGGCAGTATTATTAGTCTCATCAGTTTCGTCACGATGGTAGCCTCCATATACATATATAGGCTTTCCGCTCTGTGCTTTCGGCACAGTAATTGTAGCAGTCTTCGGGTCATTGTTGGTAAAGGCATAACGTGGCCAGATGTCACCTTCAAGCACACGAATTTCAAAATAATCAATATTATTTAGCGGGATAATCGTTCCAGCTTGTCCATCATAATATCCTGTCACGCTGCCCGATGACAATCCGGCACAATATGCTATTGCATCATTTAACGACCTAAATGCAGTAGTCCATGACGAACCGTCGTGAGAAGGTTCAGTACATTCCACGTCAACATAAAGCACAAGCTTATAATTACTTCCGTTCTTCTCGAAACTCGGCACAATCTTTGGAGCTTCTACCGTAAATGCTCCATCAGCAGGTTTCTGAGCAAACACAGAACCTTCAATATCCACCTCAGGCGCCAATACGACATCATCAGGCAACTGACCGAGAGCCATACCGCGCGCCCACAAGTTTGAGCCGCTGATAGGCTTCCAGTAATAACTGATGATTTCGTCTTTCCATGCCCCCTGCACTCCATAGTTAGTTTCCAAATCGAAATTCATATCATCAGAAGGCTCTGTAAACCTCGGTCCGATGCTGTTTCCGTCGTCCGGAACTCCTGCATTCATATCCACAAGTGCCAGTGTCTGTTCCTGAAGAGTATAGTTCCATACAGCATTGTTGACACCGGAAATAGCATTATAAAGGAAACGTACTGTCGATGTAGACGGATTGCGGGCATACATCGGTATATTGGTACCATTCGATACACCCATCTGGTTGTTCCAGATAACAGAGTTGAGCACCAACGCATATTCATCCACATATATACCGCCGGTCCGGGAAGCATTGACATCGGTAGCGTCAGTGGCAGTGACGCAGTTGTTGTTGACTATGGTGTTCTGCATCAGCACACCGCCCTTGTCGCAATACACGGCACCGTTGCCTGTCACAGTATTGTTCGATACGACACAGGTTGACAAGATGAGGTATTCAGGGTAGTCATCAGCCGTGGCATCAGTTTCCGACGCATTATGAAGATAAGCACCAGCACCATTGTGAGCCGAGTTGTTGGCCAGCATGGAACGGAGCACCAGACCTCTATTCTCCACATAGACAGCACCGCCGTCGGCATCAGCACTGTTGTTGTAGATAAAAGATGACTGCACACGTCCGCCCTTCAGATAAACACCACCTCCGTTGCCTGCAGCATAGTTTTCCTTGACAATACAGTTGGTCAAATAAGCATTTGCACCATCCATGTATACACCAGCTCCGCAATCAGTCTTGAAATCGTCCATTCCAGTTCCGCCTTGGGCATATCCACCCATTATAGTCACACCGTCAAGAGTGGTCACATTGGAAAAATCGTCTTCACCTGCCATAGGAGCAAACCAGACTACGTGGCGCGAATCGCCTGTAAGAGTCCATTTCTTACCGGTCCATGCGAAATCGCTATGATCATAATATGAGCCCTCAAGGATTGTTTCATAGGTAAAGTCCCAAGGCATTGTGCCCTTTTCACGGTCACGGTCAAGCTTGCTGCTTTCCCCTCCGGCAAAACCACCATACACGCTGACGCCATCGCGCATACGGAACGATGCCGAATAAGCTGTTCCACTGACGAGCTGCGATTTTGGAGTGTAGGTACCTGCGGCAACCCAAACCTCTGCGGCCGAAGTACCGCCTGCGGCAAGTTCATCAATCATCTTCTGCAAATCGTTTGACGCATTATCCCACGATGAACCATCGCCTGTACCCTTGACAGTTGGCATGACATATCGTATACGCGAAGCATCTATAGGCTGATATTCATAAGCACCTATATCTATTGTTCCTTTCACACGGGCATTGCCGGCCATATCTTCAGAACCGAAAGTTGTTGAACTATAAGAGTCACCGTTACCTTTATCTATAACAACAGACCCTTCCTGCACGTTCCATGACCAAAGCGGATAAGCAGTCTTAAGCCAGTCAAAATCGCGGTCGAAGCTGGTCTTGATAGAAGGTGCTTCAAAAAGAGGAGCGTCCTCACCCCTATTTTCCTTTGAAACATATATATTTCCATCTTTGTCACCAGCAACAGCCTCGTGGAATGCAGAATTCTTAAACTTAGGCCTATAACTATCAGATGTTGAAAGAGTAGTATTTCCACCGACAATACTATTGAAAACTGTATAATCAGAAACATCTGCTTCTATCATGTCAATACCGCTGCCGGTGTTTCTTGCAACAGTACAGTTCACCATTCTACTTCCGGAAGAAAGCTTCACTCCGCCGTTCTCATTATTGAATATAGAAGTGTTGACCACAGTTCCTTCGCCTGCCAGATATATTCCTCCGGCCTTATTCTCTAAAGCCGAACGTTCTCCGGCGACATTATTGTAGACAACGCATTGATTGATAAGCGAAGTATTGTTGCTGACGTTCTTCACTCCGTCGTCAACATAAACGGCACCGCCTTGTGTGGCATAATTATTGACGAAGAAGCAACGTTCTACTTTATACACACCGCCACCGGTATTATCACCGGTTATATATATACCTCCGCCATACTCACCGCTGCCGTCAGCATGTCCGCCGATAATAGTAAAGCCGTTGACAACAGTAGGATAGCCGTTGTTGTTTACTCCCGATGAAGGCTTCATATTGAGAGTCAGCACATGGGTTGCATTATCTTGACGTGTCGTATTTGCAGGAAATATAAGATTGGTATTGTCCACAACATCATCTCCATTTATATCGCCCGACAAAACAGAACGGTACTTCAACTGATAAGGCTTACCTAAAGTCTGACGATCAGCTATGTTCACCTCCCAACCCTCGAATCCGCCGTACAGCTTGACACCGGACTCAAGAGTAAAGCCGTCGGCCGTATCGGGAATATAAAGCTGAGACTTATCAGTAATCTGCTCAAATCCCTGCACCCATATCTGATCACCGGCAACAGCTTGATTCAAAGCATTTGCCAGTGTCGTGACGTTCTCCCACGACGAACCGTCACCTGTGCCTTTCGATGCTGGACTGACATGGTAAATCTTATTTTGCGATAAAGCTGTTGAAGCCACAAGCACCATGGCAAACAACATAGATTTTCGGAGTATGTTGCGCATATTAATCATCATCTTCTATATATTTTATGTTTATTATTCTTTTTAGTTCCCTGGTCCAGGCCAGGGATGACGGCCAGAAAAGGGGCCGTATATGAAAGTTGCAGGACATTACCTGAGTATGATTCGCATAACATCAGCCATGCCGGCCAGTACACCATTATCAATGTTCGTCATCCCTGGCAAGGACCAGGGACCTTATGCCAGCGACAAGTACCAAACCTGACTCAAAGGACAGCAAGCAGAACGATGTTTCACGACTGCAATGCCGTATCTCACTTTTAGATCCCTGGTCCAGGCCAGGGATGACTGCCAGAAAAGCGGCCGTATATGAAAGCTGCAGGACATTTCCTGCGTATGATTCATCATATCATCAGCCATGCCGGCCAGTACACCTTTCTCAATGTACGTCATCCCTGGCAAGGACCAGGGACCTCATGCCCGCGACAAGTACCAAACCTGACTCAAAGGACGGCGAGTAGAACGAACTTCACGACTGCAATGCTGTTTCTCACTTTTAGATCCCTGGTCACGGCCAGGGATGACGGTCCCAAAGGAACCGTGTATGAAAGCCGCAGGGCATTTCCTGAGTATGATTAGCATATCATCAGCCATGCAGGCGAGTACACCATTATCAATGTTCGTCATCCCTGGCAAGGACCAGGGACCTTATGTTCGCGACAAGCACCAAACCAGATTCAAAGACCAGCGAGTAGAACGAGCTTCACAACTGCAACGCAGTATCTCACTTTTAGATCCCTGGTCCCGGCCAGGGATGACGGCCCCAAAGGAACCGTGTATGATAGCTAACAAAATTGGCGACAGTGTCTTTCGAGTACAATTTACATTTACAGACCACTGTTAAACACCGAAATGTCACCATTTCCAGTTACGCCTTTAATGGTAGCATTTACTTTGTACCACGTGGCAGGAGACAATGTATCTCTGAAATTAAGACTATAATCTTTCGAAACATTAATGCCATTATCATTTGCCGAAATATTAAACGTCACCGTAGGCTTGCTCACACCATCAGGGAATACATAATGATACACACGCCCATTGCGCTGACTTATCTCGGATTTATAGACAAAAGCCTTATTGCCCATAAGCTTAGTAGATGAAGCGTTAAGTTCAGGGAAGAGACGACCGGAACCAGAATCAGTTTCAGACGCACCTCCTTTAAATGTAAACTCAGTCACCTTCACGTCTGTATAATTGGGATATGCATCCGTCGCATCCCACTGTATGTCTATCTTCGCTGCAAGACGCTTGAGCGACATCCTCGGAATGCTTCCGACGGTGCCATTGCCTCCTTCCTGAATCTCAAATTCATCAAGAGTTCCATTGCCGTCCTTATAAAAACCGGTTGCCACACTCACAAATTTTGATGTACTGCCTGAAGCATAATCATTTGATGAAGCATAATCATTTGATATTTTCAAAGCTTTAACATCGGCATCAGAGCTGCAATCCTTAATGGCATAAGCAAGAGCTTCCCCTGCGTCTTTACTATATGTCACACCATAGATATGCACAGTGCCTGCCCATGCATCAACAGACAACAGTTTAACGTTTCCATTCTCATCCACAGAAGGAAGATTCTCAAAATCAGTCTTGGAAATTGTCTTTACAAGGACATCCGATTTATATGACGAAGGAATATTGGAGTCATTGGTATATGCCAGAATGACAGCCAGCTGGTCCCAATCCGCACCTTCATCAACAGCTGTTCCCGGATCGCCTATCGAGCGTGTGCCGAGAGCGTCCATAGGAAGACTTATAAGCAAAGTGACTTTTTCTTCAGGCTGAGGCGGCACATCTTCAGATTTGTCGCACCCTGCAAACAGAAACATTGCAATCATGCCACATATAACCACATGTATATAGATTATGTTCTTCATACCCGATCATAGTTTTAAAACATCAATTTCTACCACGCAACACTCTCATATCAAAGAGAAAAGCATCACATCTCAATATCGAAGTCACCGCCAGGCTTCCAATCAAGCTCGACAGATACGCCGACTTCAGGATTGTCGCTCACAACCTTGCCATCATCCGTAAGCTTCACCTTTATGACCTTCATCGTTCCTGCCTGAAGCGGTTCCTTCACGTAAAGGATGTTCTTAACATACTTGCCGTCGGGCAACTGTGTGTACAGCTCCATCTCCCAAAGACTGCCGTCGGAGTCCGACGTGCCACCGCTGCGCACCTCCGCCTCGTCGGCCGAAGGGAAACATACGCTGTGGTAGGACACAAGGTTGCCGGCTTCGTTATGGACAGTACGCACTACTGGCGTATTCTGATATATAAAAACGCTGTCGGCACACATAAGTCCACTTGCGGTATGACAGACATACGCGCCAACTGTACGCGCCGGCGAATTGTTCTTGTTGACAACCAGCACAGGGACTGCATTCTGCATATAGAGCGGCACGAAGAACCTTCCCGACTGATTCTCCACAGTCAGTTTCTCGTATCCCATATACAACGCGGAGCTGTGCACATCGACCGTATCTGCCTCCGGCTGGCGAAGGCTGATTGACTGGTAAAGCGATGCGCCGGATATGTTCAAATCGCCGTCAGTACTGGTCGAAGCCAGTGCTATGTTGTGATAATCTCCCCTATCCATATAGAACGTCACAGACAGCTGATTGGCATTAGGCAACATGACGCTGTGCTTGGACAGCTGCTCATCGTCTACCTCGTAGAAAGAAATGTCTAGTTTCTGAGCCCTGTCGCTCAGCACACTGGCAAGGTCCTCGCGGAGCTGCTCTGCCAGAGCACGTTCATCGACAGTGACAAACTCATCGTCGAGCACTTCTTCCAGATGAAGCGAAAGCTGCATCTTGTAATCGATGGCATAGTCGAGACCGCAATCCGACAGATCCTCGTCTATACAGCTCGTACAGAGGACAACGGATGCCAAAACGGCACCGCCTCCAAACAATCGCTTCATATATCTCATTCTATCCATATACATATATATTTGTTTTTTGTTCCTGCTTCGATGCAGGATGCCTCCCCGCTCATTGTCCGAGGATTCTTTCATTTGTGAATGGCAGCCCAGCCAAGGGCTGCCACCCTAACCTTACGGTCGTTGCTTTTAGGTACCAGTTCCCTGGTCGGGGAACTTATGACGCGATTAGCTGCATGATTTGATGGTACCTAAAAACAGATATTACTATTTATTATTGAATTGTTACTTCATCTTCAAGACCTTTCTGCCATTCAAGATCTACTGAAAGACCGAGCTCAAGTTTAGGAGAACGAAGGTCTGGTATACAGTTATAAGCAGATTTCAAGCTATTGATAGTAACCTTCGCAACAGTTTTATGATCCTGCTCAAAAACTTTCAATGCATCACCAGTAGTTTCAGAAACAAGGTTACCCACAAGATAGAATTTGCCACCAGCAGGAACAATACCATCAACTCCTATAAAATCAGCTCCAGAATTATTAGTCATTTCCAAAGCAAAACGTACTGTTTCACCAGATGCAGCTCCAGATGTAACACCCTTTGTCTCTAACGCCAAAGTATAAGCAGTTGGTTCGCTTGGATAAGCTGAGGCTTTCTTTACAGCAGCATCATTCATCGAGGCGTCATATATAGTCCATGCATCATTATCGCTAACATCTTTTGTCGTAAAATCCCATTGAACAGGCTTTTGTCCACCTATCAAAATACCATTTAAAGGGAAACCTGCATCTGGAACAGGTACTGCTATCTGTCCTATAGGGGCGCCAACAGGCCACTTATCTCCATTGTCATAAATATAAGTATCTGCAAAACGAACAATAAGATTCAAACTTGCAACTGCATACTGAATTGGTTTAACCAAAGCAATGCTCTGAGTAGATTCAGTTACAGAACCATCTGTAAAGCCTGTAAGTCCCAAAATTCCATTCCAATCACTATAAGTGCCATCATAAACACCACCAGTAGCCATAGTGCTATTTGAAACCTTAATACCAGTATTCACTGTATAGAACAAAGAAGCAGGATAAACATATTTATTGTATGCAGTCTGCTGCAAGATATTACCATCCACTACACTTGTAGAAGGTGCTGGGTAAGTAAATTCACCATCCGTGAATGCTAACTGTTGCGAACCATCAGGCAGACCTAAATTGTTCGGAAAAGTCTTGATATTTTCAGCAATTCCGTCCTTCCAATTCAAAGTATATTTACCATCTGTTGGTCCCATTGCGTCAAAATATGTTTCTGTAATTTTTCCAGCAATTTTTTCTTTCAAGTTATCATCATCAGCAACCTTTCCATCCATAACGCTATTATACAATTCCTGAAGAGCAGCTTTTATGCTGTTAGCAGAACCAGCTTTCAATGAAACAAAATTGTCGTAATAGGTCTTAAGTTCACCTGAACTTGCAGACCAAGCAGTACCACTATTTGCTCCAGTTACAGAAGCAATACCTGTTAACATTTGAGCAAGTTCATTCTGAGATTCAGTAACACTTCCAGTTCCAATAATAGGTTTCAAATCAAATTGAATGCCTGCAAGCGTACTATTCAAAGGCCAACCACTCACTTCATAAGAAGGGATAATTTCACCATTGACTAAACTTCCTGTTCCTGCTCCTTCTGAAGCCTCACCATAAAACAAGAAACTTTGCACACCAACAGGAATGTCAACATCATTATAAACTTTGTAGTTTCCATTTTCCTTCAAATCAGTATTACCTATTGAAGCAAGTGCTATAGGATTAATTGATGATGTCGTACTTTCTTCAATAGTAGCAACTGTGAATGGTACCAAACGGATGTTTGTCATTCCACGGAACTCAGGTTTCACCTGTCCCTGCACAATGTCCTGTCCGAGACGTGTGCTCTTTCCAGCCGCCGGAATATTAATTGCGAACTGAGTTTTTACACTTTCCCCGTCATAAGTAGGGTTCGTGTTTCCATCGAACTCGTCGTTAGAACAAGCTGTGAAAACCAGTGTTCCAACCATCAAGGTTGCTGCTGAGAGCAGAGCCTTGGAAAAAAGTAACTGTTTCATAAACAAATTAATTAATAAAGGTTTAACAATCGTTTCCAATTAAAAAAATATCTAGATCACACAAATAGGTCATCATCAATTATTGCCGGATGCACTGACAGCCTTTTCCAGTTCTTCGAGATTCTGCTGTGCCCCCTCGTTGCCGCATTCAACCGCCTTTCGGAAACAATCAAGCGCCTCCTGCTTTCTGCCGGCAAAATAGAGCGCCACGCCAAGCGTGTTCCATTTGCGGTCGTCGTTGAGGTTTTCAATTTTCGCTATTGCCTCTTTGTATTGGCCGTCGCCTATGCACTTGATTGCTTCATTGATTATGCGTGCGGCTGTGTCGGGTATTGCCTCATAGTACACCTGTATGTATCCGGAATTACGCTGGTCGGCAAATACGTTCTGACGCAGGTATCTGTATACCTTTCCGCCATCGATCTTTCTGATGAGAGCCTCGCGCCTGTTGAGGTCCGGCGTGTTATCGATTATGTCGAGCACCTTCTGCTTTGCTTCGAGGTCGCTCTCACTGACAACATCCCTGAGGTCGGCCCATGCCTCGCCTCCGTTTATCACCTCATATATTGAATCCGGCATGTCTATCCTCTGCACCAGATAGTTCTTGAGAGCCTCGGCACGCCCCTTACCCAGTCGTTCGTTGTTAGCCAGCGGTCCTTCAGGCGAAGCGAGACCTATGATGACCACCTTGACAATGCTCGACGTGGTGTCAGCCTTGACGCGGCGCATCATGTCGAGAATCTTCGACAGTGTTTCCTTGTTGTCGCGGAAGTCTTCACGCAGAATGGTCTTGTCGAGAGGGAAGTGCACATAGAGTGCCCCTTTCATCTTGCGCAAAGGTATGTCGCGCGTATACGGGCGGTATTCTCCTATAGGGCGCATGACGGGTTCGCGCTCGGCAATCTCTTCTGCCACGCTGAGTTTCGGCACTACGAGCACCGGCTTCGGCACGAAGCATCGGGTGGTGCCGAGAACGAGTGGCGAGAGGTCTGTGACATCGCAGCAGTCCTCAAACTCGCGGTCCACGATGATGCGCACGTTGCCGCGCCGCATCCATGGAGTGACATCGGCTGTGTATGAATATCTCACGGTGTCCTTTGGCGTATAGACAGTCCTGGTGGTCGGAATCTTGTTGAAGAATCGGAGTCTGTCGAAATATCTGCGGGCCTCAGCACCGGCAAATTCAACATCCGGAAGCGAGAGCGTATCACCGTTTTCGCCTACTATGCGCGGCGTCATAATAAGGCGGTAGTTGGTCTTTACCTTCACATCGCCCGGAGTCAACATGAAATCGAGTGCCAGCTTCGTGCTGTCTGTCCACTCCATTCTCAAGCTGTCGGACTCAGCAGCCCTTGACGGCATGCAATGCAATGCAGCCATTGCCAAACATGTATATAATATATTGCGTATCATATTTTTCTTGGTTCTTGATTGTATGGTTCTTCGTTGATGCTTCTCATAGTTCCTTATACTGAAAGGTTGCGATGTCAAGGTCTAATCGAGCATATAAACAAACGAAAGCGAGAATTTCGTAGGCAGGAACTTGTCGACAGACCGTTTTTCGAGCTTGTCTCCGCATTTGCGGCATTCGTAGGCTTCGAAATCGGAATGAGAGTATCCGAGTCCGATCTCTGCCTCGAAGCTCCACCGGCGGCTGATAATCCAGTGGTAGCCGTAGCCTATGCCGACCGCATACTCATTGCCCTGCACGCGCTGGTCTTCGAGCTTCGGGAATATTCCGAACGGGAGGTCTACGCCTCCGACATTGAAGCGTGTGTAGGATGCATGAAGTCCGAAGAAATGACCGCTGAAGGCACGGCACAGCCAATATCTGTATTCGGGCTGCACACGCAGGTGCTTCCACTTCTTGTTGGAGCTGAATGTCCACGGGTTGTAGGACACTCCCAACGCCAATGTAGACCGGTCGCCCAACTTCACCTCCGGCTCAATGTTCATGGAGGTTGTGGCCCAACCGGAAACATCGGTCTTCAGAGCAAAGACCTGAGCCTGAGACGCAAATGCGAAACAACAGAAGCCTGCCAATAATGTAGTTATGGCTCAATAGAAATTTAGTGGGGATAAATTTGCTTTAATCAGCACCAAATCCGATTTTTGTT